>VFQQ010000347.1_pt1 | contig 99914 bp, 93 predicted proteins | sample 3512341 | NCBI WGS metagenome assembly VFQQ01 (sample SAMN10412373, study PRJNA504923) | tailings metagenome | isolation source: Relicate 2 Philex TSF1 revegetated site | place: Philippines: Tuba, Benguet | collected 2017-08-29 | reverse complement strand
AGATGAGCAAGCTGCTGGAGACCGGCAAGACCGACCTGCTCGACAAGTTCGTCTCGATGCGCACGCGCCGCGCGTTCAAGGCCTTCCTGGCCTGGGACAAGGAGGCCGGCAAGGTGAACTTCGAGTTCGAACCGCGCGCCAGCAAGTTCCCGCCCCGCAAGACGGCGGCCGGCGCGCCGGCCAAGGCTGCGCCCGCCAAGAAGGCCGCCGCGAAAACCACGGCCGCCAAAAAGGCGCCTGCGGCGAAGAAGGCGGCGCCAGCCAAGGCCGCGAAGGCCCCGCGCAAAACTACCGTCGCGAGCGGCAAGCAGCCCAGCGCCGCTCTGGCCGCGGTGATCGGCGAAGGCGCGGTGTCGCGCCCCGAGGTGGTGAAGAAGCTGTGGGACTACATCAAGGCCAACGGCCTGCAGGACGCCGCAGACAAGCGCAAGGTCAATGCCGACGACAAGCTGCGCCCGGTGTTCGGCAAGGACCAGGTGACGATGTTCGAGATCGCCGGCATCGTGGGCCAGCACCTTTCGTGAACCCATCCGTTGGATGACAGTTGAGGAGACAACGCCTTGAGCCTGAAACTTTATTTCGCCCCCGGTGCGTGCTCGTTCGTGCCGCACAGCATGCTGGAACTCTCGGGCGCCACGTTCGAGCCGAACAGCGTCAAGCTGCACAAGAACGAGCAGCGCAGCCCCGAGTACCTGGCGATCAATCCGCGCGGCCAGGTGCCGGTGCTGGTCGATGGCGACGAGGTGGTCACGCAGATCGTGGCGATCCTGCTGCACCTCGATGCCAAGCTGCCTGAGGCCGGCATCCTGCCCGCATCGGGCCTGGCGCGCACGCGCGCGCTGCAGACGCTGACCTGGATGAACAACACCGTGCACCCCACGTTCACGCACGTGTTCATGCCGGACAAGTACACCGACGACGAAGCCGCGAAGCAGGCGATCCGCGCCTTCGCCGCCCAGACCTACCGTGGTCTGCTGGGTGAGATCGAGGCCATGGCCGAAAAAGCCTCGCCCTGGATGACGGGCGAGCGCCCCGGTGCGCTGGACGCCTACGCGCTCACGCTGCTGCGCTGGGGCGGCTTCGCCGGCATCGACCCGACCACGCTGCCCGCCACCTGGGGTTTGGCCCAGCGCTTCGCCGCGCTGCCTGCCGTGGCGCGCGCCGTCGAGCGCGAGAAGCTGGTGCTCAACATCTACAAGCCCAAGGCCTGATTCTTCAGGCCTGCGCCCGGGGCGTCTTCGGCGTGAAGCGCACCGAGGCCAGCAGGCCGGGCGGGTGGCGATCGGGGTGTGCGCTCTCGATCAACACCGTGGCGCCGTGCTGCTGCGCAATCTCCTGCACGATGGTCAGGCCCAGGCCCGAGCCGTCCACGTTGGTCCCCAGCGCGCGGTAGAACGGCTGCAACACGAACTCGCGTTCGTTTTCCGGAATGCCCGGGCCGTTGTCTTCCACCTGCAGGATCTGCACGCCGCTGAACGGGTCGATCAGCACGCGCGCGGTCACCACGCCGCCGCGCCCGCTGTAGTTGATCGCGTTGTCCACCAAGTTGCGCACCATCTCCTGCAGCAGGATGGGGTTGCCATCCATCAGGCAGTCCTCGGGCACCTCTTCCGGCCCCTCGCAGCCGAGGTCGATGCCGTGTTCGAGCGCGCGCGGCACCGACTCCTGCACCACGCCGCGCACCAGCCGGGCCATGTCCACGCGGGCGCTCGGCAGCGCGCGGCCCGTGGTTTCGGCGCGGGCCAGCGCGAGCAGCTGGTTCACCGTGTGCGTGGCGCGCGAGCTGGAGCGCGCGATCTGTTTCAGCGAACCGCGGATCTCGGTGGCGTCCGTCTCGCGCTGCGCCAGTTCGGCCTGCATGCGCAGGCCGGCCAGCGGCGTCTTGAGCTGGTGCGCCGCATCGGCGAGGAAGCGCCGCTGGGTGGTGAGCGAGGCCTTCAACCGGGTGAGCAGGTCGTTGATGGACGACACCAGGGGCGCCACCTCCTGCGGGATGGCGGACTCCTCGATCGGGCTCAGGTCGTCGGGCTTGCGCGCGCGGATGCGCTGTTCCAGCTCGTTGAGCGGGCGGATGCCGCGCACCAGCGCCAGCCACACCAGCAGCACCGCCAGCGGCAGGATGACGAACTGCGGCACCATCACGCCCTTGATGATTTCGGCCGCCAGCGTGGAGCGCTTGCCGCGCGTTTCCGCCACCTGCATGAGCACGAGGTGATCGGGGTCGTTGCGCACCAGCCAGGTGTAGGCCACGCGCACCTCGTCGCCGCGCACCATGTCGTCGCGCAGCAGCACGCGGCCGGGTTCGGGAATCTCGTCCTCGCGCGGGCGCGGAAAGTCGACCTCGCCGCTGACGAGGCGGCCGCGTGGATCGATCACCTGGTAGTAGACGAGGTCGCTGTCGTCGGCGCGCAGCAGGTCGCGCGCCTGCGCGTTGAGGTTGAAGCTGACCTGCCCGTTCTGGTTGCCGACGAACTGGGTGAGCGCCTGCAGGTTGAATTCGAGCGCGCGGTCGAAAGGTTTGCTGGCGATGCCCTGCGCCACGAACCAGGTGAGGGCCAGCGAGAGCGGCCACAGCAGCAGCAGCGGGGTGAGCATCCAGTCCAGGATCTCGCCGAACAGGCTGCGCTGCTCGCGCTGGAACAGGCCGAAGGACTTCGGCGCCGGCCGGCCTTGCGTGGCCGCCTCGTCGGGGGCCTCGCTGTCAGCCGGCGATTTTTTCAAGGCAATAGCCCAGGCCGCGCACGGTGGCGATGCGGATCGGGCCCTTCTCGATCTTCTTGCGCAGGCGGTGGATGTAGACCTCGATCGCGTTGTTGCTCACCTCTTCGCCCCACTCGCACAGTCGTTCGACCAGCTGGTCCTTGCTCACCAGGCGGCCGGCGCGCTGGAGCAGCACCTCCAGCAGGCCGAGTTCGCGCGCGGAGAGCTCAACCATCTTGCCGTCGATGGTGGCGACGCGGCCGGCCTGGTCGTACTCCAGCGGGCCGTGGCGGATCGTGTTGGTGGAGCCGCCCATGCCGCGGCGGGTGAGCGCGCGCACGCGCGCTTCGAGTTCCTGCAGCGAGAACGGCTTGGCCATGTAGTCGTCGGCGCCGTAGTCCAGGCCCTTGACGCGTTCCTCGACGCTGTCGGCGGCGGTGAGGATGAGCACCGGCAGCGTGGAGCCGCGCGAGCGCAGGCGCTTGAGCACCTCCAGGCCGTGCAGCCGGGGCAGGCCCAGGTCCAGGATCAGCAGGTCGAACTCGTTGTTGGTCAGCAAGGCAGCGTCGGCCTCGGTGCCGCTGGTGACGTGGTCCACCGCCGCGCCGGCGGCCCGCAGGCTGCGCAGCAGGCCATCGGCCAGCACGTGGTCGTCTTCGGCGATCAGGATGCGCATGGGTGGGTCTCCTCTGTGGCTGGGGCGCAGCTCTTCGTGTGTCGGGCGCCCGCAACGGGCGAAATCATTTTAGGCCGGCGGTGCTGGTGGCGAACGCTGTTTTCAGCGGGGCGGCACGGCCGCGCGGGCGCCCGGCGATTCCGACCCGTAGGCCTCCAGGCCGAGCGCCACCACGGTGGCCACGGCGTCGCCCACCTGCGCGCGGAATTCTGCTTCCGCCTGGGCCACCGCGAGCCGGAATGCGTCCAGCCAGAGCAGGCCCGTGTCGGTGAACACGATGCGCCGCGCCCGCGCGTCCCGCGCATCGGGTTCGCGCCGCACCAGACCCCAGGCCTCGCACTGCGTCACCAGATCGCCCATCGCCTGTTTGCTCATGCCCGCCTGATGGGCCAGCTCGGTCAGGCGCGAGCCGTGCAGGCCGAGGTGGCGCGTGATGTGGATGTGCGCCGCCCCGACCTGCGCGCGCGCGGCCAGGTGCGAGAGTGCCAGCGGCACATTGGCGTCGTGCGCCATCAGGCTGAGCACGCGCTCGTCGAAGCGCCGCAGGGCCAGCCCCATCAGACGTCCCAGGTGGCCGCCACGCCAGCGGTCGTCGGGCAGGTTGGGGGGAGAATCGGACATGGCCAGATGGTAAGGCAAGCTGACCAAATAAATGCTTGTTGAGTTCCAATTCGACAGTAAACTGCTGCTCAAGCATCCAGCCTGTACGTATCAACAGGTGTTGCGACAACCTACCACCCGCTCAGGAGCCCCTCATGGACGCAGCCGTCAAGAACAACCCCCTCAACAGCGAAAAATCCAAGGCCCTGCAGGCCGCGCTGGCCCAGATCGAAAAGCAGTTCGGCAAGGGCACCATCATGCGGCTGGGCGAGGGCGAGGTGATCGAGGACATCCAGGTCGTCTCCACCGGCTCGCTGGGGCTGGACATCGCCCTCGGCGTCGGCGGCCTGCCCAAGGGCCGTGTGGTGGAAATCTATGGCCCGGAATCGTCGGGCAAGACCACGCTGACGCTGCAGGTCATTGCCGAAATGCAGAAGCTTGGCGGCCAGTGCGCCTTCGTCGATGCCGAACACGCGCTCGACATCCAGTACGCGCAGAAGCTCGGTGTGACCCTGTCCGACCTGCTCATCTCCCAGCCCGACACCGGTGAACAGGCGCTGGAAATCGTCGACAGCCTGGTGCGCTCCGGCGCGGTCGACCTGATCGTGGTCGACTCGGTGGCCGCGCTCACGCCCAAGGCCGAACTCGAAGGCGAAATGGGCGACTCGCTGCCCGGCCTGCAGGCCCGCCTGATGAGCCAGGCGCTGCGCAAGCTCACCGCCACCATCAAGAAGACCAACTGCATGGTCATCTTCATCAACCAGATCCGCATGAAGATCGGCGTGATGTTCGGCAGCCCCGAGACCACCACCGGCGGCAACGCGCTCAAGTTCTACGCCTCGGTGCGCCTGGACATCCGCCGCACCGGCACCATCAAGAAGGGCGAAGAGGCAATCGGCAACGAGACCAAGGTCAAGGTGGTGAAGAACAAGGTCTCGCCGCCCTTCAAGACGGCCGAGTTCGACATCCTGTTCGGCGAAGGCATCAGCCGCGAGGGCGAGATCCTCGACCTGGGCGTGGTGCACCGCGTGATCGAGAAGTCGGGCGCCTGGTACGCCTACAACGGCGAGAAGATCGGCCAGGGCCGCGACAACGCACGCGAATTCCTGCGCGAGAACATCGAGCTGCGCGTGGAGATCGAGAACAAGGTGCGCACCGAGCTGGGCGTGCCGCTGCTGCCGGTGGACGAGGCGCCCGCGCCCGCCGCCAAGGGTGGCAAGGCCGCGAAGGCCAAGGACGCCGACGCCACGACGCCCGCGGCCTGAGCCCATCGCCCTGCGGGGCCTTGATCCGACATGGGCTTCGACCAGATAACCCTCAAGGGCCGCGCGCTGCGGCTGCTCGCCGGGCGCGAGCATTCGCGCGCCGAGCTGCAGCGCAAGCTGGGCCCGCACGAAACCGAAACCGGCGAACTGGCCAGGGCGCTCGACGAACTCGAGGCCAAGGGATTCATCAACGAGCAGCGTGTGCTGGAGTCGGTGGTGCACCGGCGCGCCGGCCGCCTGGGTGCCGCGCGCGTGCGCCAGGAGTTGCAGGCCAAGGGGCTCGATCCGCAGGCGGTGGCCGACGCCGTGGCTGGCTTGCAGGGCACCGAGGAAGCCCGAGCCAGCGAGGTCTGGCGCAGGAAATTCGGCCAGCCGCCGGTCGATGCCGCTGCACGCGCGAAGCAGATGCGTTTTCTGCTCACGCGCGGCTTCAGCGCCGAGGTGGTGCGGCGCGTGGTGCGCGGCGCACCCGCTGACGACCGCGAGGACTGAGCCCGCGCCTCTTCAAGGCTTGCTGCTGGCGGGCGCGCGCAGCATGCGCCAGGCCAGCAAGCCGCTGGCCACCATGATGCCGGTGCCCACCACGGCCGCCGCCTGAAGGCCGTCGACAAACGCCCCGCGTGCGGCCAGCCGCAAGGCATCGGCCAGAGGAGCCGGCAGCCCTTCCGCGACGATGAGCGCGCCACCCAGGGTCGAGGCTTCCGCCACGGCCTCGGCCGGCAGACCCGCCGGCAACTGACCGGCCATGCCGGCGCGGTACAGGCTGGTGGCCAGGCTGCCGAACACCGCGATGCCCAGGGCGCCGGACAGCTCCGCACTGGTCTCGGACAGGGCCGACGCCGCCCCGGCGCGCTCGGGCGGTGCCGAGCTGATGACGATGTCGTTGCCCAGCGTGAACACCGGCGCCATGCCAATGCCCATGAGCGTCATGCCGACGATCAGCGCCAGCAGGCCGTGCGGGCCATCGACCAGCGCCACGCCCGCGAAACCCATCGCTGCCACTGCGAGGCCCGTCACCATCGTCCTGGGTGCCGAGTACCGCTGCGCGATGGTGGGCGTGAGCATGGAACCCACCACGAACGACAGGGCCCAGGGCACCGTGCACAGCCCGGCCACCAGCGGCGACAGGCCCAGCACCAGTTGCAGGTGCTGCGAAATGAAGATGTAGACGCCGAACATCGCGAACGAGGTGAGGGCGTAGGTGCAGATGGCGGCCGCGAAGCGCGGCTGCGAGAACAGGGTGAGGTCCAGCAGCGGGTAATCGATGCGGCGCTGGCGACGCACGAACACCACGCCAGCGGCCAGGCCGCCCGCCGCGACGATCCAGGTGAGCGCGCCCAGCTGCCCTTCGGCCGCCTGCTTGAGCGCGAACACGCCGCCGAGCACGGCGGCGAGCGACAGCGCCACGCTGACGAAGTCCAGCCGGCCGGCCTCCGGGTCGCGGTACTCGGGCAACAGGAACGGCCCGACGGCCAGCAGCAGCAACATCACCGGCACCGCGGCCCAGAAGATCGCCGGCCAGGCGAAGTACTGCAGGATCACGCCGCCCACCAGTGGCCCGATGGCGCCGCCGACCGAGTAGCTCGAAATCCAGATGCCGATGGCGACACGGCGCTCGCGCTCGTCGCGGAACATGTTCGAAATGAGCGAGAGCGTGGAAGGCGCCAGCGTGGCGCCCGCCACGCCGAGCAGCGCGCGCGTGGCGATGAGCGCGTGAGCCGTGGTGGAGAGCGCCGCGGCCACCGAGGCCGCCGCGAAGGCGGCCGCTCCGATCATCAGCAGCCGGCGGCGCCCGAGTTTGTCGCCGAGCGTGCCCATGGTGATCAGCAGGCCCGCGACCATGAATCCGTAGATGTCGACGATCCAGAGCAGTTGAGAGGCCGTTGGGCGCAGGTCGGCGCTGATCGCGGGCAGCGCCAGGTTCAGCACTGTGAGGTCCATTGCGTAGACCAGGCAGGGCAGGGCGATCACGCCCAAGGCAACCCATTCGCGGCGCGTGGCACGCGGCGGTGCGATGTCGGTGACGGGCAGGGTGGTGGACATGGGTTTCCTCGGGTGTCGGCGCTGGACCGCGCCGCGATCCAGGCCGGCGCCATCAAGGGATACGACGAATGGAGGCCCGGGGTTTCGACAGGCTCATCGGGCGGGCGGTCCGGCGGTGCGCCGGATCGCGCTTACAGGCCGAGCATCAGCTTGAGGTTCTGCACGGCGGCGCCACTGGCGCCCTTGCCCAGGTTGTCGAGCCGCGCCACCACCACCGCATGCCGTGCCTCGGCATTGCCGAACACGCGGATTTCCAGGCGGTTGGTGTCGTTGAGGGCCAGGGCGTCGAGCTTGCCGTCGTCGGTGGCGGGTTGCACGCTCACCCATTCGCTGCCGGCGTAGTGCTTCGAATAGACGGCGTGCAGGCTGTCCAGCGTCGGCGAGGCCGGAAGGGTGTCGAGGTGCAGGGGCAGTTGCACCAGCATCCCCTGGGCGAAATTGCCGACCGAAGGCGTGAAGATGGGCCGGCGCTTCAGGCCGGTGTAGGCCAGGATTTCCGGGATGTGCTTGTGCTTGAGGCCCAGCGCGTACAGCTCGTAGGCAGGGGCATCGCCTTTTTCATACGCTTCGATCATGCTGCGCCCACCACCGGAGTACCCGCTGACGGCGGGCAGGCAGACGGGATGGTCGGCCGGCAGCACGCCGGCATCGATCAGGGGGCGCAGCAGGGCGATCGCACCGGTGGCATAGCACCCCGGGTTGGCCACGCGACTGGCCTTCACAACCGCGTCCCGCTGACCGGCGGCGAGTTCCGGGAAGCCGAACACCCATCCGGGGGCGGTTCGGTGCGCGGTGGACGCGTCGATGATCTTGGGCTGTTTGCCCGGCAGGGCGTCGATCATGGCCACCGACTCGCGCGCCGCGTCGTCGTGCAGGCAGAGGATGACCAGGTCGACCTGGGCCATCAGCGCGCGCTTGGCCGCCGGGTCCTTGCGCAGCTCCGGCGCGATGCTGACGAGCTCGATCTGCGGCATGCCCTGCAGGCGCTCGCGGATCTGCAGCCCGGTGGTGCCTGCTTCGCCGTCAATGAAAACCTTGGCCATGGCTGCTCTGCCTCGTCAGTGGAGATTCAGGAAAAGGATCCAGACTCGCGCGGTGCGCAAATTTGGTGCGTTGCACCATGATACAGTCCTTGGTTGCTGTTTTCAGTGCCCATTCTGCGGCCAATCCGGGCTCGGCCGCCCTCTTTTACCCGTTCCTGAGAGAGACCTCATGAAGATCCATGAATACCAAGGCAAGGAAATCTTGCGCCAGTTTGGTGTGCCCGTGCCCCGCGGCATTGCGGCGTTTACGGTGCAAGAGGCGGTGGAAGCCGCTCAAAAGCTCGGCGGCCCGATCTGGGTGGTCAAGGCCCAGATCCACGCCGGTGGCCGTGGCAAGGGCGGCGGCGTGAAGGTCGCCAAGAGCATTGACGACGTCAAGCGCCTGGCCGGCGAGATCCTGGGCATGCAGCTCAAGACGCACCAGACCGGTCCGGAAGGCCAGAAGGTCCGCCGCCTGTACATCGAAGACGGCGCCGACATCAAGAACGAACTGTATGTGTCGCTGGTGACCGATCGCGCCACGCAGAAGGTGGCCCTGATCGCGTCGAGCGAAGGCGGCATGGACATCGAGGAAGTGGCCCACTCCACGCCCGAGAAGATCATCACCGAGATGATCGATCCGCTCACCGGCATCACCGCCGAGCAGAGCAAGAAGGTCGCTGCGGCCATTGGGCTGACCGGCGCTTCGGTCGACCAGGCCGTGGACATCTTCTCCAAGATCTACAAGTGCTACATGGACACCGATGCGTCGCTGGTTGAAATCAACCCGCTGAACGCCGACTCCAAGGGCAACCTGATGGCGCTGGACGCCAAGTTCAACTTCGACTCCAACGCGCTGTTCCGCCACCCTGAAATCGTGGCCTACCGCGACCTGGACGAAGAGGATCCGGCGGAAGTGGAAGCCTCCAAGTTCGACCTGGCCTACATCAGCTTGGACGGCAACATCGGCTGCCTGGTGAACGGCGCCGGCCTGGCCATGGCCACCATGGACACCATCAAGCTGTTCGGCGGCGAGCCGGCCAACTTCCTGGACGTGGGCGGCGGTGCCACCCCCGAGAAGGTCACCGAAGCCTTCAAGATCATGCTGAAGAACCCCAAGGTCGAAGGCATTCTGGTCAACATCTTCGGCGGCATCATGAAGTGCGACACCATCGCCACCGGCGTGATCACCGCCTGCAAGGCCGTGAACCTGAACGTGCCGCTGGTCGTGCGCATGAAGGGCACCAACGAAGAGCTGGGCAAGAAGATGCTGGCCGAGTCCGGCCTGCCCATCATCGCCGCAGACACCATGGCCGAAGCCGCGACCAAGATCGTCGCTGCCGTCAAGTAACGACCTTCACCGACTGACTAGGACACATCATGTCGATCTACATCAATAAAGACACCAAGGTCATCACCCAGGGCATCACCGGCAAGACCGGCCAGTTCCACACCGAGAAGTGCCAGGAATACGCGAACGGCAAGAACGCGTTCGTGGCTGGCGTGAACCCGAAGAAGGCCGGCGAGTCGATCTTCAACATCCCGATCTACGCTTCCGTCAAGGAAGCCGCCACGCAGACCGGCGCCACCGTGTCCGTGATCTACGTGCCGCCCGCAGGCGCAGCCGCAGCCATCTGGGAAGCCGTGGAAGCCGACCTGGACATGGCCATCTGCATCACCGAAGGCATCCCGGTCCGGGACATGCTGGAAGTGCGCAACAAGATGAAGGCCAAGGAAGCCGCCGGTGGCAAGAAGACGCTGCTGCTGGGCCCCAACTGCCCCGGCCTGATCACGCCCGACGAGATCAAGATCGGCATCATGCCCGGCCACATCCACCGCAAGGGCCGCATCGGCGTGGTGTCCCGTTCGGGCACGCTGACGTACGAAGCCGTGGCCATGCTGACCGAAGTGGGCCTGGGCCAGTCGAGCGCCGTGGGCATCGGTGGCGACCCCATCAACGGCCTGAAGCACATCGACGTGATGAAAGCCTTCAACGACGATCCGGACACGGACGCCGTGATCATGATCGGTGAAATCGGTGGCCCGGACGAAGCCGAAGCCGCCCAATGGTGCAAGGCCAACATGAAGAAGCCCATCGTCGGCTTCATCGCTGGCGTGACCGCCCCTCCCGGCAAGCGCATGGGCCACGCCGGTGCGCTGATCTCCGGCGGTGCCGACACGGCCGATGCCAAGCTCGCCATCATGGAAGAGTCGGGCTTCATCATCACGCGCAACCCGTCCGAACTGGGCAAACTGCTTAAAGCCCAGCTCTGAGCGAATCGCACCCGGTGTGAAAAGGGCAACGCTTGCGTTGCCTTTTTTTATGCCCGTGTGGCGATTGAGGCGCCAAACCCACAAAGTGCCTTGCAGCGGCGAACGCCCCTGCAACAAAATGCAACACTTTGGAGGCTGGCGCGGTTGCCAGCACCGACGGTGCGCTTGTCTCTGACCTTCGGGCAGTTCGCGGCGACCAGCAGGCGAACCCACCCGGAGAATGCGCGACGTGTTCAAGAGCAAGACGACCCCTCAGAAAGCCCGAGGCCGGATCTGGCGATCCGATGCCTTCATGGGCCTGCTGGTGGTGCTTGCCGTTTTCGGGCTGCACGCCTCGACGGATTTCTTCGACGGGCTGGAGCGCCGCTTTTACGACGTTGCCAGCTCGGCCAGCAGCCGCCAGCCCAGTGACCGCATCGCCATCATCGCGATCGACGACCAGAGCATTGCCAACATCGGTCGCTGGCCCTGGCCGCGGGAAGTGCATGCCGAGCTGATCGACCAGCTCAGCGCGGCCAAGGCCAAGACGGTTGCCCACACCGCCTTCTTCTTCGAGCCCCAGACCGATCGGGGGTTGACGCAGCTGCGCGAGTTGCGTGGCCAGCTCGATGGCACCTCTTCCGGCGCCCCGGCGTTGCCCGACCTGGGCGCCGTGTCGCGCCAGCGCCTGCTGGGATTCATTGCCCAGGCCGAACAGCGGCTCGACGCGGATGCGCGGCTGGTGGACAGCATGGCGCGCGCGGGCAACGTCATCGTGCCTTCCGTGTTCACCCTGGGCGAGCCGCTGGGCCGGCCGGACGAACCCCTGCCGGCGTTCGCACAGCGCAGCGCAGTGGCCGACGACAGCGGCTTCGGCATGCCCGCCATGCGCACGCAGCAGCCGCTGACGGCGGTGGGCGAGGCGGCCCTGGCAGTGGGGCACCTCAACCAGTTCTTCGACGTCGACGGATCGGTGCGCCGGGAGCCTCTGCTGGTGCAGTTCGATGGCTTCGCCGTGCCGTCCATGGGCCTGACCGTGGCGGCACACAGCCTGAACCTGGGCGTGAAGGACATCAGCCTTCTGCCCGGCGAGGGCGTGCAACTGGGCCGCACACGGATACCGACCGATGGCGCCGCCCGCCTGCTGCCTCAGTTCTACGCCGACCACGGCGGCAAGCCCGCGTTCACGGTGGACTCGTTCTATGACGTGATCTCGGGGCGCATCCCGGCGAGCAAGTACGCCGACAAGATCGTCATCGTCGGGGCGACGGCCGCCGGCGTGGGTACCCTGGTCACCACGCCGGTGTCTGCGGCCATGTCGCCCGCGGCCATCCTGGCCCACATCACGTCGAGCATCCTCAACGGGCATTTCATCGAACAGCCTGCCTGGGGCGGCCTGGCGGTGCTGGGTGTCCTGCTGCTGGTCGTGGCGTATCTGCTGCTGGTGCTGCCACGGCTGTCCGCCGCGGCGGGTGCCGCCGTGACCGGCCTGTCGTTCGTGGTCCTGCTCGGCGCCGAGTACCAGCTGCTGGCGTCGGCGGCGCTCTGGCTCCAGCTGGTGTTTCCGGTCGCGCTGTTGCTGATCGGGCACCTCGCGCTGACGACCCGACGCTTCCTGGTCACCGAGGCCGGCAAGATCAAGTCGGACGAAGAGTCTGCCGAGACCAACCGCATGATGGGTCTGGCGCTGCAAGGCCAGGGCCAGCTGGACATGGCCTTCGACCGCCTGCGCCGCGTGCCGCACAGCCTCGCGGTGATGGACAACCTCAAGCACCTCGCGCTGGACTTCGAGCGCAAGCGCCAGTTCAACAAGGCCGAGGCCGTGTACGAGCACATGGCAAAGCTCGATCGCACCGACACCGATGTGCTCAAGCGCCTCGAGCGCACCAGGAACCTGTCGGCGACCGTGGTGCTGGGCGGCGCGGCGCACCCGGGCGGCACGCTGCTGCTGGACGGCGGAGGCGTCGAGAAACCCATGCTTGGCCGCTATCAGGTCGAGAAGGAACTGGGCAAGGGCGCGATGGGCGTCGTGTACCTGGGCCGCGACCCGAAGATTGGCCGCACCGTGGCCATCAAGACGCTGGCCCTGAGCGCCGAGTTCGAAGGCCCGGAGCTGGTTGACGTGCGTGAGCGCTTCTTCCGCGAGGCCGAAACCGCAGGACGTCTGCAGCACCCGAACATCGTCACCATCTTCGACGCGGGTGAGGAACACGATCTTGCCTACATCGCGATGGAGTTCCTGCACGGCCACGACCTCGGGCAGCATTCGCGTGAGGGGCAGTTGCTGTCCGTGGCCACCGTGCTCTCCATCGGTGAACGCATCGCGCAGGCGCTGGACCACGCGCACCGCCAGGAGGTGGTGCACCGCGACATCAAACCGGCCAACGTGATGTACGACGCTGCCAGCGACACCGTGAAGGTCACCGATTTCGGCATCGCGCGCATCACCGGCTCCAGCAAGACCAAGACCGGCATGGTGCTGGGCACGCCGAGCTTCATGTCGCCGGAACAGCTGGCTGGCCAGCGTGTGGACGGGCGCTCGGACCTGTATTCGCTGGGCGTGATGCTGTTCCAACTGCTCACCGGCGGCCTGCCGCTGCGGGGCGATTCGATGGCTGCATTGATGTACCAGATCGCCAACCAGCCCGCGCCCAGCGTGCGCGAGCGGCGTCCGGAACTGCCGCAGGAACTGGCCGATATACTGAGCAAGACCCTGTCGAAATCCCCCTCGCAAAGGTACCAGACGGGCGCCGAAATCGCCGCCGATCTCCGCTCGATCCGCGCTGTCCTGCCGACGTCCACCGACCCAGGCGAGGCGTCCAGCCGCATGTCCAACCCGGACAGGCCGGCCAACGAAAGCGCGATGCTCGCCACTGTTGTCACGCCAATCGCGATTTCGTCGCCCCTGCCCGCGACTGCCAGCTTCGATATCCGCTTATAAATCCAACGTATGATTTTTGAGTATTTTTGTCTGACAGATCCGGGTCTGGTCAGGGACAACAACGAGGACTCCGTGGCCCTCGATCCCGAGAACCAGGTCGTGGTGCTGGCCGATGGCATGGGCGGATACAACGCGGGCGAAGTCGCGAGTGCGATGGCGACCACCTTCATCCGCACCGAGCTCGGCCGCTGGATGTCCGAAGGCGGGCACGAGGCCAGCGCACGCGAACTCAAGCGCGCGATGGAAATCTGCATCGACAACGCCAACCGGTCCATCTTCAACGCCGCGAACTCCAACGCGCAGTACGCCGGCATGGGCACCACCCTGGTCATGGGGGTGTTTCATGGCTCGCGCGCCATGATCGGCCACGTCGGCGACTCCCGCTGCTACCGGTTGCGCACCGGCAGCTTCGTGCAGATCACGCGCGACCACTCCCTGTTGCAGGAGCAGATCGATGCCGGACTGATCTCCCTGGAGCAGGCGCAGTACGCGACGCACAAGAATCTGGTCACCCGCGCACTGGGTGTTGAAGACACGGTGTTGCTGGAAGTCAACGAATACCGTGTGGAAGACGAAGATCTCTACCTGTTCTGCTCCGATGGCCTCAGCGACATGATGAGCGACGAGCGCATCGCCGCCATTCTGGTCGCCGCCGGCACGCTGGAAGAAAAGGCGCAGGCGCTGGTGGACGGGGCCAATGACAGCGGCGGACGCGACAATATTTCGGTGATACTGGCGTATGCTCGTTCGAGGCCGATCCGCAAGGGCCTGCTGTCGCGGATGCTCGGCAAGTAGCCGTTTCAGAATTCAACCAATAGGTTCCAGAGGAGTCGGCCATGCCGAAAATGATCGTTTCCATCGATGGTGTCGTCATCAAGGAAGTGCAACTCACCAAAGACCGCACCACGCTGGGCCGGCGCCCTTACAACGACATCGTGATCGACAACCTCGCGGTCAGCGGTGAGCACGCCGTGATGCAGATGTCGGGCATGGACGTGTTTCTGGAAGACCTCAACAGCACCAACGGCACCTACGTCAACGGCAAGGCGATCAAGAAGCAGCAGTTGCAGAACGGCGACGCGATCGAGATCGGCAAATACAAGATCAAGTTCGTTCACGAAGGCGCGAGCGAAACCTACGAGAAAACCACGGTCATCAATGCCGGCTCCGTCGTGGAGGCCGCCGACTCCCAGGGCGCCGCGCTGGGCAATGCGGCGATCAAGGTCATGTCGGGCACGGCTGCCGGCCGTGAGGTGCCGCTGGTCAAGGTGGTGACCACCATCGGCAAGCCCGGTGTTGCGGTGGCCGCCATCACGCGCCGTCCCCATGGCTATGTGGTCGCCCTGGTGGAAGGCGCCCAGAAGCCCACCATCAACGGCAACCCCATCGGGACCGATGCCGTGAACCTGCACCATGGCGACCTGCTCGAGCTGGCAGGCACGCAGATGCAGTTCGTTCAGCACTGAGGCCGGGCACGCTGGCATCCGGTGCGGGTGCTTGAAGCCATCGGCAGAACTGCCAAAAAAGTCCTTTCCGGCGCCTTGTCAAACAGGTAGCCTTCGGCAGTCGGTTGCCGTGCGGCCCCAAAAGGCGGTCCAGGTGGCCTGTTCTGTCACATCCGATGCGCTGCTCACCGCGGCCACGACACAGCCAAAGCTTCCAATGAGGGTTCGCGTACTGGGGTGCTCTGGCGCCATTGCCCAAGGGTGCCGCACCACCTCGTTCCTGCTCGACGACAACGTCCTGATCGACGCGGGCACTGGCGTGGGCGACCTGACGCTGGACGAAATGGCCGGGGTGGACCACGTCCTGCTCACCCATTCCCACCTCGACCATGTGGCGGCGCTGCCCCTCATGCTCGATGCGGTGGCCGCCCGGCGCATGGCGAGCGGTGCCGCTCCCCTGCAGGTGCACGCCCTGCCCGGCACCATTGCCGCGCTCAAGGTGCACATCTTCAACAACCTGATCTGGCCCGACTTCTCGGCCATTCCCAGCGTGGACACCCCGCTCATGCGGTTCGTGTCCATTGCCGTGGGTGAAGTCCTGCAGGTGGGGGGCAAGGCGATCGAGGTGCTGCCCGCAGTGCACACGGTGCCCGCGGTGGGCTTTGCGGCCGCCAGCGCCTCCGGTCACTGGGTGTTCAGTGGCGACACCGGTCGCAACCCGGCATTCTGGAAGCGCGTGAACCAGCTCGCCGTGGCCCAGCTCGTCATCGAGACGGCTTTCAGCGACCGCGAACACGAACTCGCGCAGCGCAGCCTGCACCTGGCTCCGGCGCTGCTGGCCCAGGAGCTGGAGCAGATCGAGAGCGGGCGGTGCTATCCGATCTACATCACCCACACCAAGCCGGCAGAAACCGGCCTGATCATGGAAGAGATCCAGCGCTTCGACGAGGCGCCGCAGCACCCGGAGTCGACGCGGCACGACATCCGCTGGCTGAGTGCAGGGCAGACCTTCGAGCTGTGACAAATCCTGTCGCCCGAGAGCGGGGTGACAAAAATTGTCGGCAGCATCCCGCTCCAAGGGTCACCAAATGTCACTGAGCGTGGGTAAAGCGTGAAATAGGCCGCAAAAAGGCCTCCAATTCAGGTTGGCACGGCGTCTGCTGATAGGAAGCGTCCTCAACCCAAACCCCGTCTCCAAGGAGTTTCCAAATGAAGCTGAAGCGTTCCCTGCAAAAAGGTTTCACCCTGATCGAATTGATGATCGTGGTGGCCATCATCGGTATCCTGGCTGCTGTTGCGCTGCCGGCTTATCAGGATTACACCGTGCGTGCACGCGTGTCGGAAGTGATTCTGGCTGCGTCCTCTTGCCGCACCTCCATTACCGAGACTGTGCAAACCGCTCCCGGCGTGAGCGTAGGCGCCGCCATTGTCGCAGCCTGCGAGATCACGCCCACGCGCATGGTCGCCTCCGGTTCCGCTAACGCAAACGGCGTGATCACCATTGAAGGCAACGCCGTGAACCTGGGTGGTGGTATCACGTCAGCGACGAATACCGTTCAGCTGGTTCCCTTCGTTTCGGGAGTGGCGCTTGATGGCACCACTGGCGGTGGCAGCGTGATTCAAGAGTGGCGCTGCGGCCCTGGTGCCACGAACCCGATGAACCCGCGTTTCCTGCCAGGTTCGTGCCGTAGCTGATTGAATGTTTAGTGTGTAGAAAGGGCCGCTTTGCGGCCCTTTCTACTGCAACCTTTTCCGGGTTATCCCGATGCTATATCGTCACGCCGGTTATCGTCAAATTGAGAACGTTCTGGCAGCGACACTGCTGTCCACGGTATGGCTGGCACCCAACCATCAGCTTCCCTGGAACGCGTTCCACCATGATCTACTGATGTCGTTGGTGCTCGGGCTGATAGCGGTGATTCTTGCGTGGCAAACCCGCTGGCGAGTGCCGCTGTCCTGGTTTGCGGCTGTTCTGCTTTTACTCGTGCTGCTGCCATGGGGGCAATGGTTCTCTGGTCTGATTCCCAAGAGCGGCACTGCGGCGGTATCGTCTGCCTATGTGGCTGCTGTCATGCTGGCGTTCCTGTTTGGCCATGCGGCGCGGGTGAACCAACATCGTCGATTGCTGGACATTGTTTTTGCTGCACTGGCTCTGGCCGCAGCGTTGAACGTGCCTGTTCAATGGATTCAATGGCTACAGTGGTATTCAAGTGATCTCGAATCCTTTGCGCTTCTGTTGGTTACTCCCATTAGCGAACGCGAGCGCCCCTCTGGCCTGATCCTGCAGCCCAACCAACTTGCTACCATCCAGGTGTGGGGACTGATCGGCCTGAGCTGGTTCCGGTACCGACGCACACTGTCCTTGTCGCTGTTCATCCTGCTGTTTGCCTGGGTCGGCATCGGCATCGGGTTGACGCAGTCGCGCACGGGGCTGCTGGAGATCTTCGTGGTAACTGGCTTGTTTGCCTTCGCGCTGAAAGGCGGGTCGCGGCGAGGACTACTGTTGACCTGGTGCCTCGGTCTTGCTGTGCTCATCGCTTGGTCGTTGAACTTCAAACCTGTCGCCGAATGGGTGGGCATCCAGCAGAGTGCCGAAGCCCGTCTGACGTCGATTGATGGCGCCCGCATCGATGCCTGGCTGGCGTTCGGTGCCGCCATCCTCGAACGACCGTGGTTCGGTTACGGCTTGACCGATGGCGGCTTTGCTTACGTGGCCGTGGCACACATCCAGCCAGAACTCTTCATCGGACAGCGCTTCGCCCATGCACACAACGCCATCATCGACATGGTTCTGTGGTTTGGCATTCCCCTCGCCCTGCTGCTGCTTGGCACGTTGGGTCTCTGGGCCGGCAGACGGCTGCTGGCGCTGCCGAAGGCGCCCGAGAACGTGTTTGCTCTGGCGGTGCTGGGCGCGCTTGGCGTACACGCCATGCTGGAGCTCCCGCATCAGTTCCTGTATTTCCTGGCTCCTGCGGCCCTGTTTGCTGGCTGGCTGATGCCAGCCAGCCAGGGGCTCTCGCTGCCACGTCCGGTCTGGGCCGTGGCAGGCCTGCTCACGCTCGGCGCAGCGGGCGCCATATCCGCTGACTACTTTCCCTATCAGGAGCGCTACACGGAATGGCGTTTCGAGAACAACCGCGTGGGCAAGCGCCCGGACATCGAGGTGCACGCGCCGCTGGTGTTGAACCAGATCCACGACGAGCTGGTGCTCTATCGCCTGCCCTTGCAACCTGGCATGAGCGAACAGGAGCTTCTGTGGGTGTCAGACACCGCCCGCAGCGTGAACTCACCTCCGGCCTACTACGCAGCGGCCAAGGCCCATGCGTTGGCGGGTCAGACCGAATCCGCGCGCGTGTGGATGATGCGTTTCAACGCGATCATGGGGGCCGATGGCGTGCGCAGTATTCAGGGCATATGGCAACGCGACCAGATCACCCATCCCTCGCTGGCCGGGCAGAACTGGCCTGACTATGGCGGCCGGAACAGCACCTTCCGGCTCGCACCAGAAGACGTGGACCGTGCTGAAGCGCTGCCATTGCCCGCGCCCGACGTGGCGCCCGTTTCCTCATCACCCCAGTGAAAGTGGTTCGCCATGCAATTTGATCTCCGACACCGGCTCAAATGGTCCATCGGACACTTCCTGATCAGTGCGTTCATCATGCTTGTGGTCGGCGGACTGATCTTCTTCGTCTGGTACCCCCACCCTTATCGTGTGCTCTCAGGCGGCTTGAGCCTTTTCATGCTGGTGGCGGCGGTCGACCTTGTGCTCGGGCCGGTCTGCACCTTTGCCGTGGCGTCAGCGAAGAAGGGGCTCAAGGAGCTGCGGATGGACGTTGCACTGATTGCATTGGTGCAGCTGGGTGCCCTGTCCTATGGTGCGTGGACGGTGTTCCAGGCGCGCCCCGTTCATCTTGCCTTCGAGATCGATCGGCTGCGCGTGTTGCATGCGGTCGACGTCGATCGTGCCTTGCTCGCGGGAAGTGCCCCGGCGTTCCGTGAGCTGCCCGTGTTCGGGCCGGATCTGGTGGCTGTTCGCCCGTTTGCTTCCCCGGACGAGAAGATGGAGCTGACCATGGCCGCACTGCAAGGGGTGGACATTGGTGCTCGACCGGATCTGTGGGTGAGCTATGAATCCCAGGTCGCCGCGATCCAGTCTGCCGCACTGCCCGTGAAAACCTTGCTGGCCAGCAAACCGAACGAGGCGTCGGCGATCGAGTCAGCGCTGGCTTCCGCCGGGCTGAAGGCCGACGATGCGCGTTACCTGCCGGTGGTCAGCCGGCAGATGGCGTGGACCGCCATTCTTTCGCCGCAGGACGTGCGCCCCGTGCGCTTCCTGCCGATCGATCCGTTCTAGGCCGTGGCCACGAAGTGGCCACTCTTGCCGCCGCTCTTCTCCACCAGCCGCACCCCGTCCATCACCATCCCGCGGTCCACCGCCTTGCACATGTCGTAGATCGTCAGCAGCGCAGCCGACGTGGCGGTGAGGGCCTCCATTTCCACGCCGGTCTGCCCGGTGCACTCCGCGGTCGCGCGGCAGCGCACGCTGTGGGTGTCGGGCTCGACGTGGAATTCCACGGCCACGCGGGTCAGTGCGACCGGGTGGCACAGGGGAATGAGGTCGCTGGTCTTCTTGGCGGCCTGGATGCCGGCAATGCGGGCAATGCCCAGCACGTCCCCCTTTTTTGCCGTGCCCGACTGGATCAGCGCCAGCGTGGCTGGCAGCATGCGGATGCGCCCCTCGGCCACGGCCACACGGTGCGTGCTGGCCTTGGCCGCCACGTCCACCATGTGGGCCTGCCCCTGGGCGTCGAAGTGGGTCAGGGGAGATGAAGATTTTGTATCGGTCATGGGGGCTTGTTTCGCGGGCTTTACAGAACCGTCGGGCGTTGGCGGCATCATACGGGGATGCGTTTTTACCCGACGTCGCTGCTCCCCTCCGCCCGCCGCAGCGCCCCGAGCCTGGGCGTGCTGGCGCTGGTCATCCTGATGACCCTGCCCGCACCCGCTTCGATCGCGCAGCCGGTCCGGGACGGTGTGTCCGGTTCTTCGCTGCCCAGCCTGGGCGATGGACAGGGCATGTCGATCGCGGCCGAACGGCGCCTGGGTGACCGCATCGCACGCGACATCTACCGCGACCCCGACTACCTGGACGACCCGGTGCTCGGCGATTACCTCCAGACCTTGTGGCAGCCGCTGCTGGGCGCGGCGCGCGACCGGGGCGATGTGCCGCCCGAGCTGGCCGAGCGCATGAGCTGGGAACTGGTGGTCTCGCGCGACAAGCGCGTCAACGCCTTTGCCCTGCCGGGCGGCTATCTTGGCGTGAACCTGGGGTTGATGGCGATGACCGACAGGCCTGAGGAACTGGCCTCCGTGATGGCGCACGAGCTCAGTCACGTCTCGCAGCGCCACATTGCGCGCATGATGACGCGCGAAGAGCGCATGGCGCCCTGGATGATGGGCGCCATGATCCTGGGCGCGCTGGCCGCCGGGGCCAATGCGCAGGTGGCCGGTGCGGCCATCGCCGGCAGTTCCGCCGTCGCGGCGCAGTCGCAACTGAACTTCTCGCGCGACATGGAGCGTGAGGCCGACCGCGTCGGTTTTGGCGTGTTGACCGGCGCGGGGTTCGACGGCCAGGGCTTCGTGAGCATGTTCGACAAGATGCAGCAATCGTCTCGCTACGACGACGGCTCGTTCCCCTACCTGCGCAGCCACCCATTGACCGGTGAACGCATCGCCGACATGCGCAGCCGCGTGCCCTCCGGGCCGGTGGCCGCTGTCGCTCCCGGCGCGGGTCTCACGGGTGGCGCACCGTCTGCAGCAGGTGCCTCGTCTCCCGGCGGCGCTGGCTTGCGCCTCGATCTGCCGCGCGCGCGAGGTGGTGCGCAGGAGGCCGCCATCGGCTTTGTCATGCCCTCGCGCACCCAGCACGCACTGGTGGCCGCCCGGGCCCGTGTGCTGGCCGAGAACAGCCCTGATCGGCAGCGCGCCTGGCTGTCCAGCGGACAGTCGGCCAACGCATCGCCGGGTGACCGCTACGCGGCGGCGCTCTCGGCGTTGCGCCTGGGGCAGCGCGATCTCGCGCTGGATCTCGCACAGCGTTTGCGCACCACCGTGCCACCCGAGGCCCGGCCCACCGTCGAAGCGCTGATGCTGGATGTGTTGATGGCGCCGGTCGCGGGCGGTGTGGCTTCCCTGCCGCCGGCGCAGACGGCGCTGCTCGCCGAGCTGCGCGACCAGGCGCTGGCGGGCACCACACGCGCCAGCGCCCTGCAAGGTGCGCAGGCGGCGCTGGTCACGGGGCAACCGCAGCGCGCGGTGGCGCGGCTGCAGGCCTGGGTCGCCATGCAACCGCGCGATGCGGTGGCCTGGCAGACCCTGTCGCGCGCCTACGCGGCGCAGGGGCAGACGCTGCGCGCGATCCGCGCCGAGGCGGAATCCCGCGCGGCGCACCTCGATTTCGCGGGGGCGGCGGACCGTTTCAGGGCTGCGCAGGCGCTGCCGGCGGCCCAGCGCACGGATGGCATGGAACTGGCCATCGTGGACAGCCGGCGCCGCGAAGTCGAGGCGCAGCTGCGCGAGTCGATTCGCGAAGAGTGAGCCCGGATGCCGGACTTCGGGTTCAGCGTGGCACGACCGCGCGCACGGCCGAGTTCACCACCAGCATCAGCACCGAGTAGATCAACGAGCCCAGCAGCGCGGCCAGGAAGCCGTTGACGCGAAAGCCGTCGAGCACGCCCGATGCGGCCCAGAACATCAGCGCGTTGATGACGAACAGGAACAGGCCCAGCGTGACGATGGTGACCGGTAGCGTGAGCACCACCAGGATGGGGCGCAGCACGGCGTTGAACAGGCCGATGACGGCCGCGGCGATCAGGGCGGAGGTGAAGCTTTGCACCTGCACGCCGGGATACAGGTAGGCCACCACCAGCAGGGCGCAGGCTGCGAGCAGCCAGGTGAGGATGAGTTTCATGGGATCAGCATAGCACCGGGTCGAACAACAAAAAAGGGCGGCGCCCTTGCGGACGCCGCCCTGCCGGATCAATGTGTCCGGGATGGTGCTGCTGCGATCAGCCTTCGTGTGCCACTGGCGGGCGGCGCGAGGCGACCCACTTGCCCAGTGCCAGAACGAGCAGCGCGCCGGCGATGTGAGCGGTCCACCACAGCGTGTCGGAGATGACGGCCAGGCCCTTCTCGTCCACGGTGCCCAGCTTGGGCATGAAGGTCCACTTGTCCGGATTGACGAAGGCAGGATCGGTCACCAGCATGCCGCCTGCGATCCAGCCCAGCAGCATGCCGCCCGCCGTGATGATCATCGGGAAGCGCGACATCAGCTTGAGCACCAGCGTGCTGCCCCAGACGATGATGGGGATGGAAATCAGCAGGCCCAGCACCACCAGCAGGAACGAGTGCTCGCCCGCGTTCTGGGCGGCACCGGCGATGGCGATGACGTTGTCCACGCTCATCACGAGGTCGGCCACGATGATGGTCTTGATGGCGGCCATCAGCTTGTCGCTGCCCTGGATGTCACCGTGCGCCTCGTCGTCCGGAGCGAGCAGCTTCACGCCAATCCAGATCAGCAGCAAGGCGCCGACCAGCTTGAGGAACGGCACCATCAGCAGCGTCATCGCGAACGCGATCAGGATCACGCGCAGGATGATGGCGCCAGCGGTGCCCCAGATGATGCCTTTCGTGCGCTGGTGAGGCGGCAGCTTGCGGCAGGCCAGCGCGATCACGACCGCGTTGTCGCCACCCAGCAGGATGTCGATGATGATGATCTGTCCCAGGGCAACCCAGAACGCGGGCGATGTCAGGAAATCCATATGTTCCTCGTTGTCGTTTGTCCAAATGGGCGTGACGCGAAACCCTCTGGTCGCTGTCCGCCCGGCCTTCTCTCCTGTCAGACCACCACCAGCGATCGGAAGGCACTGTTTCATCTGCCCACGATGGCGCAACCGCGCTGGCGAAGGGGATGGACAAAGCCTTGATCAGACCATGGAGGCCCATCAAAGGTCTGGCTCGGCCTGGCGATGGAATCGCCGGGCCCGGGTTGCCGGGAGCCGCAGGCTCCGTATTGACGACAACCCGAATGTCCAGCGACAGCAGGCGTTGCCGCCGTTCCGCGCTGGATCTGGAGAGCTACTCCCCTTCGAGAAGCGGGATTGTAGCGGTCGGCCATCGGGTGTGGTCGCCTCCTGCATAAGCAGTTACCACAAGGCCGGGGCTGGTTCTGCCCGGCGGTGGCTCGCGGCGGGATGGGACTGGCTATGATCCACACCCCATGGCTGGCATCCACATCACCGACATCGAAGCCGCTATCAACTACTGGCGTGAGCGCTCACCCTCGCCAGACGGTGTATCGCTGTGCAAGGAACTGCGTGCGCTGGCCGAGGTGTACGCCCTGATGGTGTGGTTCCACGAAACCGAGGCGGATGAGGCCACGCTGCCACCAAAGGCGCGCGAGGCCTGGCTGGCCTGGTACGACACCATGCCCGACACGCCCTGTATCGCGATCTGCTCGACCAGCCAGGGCGATGAGCTGTGCAAGGGTTGCGGCCGCACGTTCGACGAAGTCCAGCGCTGGACCGAAATGACGCCGGGCGAAAAGCGCGCCAGCTGGCGGCGCATCACCATCGAGGGCGATGCCTGGCGTTTCAACCGCTACGCCGAGCGCGCGCTGGAAGAGTCGGGTTCCGGGCGGTAGTCAGGCCGGCACGGCGTAGTTGGCCTGGGTCAGGTGGTCCACGCCGCAGCTGAAATCGCTCACCCAGTCGATGAACTCGCCCACGGCGTCGCCCGCCAGGGGCGCCCCGTGCTGCGGCACGATCATGCGGATGGGCAGTGTGCGCGCCATCTGGGCCCACAGCCGCAGCACCTTCCCCGAGACCATGTAGCGCCGGTGGAAGCTCTCCATTTTCGGGATGTGCCCGGCGAGCGAGGTCACGGTGCGGCCCGCGTCTGCGGAAGAGCCGATGGACACCCCCAGGTCGCCCGAAAACAGGATGCGGCTGACCGGATCCCAGAACTGGAAGTTGCCCTCGGAATGCATGAAGTGCGCCGGCAGCGCCACCAGCTCGCCCCGGCCCAGCGGGATGCGCATGCCGGGGTCGGGAATGCCGACGATGCGGCCCTGCGTCTTGCCCGGTTTGCAGAAGTGCGGCGCAAAGCGCTCCCACAGCCGTGAGATGTACAGCGTGGCCTGGGTGCTGGTCATCCAGCGGTCCAGCGACGCAATGATGTCCGGGTCGGCGTGCGAGGCCAGGATCATGGACAGCCGGCTGGGCGGGAAGTAGCGCCCGATGGTCAGCAGCAGCTCGTTGTAGGCCACGTTGCCACCCGGGTCGATGATGGCGCCCGCGTCGCCGTGGATGACCAGGAACTGGTTGGCCTGCACGGCTTCGCCGCCCTCGTCGGCGAGGTGGGTGAACATCAGGCAGACATGGCCATCCTGGTTGAACAATTCGATGGCCATGGCCGAAAGCTCCGCAACCGCGCGGGACGCGCAGCCTGCGAATCTAGTGGCTGGTGGTGCTGGCGGGCTTGAGCCAGGTCAAGCCCGGGCGACTCAGACCCGGCGGGCGAGCTCGGTGGCCTTGCCGGTGTAGCTGCCCGGCGTCATGGCCAGCAGGCGGTCCTTCTCCGACTGGGGGATCTCCAGACTGCGGATGAGGGCGTGCAGCGCCTCGGCGGTCACGGTCTTGCCGCGCGTCACTTCCTTGAGCTTTTCGTAGGCGCCGGAAACGCCGTAACGGCGCATCACGGTCTGGATCGGTTCGGCCAGCACTTCCCAAGAAGCGTCGAGATCGGCCGCCAGGTTCTCCTCGTTGAGTTCGAGCTTGCCCAGGCCCACGCCCAGCGAGTGGTAGGCCAGCACCGCGTAGCCCAGCGCCACGCCCATGTTGCGCAGCACGGTGGAGTCGGTCAGGTCGCGCTGCCAGCGGCTGATCGGCAGCTTCTCGGACAGGTGGCGCAGCAGCGCATTGGCCAGGCCCAGGTTGCCTTCGGCGTTCTCGAAGTCGATCGGGTTGACCTTGTGCGGCATCGTCGAGGAGCCGATCTCGCCGGCCTTCAGGCGCTGCTTGAAGTAACCCAGGCTCACGTAGCCCCAGATGTCGCGCGCGAGGTCGACCAGGATCGTGTTGGTGCGGGCCACCGCATCGAACAGCTCGGCCATGTAGTCGTGCGGCTCGATCTGGATGCTGTAGGGCTGGAAGGTCAGGCCCAGACCGAGCGGCTCGGGCTGCTCGATCACGTTGCGGCTGAAGGCCTCCCAGTCGAAGTCGGGCCAGGCGCTCAGGTGCGCGTTGTAGTTGCCCACCGCACCGTTCATCTTGCCCAGCAGCTTGATGCTGGCGATGCGCTCGCGCGCGGCGCTCAGGCGCACCACGACGTTGGCGATTTCCTTGCCCACGGTGGTGGGGCTGGCGGTTTGCCCGTGCGTGCGGCTGAGCATGGGCACGGCGGCGTGGGCGTGGGCCATCTCGCGCAGCTTGTCGATCACCGCATCGAGTGCGGGCAGCAGCACCATGTCGCGCCCGCCCTTGAGCTGCAGGGCATGGCTGGTGTTGTTGATGTCCTCGCTGGTGCAGGCGAAGTGCACGAACTCGGCTGCCTTTTCCAGTTCAGGACGGGCCTCGAACTTGGACTTGATCCAGTACTCGACGGCTTTCACGTCGTGGTTGGTGACCTTCTCGATGTCCTTGATGGCCTGGCCATCGGCTTCGCTGAAATTCTTCACCAGGCCCATGAGATAGGTGCGCGCGCCGGGCGACAGGGGCTTGAATTCGGCCAGGCCGGCGTCGGACAGGGCGATGAACCAGGCGATCTCGACCTGCACGCGGCGGTGCATGTAGCCCTGCTCGCTCATGAAGGGGCGCAGGCTGGCCAGGCGGCCCGCGTAGCGGCCATCGAGCGGCGAGAGTGCGGAGATCGCGCTGGGTGCGCCGGGGTTGGCGTGGGCGGGCGAGGCGGGGGAAGAGGTGGTCGGACGCATCCCGCAATTGTAGGAGGCCCACTGGCCGGCGCGACCGCCGCCTGGGGTACCCCGGTCGGTATCGGGTCGGGGTGGTCCGGTGCTGGCTAGAATCGTGTTCCCTCGTCTCAAAGCCCACTTCACTCCCCATGAAACTCATCGGCGCCATCACCAGCCCCTACGTGCGAAAAGTGCGTGTCGTCATGGCCGAGAAGAAGCTGGACTACCAGTTCATCCTGGAAGACGTGTGGGCCGCCAGCACCACGATCATGACGTCCAACCCGCTGGGCAAGGTCCCCTGCCTGGTGATGGAAGGCGGCGAAGCGGTGTTCGATTCGCGCGTGATCGTGGAATACCTCGACACGCTCTCGCCCGTTGGCAAGCTGATCCCCACGCAGGGGCGCGAGCGCGCCGAGGTCAAGACCTGGGAAGCGCTGGCCGATGGCCTGCTGGACGCCGCCGTGCTGGCGCGCCTCGAGGCCACCTGGCCCGGCCGTGGTGAAGGTGAGCGCAGCGACGCCTGGATCGAGCGTCAGCGCGCCAAGATCGACGCCAGCCTGAAGTCCATGAGCCAGGGCCTGGGCGAGAAGGCCTTCTGCTCGGGCATCCACTTCAGCCTGTCCGACGTGGCCGTGGGCTGCGCGCTGGGCTACCTGGACTTCCGCTTCGCCACCATCGACTGGCGCGCGCAGTACCCCAACCTGGCCCGCCTGGCCGAGAAGCTCAACCAGCGGCCCAGCTTCGTCGACAGCAAGCCGGTGTAACCCCCCGCGCCGCGCCTGCGGCGCGTCACCCCCCAGGGGGCGATGCTTGCGGCCTGGCGAAGCCAGTTCCGCGGCATCCTGGAGAAGACACGTTACGCCACCGCTCGCTTCTTCAGCCAGCGCATCAGGCCGCCCACCACCGGGATTTTTTCGTACAGCTCTTCCGCTGCGTCCCAGTAGTCGCGGTGGTCGGTCACGCGGCCGTCGGGTGCGAGTCGCAGGTGCGAGCCGCCGTGCACCACCTGTTCGGTGGTGGTGTCGAAGCGCTTGAAGCGGAATCGGAATTCCCAGACGAGGAAGCACTGCGTGCCGTCGATCACGCGGCTGGTCACCACGAAGCGCGGCTCATGCAGGCTGTCGAACATGTGTTCGAAGATGCGCGTGATCGCCGCGGTGCCCTGCACCTCGTTGAACGGGTCCTTGAAACGTGCGTCGGCGGTGTAGAACGTGCCGAGCTGCTGGAGCGAGGCCGGCGAGAGCGACTCGAACCAGACGCAGAGGCGGTCGATGGCGGCGTGCGGGCCGGGGCTGTCTTGGGGCATGCCGGTTTATAGCCCGGTGACGCGCCGCACCACCGGGAAGTACGCGCGGTAGGGCAGCAGGCGCAGCAACTTCATCCAGTGCGTGAAGCGCTTCGGGTAGTGGATGTCGAACGCACCCCGGTGCCAGCCGGTCAGCATGGCCTGTGCGGCCTGCGCGGGCGTGATCAGCGCGGGCATGGTGAAGCCGTTGCGGGCCGTCAGTGGGGTGCGCACGAAGCCGGGGTGCACCACGCTCACGCCGATGCCGTGTGGGTGCAGATCGAGGTACAGCGTTTCGGCCAGGTGGGTGAGCGCGGCCTTGGTCGGCCCGTAGGCGAGGCTCTTGGGCAGGCCGCGAAAGCCCGCCACGCTGCTGATCACACTGATGTGGCCGCTCCCGCGCGCCAGCATCGCGGGCACGGTGGCGCCCAGCACGTGCAGCGCGCCGGTGTAGTTGATGTCGATGTGGCGCTGCAGATCGGCCAGGTCCATGCCGGTCGCGCGCATCTCGTGGTAGTGGCCGGCGCAGTACAGCACCAGGTCGATCGGGCCCTGCGCCAGGATCTGGCGCGCCGTGTGCGCGACGGCGGCGGCATCGGTCACGTCCAGCGGCCACGCCTGCGCGGCGAGACCGTGCGCCGGCGGGTGCGCCGCGACGAAGGCGTCCAGCGCCGTGGCGTTGCGCGCCGACAGCAGCACCTGCGCACCGTGCGCGTGCAGGGCCGATGCCGTGGCCTCGCCGATGCCGCTGGATGCGCCCACGAGCCACACGCGCAGGCCGCGCCAGTCGACGATGCGCGGGTTCATCGGCTTGAGCAGCAGAAAGCCACGCGCGGCCTGCGTGGTCGCCGGCCTGGTCGAGGCGTCAACGAAGGCGCTCTGTGTGTTCATGATGCACGCTTCACGAAAGACAGCGTGACCTCACCCAGGCGCACGCCGAACTTGCTCATCACCGCCTTGTTGAGCATCACGCGGTCGTTCATGAGGTACATCCAGTCGTCGAACTGCACTTCATAGACCTTGTCGCCCACCGGCTGCCGCAAGGTGTAGCCCCACCGGAAGGCGTTGCCTTGCTGCTCGCCCTGCGCGGTGCCCACCACGTCGTCGGCGGTGCCGCTGAAGCGGCCGTTGCCCAGGTGTTTCATGCGCCACACCCGCTTCTGTGTCGTGCCGTCCGAGTAGGTGAAGTCCTCGTCGAGCACGCCGTCGTCGCCGTTCCACTGGCAGCGCATGACCACGATGAAGCGCTTGACGACCTCACCCGACCGGTCGGTGAAGATGCCATAGGCGTCGAGCGTGCCGTTGAAATAGGTGCGCAGGTCAAGCACCGGTTTTTCGCTGGCATAGCGCGACACCTCGGGGCCAGCGCAACCCGAGAGGGCGGCAGCACCGGCGACGCCGGCGGCGAGCAGTTGACGTCGTTGCATGGTGGCCTTTCAGTTCGTGGGCAGGGGGTGGGGCGGTGTCGCAACGCGTTGCCCGGGCCGGATGACCAAGCCATACAGCGCGCCAGCGGCGAGCAACTTGAGCGCGCACGGCAGCAGGCAGTAAGCGACGGTGAGGGTCTGCAGCGCGGCAGGGTCGCGCGTGCCGGGGGTGTAGCCGAACCAGGCCAGCAGCGGCAGCGCCAGGCCCGCGGCCAGCGCGAGGTTGAGCTTGGTGGCGAAGTTCCACCAGCCGAAGTACGCGCCCTCGCGGTGGCCGCGTTCGCCAAGCCGGCCGATCAGGCCGGCGAGCAGTGCACCGGGCATCGCCAGATCGGCACCGAGCGCCATGCCGGAGAGCGCGCACACGACCAGGAAAGGCAGCACATCGCCCGCGCCGAGCAGGGCCGCAGAGACGAACACCGCCACCGCCATGCCCATGCCAGCCAGCCAGGTGCGCGCGAGGCCGAGGTGGTTCACCAGCCGCACCCAGAGCGGCATCGACAGCGCCGCACACAGGAAATAGGTGGCGAGGAACGCGGGCTCCATCGAAGGCGAAGCCTGCAGCCGGTCCTGCACGAAGAACAGCACCAGCGTGGCCGGCACGGCGCTGGCGGTGCCGTTGATCACGAACACCGCGAGCAGGCGCCGGAACGCGGCCTGCCGCAGGGGCGACGGACCGCTCTCGGGCGGCGCTGCGGACCGGGCGGGTGGGGGCACCGAGCGGCTCCAGGCCCACCAGCCGAGTGCCAGCAGAACGGCGAAGGCGGAGACCGTGGCACCCAGCCCCAGCGTGGCGGGCAGCACGGCGGCAATCAGCACGCCCAGCAGGGCCAGGCCTTCACGCCACGCCACCACGCGGCTGCGTTGCGCTTCGTCGCCGCCCAGGCGCGCGCCCCAGGCCTGGTGCGCGACCGACATCACGCTGTAGGCGATGTAGGTGATGGCCATGAGCACGCCGGCCCAGCCGAGCAGCGCCTGGGTTCCCGCAGTGCGCACCGCGGGCGGTGGAAACAGCAGGCCCCACAGCCCGGCGGCGAGCACCAGCGCCGCCAGCGCGGCCGCGCCCAGCACGGCCGCGGTCGACCGTGCGAACAGGCGGTCGCACCAGCGGCCGATCCAGGGGTCGAGCACGGCGTCCACGAGCCGGGCGGCCAGCAGCACCGCGCCCAGGGCGGCCAGCGGCGCACCGAACTCGCGCGCGTAGTGGTTGGGCAGGACCACGTAGAGCGGCAGGGCCACGAAGGCCAGCGGCAGACCCAGCAGGCCATAGGACAACCCATGGCGCCACGCACCGGGGCCGATGAAGCGGGCGGCGGCCTCGGTCATGGCGCGCGCGGTGGGCCGCCCATCGACTGGATCAGCGCCTCGCGCAGCTTCGGCTGCGAGGTCCTGGGCGAGAGCCAGATGCCGAAGAAGAGGCGCGAGAAGGCGTCGTCGGCAATCTCGCCGAGCCACTGCCCGTTGAGGTAGAAGCGCGCGCCGTTGCCGGGCAGGTGCACGCCGGTGATGCGGTCGCCGCGCTGCACGTCGGGAAACACCGCGCCCATGGCGTTCTGCCAGCGCCGGGCCTGCGCGGGTTCGATGGGCGCGATGGCCTGCATCTCGTCGATGGAACGCGAGGCGATGTCGGCGCCCTTGAAGCTGCGCAGGTACCGCAACTCCAGGCTGAAGGGGCGGTCTTCGAAGCGCTGGATGTCGAAGCCCGGCGGCGCGAAGAGGCTCATGTCGTACACGTCGAAGCCCCAGTAGCGCAGGCGCGCGCCGCCCAGCCGCGCGTGCTCCGGCAGGGCGGGCTTCAGCTGGGTGGTGTTGGGCGCATCGGGCGTCTGGGCACTGGCCGGCACACCGGTCAGCAGCGCGGCGGCCACGAACAGGTGCAGGATGTAGGGCATGGCCTGGGCCTCAGGCCGGCTTGCGCAGCGTGTACTGCACGACGTCGATGCTCTGCTGTTCGAATGCCGCCTCGCAGTACGCGAGGTAGAACTCCCAGATGCGCAGGAAGCGCTGGTCGAAGCCCATCTGCAGCACGCGCTCCTGCTCCTGCAGAAAGCGTTCGCGCCAGATGGACAGGGTGCGCGCGTAGTCCTGGCCGAAAGCGAACTCGTCGACCACCTCGAGGCCGGCTTGCGCAGCCTGTGCGCGCAACTCGCGCGGGCACGGCAGGCAGCCGCCCGGGAAGATGTATTGCTGGATGAAGTCCGTGCCCTTGATGTAGCGGTCGAAGTGCGCGTCGTCGATCACGATGCTCTGGATGCACGCGCGCCCGCCCGGTTTGAGCAGGCGGTTCACGGTCTGGAAGTAGGTCGGCCAGTACGCGCGACCCACCGCCTCGACCATCTCGATCGAGCAGATCGCATCGAACGGCGCATCGTCGATGTCGCGGTAGTCCTGCAGCCGCAGGTCGGCGAGGTGCTCGCGGCCGATGTCGCGCATGCGCTGCTGAGCAAAGTCCAGCTGTTCGGTCGACAGCGTCACGCCGACCACCGACGCGTCGAACTCGGTGGTGGCCTTCTCGGCCAGCGCGCCCCAGCCGCAGCCGATCTCCAGCACGCGGTCGCCCGATTGCACGCCCGCCTGCTGCAGCGCGCGCCGCACCTTGGCGTGTTGTGCCATCTCCATCGGCTGGTCCGGGGTTTCAAACCAGGCCGACGAGTAGTTCATCGTCTCGTCGAGCCACAGGCGGTAGAAGGCATTGCCCAGGTCGTAGTGGGCGTGGATGTTCTTGCGGCTGTTGGCCTTCGAATTGCGGTTGAGCAGGTGCCTGATGCGGTACGCCAGACGGCCGAGCCAGGCGCCATAGACCATGTCCTCCACCTCGCGCCGGTTGGCCACCAGCAGCGAGAGCAGCGAGGCCAGGTGTGGCGTGCTCCAGTCGCCCGCGATATAGCTTTCTGCAAAGCCGATGTCACCGGACTTCAGCGTGGCGCTGCACACGTTCCAGTTGTGCAGCCGCATGCTCGCGTGGGGGCCGTCGGCATGGCCGAAGCGCTGCACCGAGCCGTCGGGCAGTTGCAGCGTCAGGCTGCCATGCACCAGCCGCTGCAGCAGGTGCAACGTGGTGCGCGCGGCCGCGGGCGCGTTGCGCGGCAGTTCAAAGCCCAGGGGGCTGCGCGGGGCGGTGGTGCTGTTCATGGGCGGTGGGGCTCGGCAGGTGCCGCGGGGACGGCGGCGGTCACGAAGTCGCCCGGGGCGGGCGGCTGGCGGAAGAACGGGGCTTTCTTGAACCACAGGCGCGCGGCCTGCCAGTGGATGCGTGCGATCACGCCGAAGGTCATGGCCGGGTGCGACCACAGCGCATGGCGCAGCGTGGCCGCGTCCAGCGGCCGCAGATCGCCGCTCACGCTGGTGTTGAGCAGCGGTTCGTTGCCCGCGGTGTCGTCGAAATAGTCGATGCGCGCGACGGTGCGGGGCACGGTGCCTTCCGTGCGCATGAAGACGAAGCGGTAGCGGCCCTGCAAGGGGCAGAACGGCGAGACGTGGAACACCTTGTCGGCCTCGCAGGGCTGGCCATAACGCGGTGCGTCGAGCAGGTAGCAATGGCGCTCGCCGAAGGTGTTGTTCACCTCGGCCAGCACGGCGCGCAACGAACCGTCTGTGCGGTGGCAGTACCAGAAGCTCACCGGCTTGAAGCTGTAGCCCAGCACGCGCGGGTAGGTGTGCAGCCAGACCTCGCCCTGCGCGTCGTGAATGCCTTGTTGTCGCAGCACGCCCTCCAGCCAGGCCAGGCTGTCGGCGCCGCCCTCGCCGTGGTCGCTGTCGTGAAAGCTCAGCGCCGCGCGGCGGTTGCGCGCGAGTGCGCCCGGGCCGTGCGCACGCAGGCTGCGCATCGGCAGCATCAGGAAATACGTGGCGTAGGCAAACGCGTTGCGTTGCGGGCGGTGGCGTGTGTGGCGCACCTGACCGAAGCCGATCTGTGCCACCGGCGCCGTGTTCATGCGAACACCCCGGGCAGCGCGGTGCGCCGCCATTCGTTCTCGCTGGGCATGGGCACCAGGCCGAGGGTGTCGATCAGCCCGCGCGCGGCCTGCAGGCCCGACTTGAGCCCGTCCTCGTGAAAACCGTAGCCCGTCCAGGCACCGGCAAACCAGGTGTGGCGCTGCCCCTGCAAGGCCGGCACGCCGGCCTGGGCGCGGATGGCGGCGAGGTCGAACACCGGGTGCTCGTAGTCGTACGCGCCCAGCACCTGCGTGGGGTTGATCTCGCGCTGGGGGTTGAGCGAGACCACCACCGGCTGTGCCACCGGCAGGGGTTGCAGGCGGTTGATGAGGTAGTGCAGGCAGACCCCGGCCGATTCGCCGTCGGCGCTGGCCGAGCGTTCGTAGTTCCAGGCGGCCCAGGCGCGCGGGTTCTCCGGCAGCACAGAGGCGTCGGTGTGCAGCACGGCGCGGTTGGGCTGGTAGCGGATGGCCCCCAGCACCTCGCGCTCGGCCGTGGAGGCCTCCGGGCCAAGCACGCGCAGCGCCTGGTCGCTGTGGCAGGCGATCACGATCGCGTCGAAGCGGTCCACCTGGCCCTGCGTGACCACGCGCACACCGGACTCGTCGCGCAGCACCTGCTGCACCGGCGTGCGCAGGCGCAGGTCGGCGATGCCTTCGATGATCTTCCGGACGTAGCGGCGCGCGCCGCCGGCGACGGTGTACCACTGTGGCCGGTTGCTCAGCTGGATCAGCCCATGGTTGTGGCAGAAGCGGACCATGGTCGCGACCGGAAAGGCCAGCATCTGGTCGGTCGGGCAGCTCCAGATGCAACCCAGCATCGGCAGGAAATACCAGTCGCGGAATTCGTTCGAGAAGCGCTGCTGGCGCAGGAAGTCGCCAAGCGGCTGCAGCAGGGGGCTGTCCGGGCCCAGGTCCTTGCCGCGCTCGGCGAGCTGCGTGGTGACGCGGTTGAAGCGCACGATGTCGGCCAGCATGCGCAGGAAACGCGGGTTGGCGAGGTTGCGCTTCTGGGCGAACACCGAGGCCAGGTCGCTGCCGCTCCATTCGAGCGAACCACCGCGCGGCCCGGCGCCGGGCACCTGCACGGAGAACGACATGTCGGAGCGCGCGGTAGGGACCTCCAGCGCCGCGAGCAAGGCCAGCAGGTTGGGGTAGGTGCGCTCGTTGAGCACGAGGAAGCCGGTGTCGACGCCGAAGGTGAGCGGCACGCCCTGGGCATCGGCCAGGGTCACGTCCACTGTGTGGGTGTGGCCGCCGAAGTGGTCGCCGGCTTCGTACAGCGTGATGTCGGCCAGCCCGCGCAGGGTGTGGGCGGCGGCCAGGCCGGCTATGCCGGAGCCGACGATGGCGACGCGCCTCAGCCGTGGGGTGGCGCGAACGGGTGCAGAGAGGGTGGAGTGGAAGCCCGGCATGTTCGGGCCTCAGTGCTGGTGGGCCCCGCACCGGGAGGTGCGGTGGCCACCAGGGGCTGTACAAAAGACTGCGAAGCGCCCCCAGACGAACAAGGGAGGGAGGGAGGAGGAGGAGAAGCGCCTCGGGATTGCAGCCGGATCACGGAGACCCGGAAGGCTTCGCAGTTCAAAACCGGAATCGGGGGTTGGCCCCAGGGCCAACCTGCTTGCTACGACGCCCCGCGCGCGCCAAAAGTTCCAGACTTTGTGTGTCTGGCGCGCAGCACAGCGGTGGCGGGGCAGGAGCATGTTGTCGGACTCACGATTTCTACTCAGTAGTTTTCATTGTGACTCATCAGTCACAATTTGGTCGACAGAAACTTTTCAATGTCCTTGACGAACGCGGGGTTTTTCGGGTCGACGCCGCTGGCATAGCTGCGCACGGTCTGGCCGTCGCGGCCGATCAGGTACTTGTGGAAGTTCCAGCGCGGCGTTTCACCGGTCTTCTCGGCGAGCTGCCGGTACAGCGGGTTGGTGTCGCGCCCCACCACACTGGTCTTGCTGAACATGGGGAATTTCACGCCGAAGGTGTTCTCGCAGAACTCGGCGATCGCCTGGTTGTTGCCCGGCTCCTGGCTGCCGAAATCGTTCGCCGGGAAGCCCAGCACCACCAGCCCCTGCGACTGGTACTTCGCGTGCAGCGCTTCGAGCCCCTCGTACTGCTTGGTGAAACCGCAGAAGCTCGCAGTGTTCACCACCAGCACCACCTTGCCGCTGTACTGGCAGAGCGACTGGGGCTTCTCATCCTGCAGCCGGTCGAAGCGGTGCTGCAGCAGAGCGGGGCAGGCCGGCTCGGCCGCCATGGCCGGGCCGCCCAGGCCGAGGCAGGCCACCGCCAGTGCGAGCGCGCGAGCCGCCTGCCGTGAGAGGGCGTGGAAGAAGGGAGGAAGGCGCGATGCGTTCATGAGGAGGACTCCATTGAAGATGCTGCGGTGCATTGCAGCATTGGACCGCAGCAAAGACAAGCGGTTCAGCGAGACACCGGCCGGCCGTGTTTTCGCCGGCTCCCAGGCTCGCGTCAGACGCCAGAAAAACGCATAACCATGCGCAACGCGATGATTCTTAAGAGGATTTTTCACTGCCGCATAAAATGCAGGCAGTTTTGAAAGACCTTTAATGCTCTATCCCGAACTCTTCAAGCAACTCGAATCCGTCCGATGGGACATGGACAAGGACATCCCCTGGGACAAGTTCGACGCCGCGTCGCTGAGCGATGAACAGGCCCAGACCATCAAGATGAACGCCATCACCGAGTGGGCGGCGCTGCCGGCCACCGAGATGTTCCTGCGCGACAACCGCGACGACTCCGACTTCTCGGCCTTCATGTCGATCTGGTTCTTTGAAGAGCAGAAGCACTCGCTGGTGCTGATGGAGTACCTGCGCCGCTTCCGTCCCGAACTCGTGCCCACCGAACAGGAACTGCACGACATCCGCTTCGAGTTCGACCCGGCGCCGCCACTGGAAACGCTGATGCTGCACTTCTGCGGCGAGATCCGACTGAACCACTGGTACCGCCGTGCCAGCGAGTGGCATTCCGAACCCGTCATCAAGCAGATCTACAGCACCCTCAGCCAGGACGAAGCCCGCCACGGCGGTGCCTACCTGCGCTACATGAAGCGCGCCATCGGCAAGTTCGGCAACGAGGCCCGCACGGCGTTCGCCAAGGTGGGCGTGCTCATGGCCAGCGCCCGCCGCACCGCCCAGGCGCTGCACCCGACCAACCTGCACGTGAACAAGAACCTGTTCCCGAACGACACCATCCAGAGCCGACTGCCGAACCCCGAGTGGCTGGAGCACTGGCTGGACAAGCAGATCAACTTCGACGCGGTCTGGGAAACGCGCGTGGTCGACCGCATCCTGCACAACATGAGCCTGCTGATGGAGCAGAGCTTCAAGAGCGTGCAGGAGCTCAACCGCTTCCGCAAGTCGCTCGCCCCGACCGCGCCTTCCGCAGCCTGAGGCCGCGCACTCGCATGCGCCCGAAAGCCCGCTACGGCGGGCTTTTTCGTGGGCGTTTCAGAAGCGGCGCCGCCAGGCCCAGCACCACGCCCCAGAAGGCGCCGGTGACGTGCGCGGCCTGCACCACCGAGAGCTCGTTGCCGGCGTCCCACACGATGGGCTGCGACCAGCCCCGTTCGATCAGCACCTTGCTCAGCACCACCACGACCAGCAGCCAGCCCCAGAAGCGAGCGCCCCGGATGGGCAGGCGCACCAGCGCCACCTGCACCGCCAGCACCAGCACGCCGGCGTGCATCAGGCCGGAGAGGCCGACTGCGTAACCCACCTGCGGCCACAGCAGCAGTGAGACCTGCGTGAGCGGCCAGGCCAGCAGCCATGCGAGTGTGGAGCGCGCTCCGGGTCGCAGCACCCAGCCCGCCGCGGCGAGGCCGCCCATGGCCAGTACATTGCCCACGAGATGGGGCCGGTTCAGGTGCACCCAGGCGCTGGTCCACAAGGTCCATGGGCGCACCGTCCAGTCGGCCGCGCGCCAGGTGAGCGCGTCGACCACGCCCGCAGGAGACCACCACACCAGCAGGCTGAGCGCGGCGTGCAGGCCGCACAGCCACAACCAGCTGCCGCGCCACGGTGTCACGGCGGGCCGACCGTTCAAGCGGTGGAGGTGACGACGCGGCCCAGCACGTGCCGCCACAGCGCGAGCACCGCACCGGACGCTTCGGCCACCTGCTCTGCATCCACCTGCGTGGGGGTTTCGTCCAGCCGCGCCCGGTGCTGGATCTGGCGCAGCTCGCGGTAGGCGCGCGCCGCCGACTCGCCCATGCCGGGCTCGAGCAGGCCCGCGGTTTCGGCGCGCCGCAGCAGGTTGATGTTGCCGGTGTTGGCCCGCAGCTCCGGGTGCGCGCGCGAGTGCAGCAGCACCAGGTACTGCACCACGAACTCCACGTCGACCATGCCGCCCGGGCTGTGCTTCACGTCGAAACGCGTGCCACGCACCAGGTGCGCCGCGCGCACCTTGCCGCGCATGGCAACGATCTCCGCGGCCAGCGAGGCGGCGTCGCGCTCGGCGGTGATGACGGTCTCGCGCACCGCGTCGAAGCGGCCGGCCAGTGAAATGCCGCCGAGCACGAAACGCGCGCGCGTCATGGCCTGGTGTTCCCAGGTCCATGCCGTGTTGCTGCCGCGCTGGTGCTGGTAGTTGGCGTAGGCCGTGAAACTGGTGACCAGCAGGCCCGAGTTGCCGTTGGGGCGCAGCGCGGTGTCGATCTCGAACAGGTCGCCCTCGCCCGTCTTCACGGTGAGCCAGTTGATCATCTTGCGCACGAAGGCGGCGTAGATCTCCGAGGCGTTCTCGTGTTCGTCCTCGTAGACGAAGACGATGTCCAGGTCGCTGCCGTAGCCGAGTTCCTTGCCGCCGAGCTTGCCGTAGCCAATGATGGCGAAGCTGGGTTCGTCGCGGTGCCGGCTCTTCAGCCGCGCCCAGCACCAGCGCGCGGTGATGCGCAGCACCGAATCGGCCAGGGCGGAGAGGTCGTCGGCCACCTGTTCGACGGTGAGCACCTTCTCCACGTCGCGCGCAAGGGTGCGGAACACCTCGGCGTGGTGCGCGCGGCGCAGCAGGTTGAGCAGCGCCTCCTCGTCGTCCTCGCCGGTGGAGCACAGCGCTGCGCGGCGCGCCTCGAGCTCGGCTTCGAACTGGGCGGCGTCGAAGCGGTCGGTCAGCAGCTGCTGGCTGGCCAGTTCGTCGATCACGCCGGGGTGCTTGATCAGGTAGCGCGCCGGCCACTTGGCCGCACCCAGCAGGCGCAGCAGGCGTTCGTGCACCGATGGCCGTTCCTGCAGCAGGGCCAGGTAACTCTCGCGGCGCAGCAGCGGTTCGATCCACTCGGTCATGCGCAGCGCGGCTTCCTCGCTCACGCGGCCCTCGTCGAGCCAGGCACCGGTGCGCTGCACCAGCCGCACCAGGCGCGCGCGCGTGTCCTCGCGCAGGGCGAGCACGCGGGGGTGTTCGCGCCACTGGCCGACCCGGGCGGCGAAGGCGGGGGGCAGTTGCTCGAGCACGCCTTGCAGGTCGTCGGTCGCGCTGCGCCCGTTCGCGCCATTCTTGTTGCAGCCCTTGCCGTTGCAGCCCCCGTTGGTGGGGCCGCCGAGCAGGGTGTCGAATTCCTGTGCCACCAGTTCGCGGTGCGCGTCGAGCGCGTGCAGGAACGCGCACAGGTCGGGGTAGCCGAGCGTGGCGGCGATCCAGGCGAGGTCGTCGTCGCGCGTGGGGATCACGTGGGTCTGCTGGTCGTCCAGGTACTGGATGCGGTGCTCGACCCGGCGCAGGAACTCATAGGCCTGTGCCAGCGCGGTGGCCGTGGCCTGGGGCATCAGGCCGGCCTTGCACAGGCGCTGCAGCGCGTCCAGCGTGGGCCGCGTGCGCAGCTCGGGGAACTGGCCGCCGCGCACCACCTGCAGCAGCTGCACGGTGAACTCGATCTCACGGATGCCGCCGCGCGAGAGCTTGACGTCGTTGGCGCGGCCGGGGTTGCCGGCGGCGCGGCGCGCCGCGTGCTCGCGGATCTGGCGGTGCAGCACGCGCAGCGACTCGAACACGCCGTAGTCGAGGTAGCGGCGGAACACGAAGGGCAGCACGGTGCCGCGCAGGGCGCTGGCGCTGCGGTCCTGCACGCAGGCGGCGGGGGCGATCACGCGGCTCTTGAGCCAGGCGAAGCGCTCCCACTCGCGGCCCTGCACCAGGAAATACTCTTCCAGCGCGCCGAGCGAGACCGCGCTCGGGCCCGAGTTGCCGTTGGGCCGCAGCGCGAGGTCGACGCGGAACACGTTGCCGTGCTCGGTGGTCTCGCCCACGGTGTTGTAGATGTGCTTGACGGCCTTGCCGAAGTACTCGTGGTTGCTGATGCGCTGGCGGCCCTGGGCGTTGCCGGCGGTCTCGCCGTCCTGGTCGTAGACGTAGATCAGGTCGATGTCGCTCGACACGTTGAGCTCGCGCGCGCCGAGCTTGCCCATGCCGATGACCCAGAGCTGCGCACGCTGGGCTTCGCCGCTGGCGTTGAGGTACTGCGGCGCGCCGTGCAGTTCATCAAGGTCGGCGCAGGCCAGCTTGCAGGCTTCGTCGAGCGCGAGTTCGGCGAGCTCGGTGACGGCGCGGGTGACCACCGCCAACGGCGCGGCCTGCTCGCAGTCCAGCACCACCAGCCGCTCCAGCACCAGCTGGCGCAGCACGCGCAGCGCGGCGGGCACCGGCAGGCCGGTCTCGCGCAGCTGGGCCATGCATGCCCGCATGCTGGCCAGAACGGGTTCACCGGCGGGGAGGAGATTGAGCTCGGCGGCATAACGGCGCCGCACCCGCTGCACGAAGCGCGAATGATCGGCCTGGCGGTCGTTTGCCGAGAGGGGCCCACAGGGGTTCACATTTGATGACAAAACGTGCGCTTCCGCGGTGGAACCTGTGAAGTGGCTGGCCGTCATAATTTGCGGTGGACATGAATCAAAGCCCGGCCCTCATCGCTCCTGCCCCGCGAACCCTCAAGACACTCTCGGTGGCAGCCCGGCTTTGCTTGTGGCTCGTGTTCGTGGCCTGGGGTCTCTTCGTGCTGACCTGGGCCGCCTTGAATTGGTGGATTGTGCCCCGAATCGGCGAATGGCGCCCTGAGCTGGAACGCTGGGCCAGCCACGTTGTGGGGACTCCCGTCCGGGTGGGCGAGATCCGGGCCGACAGCACCGCCGGCGGCCAGCGTTTCCTGCCCTCCCTCATGCCGTCCTTCGAGCTGCGCGACGTGCAGCTGTTCGACCGACAGGGCCGTGTCGCCCTGCACCTGCCGCTGGTGCGCACGGCGGTCTCGGTGCGTTCGCTCTGGCACGGCAACTTCGAGCAGGTCGTGATCGACCGCCCCGTGCTGGACGTGCGGCGCACCGCCCAGGGCCGCATCGAGGTCGCCGGGCTGGACCTGTCGGGCCCCGGCGGCAGCGACGGCGCCGCCGCCGACTGGTTCTTCTCGCTGCCCGAGTTCGTCATCCGCGAAGGCATGGTGCGCTGGTCCGACGAACTGCGCGGGCGGCCCGCGCTGGTGCTGGACGACCTGGCTTTCGTCGTGCGCAACACGGCCCTCACGCACCAGTTCCGGCTCGACGCCCTGCCGCCACCCGAATGGGGCGAGCGCCTGAGCCTGCGCGGCCGCCTGCGCGAGCCGCTGATCGAGCTGGGCCAGCGCGCGCCGGACCAGTTGCCCTGGCACAGCTGGGACGGCGAGCTCTACGCCGACTTCACGCGCGTGGACGTGGCGCAGCTGCGCGTCCACGCCGACCTCTCGACCTGGGGCGTGGAGGTGCGCGCCGGCCAGGGCATGCTGCGCGCCTGGGCCGAGGTGGTCGACGGCGCGGTGGCCGGCGTCACCGCCGACCTGGCGCTGAGCGATGTGGATGCGCAGCTCGGGCGCGATCTGCCGGCCCTGGCGATCGACGAGCTGCAGGGCCGCCTGGCCGCGCAATGGTCGGACGCCGGCTTCACCGTGTCCACCGACGACCTGCGCTTTCGCACCCGCGAGGGCGTGGACTGGCCTGGCAGCCGCCTGCGCGTGCAACACACCGCGGCGTTGGCTGGGCGCGGTGCGAGCACCGAACTCAGCGCCGACCGGCTGGAGCTGGGCGCGCTGGCGGCAATCGCGGGCCGCCTGCCCCTGCCGGCCGAAGCGCACCGCCGCCTCGATCAGCTGAAACCCGCCGGGCGGGTGGACGGTTTCTCGGCCCGCTGGCAGGAGCGTGCCGGTGCGTTGCCACCGGGCGGCTGGGACCCGGAGACCTACCAGGCCAGGGGCCGGGCCAGCGGGCTCTCACTGGCGGGCGAACCCAGCGGCCGCATGTCGGTGACGGGCCGCTACCCGCTGCCGGGCCGCCCCGGCATCTCGGGCGCCACGGTGGACTTCGAACTCGATCAGGCCGGCGGCAAGGCGCACGTCAGCGTGACCGACGGCGCCGTCGAGCTGCCCGACATCTTCGAGGAGGCTCGCGTGCCGGTGGACAGCCTGGAGGCCGACGCCAGCTGGCGCGTGCAGGGCGATCGCATCGAAGCCCGGCTGGACAAGGTGCGGCTGAGCAACGCCGACGCCGAGGGCACGGCCCAGGTGAGCTGGCGCACCAGCGATGTGCCGGCGGGTTCGAAAGCCTCGCGCTTCCCCGGTGTGCTCGACCTCACCGCCACGCTCACCCGCGCCAACGCCACCCGGGTGCACCGCTACCTGCCGCTCACCATCCATGCCGACGCGCGCCGCTACGTGCGCGAAGCGGTGCGCGGGGGCCGCTCGAACAAGGTGGGCTTTCGCGTGCTGGGCGAGGTGGACCACGTGCCCTTCGACCGGCCCGGCGACCAAGGGGAATTCCGCATCACCGCGCCATTGCAGGGCGTGGACTTCGACTACATCCCGCCGCACCTGCAGCAGGCCGGCGATGCCGGCTGGCCGGGCTTGCGCGGCGTCTCGGGCGAACTCGTGCTCGAACGCGCTTCGCTCAGGCTCAGCGCGCTGGCGGGTGGCGTGGCCGGCGCGCCCGGGGTGCGGCTGGGCCAGGGCACGGTGAACATCGATCACCTCGGCCACGACTCGGTGGTGCAGGTGCATGCGCAGGCCGTCGGCCCCGCCAACGAGGCACTGGGGTTCGTGCAGGGCTCGCCGCTCAACGCCATGCTGGGCCGTGCGCTCGCACAGGCGCGCACCGGCGCGGGCGCGGCGCAGGTCGGCATCGACCTCAAGGTGCCGCTGGCGGACACGCACGCCACCCAGGTCAGCGGCACCGTGAAACTGGACGGCAACGACCTGCAGATCAGCCCCGAGGCGCCCTTGCTCGGGCGCGCCAGCGGCACGCTGGCTTTCAGCGAGCGCGGGTTCTCGGTGAAGGCGGCGCAGGCCCGCGTGTACGGTGGCGACCTGCGGTTCGAGGGCGGCATGCAGCCCGACGCCGATGGCGTTTCGCGAGTGCAGTTCCGCGGGCAGGGCCTGGCGAGCGCCGAAGGCCTGCGCGACGCGGGGCTGGGCGTTGTCTCGCGCCTGTTCCAGCACACCAGCGGCAGTGCGGCCTACACCGCGCAACTCGGCTTCCGTGGTGGCGTGCCCGAACTGCAGGTGAACAGCAGCCTGCAGGGCATGGCGCTCAACCTGCCGGCACCGCTGAACAAGGCGGCCGACGCGAGCCTGCCGCTGCGCTTCGACAACCATGTGCTCACCCTGGCGGGCGACACCGCACGCACCGATCACCTGTCGCTGCAGCTGGGTTCTGCGCTGGCCCCCGTGGCCTCGCTCCAGTACGAGCGCGAACTGGGCGGTGGCGAACCGCGCGTGCTGCGCGGGGCCATCGCGGTCGGCCTGGAGGGCGATGCGGACGCGCCGCTGCCCGAGCGGGGCGTGGTGGCCAACGTGCAGCTCGCGCATCTCGACGCCGATGCCTGGGAGCGCACCTTCACCAGTGCCACCGGCGTGGACGTGCGAACCGCGGCCACGGCCGATGCGACGGTGTTGCCCCGCGTCGGGCCCGCGGCGGCAGACCAGACCACCAGCCTGGCCTATCTGCCCACCACGCTGGCCGTGCGCGCGGACCGCCTCACCGTGCACGGGCGCCACTTCCACCGGGTGGTGCTCGGGGGCTCGCGCGAAGGTGCGCAGTGGCAGGCGAACGTCGATGCCAACGAGTTCAACGGCTACGTCTCGGTGCGCCAGGCGGGCCCGGGCACGGCCGGCAATGTCTATGCGCGCCTCACGCGCCTGCAGCTGGAGCCCTCGGCGGCGAACGACGTCGAGCAACTGCTGGAGCAGCCCACCACCAGCGTGCCCTCGCTGGACATCGCGGTGAACGAACTCACCGTGGCTGGCCGGCAGCTCGGGCGTGTCGAAGTGGAGGCCATCAACCGCGGCGGGCCGCTGCGCGGCAGCGAATGGCGCCTCACCAAGCTGCGCGTCACCTCGCCCGAGGCGCGCCTCAATGCCAGCGGCAACTGGGTCGCCGCTGGCAGCGGCGCGCCCGGCCAGCGCCGCACCGCGCTCAATTTCCGGCTCGACATCGACGACTCCGGCCAGCTGCTGGACCGCTTCGGGCGTGAGGGCCTGGTGCGTGGCGGCAAGGGCCGGCTGGAGGGCAACATCGGCTGGATCGGCTCGCCGCTGGCGATCGACCATCCCACCCTGTCGGGCCAGATCCACGCCGACATCGAGCGCGGCCAGTTCCTCAAGGTCGATCCCGGCGCGGGCCGTCTGCTGGGGGTGCTCAACCTGCAGGCCCTGCCGCGCCGGCTGGCACTCGATTTCCGCGACGTGTTTTCCGAAGGCTTCGCCTTCGACTTCGTGCGGGGCGACGCGCGCATCGAACAGGGCGTGCTGCACACCAACAACCTCCAGATGAAGGGCGTGAACGCCGCCGTGCTGATGGAGGGCAGTGCCGACATCGCGCGCGAACAGCAGGACCTGAAAGTGGTGGTGGTGCCCGAGATCAACGCCGGCACCGCGTCTCTGATCGCCACCGCGATCAACCCGGCCATCGGCCTGGGCACCTTCCTCGCCCAGTTCCTGCTGCGCCAGCCGCTGCAGTCCGCCACCACGCAGCAGTTCCGCATCACGGGCAGCTGGGCCGATCCGCAGGTGGAGAAGATCGAGCGCGCCTCGCCGCCCGTCTCGGCGGCGCCGCGCGACCCCGCGCCCGTGCTGCAGTAAGCTGTGCGGTGGGCCGCCGCCCGACCAGACCGTCGAAAGGACACTCCATGAAAGTCGCCGCCATCCAGATGGTCTCGGGCATCAGCCTGGACATCAATCTCAGCGAAGCCCTGCGCCTGCTGCGCCAGGCCGCCGCTGGCGGGGCCGAGCTCGCGGTGCTGCCCGAGTATTTCTGCTTCATGGGCGCCAAGGACGAGGACAAGCTGGTGCTGGCCGAAACGCCCGGCCTGGGCAAGGTGCAGGACTTCCTCTCGGACGCCGCGCGCGACCTCAAGATGTGGATCGTGGGCGGCACGCTGCCCATGGCCACCGACGACCCAGGCCACGCTGCCAACGCCTCGGTGGTCTACGACCCGCGCGGCGAGAGCGCCAGCCGCTACGACAAGATCCACCTGTTCCGTTACGACAACGGCACCGAGCACTACGACGAGGCCACCGTGCTGGTTGCGGGCGACACGCCCACGGTGTTCGAGTGCCGCGACCACGCCGGGCAGGACTGGCGCGTGGGCCAGAGCGTCTGTTACGACCTGCGCTTCGGCGAGCTCTACCGCATGCTCGCGGCCGACATCCTGCTCGTGCCCGCCGCGTTCACCTACACCACCGGCCGCTCGCACTGGGAGGTGCTGCTGCGCGCCCGCGCGATCGAGAACCAGGCCTTCGTGATCGCCAGCGCCCAGGGCGGCGTGCACGAGAACGGCCGCCGCACCTGGGGCCACACCATGGTGATCGACCCCTGGGGCGATGTGATGGCCTTGCAGGCCGAGGGACCGGGCGTCGTGCTGGCCGATCTGGACATCGAGCGCCTGCGCAACGTGCGCGCCCAGTTGCCTTCGCTGCAGCACCGCCGCCTCTGAACCTCCGCAGGCCCGGGTTGAACATGGAGCGTCCGCACCTGTTGCGCGTCTGGCGCGAGGGCCTGCGCTCGCGCCGCTGGCGCCTGTGGGCGGCCCTGCTGCTGCTGGTGGTGGCGATGCTGGTGGTGATGGTGTTCCTGGCCACCGAGTACGAGGAATCCCGCGACCAGACCTCGCTCGAGCAGGACGCCGCCGCGCTCGCCAGCGACATCCGCAGCAGCCTGGTGCGCAATGTGCAGACCCTGCAGTCGCTGCACAGCGTGGCGCCCACGGCGGATTCCTGGGACGGACCCGCGGCCGAGCTCGTGGCGCAGCACCGCGAGATGGTCCGGCTCGAATGGCGCGACAACTCGCAGCGCCTCATCGCGTACCGCGACACGCCCTTCGTGTCCGACCTGTTCGGCTACCTGGGCCGCGAACAGGCCCTGCCCGAGGTGCGCCTGGCCTGCGACCACGCGCGGCGCCTGTCCGGCCCGGCCTACTCCAGCAGCTACTTCTGGCCGCTGCGCAACGGCAAGGGGCTGGAGCTGATCGAGATGTGCCTGCCGGTGGCGCGCTCCGGCCAGCCCAACGGTTTCCTGGTGGCCACGTACTCGCTGCCCGGCATGCTGTCCGAGCTCACCAACCGCGATCTCGTGCGCGGCCGGGGCCTGGCGTTCAACGAGGCCGACGGCACGCGCCTGGCGCTGCACAGCGTGGTCAGCGGAACGCGCCGTTCACTCACGGCGCGCTACGTGCTCGACCTGCCCGGCCACACGCTGATGCTGCAGCTGCAGAGCCCGCGCCTGGTGCGGGGGCTGTTCCCCAACGTGCTCACCGCCGTGGTGGGCGCGCTGTCGCTGGCGCTGCTGTCGGTGCTGTTCCTGCTGGCGCGCGATATCCGCCGCCGCCTGCGCGCGGAACAGGACGTGGCCGAGGCCCTGGCGTTCCGCAAGGCGATGGAGGACTCGCTGGTCACCGGCCTGCGCGCGCGCGACATGCAGGGCCGCATCACGTATGTGAACCCGGCCTTCTGCGACATGGTGGGGCTCACCGCGGAACAGCTCGTGGGCACCGGCCTGCCCGCGCCGTGGTGGCCGCCGGAGCTGGTGGATGAATACCAGCAGCGCCAGATGGTGCGCCTGGCCGGGCAGGTGCTGCCGCGCGAGGGATACGAGTCCGTGTTCCAGCGGCCCGACGGCACGCGCTTTCCCGTGCTCATCATCGAGGCGCCGCTGATCGACGCGCAGGGCAAGCAGACCGGTTTCATGAGCGCGATCCTGGACCTGACCGAGCAGCGCCGCGTGGAAGACCTCAACCGCACGTCGCAGGAGCGCCTGCAGGCCACCGCGCGCCTCGCCACGGTCGGCGAGATGGCCTCGCTGCTCAGCCATGAACTCAACCAGCCGCTGGCCGCCATCTCCAGCTACGCCAGTGGCACGCTGAACCTGCTGGAGCAGCCCGAAGGCGAAGGGGCCGCCGCCGCGCCTGTGGATGCGGTGCAGGCGGACATGGTGCAGGCCATGCGCCGCATCGGCGAGCAGGCGGAGCGGGCCGGCCGCGTGATCAAGAGCGTGGCCGATTTCGTGCGGCGGCGCGAGCAGGTGCGCGAGGCGGTCACGCCGCAAAGCCTGATCGACGCCATCCAGCCGCTGCTGAGCCTGCAGGCCAAGAAGCAGGGCATCCGCCTGCAGATCCAGATCGCGCCGGACTGCCCCGCGGTGCTGTGCGACCGCACCATGGTCGAACAGGTGCTGCTCAACCTCGCGCGCAACGGCATGCAGGCCATGCCGCTGGGCGAACCGTCCTCGCGTTCGGGCCTGCGCCTGCTGCGCGTGGACGTGGGCCGCGCCCGCCTGCATTCGGGCCACGCGCCGGGCGGCCTGCCCCAGAAAGTGTGGGTGGCGTTCGCGGTCACCGACCACGGCCTGGGCCTCAGCGAGGACGTGCAGGCGAAGCTGTTCACGCCCTTCTTCACCACCCGAGCCGAGGGCATGGGCCTTGGCCTGAGCCTGTGCCGCACGGTGATCGAGCAGCACGGCGGTGCGCTCACCCACGAGCCGCACCAGCCCCGCGGCACCGTGTTCCGCTTCACCCTGCCCGCTGCGACATGAGTGCCGACTTCCCGGTCCAGGCCGCGCGAGGATCCGGCTTCGCCGGTGCCCCTCTGGAAGGCGCGCGCGCATCAGCGCGGCGGGGGGTGCCCTTTATCATCCGGACATGACGCAGCACCCCGACGCCAAGATCTACCTCGTCGACGACGACGCGGGTGTGCGTGAGGCGCTGGCCTGGCTGCTGCGCACGCGCCGCCTGCTCAGTGAGGGTTACGACAGCGCCGAAGCGTTCGAGGCGGAGGCCGGTGTGTGGAAGGAAGCGCCCGAGGCGCCCTGCTGTGTGCTGCTCGACGTGCGCATGCCCGGCATGAGCGGGCTCTCGCTGTTCGAACGCATGCTGCACCTGCCCTGGCAGGCGGGGGTACCGGTGATCTTCCTGTCCGGCCACGCCGACGTGCCCACCGCCGTCGACGCCGTCAAGCGCGGCGCCTTTGATTTCTGCGAGAAGCCGTTCTCGGACAACGCGCTGGTCGACCGGGTCGAACAGGCGCTGGACCGGTCGGCGCAGGTGCTGGCCCGGCAGCGCGTCAAGCGCGAACTGCAGCAGCGCCTGGACAGCCTCACCGATCGCGAGCGCGACGTGATGGACCTGGTGATCGCCGGCCTGCCCAACAAGCTCGTGGCCGACCAGCTCAACATCAGCGTGCGCACGGTGGAAGTGCACCGCTCGCGCGTGTTCGACAAGATGGGCGTGAAGTCCGCCGTCGAGCTGGCGAACATCCTGCGTCCGCCATGACGCGTCGCGCGCCTCAGCCGCGTGGGGGAGGCCGGGTCTCGTCCTTCGTGGCTTCCTCGGGCAACTCGCCTTTCTTGCGGCCCGAAAACATGGTCCACCACACGATGAACACCAGCAACACCAGCGCACCGAGCGCTTCTAACAACAACAGGGTCATGGGTCGTGAGGACGTTTCTTCGCAGGGGGTTGAGGGAACGGGCCGGGCGGCACTGCGCTGGCTCCTGGGTGCCCTCATTGTAGGAAGCCTCGTGTCGTGCACCGGGGTGCCGCGTGTCCAGGTGCCACCAACGCCCATGCCCGCGCCACCGTTGCCGGGCACGCTGCCCCCGGTGGTGGCCGCGCCCGACGACTCCGTGCTGCCTGCGCCGCTGCAGCGCGGCAAGAGCCTCTGGGTGCCCGTGCGCTGGAGCGAGCTGCCGGGCTGGGGGCAGGACAGCCTGCACGAGGTGTGGAACGCCTGGGTGCGCGGCTGCGAACGGCCGGTGCCCGGCCATGCGGGCCTGTGCACCGAGGTCCGGCAGCTGTCCATCGCCACCCCCGCCGAACAGCAGGCCTGGGTGATGCGCCGCTTCCTGCCCTACCGCGTCACCGAGCCCGACGGCAGTCTGCCCACCGGCCTGCTCACCGGTTACTACGAGCCGATCATGGCCGCCAGCCGCGTGCCCACCGCCACCTACCGCGTGCCGCTGTTCAGCCCGCCCGCCGGGTTGCGCGCCGGGCAACCCTGGTACAGCCGACAGGAGATCGACACCCTGCCCGCCGCACAGGCCGCGCTGCAGGGCCGCGCCGTGGCCTGGCTGGCCGACCCCATAGACGCGCTGATCCTGCAGATCCAGGGATCGGGACGGCTGAACATCGTCGAGTCCGACGGGCGCACGCGCCAGGTGCGCGTGGCCTTCGCCGCGCACAACGGCCAGCCGTACCAGAGCGTGGGGCGCTGGCTGCTCGACCAGCGCGCGATCAGCGAGGCCTCATGGTCGGCCATCAAGGGCTGGGCCGCGCAGAATCCGCAGCGCCTGAACGAGATGCTGTGGAGCAACCCCCGCACCGTGTTCTTCCGGGAGGAAGCGCTGTCGGAACTCGATGCGAGGTTCGGCCCGCGCGGCGCGCAGAACGTGCCACTCACGCCGGGGCGTTCGATCGCGGTCGACCCGCAGAGCATTCCTTATGGCACGCCGGTGTGGCTTGCCACGCAGGGCCCCACGCTGAACCTGCAGCGGCTGGTGATGGCGCAGGACACGGGCGGCGCGATCCTTGGCGCGGTGCGCGCCGACCTGTTCACGGGCTGGGGCGGTTGGAGCGACGAGGCCTACATCACGGCCGCGGCGCTCAAGCAACCGCTGCAGATGTGGGCGCTGGTGCCGCGGTAGCGTGTGGCGTAGGGGCCAGACGCCGGGCCGCCCCAAGGCTGGCTCAGCCCCCCTTTGGGGGGCAGCGACCCGCGCAGCGGCGGATCGTGGGGGCGTTTTCTTACAGCGCGGTGATGTCGGTCTGCACCGGCCAGCGCAGGGCGCCGGTGGTGGTCGTGCCCGACGACTTGTTCGCTGCGTTGAACTCGTGTTCCAGCAGCAAGGTGTAGCGGCCAGCGCGGGGCGCGCACAGGCGGTAGCCATCGTTCACCTGGGTGAGCGACACGTTGTCGTGCTGTGACGTTTTCAGGCGCCAGTTGTCCACCTCGGGCGTGCTCATGCGCAAGGTCACGCAGAAGCCGCGCTTCATGTTCGAGACCACCACCAGCCGTTGCTGGGCGCTCCAGTCACCCGAGGCTTCGGCGTCGAGCGACAGGGGGTGGGAGTTTTCCAGCACCCGCATGATGGGCGGAATGATGATGCGGAAGTCCAGCGCCGCGCTCGCCTTGCCCTGGTTCACCAGCACGCTCTCGCCGATGCTGGTCGCGGGGAGCAACATCAGGGCACTGGCGAGCAATGCGGGGAAAAGAGGGCGAATCGCGGCGTACATGGACCCACTATCGGCCTCCGTTGCGGGAACTTGAGTCCGCCGCCTGGCCCCTGCCGGGGGCCGTTCACTCGTTGCGCTGCACCGGGATGGTGACGGAGACGCTCTCGCGCAGGCGCACATCCACCCGGGCCTGGCCCTGGTCCACGACGTTCCATGGCAACGGGAGCGTTTCGCCGCGCACGGTCACGGTGCGCTGCCCGCCCGCCACGAAGGGGAACTCGAAACGGCCCTGGCTGTCCGTGCGCACGGCGTAGCGGTTGTCCAGATAGACCGTCACGTTGGGCACGCCCTGTTCGCTCGCCTCCTGGGTGCCGCTGCGGTTGGTGTCGTAATACACCAGCCCTTCGATGCGCCCACCCCCGTCGGCCGCCCGTCCGCCCAGTGGCACGTTGCGGCTGCCCGCTTCGAGCTCGTAGCGCAGCACGGCGTAGAAAGAACGGTCGGACTCGGGAACCACGATGGCCAGTGGCGGCGCCAGCGGATCGAGGGAGGGGTTGAAACGGCTGCGGCCGGTGGAACGGTTGTAGTTCGCTTCCAGGCTCCAGCGCTGGTCGATGCGCCAGTTGGCGCCGAGGTTCAGGCTGTGGCGCGACTGGCCCGTGTCGCTGCGCTCGGTGTTGATGTTGCCGCGCAGGCTGGCCCGGTTCGTGAGCGGCGCGGACACGCTCAGTGCGGCGTTCCAGACCGACTCCGACGGGCGGCCCTGTTGGGCGTCGTACGCGCCGGTGCCCAGGCTGGTGGACACGGCCCAGCCTTGCGGCACCAGCCACTCCTGGTCCCAGGTCAACCAGCGGGAGTCTGCATCGTGGTCGCTGCGGACGAATTCCAGCCGCAGGCCGCTGTTGCCCCAGCCGTTCTGGAAGCGCCAGTCGCCGTAGGTGCTCCAGGCATCGCCGTCGAAGCGGCGCACGGTGGCGCCGGCGCCCAGCGAGTGATCGCGGTTCAGGCGCCAGCGTGCCGAGCCCGTGGCGAAGATCCCGTTGCCGCTGCGCCCGCTGATCGAATCGAGCCAGTCGACCGAACCCTCGGCCGACCACTGGCGCGTGCGCCAGCTCGTGCGCGCATAGACGCCCACCAGATCGCTGGGCAGCGGAAGGTTGGCCCAGCTCAGGTCCTGCTCGAGGCGGTACGCACCCACGCCGTGCTTTCGCGGGCCGTCGTCCCACTCGCCGTCGATCCAGAAACCGGTGCGCGCCCCATCCAGATTGCTGGCCTGTGTGCGCACCACCTGCCCCTGGATGCGGTGCTCCGCGCCTTCGTGCCGCAGTGCGAGCAGTGTGGAGTCGACGTCGACGATGTCGCTGGCCAGCAGCGGAACGTCCAGGTTGGAGACGCCGCGCGCGTCTTCGTGCTGCATGGCCACCGTCCAGCCGCGGCTGGACAGCGGGTTGCTGTCGTCCGCGTTCAGGCGCCACTGTCCGCCGAAGGTGTTGCGCTGGCCGGGCTGTTTGCGAAAGCCGTTGGCGGGGAGGAAGTCCAGACGCCCGGGCTCGCCGGTGCTGGCCTGCAGCTGCAGGCCTCGCCCGGGGTTTTCCCACTCGGTGCTGATGCCCTGCACGATGGCCGAGGGCAGGTAGATGCGCGCTGGCAACCGCAGGATGCCGGGCGCGGGCGGGGTGATGATGCCGAGCTCGTTGCTCATCAGCCAGCCACCCGACAGCGGCATCGCGCGCTGGCGCAGGGTGAGCGTGCCGCTGCTGTCGCTGGGCGCGTAGGTGCCGTCGATCGACAGCGTGCCGTGGTTGGGCGTTTCCAGCAGCCCGTAGATGCCGTAGCCCATCCGGGTCTTGCGCGCCACGTCGAACGGCTGGGTGCCCAGCCGGGTTTCCAGCCGCAGGAACCGGGGCCAGCCTTCACGGTCGTAGGCTTGGTCACCGGTGTCTTCTGCAGGTTCGGGTGGCAGGCCTTCGATCACTCGGTCCACGTAGGCCGGCGCCGGTGCATCGGCATCGGGCGCCTGCTGCGCCCACGCCGCAAGCCAGGGCACCGATGCACCCAGGAGCAGCAGCAGGCAATGGGCCGGACGCGGCACCGACCCCCTCATGGAGTGAAGCTCGCGTCCAGCGGGAGGCGGTTCTTGCCCCATTCCAGGTTGCCCTTGACCGTCAGGGGGAAGCGCACCTCTGGTGCCGGCTTGTTTGCCTCTTCCGACACGGGCGTGATGGTGATGCTGCGCGTCTCGCCGGGCAGGATTGGCAGGTCGGCGGGCGCCATCTCGTAGCGGGCACCGCTGGCGTCGGCGCCATTGACGAAGCCTTCAAGGCGACCATGGGCGTTGCCCCGGTTGCGCACGTCGACCACGGCCACCGGCTTGCCCTCGACCCTGGCCACGCGGGTGCCCGCGATCTCGAGCTGCGGCGCGGCGTTGCCAATGGTGGCGTAGACGATCACACCGATGCGGCCACCCACGGGGAAGTTGAAGTCGCCCTGCACGCGTGCGGCCTCCAGCCCCTCGACCATCAGCGCGAAACGGCACTCGCGCGCCGGCGTGCCGGGTGGTGGTGTGATCTCGAAGCGGTAGCGGTAGCGCGCACCCGGTTCGATGGTCAGCTCGCGGCGCTCCACGGCCACCCAGGGGCGGCAGCTGTCGGACGCCAGCGCGTCGCTGAACACCACCGAGTTGTCCGGCAGGAAGGTCCAGTCGTTGGTGTAGATGCGGTAGTTGCCCTTCTGTTGCCCCACGTGCTGGATCTCCACCACCTGCCGCAGGGTCTGTCCCGGTGCGACCTGGACCTCGAAGCGAGGCGGGGTGATGTAGGCCGCGAAGCCTTGTGCGAACACGGCAGATGGCGCCGCCACGGTGGCCAGGAGTGCAAGCACCGGGGGGCAGAGGAATCTCGGGAGGGCAAGGCGCATGGCGGGGTCAGTCGGCATCCAGTTCGAAATGGAAACTCAGGCGCCGGCTGTTCGACTGCCAGTCGGCATTCGAGCGCAGCCGCACCTGGAATTGGTCTTCCAGCGTGGGCGTGGTGATCGGCCCCGCGAACACCAGCGCACGCTCGCCCGACAGCAGGCGGCCACCCTGCAGGCGGCCCTGCGTGGTCCAGACCGCCTCGATGCTGGACGCCTCGTCGCGCGGCAGCACCATGTAGATGCGCCCGCTGCGGCCGATCCAGTCGCGCGTGTCGATGCGGATGTTGACCCGCAGGGAGGCTTCCATGCCGCCGGCGTAAGCCTGTCCGGACTTCAGCGGCAGCCACTGCATCTGCACGTTGGGCGGCACCGTGTGGCTCAGGGAATCGTCCAGCCGGTGCGGGTTGGCCCAGGCGCTGGCGGCGGCCAGCAGACCGCACAGGGCGAGGCAGCGCAAGGCCTTCATGGGCTGCTCAGGGTGTAGGTCACCCGGCCGTTGTAGGTGCCCGCTGCGCGCACCGCGTTGTTGGCGTACACGTAGGTGTGGCAGTTCTCGAAGTAGGTGTTGCCGGGCACCGTGGCCAGCGTCTGGGTGCTGCCGTTGAAGGTGCCGGCCGGAATGACGTTGGGGGCGGAGCTGCCCGGCGCGGACACGGTCCAGCTGATTTCGGTGAAGGGAATCGTGTCACCGGTCGCGTTCACCAGGGCCGTGGGCGAAGACACGGTCAGCGTGGCGTTGGCCGAGCCACTGTTGCGGCGGTAGCCGGCACCGACCATCACCTGGCTCGCGGGCGTGGGGCAGGTGTTGTAGCCGTCGGCATACAGGCTGGTGGACTGCGTGCTGTCGCTGGTCATCTGCAGATCGGTGCCGTTGCCCAGCTGCGCCGCAGGCACCGTGACCTGCACGAGGTTGACCGGCCCGCTGGTGCCCGCCGTGCCATTCAGGGTGCCGCTGGTGCCGCTCATGGCGCCATTGCCCACGTGCAGGAACAGGCGGCGCGCGCCGGAGGTGATGGTCAGGGACCAGGCGTGGGCCGAGGCCATTTCCGCCACGCACAGCAGCGCCAGGCAGACATGTGCCATAGGGCGAACGGTGCTGGAGCGGGTCTCGCGCTTCATGGTTCTGTTTTGACCGTGGCTGTCCAGGAGAACTCCCCGGTTTTTTCCTCTGTGGCACAGGGAACCTGCCGGGGAAATGCAGCGGAGGGTGCACGGCGCACCACCCCGCCAGTCCGTCAGGGAGGCCGCGCAAGTGCGCGATCACCTCCAGACGTAACGAGACGGGATCAGGGCATCGCGGCGGTGTAGGTCACACGGCCGTTGGTCGTGCCGTAGGTGCCGGGAGCGACGATGGCCGAGTTGGCGTAGCTGAAGGTCCAGTCGGCCGTGCGGTCGGTGATCCGGGTGCCGGAGGACAGCGTCACGTTGGAGGCGGTGCCTGCGCCCGTGTTGGGAATCACGGGGCTGGGCAGTGCGGCCAGGCTGCTGGTGGCGGTGATCTGCGACCAGGGGATGGTGTCGGCCGTGGCATTCGTCAGGGCGCCGGTGGTCGAGGCGGCGAGGGTCACCTGACCGTTGTTGCCGACCACGCGGACCGGCACCACGTTTCCGGTGATCGTGCCGGCGGTGGCTGCGGCGCCCCCACCCACTGCAGCCGGGTTGCTCGTGTAGTCGAAGGTCACGGTGTCGATCGTGGAGTTGTTCGCGAAGGCGGCGGCGCCCGTGCCCACGGCCAGGAACAGCACGCGGGGAACGATCACACGGAAGTCGAGCCGCGCGGTCGCGCTACCGGCACCGGTGACGAGCTGCGATTCGGCCGAAGCCAGCAGCGGGGTTGCCATGGCCACGGCCAGGACGGTTTTGAGCAGGAGGGCTTTCTTCACGACGGTTCCTTCGACAAGGGTGCAAAAGTGTGGTCTGAGCACTTTTCGGTACGCGGCCCACGGTTGGTGATGGGTGGGATGTTACGGATGGTCACCCGATCAGGCAATATGCACTGAAGGAAAAATCTCACACATTTCAAGCACTTACCGTGACTTTGTTACCCAACGGTAAAAATTGAAAGACGGTCGGTCAAAAAAAGCGCTCAAGTTCAGTTGGTTTTTGCCGTGTTCGTACTTCTGGTTACGGTCAGGTGGTCCAGAGGAAGGGCGCTTCCGGACTTCACTTCGCCCAGGGAGAAGCTGGTGTGCAGGTCTTTCACGTTGGGCAGATTCAGCAGCACTTCCCGGGCGAACTGGCTGAAATGGTTCAGGTCGCGGCTCACCACCTGCAGCTCGAACGTGCCCGAGCCGCTGATGTAGTGGCACGACACCACTTCGGGAATGCCGCGAATGGCGTTCTCCAGGCTGCGGGTGACGTCACCGCTGTTCCGGTCCGCGTCGAGGCGCACGAAGGCCAGCACACCCAGGCCGATCTTTTCCCGGTCGATCTCGGCCCGGTAGCCGCGGATGAAGCCGGCTTCCTCCAGGGCGCGCACACGCCGCCAGCAAGGCGCCGCCGACAGGCCCACGCGCTGGGCCAGCTCGGCGTTGGTCAGGCGCCCGTCGCTTTGCAGTTCTTGCAGGATGGCGACGTCGAATTTATCAAGTGTTTCCATGATTGCTCGTTCTTAGAATGAATCTTTCTCGATCATCGACAAATCGGGCATGAAACGCAAACACCTGTCGCGCACTGGGGCATACACTGTGCGCCAAACTGGAGGCACGCGTCTACCCGATGCGCGCCTCGTTCACGAACCGCCCACAAGGCGGGATTCCACATATCCCACGGAGACAAGCCGATGAACGCCCCACTGCCCGACCACATCCGCCGCGCGCTCGAGACGGTCACCCTTGACGACAAGTACGCGCTCGACCATGGCCGCGCCTTCATGAGCGGTGTGCAGGCGCTGGTGAAACTGCCGATGCTGCAGCGCCAGCGCGACGCGCTGGTGGGCAAGAACACCGCCGGGTTCATCAGCGGTTACCGGGGATCGCCACTGGGGGGCTACGACCAGGCCCTGCAGAAGGCCGCTTCATATCTGAAGGCCCAGAACATCGTGTTCCAGCCGGGCGTGAACGAGGAACTCGCCGCCACCGCGCTGTGGGGCACCCAGCAACTCGGCTTCGCGCCGCCGGGCAGCAACCGGTTCGATGGCGTGTTCGGCATCTGGTACGGCAAGGGCCCGGGCGTCGACCGCTGCTCCGACGTCTTCAAGCACGCCAACATGGCTGGCACCACGCCCTGGGGTGGCGTGATCGCCGTGGCCGGCGACGACCACGTGGCCAAGAGCTCCACCGCCGCGCACCAGAGCGACCACATCTTCAAGGCCTGCGGGCTTCCGGTGTTCTTCCCGACCTCCGTGCAGGACATCCTGGACCTGGGTCTGCACGCGTTTGCCATGAGCCGCTTCAGCGGCGTGTGGGCGGGCATGAAGACCATCCAGGAAATCGTGGAGTCCAGCGCCACGGCCGAGATCGACCCCGACCGCGTGAACATCGTGATCCCCGAGTTCGAGATGCCTCCGGGTGGCGTGCATATCCGCTGGCCGGACCACGCGCTCGACCAGGAAGCCCGCCTGTTCGACTACAAGTGGTACGCCGCGCTGGCGTACATCCGCGCGAACCGGCTCAACCACAACGTGATCGCCGGACCGAACGACCGTTTCGGCCTGATCGCCAGCGGCAAGGCCTACAACGACACGCGCCAGGCGTTGCTCGACCTGGGGCTGGACGACGAGACCTGCCGCCGCATCGGCCTGCGCCTGCACAAGGTGTCGGTGGTCTGGCCGCTGGAGGCGCAGACCACGCGCGAGTTCGCCACCGGCCTGCGCGAGATCCTGGTGGTGGAGGAGAAGCGCCAGGTCATCGAGTACCAGCTCAAGGAAGAGCTCTACAACTGGCGGCCCGACGTGCGCCCGAACGTGCTCGGCAAGTTCGAGGAGGCCGAGGGTGACTTCAGCGGTGGTGAGTGGTCCATGCCGAACCCCAGCGCGCGCACGCTGCTGCGCGCCAACGCCGACCTGTCGCCTGCGATCATTGCGCGCGCCATTGCCAGGCGCCTGAAGAAGATGGGCGGCGTGCCGGAAGATGTGATGGCGCGCATCGATTCGCAGCTCGCCATCCTGACCGCACAGGAACAATCGCTGCAGACCCTGCTGACGCAGGGCGTGGCCGGCGCCGAACGCCAGCCCTGGTTCTGCTCGGGCTGCCCGCACAACACCAGCACCCGCGTGCCCGAGGGCTCGCGCGCCATGGCGGGCATTGGCTGCCACTTCATGACGATCTGGATGGACCGCGCCACGGTGGGCTTCACGCAGATGGGCGGCGAAGGTGTGCCATGGGTGGGACAGCAGCCCTTCAGCCACGACCAGCACATGTTCGCCAACCTGGGCGACGGCACCTACTTCCACAGCGGCCTGCTGGCGGTGCGCCAGAGCATCGCGGCCGGTGTGAACATCACCTACAAGATCCTCTACAACGACGCCGTGGCCATGACCGGTGGCCAGCAGGTGGGCGAGCGGCCCGAGGGCCACAGCGTGGTGCAGATCGCGCAGAGCATGCGCGCCGAGGGCGCGGTGAAGATCACCATCGTCACCGACGAGCCCGAGAAGTACGACAGCGTCAAGGGCCTGCCCGAGGGCATCGCGATCCAGCACCGCGACACGCTGGACGCCGTGCAGCGCGAGTTCCGCGAGATCAAGGGCACCACGGTCATCATCTACGACCAGACCTGTGCCACCGAGAAGCGCCGCCGCCGCAAGCGCGGCACCATGGTCGATCCCGACAAGCGCGTGGTCATCAACGAGCTGGTGTGCGAGGGTTGCGGCGACTGCGGCGTGCAATCCAACTGCCTGTCGGTCGAACCGCTGGAAACCGAGTTCGGCCGCAAGCGCACCATCAACCAGAGCACCTGCAACAAGGACTATTCCTGCGTGAAGGGTTTCTGCCCGAGCTTCATCACGGTCGAGGGTGGCCAGTTGCGCAAGAAGGACAAGGGCGGTGCCCAGCGGGAATGGACCGGGGGCGCCCTGCCGCTGCCCGTCCTGCCGAAGCTGGACGCTGAAGCCTGGGGCATCATCGTCGCCGGCGTGGGCGGCACCGGTGTCATCACCATCGGCCAGTTGCTGGGCGTCGCCGCGCACCTGGAAGGCAAGGGCATCGTCACGCAGGACGCGGCGGGGCTCGCGCAGAAGGGCGGCGCGACCTGGAGCCACGTGCTCATCGGCGCGCGGCAGGACGACATCCGCACCACGCGCGTTTCGGCCGCGTCGGCCGACCTGGTGCTGGGTTGCGACCCCATCGTCAGCGCCCACAAGGAAACGTGGCAGCGCCTGCGCGCCGGCCGTACCCATGTGGCGCTCAATGTCAACGCCACGCCCACCGCGGCGTTCGTGAAGAACGCCGACTGGCAGAACCCGGCGCAGGCCTGCGTCGACGCGCTGGTGCAAAGCCTCGGGGCCGATGCCGTGGGCACCTTCGATGCCGAAACCGCCGCCATGCGCCTGATGGGCGACAGCCTGTACACCAACCCCATGATGCTGGGCTACGCATGGCAGAAGGGCTGGCTGCCACTGGAGCTGGCGTCGCTGACGCGTGCGATCGAGCTCAATGCCGTGCAGGTCGACAAGAACAAGGCCGCCTTCGAGTGGGGCCGTCGCGCCGCGCACGATCCGCAGGCCGTCAAGGCGCTGTGGCAGCAGGGCGGCGGTGAACAGGTGATCCAGTTCAAGAAGCGCGACTCGATCGACGACCTGATCGCGCGCCGCGTCGAGTTCCTCACCGACTACCAGAACGCCGCGTATGCCGCGCAGTACCGCAGCTTCGTGGACCGTGTCCGGGCCGCCGAGGCCCTGCTGGGCAAGACCTCGCTGAGCGAGGCCGTAGTGCGCAACCTGTTCAAGCTCATGGCCTACAAGGACGAGTACGAAGTGGCCCGCCTGCACAGCGACCCCGCGTTCCATGCCCGCCTGGCCAGCCAGTTCGAGGGCGACTACAAGCTCAAGGTGCACCTGGCGCCGCCACTGACCGCGAAGAAGAACGAGCGCGGTGAACTGATCAAGCAGCCCTTCGGCCCCGCCATGTTCACGGCTTTCAAGGTGCTCGCGCGCTTCAAGGGCCTGCGCGGCACGGCGCTGGACATCTTCGGCCGCACCGAAGAGCGCCGCACCGAGCGCGCGCTGATCGCCGAGTACCGGGCCGATATAGAGGCCCTGCTGCCGGCGCTGCACATGACCAACCATGCCCTGGCGGTGGAGATTGCGCGCATCCCCGAGCAGATCAAGGGTTTTGGCCATGTGAAGGAGCGCCACCTCGCCGCCGCACGCAGCCGGCGCGAGGGCCTGCTCCAGCAGTGGCGCCATCCCGAGGCGGCGGCCAGCATGGCCCGGGCCGCCTGATCAGCGGCGCCACCCCCCGGCATACAATCGCCGGTTGAGTCCGGAGTGCCCGGCGGCGCCTGCGTGGCGGCCCCGGGCCTTCGGCATTGTCTTGACCCCGAACCTGTTGGAGACTCCCGTGTTCATTTCCTCCGCTTACGCCCAAGCCGCTGCCGGTGGCGACACCCAATCCACCCTGCTGGGCATGCTGCCCCTGGTGCTGATGTTCGTGGTGCTGTATTTCGTGATGATCCGCCCCCAGATGAAGCGCCAGAAGGAGCACAAGGCGATGGTGGCGGCGCTCGCCAAGGGCGACGAGGTCGTCACCGCCGGGGGCTTCCTCGGCAAGGTGTCCAGGATTGGTGAGATTTATGTGGGCGTGGAACTTGCCGACGGCATGGAAGTCCAGATGCAACGCACCGCTGTCGTGCAGGTGCTGCCCAAGGGCACGATCAAGTCATAAGTAAAACCCTGCGCGGGCCGGCTGACGCCAGCCCGCTCCCCCACAAGGGGGCGGCGTCAGAGGCCCGGCCAAGCCGGTTCCCTGACGCCTCCGGAAACGTACCGCCAAGGCTCATTCATGAACCGTTACCCGCTGTGGAAGTACGCGATCATCGTGATCGCCCTACTGATCAGTGCGCTTTATGCGCTGCCCAACCTGTTCGGGGAGTCGCCCGCCGTGCAGGTTTCGGCGGCCCGTTCCACGGTTCGCGTGGACACCGGCACGGTCACCGTGGTGGAGCAGACGCTGGCGGCGCAGGGCATCCAGAGCTCGCTGATCCAGCTCGACGCCAATTCCGTCAAGGCCCGCTTCGACAGCACCGACGACCAGCTCAAGGCGCGCGACGCCCTTGAAAAGGCGTTCAACGCCAACCCGGCCGAGCCCAGCCATGTGGTGGCGCTGAACCTGCTGCCCCGCACACCCGCCTGGCTTGCGTCCCTCGGTGCTTCGCCGATGTACCTGGGCCTGGACCTGCGTGGCGGCGTGCACTTCATGTTGCAGGTGGACATGCAGGCGGCCCTGGTGCGGCGCGCCGACGTGCTGGCCACCGACCTGCGCACGCTGCTGCGTGAAAGGGGCCTGCGGCATGGCGGTATCAACCGCAGTGGCCAGACCATCGAGCTGCGCGCCGGCGATGCCCAGACCCTGGGCGCCGCACGCGACCTGATCCGCACCCAGTTCGCCGACCTGCAGGTCACCGAAACGGCCGACTTCCGCCTGGTGGGCACCATCAGCCCCGAGGCCGCGCGGCGCGTGCAGGAGCAGGCGCTCAAGCAGAACATCACCACCCTGCACAACCGGATCAACGAACTCGGCGTGGCCGAGCCGGTGATCCAGCAGCAGGGTGCCGACCGCATCGTGGTGCAGTTGCCGGGCGTGCAGGACACCGCCAAGGCCAAGGACATCCTGGGGCGCACTGCCACGCTGGAGGTTCGTCTGGTGGACGAAAGCATGGAAGCCCAGTCGGCCGCGCGCGGCACCGGCCCGGTGCCGTTCGGTGCCGAGCGCTATCCCGAGCGCAGCGGCCAGTCCGTGGTCGTCAAGCGCGAGGTGCTGCTCACGGGCGAAAACCTCAGCGACGCGCAGGCCGGCTTCGACAGCCAGACCCAGGAAGCCGCCGTTCACCTCACGCTGGACGCCAAGGGCGCGCGCGTTTTCCGCGACGTGACGCGTGAGAACGTCGGCAAGCGCATGGCCATCATCCTGTTCGAGAAAGGACGTGGAGAGGTCGTCACCGCCCCGGTGATCCGCGGCGAGATCGGCGGCGGCCGGGTGCAGATCTCCGGTGCCATGAACACCGTGGAAGCCAACGACATCGCGCTGCTGCTGCGCGCCGGTTCGCTGGCCGCGCCGATGGAGATCATCGAAGAGCGCACCATTGGCCCGAGCCTGGGCGCCGAGAACATCAGCAAGGGCTTCCACAGCGTGCTGTGGGGCTTCATTGCCATCGTCGTGTTCATGTGCGTGTACTACGCACTGTTCGGCGTGTTCTCCAGCATCGCGCTGGGTTTCAACGTGCTGCTGCTGGTGTCGTTGCTGTCCATGCTGCAGGCCACCCTCACGCTGCCCGGTATCGCCGCCATGGCGCTGGCGCTGGGCATGGCGATCGACTCCAACGTGCTGATCAACGAGCGCATCCGCGAGGAGTTGCGGCGGGGTGCCTCGCCGCAGATGGCGATCAACGCCGGTTACGACCACGCGTGGGCCACCATCCTGGACTCCAACGTCACCTCGCTGATCGCAGGCATTGCCTTGCTGATCTTCGGCTCCGGCCCGGTGCGCGGCTTTGCCGTGGTGCACTGCCTGGGCATTCTCACCAGCATGTTCTCGTCGGTGTTCTTCTCGCGCGGCGTCGTCAACCTCTGGTACGGCCGCCAGAAGAAGCTCAAGACCGTCTCCATCGGCACCGTCTGGCGCCCCGAAGGGCAGAACGCCCCGGCCAAGGCCGACTGATCAGGAACCCACGCCATGGAATTCTTCCGCATCCGCCGCGATATCCCGGTCATGAAGCACGCGTTGGTGCTCAACGCGATCTCCTTCGTCACCTTTCTCGCCGCCGTCTTCTTCCTGACCACGCGCGGGCTCCACCTGTCTGTCGAGTTCACCGGTGGCACCGTCATGGAGGTGGCCTACGAACAGCCCGCCGACCTGGAGTCGGTGCGCAAGGTGATCGAATCGCTGGGCTACATGGAAGTGCCGGTGCAGAACTTCGGCACTTCGCGCGATGTGCTGCTGCGCCTGCCGGTGCAGGCGGGCCAGTCGTCCGGCCAGCAGAGCGAGACCGTGCTGGCGGCATTGAAGGCCCAGAACCCGGCCGTGGAACTGCGCCGCACCGAGTTCGTGGGCCCGCAGGTGGGGCAGGAACTGGTGACCAACGGGCTCATGGCGCTGGGCCTGGTGATCGTGGGCATCATGATCTACCTCGCCTTCCGCTTCGAATGGAAGTACGCGGTGTCCGCCATCGTCGCCAACCTGCACGACGTGGTCATCATCCTGGGCTTCTTCGCCTTCTTCCAGTGGGAGTTCTCGCTCGCGGTGCTGGCGGCCACGCTGGCCGTGCTGGGCTATTCGGTGAACGAGTCCGTCGTCATCTTCGACCGGATCCGCGAGACCTTCCGGCGACAGCGCAAGATGACCACCCCGCAGGTGATCGACCACGCGATCACTTCCACCATCAGCCGCACCATCATCACCCACGGCTCCACGCAGGCCATGGTGCTGTCCATGCTGGTGTTCGGTGGCCCCACGCTGTTCTACTTCTCCCTGGCCCTCACCATCGGCATCTGCTTCGGCATCTATTCCTCGGTGTTCGTCGGTGCGGCCATGGCCATGTGGCTGGGGATCAAGCGCGAAGACCTCATCAAGACCAGCAGCAAAACCGAGGGCGACCCGGACGATCCGAACGCTGGCGCTGTGGTTTAAGCGCGAACATCGGGCGTGGGGCGAGCCGCCCGGCCGAGGCGGATGCCAGAAAATGAATCCATCCGTGTCATACTGAACACATTGTGTCGCCGCCCGATCAGCACGTTTCATCCCTGGCCAAACAGGCACGTGAACTCTTCGTGGTTCATGTGGGTCGGGCGCTTCCCGAACTGGTCAAGGCCTGTGACACGCGGTTGACCTCCATCCTGGACCAGGCAGGCCCGGCCCGGGAGATGCAAGTCCGGCGCGACGCCTGGACCGGCTTCCAGAAGAACCAGACCACCTGGCTCAACCAGAGCCGCAAGTCGCTGCAGCGCACGCTGCTCCCCCGTTTTTCCAATTCCGGCACCCCGACCAGTGTGTCCGGGCAACTCGAGCTGGTGGCCGAGGGCGCGATCGACGACCAGATCCTCGCGTCACGCCTGGCGATGCAGGTGCTGGACAAGTCCTCCACCGAACTCAACGAACTGCGTCTGCGCATCCAGCACCTCGAAGGCCGGCAGGAGTTGCCGCGTGGCGACGTGCTGCTGCCCGACGTCACCGCTCGCATCCTGGTGGACCAGTGGCTCGAGGCGCACATGACGCGGGAGGCCTGGGCACTGGTTCAGGATGCGCTGTCGCCCATCCTGGCCAACAAGCTGCACGAGGCTTACAAGGCCGCCAACGAGTTTCTCGTGGCCAGTGGCGTGATGAAGGAAATCGACCTGCAGGCGCTGGTCAAGCGCGTGCCTGGCAGCCGGACCGAAGGTCCGGTGGTTCGTCGCGATGTGTCTGCCGCGGGCACGGCCCCTTCACGCCCGATGACCGGCCCGGCGTCCATCCCAGGCTCCGTGCCGGGAGGCGTCAGCCGCACGGGGCCGCATTCGTCCGGCATGGGTGTGCACGACGAGACCCGGCTCATGACGAGCACCTCCCCGCTGGCCCGCGCGCGCATGCGCGCCCAGGGCGTGATGGGGCGCCTCAAGCGCATGCTGGTCGACCGCGTGGGCGGCGATTTCGAGGCCACGCAGCTGCTGCCGCCGTCGCCCCAGCTGCAACAGGCGATCCAGCGGCAGGTGGCTTCTCCCAGCGTGCCAGCCGGTCTGTATGTGACGGGTTCCAGTGGCGCCGGAGCGGTCTACGTGGACGCCGGCCATGTGGAGCGCGCCGCGACTTCATTGCGCCAGCGCACGGCAGAGCTCAAGCAGGCCGCGAGCACGCCGACCGAAAAGGCCACCATCGAGGTGGTCGCGCTGATGTTCCAGAGCATCCTGGCCGAGGAGCGCATTCCTCCCAGCGTGCGGGTCTGGTTCGCGCGGCTGCAGATTCCGGTGCTGCGCGTGGCGCTGGCCGAGCCGGAATTCTTCAGCGCCTTGCAACACCCTGCGCGCCAGTTGATCGACCGCATGGGTTCCTGCGTCATGGGCTTCGAGTCGAATGTGGGGTCTGCCGCGCTGGAAGGGGAAATCAAGCGCGTGGTGCAGGTGATCGAGCAGTACCCGGAAACCGGGCGGCGCGTGTTCCAGCTGGTGTTCGATGAATTCCAGAAATTCCTCTCCACCTACCTCAGCGAACAGGGCAGCGCCAGCCGCTTCGTCAGCGTCGCCCAGCAGGTGGAGCAGAAGGAAACGCTTTCGGTCCAGTACACGATCGAGCTGCGCAGGCTGCTCGATGACATGCCGGTGCGCGACGAAGTGCGCGACTTCCTCTTCAAGGTGTGGGCCGATGTGCTTGCGGTCGCCAGCGTGAAGTACGGCCTGAAGCACGAAGAGACGACCTCGCTCAAGCAGGTGGCGTCCGATCTGCTGTGGGCCGCCAGCGCCAAGCCCAACCGGAACGACCGTGCGCGCGTGATCCAGCAGCTTCCCGGTCTGTTGCAGCGTCTGCGCCACGGCATGGGCCTGCTGGGTTTTCCCAGCACGCTGCAGGATCAGCACATCAAGTCGGTGAGCGACACGCTGGCGGATGCCTTCATGTCGCGCACCGAATCCATTTCGCAGGAAAGCCTGGACAACCTCTCCGACCGGCTGGCCAACCTGGAAGACTACCTGCCGGCCAACGGTCTGGGCGATCTGGATCTGGACACCGAGAGCATCGAGATGATCACGGGTGTGGATGCCAGCAACATCGAGGTGATCAACCAGGGTGGGAGCCAGCCCAACGAGGCCATGCGGTCGTGGGCGGTGGAACTGCAGATCGGCTCCTGGTTCGGCCTGGACCACAACGGCAAGCTCAACAGCGTGCAACTGGCCTGGCGCAGCGAGCGTGGCCAGCTCTACCTCTTCGTGACGAACGGTGGTCGTTGTTTCCTGATCCAGTCGACCCGGGTGGCGTCCTACCTGCAGGCTGGCCTGCTGGTGCCGAGCGAAGAAGAGGCGCTCACCGTGCGCGCCACGCGCGATGCGATGGCCAAGCTCGAGGCCAACCCTGAGCGCTTGTTGAACTGAAGCATCCCCCTGCGCCGCTTTGCGGCTTCCCCCTCTCTGGCGCGCCTTCGGCGCTTGGAGGGGGGACGGCATCTCGGGCCGGCGGAGCCGGATCCTTGATGCCCCTGGACGGGGCTGCTTCACTCGGTGCGGGTAGCGCTCCGGCGCGAGGCTGTGTTTCAGTTCAGCCGTTTGCCTGCCGCTGCAGGAGCCCGCCTGGCAGACGGGCGACCTCGCCCGACAACTCCAGTTCGAGCAGGCGTGCCTGCAGGTGTGCCGTGTCCAGGCCGGTGCGGGCCTGCAGGGCGTCCAGGCTCACCGGGTCGTGGCCCAGGGCCTGGAGCAGGCTGTCTTCGCGATCGCTCACCGGCGCGGGGTTCCCGTTCTCCACCGCGGGTGTGACCAGGCGCAGGTCTTCCAGGATGTCCTGGGCCGACTCCACCAGTTTGGCGCCCTGGCGGATGAGCGCATGGCAGCCGCGCGACTGGGGCGCGTGAATCGAGCCCGGAATGGCGAACACCTCGCGGCCCTGCTCGGCGGCGAGCCGCGCGGTGATGAGCGAGCCCGATTTCACGGCGGCCTCCACCACCAGCGTGCCTTGTGACAAGCCGGCGATGATGCGGTTGCGCTGCGGAAAATTCTCGGGCAATGGCGGCGTGCCCAGGGCGTACTCGCTGACGATGGCGCCGTGCGCGGCAATGCGGTGCGCCAGTTCGAAGTGGCGCTTGGGATAGACCCGGTCCAGACCGGTGCCCACCACGGCGATCGTGGGTGCACCGCCAAGCAGCGCGCCATCGTGGGCCGCGCCATCCACGCCGAGTGCCAGCCCTGACACCACACAGACGTCGGCCTGCCCGAGCGCCTGCGCAAACTGGCGCGCGTTCGCCTCGCCCTGAGGCGTGGGGTTGCGGCTGCCGACAATGGCCAGGCGGCGCGGGTGGTGCAGGGCCTGCACGTCGCCCAGGACGTACAGCATCAATGGCGGGTCGGCCATCTGCAGCAATTCCGGTGGGTAGAGCGGATCGCCCAGCGTCACCACGTGGCGGTCCGAACTCTCCGCCAGCCACGCCAGCAGGCGGTCCAGCTGGAGCTCGAGGTCTTCGGGTGGGGTTTCGAGTGCGCGTGCGGCGCGGGCGCCCACGACCGTCTGCCACGCAGAGGCAGGCTGGGCGAACACCGCTTCGGGCAGACCGAAGGCGGCCAGCAGTTTTCGCGCAGATTCAAGACCCACGCCAAGCGTGAGCAACAGCCGCAGCCAGGCGGCCAGCTCGGGACGGGGCATCGAGCCGGTCAGGGGTTGACGAAGCGGTCGCCGACCTTCACGCCGTCGGTGATCTGCAGCACCAGGGCGTAGGACACCTGATCGAAGGTGCGGAACACCATCATCAGGCCATTGCGCTCGCCAGGCAGGCGCAGCTGCGGACGGGTCTGGTCGGTGGTGTCGGTGACCAGGCTGCTTTCACGTTGGAGCGCCAGCACGTGGCCACGCTCGAGCCCGTGTGCGCGGCCCCGGTTGATGGCGACGACCTGGTTCTGCGCGGCGTAGCGCACGGCGTTGCCGTACACCGAAACGATCTGGCCGCTCTGCGCCGATTCGGGGGCGCGCGGCACGAAGTTGCTGAGCTCACGCTCGGGTTCGGGCAGCAGGCGATCGCCCACGCGCATCTCTTCCTTGGCCGAGACGATGTCGATCGAGGCCGGCACGATCTCGCTGGACGTCTTGCCGTTGCCATCGACAGCCGGGCGTTGGGTCTCGCTGCCCACCAGCTGAGCCTTGCCCACGTACTGCGCTTCGTAGCCGAGTATGGCGTTGGTCGTGGGGTCGCGCAGCGGTGTGGCGTTGCGGAAGACCCGGTAATCGATCGACTTGCCGTCGCTGACCTGCAGCGGCTCGCTCTGGGGGCCGTCGCCGTACAGCGCGCGGGCATAGGCGCGGTCCCCACGGGTGAGCAGCACGCGGTTTTCCTGCGTGGCCACGATGCGCGGGGCGCGCGCGAACGTCGCCTCGTCCACGATCATCGGTTCGGTCAGGAAGGATTCGATGGGCTGCAGCGACACCGGCGGGATCGCCGAATCGCCCAGGCTTTCGTATCGGGTGCGCGGCGAAACGCGCACGGTGGACAGGTCGCCGTTGCCGGCCGGCCGGGTGCTGAGGATGGCGCGGTCGCCCGACTTGATCAGGTACAGCACCTGGCCGGGGTAGATGCGGTGCGGGTTCTGGATGTCCTGGCGGTTCATGCCCCAGAGCTCGGGCCAGCGCCACGGCGTCTTGAGGAACACGCCGGAGATCGCCCACAGCGTGTCGCCGCGCTTGATGGTGTAGCTGTCGGGCGCGTTCGGCGCCAGCTCGGACAGCGGCACGCCAGCCTGGGCCACCTGGTCGGCCGTGGCGCGCTGGCCGGGGGTGATGGGAAAGTTCTGGGCCGATGCGCCGCCAGCGATCAAGGCGGCGAATACCGCGGTGGCGCAAGCCAGCGGGCGCAGCTTGCGCAAGGACGGGAATTCGGCGGACTGGCGGGTTTGCAATGGCATGAAGTGGCCCCTGGGCGGCGATCGTCGGCGTCCAGACCGCGGTGCGCAGCCGGTCGCCGGGCGGCGCTCGTGTCTTGACAAGTCGCTTTTGATTTTGCGCCCAAGCCTTTGATTGGACAATGTTTATGGCAGATGATTTTCACGCGTCGTGGCAAAAGTGGCGAAAATAGCGACATCGTCTTCCGCCTGTCACCGGCTTGCTGCCAGCCGTCGCCCCGGTACAGTGGACGCCCTGTCTGGACCCCACCCGAACTTCACCGATTTTCATGAACCCGCCGTCGATTCTGCCCATCCTGCGCTACCCCGATCCGCGCCTGCACACCGTCGCCAGGCCGGTTCAGGCCGTCGACGACCGCATCCGCGAATTGATCGAGCGCATGTTCGACACCATGTACGACGCCAACGGCATCGGCCTGGCGGCCACGCAGGTGGATGTGCATGAACGCCTGATCGTGATCGACGTGAGCGAGACGCGCGACGAGCGCCTGGTCCTGATCAACCCCGAGATCGAATGGGCCAGCCCCGAGAAGCGCAAGGGTGAAGAGGGCTGCCTGTCGGTGCCGGGCATCTACGATGGCGTGGAGCGATCGACCGCCGTGCGCGTGCGCGCGCTCGACGGCCAGGGTGTGGAACGCACCATCGAGGCCGAAGGCATGCTGGCTGTCTGCATCCAGCATGAGATGGACCATCTGATGGGCAAGGTGTTCGTCGAATACCTGTCGCCACTCAAGCGCGACCGCATCAAGTCCAAGCTGGTCAAGGCACAACGCGAGGCTGAACGCGCATGAACAGAACCCTGCACTGTCTTCTCGTGGCCACCGCCGTGGCACTGGCCGGTTGCTCGCTGATGCCCGAGCGCGTGGCACCCGGCACCTCGCGTGCCGACATCGAGGCGCAGCTGGGTCGGCCGACGCTGGTCCACACGCTGCCCGATGGCACGCGCCTGCAGTATTCCGGCCAGCCGTCGGGGCCCTGGGTGCACAACCTCGACCTCGGCGCCGATGGCCGCCTGGTTCGGAATGAGCAGGCGATGGACGCTGGCTGGCTGCTGCAGCATGTCCAGATCGGGCGCTGGACGCGCGAGGACGTGCTGCGCGGCCTGGGACGCCCGGCCATCGTCGAGCGTGTGGCGCGCTTCGAGGGTGAGGTCTGGTCCTACCGCTACCTGGAGGCGACGCGCCCGCGCCAGGCGCATGTGCATCTGGATGCTGCAGGTGTGGTGCGGCAGTTGATGTTCTCCGATGACCAGTTGCTTGGGGATCCCATCGACGCCGTTTCCCATCCCTGATCGAGCGCGGCGTCGCGCCATCGGCCCTTTTCCCTTTTCATGAACATCATCTTTGCCGGCACGCCGGAATTCGCGCGCGTGGCGCTGGAGCGCCTGCTGGCGGCGGGTTTCCGCGTGCCCCTGGTGCTCACGCAACCCGATCGCCCGGCCGGTCGCGGCATGAAGCTGCAAGCCTCACCGGTGAAGCAGCTCGCGCTGGAGCAGCACATCGCCGTGGCGCAGCCGCGCAGCCTTCGGCTAGATGGCAAGTACCCGGACGATGCCGCAGCCGCACGCGAAGCCATCGAAGCGGCACAGGCCGACGTCATGGTCGTTGCGGCCTACGGCCTGATCCTGCCTCAATGGGTGCTCGACACGCCCCGCCTCGGTTGCCTCAACATCCACGCCTCGCTGCTGCCGCGCTGGCGCGGCGCCGCGCCCATCCACCGCGCCATCGAAGCGGGCGACGCGCAGACCGGTGTGACCATCATGCAGATGGATGCGGGCCTGGACACCGGCGACATGCTGCTGATGGAGGCAGTGCCGATCCGCGATGACGACACCACCGGCAGCCTGCACGACCGCGTGGCCATGCTGGGCGGGCGCCTGATCGTCGAAGCGCTGGAGGTCGCCGCCTGCGGTGGGTTGACGGCCCGGCCGCAGCCTGAAGAAGGCGTGACCTACGCGCACAAGATCGAGAAGGCCGAGGCCGCGCTCGACTGGACCGCGCCGGCCGCGACGCTCGCGCGGCGTGTGCGCGCGTTCAATCCCTTCCCTGGCGCGGCCACCGCGCTGGCGGGCGACGCGATCAAGGTGTGGACGGCGCACGCCGATGGCCATGCCGGCGGCGGCACGCCCGGCGAGGTGCTGGCAGCGGACGCCGACGGCATCCGTGTGGCCGCCGGCGCGGGCGCGCTGGTGCTGACCGAACTGCAGCGTTCGGGAGGCAAGCGGCTGTCTGCGGCGGATTTCCTGCGCGGTTTCGCGCTTGCGCCCGGGCAGGTGCTCGACGCCGCCGTGCCAATGAAAGAGAGAGCCTGATGTTCCACCGCCGCGAATACCGCGAGCGCCCCCAGTACTGGGATGGCGTGCGCGACCAGGTGTCGGTGGCCATGGGCATTGCCGCCTGGGGGCTGATGACCGGCGTGGCCATGGTGCAGTCCGGCCTGTCCGCGCTGGAGGCTGTGCTGATGACGCTGATCGTCTATGCCGGCAGCGCCCAGCTCGCCGCCGTGCCGATGATCGCGTCGGGCGCGCCGCTGTGGGTGATCCTGGCGGCGGCCTTCTGCGTGAACCTGCGCTTCGTCGTTTTCTCGGCGCACCTGCGGCCCTACCTCATGCACCTGCCGCGCTGGGAGCGGTTGATCAAGGGTTACATCACCGGCGACCTGAGCTACGTGTTCTTCGCACGACGCTACCCGCACCCGGGCGCCAACGCCGAGGAGCTCGCGCAGCAGCAGGCGTACCTGATGGGCAACTGCGCGGTGAATTACGTGGCGTGGATGGGCGCCAGCCTGATCGGCATCGCACTGGCCAACGCGATTCCCGTGACCTGGGGCCTGGGCTTCGCCGGCATCCTGGCGCTGCTGGGCGTGCTGTGTTCGCTGGCGTCTTCCAGGCTGCGCTTCGTGTCGGCGGGCGTGGCCGGCGCTGCGGCGGTGGCGGCCTGGGCCTTGCCGCTCAAGCTGAACATCCTGGTCGCGATTGCCAGCGCGGTGGCCATCTGCCTCGTGCTCGAAAAACTCCGGCCCGGCGGGCCAGCGCAGGGGGCCCACCATGCTTGACCTCGATCCCTGGACGCTGCTCACCATCGTGCTGCTCGGTTGCATCACCGTGATCACGCGCGGCTTTTTCTTCATCTCCAGCAAGCCCTGGAGCCTGCCGCACTGGGCGCAACGCGGCCTGCAGTACGCCCCCATCGCGGCGCTGGCGGCGGTGGTCATTCCCGAAATCGTGATGAGCCAGGGCGCGCTCATCGCCACCTGGAAGGACGCGCGGCTCTTCGCCGCCGCAGCCGGCATGGCGTGGTTCTTCTGGAAGCGCGGCGTGCTCGGCACCATCGTCTGCGGCATGGCGGTGTACCTGCCTTTGCGCCTCGGTCTGGGCTGGTGAATCGGGTCGGCCCGCGTTTCCTACAATGCGGGCTTCTTTCAGCCGACCACGCGCCCGCGCGCCTGCCCCACCATGTCCTTCATCCGTTTTTCCGATCTGTGCTCCAGTGGCCAAGCCAGGGGCCAACGCGTCTTCATCCGCGCCGACCTGAACGTGCCGCAGGACGAAGCGGGCCGCATCACCGAAGACACGCGCATCCGCGCGAGCATCCCGGCGATCCGCATGGCGCTGGACGCTGGCGCGGCCGTCATGGTCACCAGCCACCTGGGCCGCCCCACCGAAGGCCAGTTCAAGCCCGAGGACTCGCTCGCCCCCGTGGCCGCGCGCCTGGGTGAACTCATGGACCGCCCCGTGCGCCTGGTCGCCAACTGGATCGACGGCGACTTCTCGGTCGCCCCCGGTGAGGTCGTGCTGCTGGAGAACTGCCGCCTGAACGTGGGCGAGAAGAAGAACAACCCCGAGCTCGCGAAGAAGCTCGGCGCCCTGTGCGACATCTTCGTGCACGACGCCTTCGGCACCGCCCACCGCGCCGAAGGCACCACCTACGGCATCGCCGAGACGGCCCCCATCGCCTCCGCCGGCCCGCTGCTGGCGGCCGAGATGGACGCCATTGCCCAGGCCCTGGCCGCCCCGAAACGGCCCCTGGTGGCCATCGTGGCCGGCAGCAAGGTCAGCACCAAGCTCACCATCCTCAAGAGCCTGGCGAAGAACGTGGACAACCTGATCGTCGGTGGTGGCATCGCCAACACCTTCATGCTCGCTGCCGGGCTGAAGATCGGCAAGAGCCTTGCCGAGCCGGACCTCCTGAGCGAAGCGAAGGCGGTGATCGAGGCGATGAAGGCGCGGGGCGCGGAGGTGCCGATCCCGACCGACGTGGTGACGGCCAAGAGCTTCAGCGCGGACGCACCGGCCACCACGAAGCTGGCCACCGAGGTGGCCGATGACGACCTGATCCTGGACATCGGGCCGCAGACGGCGCAGAAGCTGGCCGAGCAGCTCATGAAGGCGGGCACGATCGTGTGGAACGGGCCGGTGGGGGTGTTCGAGTTCGAGGCGTTCGAGGGTGGCACCAAGGCCATCGCCGACGCCATCGCGAAGAGCAGCGCGTTCAGCATCGCCGGGGGCGGGGACACGCTGGCGGCGATCGCGAAGTACGGCATCGAGAAGGAGGTGGGCTACATCTCCACGGGCGGTGGTGCCTTCCTTGAGGTGCTCGAGGGCAAGACGCTGCCGGCGTTCGAGATCCTTGAGCGCCGCGCAGCTGCATAAACGCTCGGGGTTTACCCGACTCATGCCGCGATTTATGCGGCTCATCAGAAACCATGATTGGTGAGCCGCGCTTTCTGTTGCTAAATTGTTTCTGTCACAAACAACGATGGAGACAGGCATGGCACGACAGACAGCACTGAAGGTGGCGGTTCTTTCCCTGGTGGTGGCATGTTCCGCCGCGCACGCCGGCACGGTCTCCGTGCTCACGTCGTTTCCCAAGGAACTGACGGAGGCCTACAAGAAAGCCTTTGAAGCCGCCAACCCCGGCATCAGGATCGAGATCCTCAACAAGAACACCACGGCCAGCATCGCCTACATCAAGGAGCTGGCGGCGGGCCAGCGCCCGGACGTGATGTGGGCCTCGGCACCCGACGCCTTCGAGGTGCTGGCGCGCGACAAGCTGCTGCAGGCGGCACCGGAAGTCAAGAACGCGCAGGTGCCTGCCAAGGTGGGCAACTACCCCATCAACGACCCGAATGGCCTGTACTACGGCCAGGCGCTGGCGGGGTACGGGCTGATGTGGAACACGCGCTACCTGCAGGCCAACAAGGTGCCCGCACCGCGCGAGTGGGCCGACCTGACCAAGCCCGCCTACTTCGGCCACGTGTCCATTTCATCGCCCTCGCGCTCGGGCACCACCCACCTCACGGTCGAGACGATCCTGCAGGGCGAGGGCTGGGAAAAGGGCTGGACGCAGATGCTGCAGATCGCGGGCAACTGCGCGGCCGTCACCGACCGCAGCTTCGCGGTGCCCGACGGCGTGAACAACGGCCAGTACGGCATCGGCATGGTGATCGACTTCTTCGGCCTGGCCGGCAAGTACTCGGGCTACCCGGTGGAATTCCACTACCCGTCGGTGACGGCGGTGGTGCCGGCCAACATCGCGCTGATCAGCGGCGGCAAGAACGCCGACGAGGCGAAGAAGTTCATCGCCTACACGCTCTCGCGCGAAGGCCAGGAGCTGCTGTTCGACCCGAAGATCAGCCGCCTGCCGGTGCTGCCCAACGCCTCGTTCGGCAACAAGGCGCCGGCCGGCTATCCCGACGCGCAGGAGATCGCCAAGCGCGCCAAGGTGCAGTTCAACACCGACCTCTCCAGCAACCGCTACCAGGTGGTGGTGAGCCTGTTCGACCAGATGGTGACCTTCCGCCTCAAGGAACTGCAGGCCGCCACGCGCGCCATCCACGAGGCCGATCGCCGGCTGCACGCCAAGCCCAACGCGCATGGCAGCGAGCTGTTGCGCCAGGCGAAGAGCTTTGCCTATTCGTCGCTGGTGCCCGAGACCATGGTGAAGGACGAGAAATTCCTCAACCTCTTCCGCCAGAACAAGCGCGACGTCGAGGTGGCCAAGCAGCTCACCGGCCTCGAAGAGCTGTGGAGCTCGAAGGCCAAGGCCAACTACGAGCGCGCACGCGATCTGGCCAACCAGGCCGCCGCGCTCGCCAAGTGAACGCCTGAACGCTCTGTGATGCCCGCGCGGCGGCATGCCGTGCGGGTCCCCTCCTCTCCGGAAAGAAGTCCATGTCCGCTGTCCTGACAGGTTCTGACGTGCCCGCACCGCGCCGGCTGCGCCCGCCCACCGTGTGGGGCCACTGGCTGCTGGCCGGCCTCGTGTTCGCCTTCCTGTTCCTGTTCCTGCTGTTGCCGATTGGCGAGGTGATCTACACCGCCTTTGTCACGGAAACCGGCGCGCCCACGCTGGGGCATTTCAGCAATTTCTTCGGCCAGAGCCTGCTGCGCGAATCGCTGATCAACAGCCTGCTGGTGGCGCTGGCCTCGGTGTTCTTCGCGTCGGTGATCGCGATCCCGCTCGCGTATCTCACCGTGCGTTTCGAGTTCCGCGGCGCGCTGCTGATCCAGACGCTCGGCGTGTTGCCGCTGATCATGCCGCCGTTCGTGGGGGCGGTGGCGCTGCAGCTCATCTTCGGGCGCAACGGTTCGGTCAACCTCCTGCTCAACGACTGGTTCGGTTTCACCGTGCCCATCATGGACGGCCTGATCGGTGTCACCTTCGTCGAGAGCATCCACTACTTCCCGTTCATTCTGCTCAACCTCGTGGCCGCCATGCGCAACATCGATGGCGCCATGGAGGAGTCGGCGCAGAACCTCGGCGCCAAGGGCTGGCGCCTGTTCTGGCGCATCATCTTCCCGCTCTCGCTGCCGGGTTACCTGGCCGGTGCGGCGCTGGTGTTCGTGAAGGTGTTCGACGACCTCGGCACGCCGCTGGTGATGGGCGTGACCAACATGCTCGCGCCCCAGGCCTACCTGCGCATCACCTCGGTGGGCATCGAGGACCCGCTGGGCTACGTCATCAGCGTGATCATGATCGTGCTGTCGATCCTGGCGCTGTGGATGGCCGCGCGCGTGATGAAGGGCAAGGATTACTCCACGCTTCAGAAGGGCGGCAACTCGCTGCAGCGCCGCCCGCTGCGCGGCTGGGCTTCGGTGATGGCCTATGCGTGGGTCGGCTTCGTGCTGGTGGTCACGCTGGCGCCGCACATCGGCATCCTGCTGATGTCGTTCTCCAAGGTCTGGAGCTTCTCGGTGCTGCCCGACAGCTACACGCTGGAGCACTACGCGACCATCTTCACCGACTCCAAGCTGATGGTGGCCAACACCTTGAAGTACTGCCTGATGGCCGCCAGCCTGGACGTGGTGCTGGGCACACTCATCGCCTACCTGATCTTCCGCACCGACCTGCCCGCGCGCCGCTGGCTCGACTACATCGCCTCGATCGCGCTGGCCATTCCCGGCCTGGTGCTGGCCATCGGCTACCTGCGCATGTTCAAGGGCGTGGACATCCCGTTCACCGACACGCCGGTGATCAGCACCTGGGTGCTGATCATGATCGCCTACGCGGTGCGCCGCCTGCCGTACGCGCTGCGTTCGTGCATGGCCGCGCTGCAGCAGGTGCACATCTCGCTCGAAGAGGCCGGGCAGAGCCTGGGCGCGGGCAAGGTCAGCACGGTGCGGCGCATCATGGTGCCGCTCATGATGGGCGGCATCCTGGCCGGCTTCGTCACCAGCTTCATCACCGCGGCGGTGGAGCTCTCGGCCACCATCCTGCTCACGTCGGCACAAAGCCAGGCACCCATGAGCTACGGCATCTACCTCTACATGCAGAGCATCGCCGGGCGCGGGCCAGGCGCAGCGCTCGGCGTGGTGGCCGTGGTGGTGGTCGCCATCGGCACCTACCTCTCACACCGTGTGGTGGAGAAGTCGCGCACACCCGACCGCGCCGCGCAGCCCTGAACACAGACACACCGAAAGACAGCCATGCCTCTGAACAAGGTCTCCCTCGAAGCGCGCCACATCAGCCTGAGCTACGGCAACACCGAGGTGCTCAAGGACGTCAACATCCGCATCGAGCCGGGCGAGTTCTTCGCGCTGCTCGGCCCGTCGGGCTCGGGCAAGTCCACGCTGCTGCGGCTCATTGCCGGCTTCAACCAGCACCAGCGGGGTGAACTGCTGATCGACGGCAAGGACATCACCGGCACACCGCCGCACCTGCGCAACGTGGGCATGGTGTTCCAGAACTACGCGCTGTGGCCGCACATGACGGTGTGGGACAACGTGGCCTTCGGCCTGGTCGAGCGCAAGGAGCCCAAGGAATCGCTGCGCCGCAAGGTGGGGGCCGCACTGGAACTGGTGGGCCTGGCCGACTACGCGCAGCGGCGGCCGAGCCAGCTCTCGGGCGGGCAGCAGCAGCGCGTGGCGCTGGCGCGCACGGTGGTGATCGAACCCAAGCTGCTGTTGCTCGACGAGCCGCTGTCCAACCTCGACAAGAACCTGCGCGTGCAGATGCGCGAGGAACTCAAGAACCTGCAGCGCACGCTCGGCCTCACGACCATCTTCGTCACGCACGACCAGGAGGAGGCCATGACCACCGCCGACCGCATGGCCGTGCTCGACAAGGGCGTGCTGCAGCAGGTGGGCACGGCCGCTGCGCTGTTCGATTTCCCGGCCAACCGGTTCGTGGCGAGTTTCGTGGGCACGGCCAATCTTGTTCAGGGCCGGGTGACGCACGTGAATGGCGAGACCTTGAATTTCCAGGCCGACGGCCTGGGCGAGATGGTGCTGCCGCGCAACCAGGAGAGCCCGGGCACGGGCCCCGCGTCGCTGTCGTTCCGGCCGCACACCGTGCACATCCGCGTGCGCGACGACCATGGGGATGCATCCCGCATCTGGCTGGACGGGCGCGTCGAAAGCTCCGAATTCCTCGGCGAGACGTCGCGCTACCGGGTGCGCGTGGGCGAGACGCTGATCGTTGCCAACCAGGCGCATTACTCGGGACTCTCGCTGTTCCCGCCCGGGGCCGAGGTGCGGCTGGGCATCGAGCCCACGCAGGCGCGTTTTCTCTCGCACTGAACGCCGGCTGGCATGGAGATCTACCAGCTGCGTGCGTTCGTCACCGTGGCCAGGATCGGCCAGCTCACGCGCGCGGCCGAGGCCCTGCACGTCACGCAGCCGGCCGTCACGGGGCAGATCAAGGCGCTGGAGGAAGAGCTCGGCGTGTCGCTGTTCGACCGGCGGCCCGGGCGCATCGCGCTCACCCGCGCGGGCGAACGCCTGCTGCCCGAAGCCGAGAAGGTGCTCGAGGCCGCGGGCTCGCTGATGGGGCGTGCGCGCGAACTGCAGGGCGAGGTGTCGGGGTCGCTCGTCCTCGGCACGCTCGGCGATCCCGATGCCCTGCGGCTGGGCTCGCTGCTCGGCGGCCTGGTGGCGGCGTTGCCGTTGCTGGAGATCAAGACGCGTTCGGGCGATGCGGAGACGCTCCGCGAGGCAGTGGCCACCTCCACGCTGCAGGCGGCGTTCTACATCGGGCCGCACATTCCGCGCGATGTGCTCGGGCTCCCGTTGCAGACCATCAACTACCGCGTGGTGGCACCGGTGTCCTACCGCGACCGCTTGCTGCACGCCGGCTGGCGCGAGATCGCCGACATGCCCTGGATCGGCACGCCCCACGCCAGCCATGTGCAGACGCTGCTGCGCGACATGTTCTCGCGCCAGGGCCTGTTGCCCAACCAGGTGGTGGAGTCCGACGACGCGTCCGCGCCGTTCAGCCTGGTGCGCGCAGGGTTGGGTCTGGCGCTGTTGCGCGAAGACATGGCGGTGCCGGCGGCCGAGCGCGAGGAGCTGGTGATCTGGCCGCACACGCGCGTGGCCGCCCGGTTGAGCTTCATCTACCCCAGAACCGCCGAGCACGATCCGGCCATCGTGGCCGCGCTGTCGGTGCTGCGTCAGGTGTGGGGCCTGCCCTCGCGTCAGCCGGTCGGTTGAGCGTCAGGAGGTGGAGCCGTCGCGCTGGCGCGTCGGAATGCGCGCCACCACCCAGGCACCCACCACCGCCGCGGCCAGCAGCCCGCCCAGTGCCCAGGGCTGGTGGCGAAACCCCCACGCCGAGAGGCTCACCATCACCAGCATCGAACCGATGGCGATGACCTTGGTGCGGCGCGTCAGGCTGCGGTGCGTTTCCCAGTCGCGCACCATGGGGCCGAGGAAGCGGTGGTTGATCAGCCAGCCGTGCAGCCGCGGCGAGGCTTTGGCATAACAGGCGGCGGCGAGCAGCACGAAGGGTGTGGTGGGCAGGCCCGGCAACACCACGCCGATGAGGCCCAGCGCCAGCGACACCGTGCCGGCGAGCCAGAGCAGCCAGCGCACGGCGCGTGAAGACGAGGGAGAGGGAGACATGACGCCAGCATCTTAGCCAGCGCGCGTGCCTCAGGGTTTCTGGCCGACGTTCAGGGCGATCTCGCCCACGCCTTCCACGCTGCCCGTGATGCGGTCGCCCGGCAGCACCGCGCCCACGCCTTCGGGCGTTCCGGTGTAGATCAGGTCGCCGGGTTGCAGGTGGTAGAAGAGCGAGAGGTCGGCAATGATCTCGCGGATGTTCCAGATCAGCTTGTCCACGTCGGACTTCTGCTTCACCGCGCCGTTGACGGCCAGCTCGATGCCGCCGCGCTCGATCACCACGCCCGGCATGGGCACGATCTCGCTGCACACGGACGAGTGCTCCACGTCCTTGCCCAGGTCCCAGGGGCGGCCCTTGTCGCGCGCCACCAGCTGCAGGTCGCGCCGGGTCATGTCCAGGCCGCAGGCGTAGCCGTAGATGATGTTCTGCGCGTCTTCCGCCTTCACGCGGAAACCGGCCTTGCCCACGGCCAGCACCAGTTCCATCTCGAAGTGGTAGTTGTTCGTCTCGCTGGGGTAGGGCGTGGTCGCGCCCGACAGCGCCAGCGTCTGTGGTGCCTTGGTGAAATAGAAGGGGCGCTCGGCGGTCTTGTCCACCGGCTTGCCCATTTCCACGGCGTGCGCATGGTAGTTGCGGCCGACGAAGAACAGGCGGTTGACCGGGAAGTGCTCGGTCTTGCCGCGCACGGGAACGGAGGCGACGGCGGGTGGGGGGAACAGGTAGGTGGTCATCGGATGTCAGGGCCGTTTCAGGGCATCGAGGGTTGGTTGTCGGGGCGCACTTCGTAGACGCCGAGCTTGCGGTGCAGTGGCGACTCGTCGGCAACGAAGAGGAAGGCGGGTTCGCTGGCCGAGGCGTTGGTGAGCGTGGTGGCGGTGTAGCCGGGAATGCAGCAGGTGTCGGCGCCCACGAGGTCGAAGCCCTGGGCTTCGGTGGCCACGCGCGCTGCGCCTTCGATCACGTGGTAGACCGCGGCCGGGGAACGCGCCGGCAGCGACAGCGTCTGGCCCGGGCGCAGCATCAGCGCGTGGAAGCCCAGCACGTTCTCGGCGTCTTCACCCGACTCGGGGTTGGTGTAGGTCACCTGCACGTGCGCGAGGTCGGGCTGGTCGTCTGCGAGGCCGAGCAGCGCAGCGCGGGCGTCGACCCAGGGATAGCGCAGCATGGGGTAGCGCTTGCCGCTGCGGGCGAACACCGGCGTGGGCACCACACCAGGCCGTGCGTAGGCGCGGTCGCCGCGGCCGGGCAGCGTTTCCTGGCGCCCGCCGTTGAGGTGGTAGCTCACCTCCAGGTAGTACATCAGCGGCAGGTCGAGCACGTCGAGCCAGATCACGGGCTGGTCGCCGTCGTGGCCGTGCTCGTGCCAGCGGCCCGTGGGCGTGAGGATCAGGTCGCCGCGCGACATCGGGCACTTCTCGCCGTCCACCGTGGTCCAGGCGCCTTCGCCTTCGACCACCATGCGCACTGCGTTGGGCGTGTGGCGGTGGCTGGGTGCCCATTCGCCCGGCATCAGCAACTGCATGCCCAGGTACATGGCCGCGCTGGCCTGCATCTTCTCGAGCGTGTGGCCTGGGTTGGCCAGCACCAGCACGCGGCGCTCCGCCTTCTCGATCGGCGTCAGCTCGCCGGCCTTGAGCAGCAGGGGCCTGATCGACTGGTACATCCAGTGCGTGGCCTGCGTCTGGCGCGTGGGCATCTTCGGCGGCAGCACACCGCGCAGGCTGGGCCACAGCGGCACCAGGTTGTGCGAGCGCAGCTCGGCCACGTAATCGGCGGGCAGGTCTTCAAGTCGTCCGAGGTCGTTCATGGTGTCTCCTGGGAATTCTTCAGTGTGCGGCCAGACAGTTCTCGACGTTCCAGCCGTACAGCCATTCCATGGCGTCGTAGAAACGTTCCGGGCTGCGGCCGCGCCAGAGGTCGTTGCGCACCAGGCGCTCCACACCCTTGGCATGGTAGATGCGGCCCATCTCGCGCGAGCTCAGCACGATGCGCGCGGTGCGTGCGATGCGCGAGCGCTGGTACAGATCGAAGGCCTTCCCGATGTCGTTGCCGTTCACACGCAAGGCCTCACCCAGCGTCACCGCGTCCTCGATCGCCATGCACGCCCCCTGGGCCATGTACTGCGTGGTCGGGTGGGCCGCATCGCCCAGCAGCGTGACGCGGCCGAAGCTCCACTGGCCGATGGGTTCGCGGTCGGCGGTGGCCCAGCGCTTCCAGCTCCTGGGCAGGTCGATCAGCTGGCGGGCTTTCGGGCAGATGCCCTGGAAATAGCTCTGCACCTCTTCCTTGCTGCCCTCCGTCACGCCCCATTCTTCGGCGCCGCGGCTGTGGAACGTGACGACCACGTTGTACTGTTCGCCGCCGCGCAGTGGGTAGTGCACCAGGTGACAGTTCGGGCCGACCCAGATGCTCGCCGCGTTCCAGCGCAGGTCTTCCGGAAAGTCGGCCTTGTCCACCACCGCGCGGTAGACCACATGGCCCGTCACGCGCGCCTCGTCGCCCACGAACTGCTGGCGCACCACGGACTTCACGCCATCGGCACCGATCAGCGCCAGGCCACGGTGGGCCGTGCCGCGCTGGTCGTGCACCGTCACGCCATCGGCGTCCTGCTCGATGCGTTCGACGCGGGTGGAGGTGAGGAACTCGATCTGGCCTGCAGCCTTGACGCCATCGAGCAACGAGCCGTGCGCATCGGCACGGTGGATCACGGCATAGGGATTGCCGAAGCGCTGGCGGAAGGCCTCGCCGGTGGGAATGTGGCCGACCTGGTACTCGTCGAGCGCGTCGTGCATCACCATGAAGTCGGTGTAGACCGCGCGGCTGCGCGCCTGCTCGCCCACACCGAGGGCATCGAACGCGTGGAAGGCGTTGGGGCCGAGCTGCATGCCGGCACCGATCTCACCGATCTCGGGTGCCTGTTCGAACACCTTGACGCGGAACCCCTGGCGCACCAGCGCCAGCGCCGCCGCCAGCCCGCCAATGCCACCGCCGGCCACGAGCACGGGAAGTTCCTGGAGGGGCGAGGTCATGTGTGTCTCCTGTGCATGTGATGCATGCTTACGATAAGTACACTCATTGTATGGGCGATGCTAGGATTCCAGCAACCCCCGTCCATCATCCGGACTCCCCCCGATCTCCCTGAACGGACCCCATGAAGCGCAGCCTGCCTTCTGCCATCGACATCGACGACCAGCCCGGCCACAACATCCGGCGGCTGCACCAGATCTCGGTGGGTATCTTCCTGCAGGAGCTGGGCGAGCTCGGCCTCACGCCGGTGCAGTACGCGGCACTTCAGACGGTGTCCAACCACCCCGGCATCGACCAGCGCACGCTGGCGCGCACCATTGCGCTGGACGCCTCCACCACCGGTGGCGTGGTCGACCGCATGGAATCGCGTGGCTGGCTGGAGCGGCGCACTTCGCCGGAAGACCGGCGCTCGCGCCAGCTCGTGCTCACGGACGCCGGCACCGCCCTGCTGGCCGAGGCTGTGCCCGCCATGCTGCAGGCACAGGAACACATCCTGGCGCCGCTGTCCGAGCGCCAGCGCGGTGAGTTCATGAAGCTGCTGCGCCTGCTGGTCAACACCAACAACGAACACAGCCGCGCGCCCAGCGAGGCGATGCGCTGAGCCGGCGGGGTCAGCCCCGCACGTGGGCCACCACCGCCTGCACCACCCCTTCATCGCTCAACAGCCGCGTGTGGCCCAGTCCGGTGGTTTCCATCAACCGCGCACCACCGATTGCGTCGCGGTAGGCCTCGGCGTCGGCAAAGCGGTTGATGCGGTCGCCCCGGTCGTGCACGATCAGCGTCGGAACCGTCACGCGGGGGCCTACGGCGCGCGGCTCGAACTGCGGCATGAGGATGCCCTCGCGCGCTTCCACCCGTTGCTGCAGGCCAGCGCGTGTGCGTTCGCTCAGGCCGAACACGCTGGCGAAGAGCCGCGTGTATTCGTGGGGTGAGGCGGGCGGCGCCAGCAGCACCAGCCGGTCGACGGCCAGCCCGCGCGCGGCGGCGTAGGCCAGCGCATTGGCCGCCAGCGAGTGCGCCACCACGGCGGTCACCTCATGGCCCTGCTGTTGAAGGCGAGCGGTTGCGTACTCGATGGCGCGCGCGAATTGCGCCAGGTTGCTCGTCCGGCCCCGGCTGCGTCCGTGTGCGGGCAGCTCCATCAACACCGGTTGCAGGCCCTGGTCCGCCAGTGCCTGAGCCATGGGCAGCATCTGCGCGGCGTGCCCGCCCCACCCATGCAGCAGCAGCACCATTGGCCCCTGGGCCTGGCCAGGCTGCCGGTAGAGCGTGACGCTGGCCTGCTCGAACGGCCAGGGTTGCGCATGCCAGCGGGCCAGCGCGGGTTGCCGGCGGTGCAACCACTTGGGTGGCAGCGGGGTGCCGAACAGGCGGCTGGCGCCACGCACCGCCAGCGATGGCCAGACGCGTTCGGAGACACCCAGCGCCCACCGCAACCCACGGGCGACGGGGTTGGCCTGGTAGTAGTGCGATGCGGTTTGCAAGGGCGTGGTGCTCATGTTGATCTCCTGCGATGGTGTGAGTTTAAATCGCACAATCGTGCGAAAACAGGTCAAAAAAACAGTCAGCTCTGGTAGGTCCGGACCAGCCGCTCCCAGGTGGCCTGCGTGCGGTCGGCCGCCCGCGGGTCGCGCAGAAAGCGCACGTCGTGCACCAGGCCGATCGCCAGGCTGTAGATCTCGCCCACGAGCTGCTCCGGGTCGGTGTCGGCCTTCAGGTGGCCGGCCTCGATGGCCTGCAGCACGGTGCGGCGCAGGGCGGCGCGCCAGCGTGTGACTTCGCCCAGCAGCACATCGCGCAGCTCGCCTTCCTGGTCGTCGAGTTCGAAGGCTGCCGACGTGTAGAGGCAGCCCTTGTGCATGTCCTGGTCTCGCAGGCGCATGAACCAGCGCCGCACGATGTCGCCCAGCCGTGGCAGGCCCTTGGGCACCTGCATGGCGGGCACGAACACCTCGGCCACGAAGCGGCGGCCGAACTCCTCGATCACGGCCTTCTGCAAGGCTTCGCGCGAACCGACCCGCGAGAACACCCCGCTCTTGGACACGCCGATCCGATCGGCCACGGCCTGCAGGGTGATGGCCTGCAGGCTGTCGGACGCGGCCAGGTCCAGCGCGGCGCCGACGATGGCGGCGCGCGTCATTTCACTTTTCTGGGTTCTGGCGTCCATGGTTCGCATTTTTGCACAATCGTGCGAAAAAATGCAAGCGGGGAAGAGTCAGTCCGCCGAACGCACGCGGCCGCGCAGCTGCTTCACGGTGGATCGCGTTGCCTTGCCTTCCAGGCGCCGCTGCTTCGAGGCAAACGTGGGTTTCGTCGCCTTGCGTGACCTGGGCAGGGTTGCCACGCTGTCGACCAGTGCTTGCAGGCGCTCCAGCGCCTCGGCCTTGTTCTGTTCCAGGCTGCGGCTGGTCTGCGCCTTGATCACCACCACGCCTTCGGTGGTGATGCGCTGGTCACTCAGCGCGAGCAAGCGCTCTTTCACCGCTTCTGGCAGGGAAGAGGCGTGCACCGCGAAGCGCAGGTGCACCGCGTTGGAGACCTTGTTCACGTTCTGCCCGCCCGCGCCCTGGGCGCGGATGGCGGTGAACTCGACCTCGGCCGGATCGATGGTGAGGGGCATCGGCGCAGTGTGCCACGGGGTTCGCACAGTCACCCCATGGCGCACGGGGGATGGCTGCGCTGGGATAATCGCGCGATGGCAAGCAAACAGCGCGTGGTGGTCGGGTTGAGCGGGGGCGTGGACTCCGCGGTGAGCGCGTACCTGCTCAAACAGCAGGGCCACGAGGTCATCGGCATCTTCATGAAGAACTGGGAAGATGACGACGACAGCGAGTACTGCTCGACGCGGCAGGACTTCCTGGACGCCGCCAGCGTGGCCGACGTGCTGGGCATCGACATCGAGCATGTGAACTTTGCCGCCGAGTACAAGGACCGCGTGTTCGCCGAATTTTTGCGCGAGTACCAGGCTGGCCGCACGCCCAACCCCGACATCCTGTGCAACGCAGAGATCAAGTTCAAGGCCTTCCTGGACCACGCCATGCGGCTGGGTGCAGAAAAGATCGCCACAGGCCACTACGCGCGGGTGCGGGAGCGCAACGGCGCGTTCGAGCTGCTCAAGGGCAAGGACCCGCTGAAGGACCAGAGCTATTTCCTGCACCGCCTGAACCAGGCGCAGCTTTCGAAGACCCTGTTCCCGGTGGGCGAACTGCCCAAGACCGAGGTGCGCCGCATCGCGGCCGAGATCGCCCTGCCCAACGCGAAGAAGAAGGACAGCACCGGCATCTGCTTCATCGGCGAACGGCCGTTCCGTGACTTTCTCAACCGGTACATCGCGCGCGAGCCCGGCCCCATCAAGGACCACAAGGGCCGCGTGCTCGGCCTGCACGTGGGCCTGAGCTTCTACACGCTGGGCCAGCGCCAGGGACTGGGCATCGGCGGGGTGCGTGAGAAGGGGGCGCAGAAGGGCGGCAACGAACACGCGCCCTGGTTCGTCGCGCGCAAGGACGTCGAGAAGAACACGCTGTGGGTCGTGCAGGGGCATGACCATCCCTGGCTGCTCACGCCGCGCCTGCGCGCGCAGGACGCGAGCTGGGTGGCGGGCCATGCGCCGGCCGCCGCCACGCTGGCCGCCAAGACGCGCTACCGCCAGGCCGACGCCCCCTGCCGCTTCGAGGCCTTCGACCAAGACGGCTTCTCCCTGGATTTCACCGACCCGCAATGGGCCGTGACCCCGGGTCAGAGCGCGGTGCTGTATGACGGCGAGGTCTGCCTGGGCGGCGGTGTGATCACGACCGACGCAGCGTCTGTCGACGCTCGCCCCGCCTGCGCCCAACCCGCACTGGCCTAGGGCTTGCCTTCGGCGCCCAGCCGCGCGTGGATGCGGCGCGTGGTGCGCCAGACAGCCCACAGCACCAGCGGGATCAGAGCGCCCGCCGCGATCTCCGGATGGATCGGCAACCCGGCCGCCTTGGCGCCCTTGGCCAGGTACAGCAGCAGGCTGATGACGTAGTACGAAATGGCCGCGATCGACAGGCCTTCCACCGTGGTCTGCAGGTGCAGCTGCAGTTCCTGCCCGCGCGTGAGCTTCTCGAGCAGTTGCTGGTTCTGGGCCTCGGTCACGATGTCCACCCGCGTGCGCAGCAGCGCGCTGGTGCGGGCCACGCGTTCGGACAGTGAGGTGAGGCGCTGCGCGCTCGCGGCGGCTGTGGCCATCGCGGGCGACAGGCGCCTTTGCATGAACTCGCCAATCGTCTGCGTGCCCGGAATGGGCTTCTCGCGCAGCTCGGTGATGCGCTGCGCGACGAGCGCGTCGTAGGCGCGCGTGGCGGCGAAGCGGTAGCTGTGCTCGGCGGTGGCGCGCTCCACGCGCGCGGCCAGCGAGACCAGCTGGTCCAGAAGGTCCTGCTCCGACGTCGACTTGTTCTCCAGCTGCGCGGTGATGTGGGCAAGCTGGGCTTCGGCCTGCGTGAGGGTGGGGCCGAGCGCCTTGGCCACGGGCAGGCCGCGCAAGGCCATCAGGCGGTAGGTCTCCAGCTCCAGCAGGCGCTGCGAGATGCGGCCGGCGCGCGTTTCACTGGTGCCGGGCGGCGCAATCACCAGCATGCGCTCGAAGCCCGAGGGCTGCAGCTGGAAATCGGTCAGCGCCCATGAGTGCCCGCCGCCGAGCTGCGAGGCCACCACGGTGCGGCCGCCAAACCAGCGCTGCGCCGGTGCCATCAGGGCGGCCTGCGCCTGTGGGGCCTGCTCCGGCAGATCGGCCTGCAGCATCACCAGCTGGATGGCCGCGATGGTGCGGCCGGGAATCTCGCGCAGCCAGCCGGCCGGTGCCACCAGCGCGCCGAGAAGGTCGGGTTCGCTGGCACCGAGCCCCGCGTGTTCGGGCAGGGGTTGCACGATGGAGTAGCGCGTGAACTCGGTGTGGCGCTCCCATTTCAGCGTGTAGGCGTCGAAGCGCAGGCGCAGGAAGTTGCCGCGCAGCTGGTCGAGCGACAGCGTCTCCTGGCCAGGCAGCCGCCGCAGGTGCTCGCATTCCTGCTCACGGCCCACGCCATCGTTGAGCACGGCAACGAACACCACCAGCGCGGGCAGGCGGATGCGCGCCGAAGGCCGGGCATGCACCTCGTTGTGCAGCTCGGCGCGCTGCGCATCGTCGTCGGGCAACACGCCGCGCGCGCCACCGGTTTCAGGGGATGAGGTCATGGAGAAAAGGCCTTGGCGATGAGCGTTCACTGTATGCGAATCGGCGTGGGCCGCCTGTCCCGCCAGGGGTGACAGTCCTCAGCGAGCGGTGAGGCTGACCGAGGGGTCGGTGAACACCAGCGACAGGGGATGGCGCTGGCCCGCCAGGTGGTCTTCCATGCAACGCAGCACCAGGGGACTGCGGTGGCGCGCGGCGCTGGCGCGGATCTCGTCGGGCGTCATCCACAGCGTGCGCACGATGCCCGTGTCCAGCGTGCGACCGGGGACCACATCGCCGAGCTCGCCGGTGTAGGCGAACCGCAGATAGGTGATGTCCTCGTCCGGCTGACCGTTACGGCCGCTGCGCTGGAAGCGCGAGAGGTAGACCCCCACCAGGGCCGTCGGCCGGAACGCGTGCGTGGTCTCCTCCAGCGTCTCACGCATCACGCCTTCAAGAGGGCCTTCGCCGGGGTCCAGATGGCCCGCCGGGTTGTTCAGGCGCAGCCCCTCGGCGGTGTGCTCCTCGATCAGCAGGAAGCGCCCATCGCGCTCGATGACGGCCGCCACGGTGACGCTGGGTTTCCATCGGATGTCCATGGCGCGCATTATCAGCCGGCAGGCCGCGCCCCATGGGCTGCGCAGCGTCTTTCGGGTAAGCTCGCCGAGGTTCATTCAACCCGGGAATGAGGAGACATTCATGTTGATAGGCGTACCCGCTGAGACCACAGTGGGCGAAACCCGAGTGGCCGTGACGCCGGAGACGGCGAAGAAATACGTGGCGCAGGGCCATACCGTGCGCGTGCAGTCCGGCGCGGGTGTGGCGGCCAGCGCACCCGATGCGGCGTACACCGCCGTGGGGGCCGAGATCACCGATGCGGCCGGCGCATTGGGCGCCGATCTGGTGCTCAAGGTGCGTTCGCCGTTCGACAACGAGCTGGCCCTGATGAAGCCCGGTGCGGCGCTGGTCGGCATGCTCAATCCCTTTGATGCCCCGGGCCTGCAACGCCTTGCTGGCGCGGGCCTCACCGCCTTCGCGCTCGAGGCCGCGCCGCGCACCACGCGCGCGCAGAGCATGGACGTGCTGTCCTCGCAGGCCAACATCGCCGGCTACAAGGCCGTGATGATCGCCGCGCACCACTACCAGCGTTTCTTCCCCATGCTCATGACGGCGGCGGGCACGGTCAAGGCCGCGCGCGTGGTCATTCTCGGCGTGGGCGTGGCGGGCCTGCAGGCCATCGCCACCGCCAAGCGCCTGGGCGCGGTGATCGAGGCCTCCGACGTGCGTCCGAGCGTGAAGGAACAGGTCGAGTCGCTGGGCGGCAAGTTCATCGACGTGCCCTATGAAACCGCCGAGGAAAAGGAAGCGGCCGAGGGCGTGGGCGGCTACGCGCGGCCCATGCCACCGAGCTGGCTGGAGCGCCAGAAGGCCGAGGTGGCCAAGCGTGTCGCTCAGGCCGATGTGGTCATCTCCACCGCGCTCATTCCGGGCCGTGCCGCGCCCGTGCTGATCACGGAAGACATGGTCAAGTCCATGAAGCCTGGCAGCGTGATCGTGGACATCGCCGCCGGCAAAGGCGCGCCGAATCCGGACGGCACCATCGGCGGCAACTGCCCGCTGACGGTAGCCGACAGGACCGTGGTGAAGCACGGCGTGACGCTCGTGGGCGAGACCAACCTGGCCGCGCTCGTGGGCGCCGACGCATCGGCGCTGTACGCGCGCAACGTGCTCGACTTCCTCAAGCTCGTGTTGCCCAAGGACGCCACCGCCGTCCAGGTGCCGACGGACGACGACATCGTCGTTGCCTGCCTCATGACCCAGAACGGTGAAGTGAAAAGGAAGTGACATGGACGCCGTCTCCCCCACCCTCATCAACCTGATCATCTTCGTGCTCGCCATCTACGTGGGCTACCACGTGGTGTGGAACGTCACGCCCGCGCTGCACACGCCGCTGATGGCCGTGACCAACGCGATCTCCGCCATCGTGATCGTGGGCGCCATGCTCGCGGCCGCGCTCACCGAGACCAACCTGGGCAAGGCCATGGGCGTGCTGGCGGTGGCGCTGGCCGCGGTCAACGTCTTCGGTGGCTTCCTCGTCACGCGGCGCATGCTGGAAATGTTCAAGAAGAAAGAGCGCAAGGCGCCTGCCGCCACTGAGGGAGCTCACAAATGAGCATGAACCTCGTCACGCTGCTGTACCTTGTTGCCAGCGTCTGCTTCATCCAGGCTTTGAAGGGCCTGAGCCACCCCACCACCTCCATTCGGGGCAACATCTTCGGCATGACCGGCATGGCCATTGCCGTGCTGACCACCGCCGCGCTCATCGTCGAACTCTCCGGCGGCAAGGCGCAGGGCATGGTCTGGGTGCTGGGCGGCCTGGTGGTCGGTGGCGCCATCGGCGCCCTCATGGCCAACCGGGTCGAGATGACCAAGATGCCCGAGCTGGTCGCCTTCATGCACAGCATGATCGGCCTGGCCGCGGTCTGCATCGCGGTCGCCGTGGTGGCCGAACCCTGGGCGTTCGCCATCGTCGCCAAGGGCGATCCGATTCCGGGCGGCAACCGCATCGAGCTCGCGCTCGGCGCCTTCATCGGCGCGGTGACCTTCTCGGGCTCGGTCATTGCCTTCGGCAAGCTCTCGGGCAAGTACAAGTTCCGCCTGTTCCAGGGCGCGCCGGTGCAGTTTGCCGGCCAGCACAAGCTGAACCTGCTGCTGGGCCTGGCCACCGCCTTCTTCATCTTCGGCTTCTGGCACTCGCAGAGCTGGATCGACATCGTGTTGGTGATCGCGCTGGGCTTCATCCTCGGCGTGCTGATCATCATCCCCATCGGCGGCGCCGACATGCCGGTGGTGGTGTCCATGCTCAACAGCTACTCGGGCTGGGCGGCGGCGGGCATCGGCTTCAGCCTGAACAACAGCATGCTGATCATCGCCGGCTCGCTGGTGGGCAGCTCGGGCGCGATCCTGAGCTACATCATGTGCAAGGCGATGAACCGCTCGTTCTTCAACGTGATCCTGGGCGGCTTCGGTGGCGATGCGGCCACCGCTGGCGGCGCCAAGGCCGAAGCGCGGCCGGTCAAGAGCGGCAGCGCCGACGACGCGGCCTTCGTGCTGGGCAACGCCGAAACCGTGGTGATCGTGCCCGGCTACGGCCTGGCCGTGGCCCGCGCGCAGCACGCGGTGAAGGAGCTGGCCCACAAGCTCACCGAGAAGGGCATCAACGTGAAGTACGCGATCCACCCGGTGGCGGGCCGCATGCCAGGGCACATGAACGTGCTGCTGGCCGAGGCCGAGGTGCCGTACGACCAGGTGTTCGAGATGGAAGACATCAACGGCGAGTTCGGCCAGGCCGACGTGGCGATCATCCTGGGCGCCAACGACGTGGTGAACCCGGCTGCGCTGCAGAAGGGCAGCGCCATCTACGGCATGCCCATTCTGGAGGCCTACAAGGCCAAGACCATCATCGTGAACAAGCGCTCCATGGCCGCCGGCTATGCGGGCCTGGACAACGAACTCTTCTACATGGACAAGACCATGATGGTCTTTGGCGACGCCAAGAAGGTGGTCGAGGACATGACCAAGGCCATCGAGTAAATCGAAAGCGTCTATTTCCGATGACATGAGCAGAGGGCCGGTGGTGACACCGGCCCTCTGGTTTTTGTAGCAGACTTGCGGCCTGTGGCGGGTTTTGGAGTAGCCTGTCAGAACCGCGTAAGGGAAAAACACGAGGCCCCGGGCCCTGCTTCCCACACACAATGCGCGGTTGTTGCCTTTCCAAGAACGAGGAGATCCCGAATGACCGAACCGACGGCCAACCGCCCCTGGCTGGGCGCCTATCCTGCCGGTGTGCCCGCGGACATCGACGTGGCGCAGTACCCATCCCTGGTGCACTTGATGGAGGAGAGCTTCAAGAAGCACGCGGGGCGCACTGCCTACAGCTTCATGGGCAAGGACGTGAGCTTCGCGCAGACCGACAGCCTGTCGCAGGCCTTCGCCGCATACCTGCAGGGCCTGGGCCTCGTCAAGGGCGACCGGGTGGCGATCATGATGCCGAACGTGCCGCAATACCCGGTGGCCGTTGCAGGCATCCTGCGTGCGGGCTTCGTGGTGGTCAACGTGAACCCGCTGTACACGCCGCGCGAACTCGAGCACCAGCTCAAGGACTCGGGCGCCAAGGCCATCGTGATCATCGAGAACTTCGCGCACACGCTGCAGCAGTGCATCGCCAACACGCCGGTCAAACACATCGTGCTGGCCACCATGGGCGACCAGCTCGGCCTGCTCAAGGGCGCGCTGGTGAACTACGTGGTGCGCAACGTCAAGAAGATGGTGCCGGCCTACAGCCTGCCGCAGGCCGTGCGCTTCAATGACGCCATTGCGAAGGGCACACGCGGCACGCTCAAGCGGCCCGAGATCAAGCCCGATGACATGGCCGTGCTGCAGTACACCGGCGGCACCACCGGCGTCAGCAAGGGCGCGGTGCTGCAGCACCGCAACGTGATCGCGAACGTGCTGCAGTCCGAGGCATGGAACGACCCGGTCATGAAGAAGGTGCCGGCCGGCGAACAGCCCACCAGCGTGTGCGCGCTGCCGCTGTATCACATCTTCGCGTTCACCGTGAACATGATGCTGGCCATGCGCACCGGCGGCAAGACCATCCTCATTCCCAACCCGCGCGATCTGCCGGCCGTGCTGAAGGAGCTGAGCAAGCACACCTTCCACAGCTTCCCGGCCGTCAACACGCTCTTCAACGGGCTGGCCAACCACCCCGACTTCAACACCGTCAACTGGAGCAACCTCAAGGTGTCGGTGGGCGGTGGCATGGCGGTGCAGAGCGCCGTGGCCAAGCTCTGGCTCGAGAAGACCGGTTGCCCGATCTGCGAAGGTTACGGCCTGAGCGAGACCAGCCCGTCGGCCAGCTGCAACCCGACCACCAGCACCGAGTACAGCGGCACCATCGGCGTGCCTTTGCCCAACACCTTCATGAAGTGCCTGGACGACGACGGCAACGAAGTGCCCATGGGCCAGCCGGGCGAGATCGCGATCAAGGGGCCGCAGGTCATGGCGGGCTACTGGCAGCGCCCCGACGAAACCGCCAAGGTCATGACGCCCGATGGTTTCTTCAAGAGCGGCGACGTGGGCATCATGGACGCGCGCGGCTACTTCAAGATCGTCGACCGCAAGAAGGACATGGTGCTGGTCAGCGGCTTCAACGTGTACCCGAACGAAGTCGAGGACGTCGTGGCGCTGCTGCCGGGTGTGATGGAGTGCGCGGTGGTCGGCGTGCCGGATGAAAAGTCGGGCGAGGCCGTGAAGCTCGTGATCGTCAAGAAAGACGAGAGCCTCAGTGAGGCGCAGGTGCGCGAGTACTGCAAGACCAACCTCACTGGCTACAAGCAGCCCAAGGTGGTTGAGTTCCGCACCGAGTTGCCGAAGACACCAGTGGGCAAGATTCTGCGGCGCGAGCTGCGCGACAAGAAGTAGCGCGCGCTGCGCCACAATGCAAGGCGGCTTCGGCCGCCTTTTCTTTTGCCTGTTCCGGAGTGCCTCTCTTGACCACCATTGCCATCGTCAGCGCCCTGCACGAAGAACTCGCCGCCGTGCTCGACCTCATGCCCGACGAGCAGCAGCAGCTGGTGGGCGGGCGCACCTTCTGGCGCGGGCACCTGCACGGGCACGACGTGGTCGCGGTGCTCTCGGGCATCGGCAAGGTGGCCGCGGCCACCACCGCCACCGTGCTCATCGAGCGTTTCGGCGTGCATCGCATCGTGTTCACCGGCGTGGCCGGTGGCCTCGCACCCGGTGTGCGCGTGGGCGATGTGGTGGTCGCCGGGCGCTTCCTGCAGCACGACATGGACGCCTCGCCCATCTTTCCGCGCCACGAGGTGCCCGGTTACGGGCGCTCGACCTTCGAGGCCGACACCGACCTGACCGCGCGGCTCGTGCGCGCCAGCGAACAGGTGTTGCACGAACTCCCCGCACAGCTGGGTGCAAAGGTGTTGCAGGCGTTTGGCGTGGACGTGCCGCGATGCCACCAGGGCCTGCTCATCAGTGGCGACCGCTTTGTCTCGACCACCGCTGAAAGCGCGACCTTGCGTCAGACCTTGCCCGACGCACTCGCAGTGGAAATGGAAGGCGCGGCCTTCGCCCAGGTCTGCCACGACTACAGCGTGCCCCTGGCCGTGGTGCGCACCATCTCGGACCGTGCCGATGACGACGCCCATGTCGACTTCCCGCGTTTCCTGCGCGAAGTGGCCAGCCGCTACAGCGCAGCGATCATCGAAACCCTGCTGCGAGACAGGTGATCCAGACCAGAATGCCGCGGATCCGGCTCCGCCGGTCCGCAGGCATTGCCCCCTTGAGGGGGTGACGGCCGAGCATCGGGCCGGCGCAGGGGTGGGCTATCTGAGCCAGCCGCGCTTGCGGAAGTACAGCATCGGCACCACCGCCGACAGCACCATCAGCGCCAGCGCCATCGGGTAACCGAAGCTCCACTTCAGCTCGGGCATGAAATCGAAGTTCATGCCGTAGCTGCTGGCCACCAGCGTGGGGGGCAGCAGCGACACGCTGGCCACCGAGAAGATCTTGATGATCTTGTTCTGGTTGATGTTGATGAAACCGACCGTGGCGTCCATCAGGAAGTTGATCTTGTCGAACAGGAACGCGGTGTGGCCATCGAGCGAGTCCAGGTCGCGCAGGATCTGGCGCGCGTCCTCGAACTGCTCGGCGCTCAGCAGGCGGCTGCGCATCATGAAGCTCACCGCGCGGCGCGTGTCCATGACGTTGCGGCGGATGCGGCCCGACATGTCCTCGTGCCGCGCAATCGCCGACAGCGCTTCGCTCAGCAGATCGTCCGAGGCATTGCTGTTGAGCACCTTCTTGCTCACGGTCTCGATCTCGTCGTAGATGTCTTCCAGCGTGTCGGCGCAGTACTCGGCGTCGGCGTCGAACAGCATCAGCAGCACGTCCTTGGCGTCCTCGATCAGCCCGGGCATGCGTCGCGCGCGCATGCGCAGCAGGCGGAACACCGGCACGTCCTCGTCGTGGATGGAGAACAGAACCCCACGGCTCTTCAGCGTCTCGTTGTGTTCGTTGAGGATGAAGGCCACGCGGACCGCGCGCGGGTCTTCATCGTCGTCGATCAGGAAGTCCGAGCGCACATGCAGTTCGCCGTTGTCTTCCTCGAAGAAGCGAGCCGATTCCTCGATGTCCTCGTCCATCGCGTCTTCGGGAATCGAGAGCCCGAAGTGCTGCTTGACCCAGCGGCGCTCTTCGGGGGTGGGGTCTTCCAGGTCGACCCAGATCGGCTTGAACTGCGCCAGCTCTTCGAGCGACTCGATCTCTTCCTGGAACAGGCGGCCATTGGCCAGGGTGAATACGTTGAGCATGACGGCGCTCCCGGCGGTTTCGTGCTGTCTGGCAAAGGGTCGAGGCCGAGTGACGGGCCTCGGGGGCGGTTCGGGGTGCTGCTTTCAGCCGACCGCTCGCCTGACCCGGAGCCGCTCGGGGGCGGCGCTCAGACGGTCGCGGGGGTGGCTGAAAGCACACAACTGGGGGGTGTGCTTTCCATGCGTCTCTCCGTGTATGAAACAGGGGGAATTATGGCACCGCGGTGCCGGACTCGAGTGTGCTGGATGCGGCAAAAAAGCGCATCAGTTCCGCCTTTCGCCGCCAGGCGTCGTGTTCACCCAACTCGATCAGTGCATTGACGAACCCGGGCTCGAACAGCAGGTAGCTGGCCAGTGCGGCGGCACTGCCCGCCGCGCCGCGCCGGGTGTCGAGCGCGCCCAGGCCCGCCAGCGTGTTGCGTGTGGGCGCCGGCAGTTCGCGGATGTGCTTGCTCGCGAGTTCGTCCAGCGAAAAACTGGGCTGGATCGCGAGCACCTCCACCGGTCGGTACGGCAGCGCCGCTGCCAGGCCCGGGGGCAGGCGCGCCAGTGTCTGGCTCACGCGCTGGGCCTGTTCCACATCCGCCTGGAGCGTGTCGTGGAACACGCTGGCCATGGCGTGGCCGGCGATGGTGCCTGCCGTCGGCTCGCCCCCCGTGCGTGCGGCCAGGCCGGAACGCTGGGGTTGGCCGACCCCGATCACCAGAACGCGCCGCGCGCCGAACTGGATCGCCGGGGACAGCGGTGAAAGCTGGCGCATCGAACCATCACCGAAATGCTCCTTGTGCCCGTCCACCCACAGCGGCACAGCGGGGAACAGGAAAGGGATGGCGCTGGAGGCCATCAGGTGCTCGATGGTGATCGGCTGGAATTCCGAACGTCGCCCGGGGCGGTGCCAGGGTGGCACGGGATGGTCCGGGCGGGTCTGGCAGAACGTCCAGTGCTCACCGGTGGTGTAGCTGGATGCGGTGACGCCCAGCACGTGGATCAACCGCTGCTCGAGCGCCTTCTCCAGGCTTTGCAGATCGATCGCGCGGTGCAGCGTGTCCACCAGCGGCAGGGTGTCGAGCAGGGCGCGGTGCTTGCGCACCTGGCGCGCCAGCGTGAGCCCGGCCACGACCCGGTTGGCCCGCACCCAGCCGGGCGCCTCCAGCCGGTACACGCGCTCGGAGCGCAGACCGCTCCAGAACGTGGCGAGCTGGGACAGCGCGGGCAGGCCCTGCGTGGCGATGCTTCCCAGGTAACTGGCGTTCAGCGCACCCGCCGAGGTGCCGAACAGCCACTGGAAAGGAAATGCGGGCACGCCCGAACCCGGCAATGCCCCTTCGGCGAGCATGGCGCCCACCGCCTTCAGAACGCCCACCTGATAAGCGGTTCGCGCGCCACCACCCATCAGCACCAGTGCGCAATCGGTGTCGGCGTACTCGGGCGGCTTGGGCAGCAGCGTGTTGTGCGTGATCAGCGTGTCGAGTGACAAAGAGGCTTCCTTCCAGGCTGCGCAAAATCATGACACAACCCTTTGCTCTTTCTTGCATTCGTGTTCTCCATAGGGAGCCTGGTGTCTTTTCCCTGTTTTCCTGACCAGTCAGGCTTGCGCCGGGTGGCATTCATGGGCATAGTGGTCTCAAGACATCCCCGTGGCCGTCGGGAGGTCTTGCCCCAGGCGGCTTGTGTCAACCCGGAGCAAATGGAGGCTCATCTATGAACCTGACGATCAGCGGTCACCACCTCGAGGTCACCCCCGCCCTGCGCGGCTACGTCACCACCAAACTGGAACGCATCTCCCGGCACTTCGACCAGGTGGTCGATATCAAGGTGCTACTCACGGTGGACAACCTCAAAGAGAAGGACCTGCGACAAAAGGCCGAATGCAATGTCCACGTCAAGGGGCGCGACCTGTTTGCGGAAAGCGCGCATGCAGACCTGTACGCCGCAGTGGACGAACTGGCCGACAAGCTTGACCGCCAGGTGTTGCGCTACAAGGACAAGACGCAAGACCATCACCACGACACGGTCAAACGATTGATGTGACCGATCTCACGCCCCCCGCACCGCGGGGGTGTGACGAATGTTGCATTGCAGCAAGCCGCTTGTTCTGTCAAGCGGCTTTTTTGTTTTCTCGCTCTAGCCAAGGGACACCAACTCGGCATAATTTGCGGTCCGAAAGGTCCCACATGAACCGACTTTCCGCCATATTGCCCGCCGTCCAGGTGCTGGTTGGCGTTGACGCCACCAGCAAGAAACGCGCATTCGAAGAGGCAGGCCTGCTGTTCGAAACCGAGCACGGCCTCAACCGCGCGCTGATCACCGACAGCCTCTTCGCCCGTGAACGCCTCGGTTCCACTGGCCTGGGCCACGGCGTGGCGATTCCCCATGGTCGCATCAAGGGCCTGAAACAACCGCTGGCGGCCGTGTTCCAGCTCGCCAGCCCCATCGGCTTCGACGCGCCCGACGAACAGCCCGTGCAGTTCATGATCTTCCTGCTCGTGCCTGAAGTGGCGACGCAGAAGCACCTGGAAATCCTGTCCGAGATCGCCGAGATGCTCAGCGACAGCGCGTTGCGCGAGCAGATGAAAACCTCCAGCAGCGCCGCGGACCTGCACAAGCTCATCACGTCCTGGCAGTCGGCGCACGCCGCTGCATGAGCAGTTGAGCCCCCACGCTCCACCGCTTCACGGGTCGCTGCCCCCCAAGGGGGCTGACCAGCCTTGGGGCGGCCCGGCGGCCGGTCGCTTCCGTTGAAACCCACCGTTGTCAGCGCCGACGTCCTCTTCGAGGACCACCGCGACGCCCTGAAATGGCAGTGGATCGCCGGCCTGGGGGCATCCGAGCGCCGCTTTGACGAAGTGGCCATCCGCGCCGCACGGTCTGGCGCCGATCTGGTCGGTTACCTCAACTACATCCATCCCTATCGCGTGCAGGTGTTCGGGGAGCGTGAGGTCGCCTACCTCACGAGCCCGAGCGAGGAAGACAACCGCCGCCGGGTGGCGCGCATCGTCACGCTGGAGCCGCCGGTGCTGGTGGTGGCCGATGGCCAGACCGCGCCCGACGCGCTCACCGCCATGTGCGAGCGCGCACAGATTCCGATGTTCTCCACCCAGGAGTCGGCGGCGTTCGTCATCGATGTGCTGCGTGCCTACCTGTCGCGCCACTTTGCCGACCGCTCTTCCATGCACGGCGTGTTCATGGACATCCTGGGCATGGGCGTGCTGATCACCGGCGAATCCGGCCTCGGCAAGAGCGAACTCGGGCTGGAACTGATCTCGCGCGGCCACGGCCTGGTGGCCGACGATGCGGTGGACCTCTACCGCATCAACCAGACCAGCATCGAAGGCCGCTGCCCCGAGCTGTTGCAGAACCTGCTGGAAGTGCGCGGCATCGGCCTGCTCGACATCAAGGCCATCTTTGGCGAGACCGCGGTGCGCCGCAAGATGCGACTCTCGCTCATCGTGCACCTGGTGCGCCGCGAAACCATGGAGCGCGACTACGAGCGCATGCCGCATGAGCCGCTGTTCCAGGACGTGCTGGGTGTGCCGGTGCGCAAGGCGGTGATCCAGGTGGTGGCGGGCCGCAACATCGCCGTGCTGGTGGAAGCGGCTGTGCGCAACACCATCCTGCAGCTGCGCGGGATCGACACCTACCAGGAGTTCGTTTCGCGCCACCGCGCGGCGATGTCGCGCGGGGAGTAGAAAGCGCACCCCCGCGCCGCCTGCGGCGTCACCCCCTCAAGGGGGCAGCGCCTGCGGCCTGGCAAAGCCAGTTCCGCGGCACTTCTTGAAAAAACCCGTGTGCGGTGGTCAGGAAGAGCGGTGCACGTTGCCCCGGTGCGGGCATTCGGGCTTGGTGCAGTTCGCGTAGAGCGACAGCGCGTGTTCCTGCAGCACGAAGCCTCGCGTCTTGGCCACCATCTGCTGGCGCTTCTCGATCTCGGCGTCGAAGAATTCCTCGACGCGGCCGCAGTCCAGGCACACCAGGTGGTCGTGGTGCTGGCCTTCGTTCAGCTCGAACACCGACTTGCCGGACTCGAAGTTGCTGCGCGTGAGCAGGCCTGCCTGCTCGAACTGCATCAGCACGCGGTAGACCGTGGCCAGGCCGATGTCGGAACGTTCCTCGAGCAGCACGCGGAACACGTCTTCCGCCGTCATGTGCCGCTGCTTGGCGTTCTGGAACACTTCCAGGATCTTCAGCCGGGGCAGGGTGGCCTTGAGCCCGGTGCTCTTGAGTTCTTCGATGTTGGTCATGGCGGGCTGGTGCATGGGGGTTGAAACAGGCGCTGGCTCGCGCCGCCGGTCGTGTTTGGTCCCGGGGCAGCGATGCCTTCGGCGCGGGACCCCGGGGCTACAATGACCGGATCATATCGCCAGCGTCCGCCGCCTGCAGCATTTCTCCCCCGTATTGCGCGGCGTTCCGTCCCCAGGGTCAGCCCACATGCATTTCATTCTCATTCAACGTGCTCGTCTCTCGCAGCCGTTCAGGCGTCCAGTGCTCCTGATCGGTGCCTTGCTGGCACTGGCCGCGCTCTCGGCATGCTCCAGCATCAGCAACCGCGTGCCCAACATCATCACGCCCTACAAGATCGACATCGTGCAGGGCAACGTGGTCACGCGCGAACAGGTGCAGGCGCTCAAGACCGGCATGTCCAAGGGCGAGGTGCGCGACATCCTCGGCTCGCCGTTGCTGGCCAGCGTGTTCCACGCCGACCGCTGGGACTACGTGTTCACCTTCCGCCGCCAGGGCCAGGAGCCCCAGCAGCGCAAGCTGGCCGTGTTCTTCAAGGGTGACGAACTCACCCGCTTTGAAGGCGACGAGCTGCCCAGCGAGGTGGAATTCGTGGCTTCGCTCGACGTTCGCCGCAAGTTCGGCAAGGTGCCACCGCTGGAGGCCACCGATGCCCAGCTGAAGTCGTTCCAGGACAAGAACACGCCGCTGGCGCCCGAGCCGACGCCGCCGGCCCCATCCCCCGACACCACCTACCCGCCGCTGGAGAGCGCACGTTGAGCGCCGCGAACGCACCCCTGCGCGTGTGTGTGGCCGGCGCCAGCGGCCGCATGGGCCAGATGCTGGTGGAGGCCGTGCGCGACAGCGGCGACTGCACGCTCTCGGGCGCGCTCGACATCGCCGGCAGTCCCGCCATTGGCCAGGACGCCGCGGGCTTCTCGGGGCAGGCCAGTGGCGTGAAGATCACCGCCGATCTGGCCACCGGCCTGTCAGGCAGCCAGTTCCTGATCGACTTCACCCGGCCCGAAGGCACGATGGCGCACCTGCGCGAATGCGCGAAACACGGCGTGGCCGTGGTCATCGGCACCACCGGGTTCTCCGACGAGCAGAAGGCGGAGATCGCACAGATCGCCAGGCAGATTCCCATCGTGATGGCACCCAACATGAGCGTGGGCGTCAACGTCACGCTCAAGCTGTTGCAGATGGCGGCCAAGGCGATGGCCACGGGCTTTGACATCGAGATCATCGAGGCGCACCACCGCCACAAGGTGGACGCGCCCAGCGGCACCGCGCTCAAGATGGGCGAGGTGATCGCCGAAGCGCTCGGTCGCGATCTCAAGGAATGCGCGGTCTACGCGCGTGAGGGCGTGACCGGCGAGCGCGATCCGTCTTCCATCGGTTTCGCAGCCATCCGGGGTGGCGACATCGTGGGCGATCACACGGTGCTGTTCGCCGGCACCGGCGAGCGCATCGAGGTCACACACAAGTCCAGCAGCCGCACCACCTACGCGCAGGGCAGCCTGCGTGCGGTGCGTTTCCTTGCCGGCAAGCCGGCCGGCCTGTACGACATGTTCGACGTGCTTGGCCTGCGCTGAGCCGCCCTCATGGACGCCGCCAGCGCCCCGGTGAGCTTCCTGCAGACCCTGGCCCAGGCCGATGCGCTGGGCCGTGCGGTGGCCCTGCTGCTGCTGGCCATGTCGGTCTCCAGCTGGGTGGTGATCCTCTGGAAAACCTGGCTGCTGCGCCGCGCCGCCGCCGACCTCACCCTGAGCACCGCCGCCTTCTGGCAGGCCAGCGATCTTGACGATGCCCAGGCGCGGCTGCAGCGCTTTGATCCACGGCAGATCGTGCTGCCCCTGTTGCAGGCCGCGCGCGGCCTGGACGCTGCCGCACCCCACACCCTCGCCGCCGCGGGCGACCGCTCGCAGCAGCTCACCCGCGTGCTGCGCGACGCGTTGCACCGCGTGTTGCACCGGCTGCAGTTCGGTCAGGTGCTGCTGGCCACGGTCGGCTCCACGGCGCCCTTCGTGGGGCTGCTGGGCACCGTCTGGGGCATCTACCACGCGCTCACCGGCATTGGCCTGGACGGGCCGTTCCGCATCGAGCAGGTGTCCGGTCCGGTGGGCGAGGCGCTGGTGATGACCGCCGCCGGCCTTGCCGTGGCCATTCCCGCCGTGCTCGCCTACAACGTGCTGGGCCGCCAGATCGCGCGCATCGAGGCCGACCTGGAAGGGTTTGCCCGCGACTTGCGCGAGTTGCTCGCCCATCCGCAGGGGAGCGAAAAATGAGCTTCGGGCGACTGGAGCGCCCCACGGGCGACCGGCCCATGAGCGACATCAACGTCACGCCGCTGGTGGACGTGATGCTGGTGCTGCTGGTGATCTTCATCATCGCGGCGCCGGTCATGGCCGGCCGGCTGGCGCTGGAGTTGCCACGTGCCGAGCTGCCCGCCGCCGCGCCGGCCGCGTCCGACGCCTTCGTCTCGATCGCCCTGGACGCCCAGGGGCGGCTGCACTGGAACGACGAACCGCTGGCCGAGGACGCGTTGCGCGACCGACTGCGGGATGCCGCGCAGCGCAACCCCGCCACCGAACTGCAGTTGCGCGCGGACGCCACCGTGCCCTACGGGCGCGTGGTGCAGCTCATCGGCATGGCGCAGACCGCCGGCCTCTCGCGCATTGGCTTCGTGGCCGACACCGTCCCGCCACCGTCCCCCGCGCGCTGAATGCCGTGGCGTGGGCCTGCGGATCGGTCCAAGGCCTAAAATCCCGCATCTCCCTGCGCCACCGCGCGCCGTCCCCCTTCTCACCGTCCCCGGCAGGTCCGGACCCTGGTTCATGCAAGACAAATACGCCCACAAGGAAGTCGAGCGCGCCGCGCACG
>VFQQ010000346.1_pt1 | contig 100072 bp, 56 predicted proteins | sample 3512341 | NCBI WGS metagenome assembly VFQQ01 (sample SAMN10412373, study PRJNA504923) | tailings metagenome | isolation source: Relicate 2 Philex TSF1 revegetated site | place: Philippines: Tuba, Benguet | collected 2017-08-29 | reverse complement strand
CAAAACCAGTAGATTCTTGGTCACGACCACCTACTGTTAGTGTTCCGTTAAATAGCGTTTCCACGAGTGATACCTCTAGGAGGAATACAAAATCTAAAACAATTGAATCATAGCAATTTTTTAAAAAACAAAAAGAGTTAGTCTTTGTGTTTGAAAAAACAAAATTTTTCTTTTAAATAAAAATTATTTTTATTTGAAAAAGAAGAAGGTTTGATTTTTGAAAACCAAAAATCAAAATTTTTGAAGTCTTTTTCGTTTTCCAATTCAATAACTTTTTTCTAAACAGTTGGAAATTTTCTTGTTCTATTAAAATAGCAACAAAAAAGTTATCCAAAAGAACTTTTGTTGAAAAAACAAACAACAACAAATAGAAAAGAGAAATAATTCAAAAATTTTTCATTTCTAAAAAAAGAAAACACGAAACGAATCAAAAGCTCTTTAAATTCAAAATAATTCGAATATTATTCTAAAAAATTTTCACTCTTTTTTTGAAAATGTTTAGAATCATAAAATCTGTTGCCTAAAAACAAATACCATAAACACTCAATTCTCAGAAAAAATTCTGAAATTTTTTTTTAAATCGATCAAAAAAAATTTTCTCGTTTTCAAAAAAAACGAAACAAATAAAAAATTTAAAAAAAGAAAATTTATTTCCTTTTTAGCCTAGTTACTTTAATCAATCCACTCTTCTTTAAATTTAAATAAACAAATCTTTACTTTTGTCCTTTTTTGTTTTCTTCTAACCTACTGTGTGTTCACATAAACAAAACAGCTAGAGAATTGCAAAAAAGGACAAAAAAGGACCAGAAATAACCGACTTCTGGAAGAAAAGAAAACGCATTTTTCTTTAGATATCTCAAACATTCAAAAAATTTGAAACATCTAAAGAAAAACGACAAAAAAATTTTGTTCAAAAATCGAACAATGAAAAGAAATTGACAACTTCAAGAAAGAGAAGATCAACAAAAATTTTTAGTTAAAAAAATTTTATGGATTATATTCTGTAAAGCGAGAAACATAAAAATTGTTTACAACAACATGATATGTAGCATCTAAGCCTTTATTAAGTCTTTCCTTAACACGACTCATAATACGTGAAATTACATACATATAAGCTTGTTTAAAGGCTTTTTGTTGATAAAATTGAACTGTTTCTTGTTTAAATTCTTCTAATTTTGAAAGTCTTTCTTCGTGTTGAGATACACAATTGTTAATTTCTTGTGTTGCTCTTAATACACCTTCTTCACGAATTTCAGTGGCTTTTTTCTTCGCTAATTCTAATTGGTTTTTTGCAACGTTTAAACGTTCTTGTGCTTCAGCAGCTCTTTGACTTGCTTCTTGTAAATTATTAAGAATTGTTTTTCTACGATCTTCTAATAAAGCTGATAAATTTTTTCCAACAAAAGAAACAACAATAGCAACCACTGCAGCTAAGTTAATAATATTTGTTTCAAAAATATTTGTATTAATACCAAAACCTTCTGCTAAAGGAAGGTTTCCTAAAATTAAAAAATGAAAACTCATAACAAAAAAAAAATGAATTTACTGGAATAAAAAAACATTATTTTTATAATTTCCTTTTAAAGGAGAAATAAAAAAATTTTTCAAAATTAGAACTTTATGTTTTTCTTTTTCCTTCAAAAAGGAGTTCATTTTTTCTTTTTTATCTGCGTAGAAAAAAAGAAAAAATAACTAAAGACTAAAAAACTCTAAAAAGAAAAACAAAAAATAAAAATTTTTTGCTTTATTCCAATATCCGTAAAAAAAGCTTCTATTTTTTAAATAGTGTTGTTTTCATCGAGAACAATCAGTGAATAAAAAATAGAGCAAAATCCAATCAACGTTGGACCCTTCGAAAGGGCGGACAGTTTAGAAAATTCTCTAACGAAAGATCGAAACGATTTCAAAAATAAATTTTTGAAATTGATGAAAAAAGTAACGCTAAATTTATCAATAACAAAAAAACGCAAAAACTTTTAATTTTTTGCAGACAAAAAAGAGTCTAAGCTATCAACCAAAAGTTTTTATTGAAAAAAGTCGACTCTAAGGAAAAAAGAAAGATTTAAAAAGAAGAAAAATTTTTCTTCTTTTTAAATCTTTCTTGAAAAATGAAAAAACTTAAGAAGCAAATGGGTTAGCAAATAATAGTGCTAAAGCAACTACTAGACCATAAATAGTTAAAGATTCCATGAAAGCGAAACTTAATAAAAGCGCACCACGGATTTTCCCTTCAGCTTCAGGTTGTCTAGCAATCCCTTCAACAGCATAACCAGCAGCAGTACCTTGACCCATACCAGGACCAATAGCAGCAAGACCAACAGCTAATCCAGCAGATACAACAGATGCAGCAGCAACAATTGGATTCATATTTATTTCCTCCGAAAAATAATCAGTAAAATTATAACAACCAATTCTATTATATTATATTTTTCTAAAAATGGCAAAAAAAAAGAAAAAATTTTTTAAAAAATAATTTTTAAAAAATTTTTAAAAGTGATTGATGAAAATTCTTTATTTCTTCACTCTCTTCGTTTTTGCAAAAAAAGTATTTTGTTTTTGGGTCCGTAGGGCGCTTGCCTTTTAAAAGGCAAGCGCCCTACGGACTCAAAAACAAAACAAATAGAAAGAAGAATTCTTTGTTCCTTTATTTTTTTAAAAAATAAAATTCTTTCTTAAAAAAATCAAGAACTTCAAAAAAAAGAACAAAAACGAAAGTAAAAATCAAAAAGGACAGAAAGACTAAAAATTTCTTTTTAAATTTTGAAAACGAGAAATTGTTGTTAAATAATCAAGTTCTTTTAAAAAGCCTTTTCTTAGTAAATGAAAAACAAAAAAGTCTAACATTTCACGGTTTTTATCAAAAAATTGAAAAGTTTCATGAAAAGATTGCATTAAATAATGATAATAAATTTCGTATTGTAAGGTTATATCAAAAGTCAACCAATAAGAAGAATTTTTTTTGGTACGAAACATGCTTGTTTTTCCCTCTGGAGAAAAAAGGAAATTTTCTGTTGATTTTCCATTAAAATACCATCTTCGGTTTCTTGGATTATAATATTGTTCTGCATCTGGAAAATCCATTGTAAACTCAAAAGTTTGATTTATTGATTTTTCAGAAGAAGCTGGTTGTTTTGGAGATGAAGAAATCAACTGATCAATTCTTTTTTCTATTTTTGGAGAAGTACCAAACATCGTTCTCCAGTCAACGTCACTTAAATATGTTGTTTCAGTATTATGTTCTGGTAAAAAACCATTCCACCATTGATTTACGTTTGAAAAACGATGTCTTATTCCTAAATATTTTCGATGATAAAAATGGCTTGAACTTGATCTACGAGTAAAAGAATCTAAATAAGCTAATTCTTGGAAAGAACTACTAAAAAACGTTTTACGATTTTCAATCATTTCTGAACGGAAATATTGTTGAACAGGAATGTTGTATAATTGTTTTAAAAATCTTTGTTGTTGATGCATTTGAATTTTTTCATTAATGGAAAAACGAGCTTTTTGGACAAAATCATTTTCAATTCGTTTAAAATTTTCATATTTTTTTGAAGGCATTAAAATAGAAGAACTTGGTGGACTCGGCGGTTGTTTTCTTTGATTTTTATTATCAAAGAAAAGCATTTTTGATAAAAGTAAATTTTTGGTAAATAAAAAGCGTTTTTGAAGAATTGAAAAAAGAAAAGGGGTAGCTGAACGCCACATTGAGTTATTTCCAAAAGCTGTCCAAAAAAAATCGTTTTTTTGGAGCAAAGAGGCTTTTTGCTTTTCAGAAGAAGCTTTTCTTCCACCAAAAGAACTTTCAATTTTTTTGTTTTCGGTTCTTTGGGCACTTGTTTTTTCGTTTGAAAAAACAGGGAGAAATTTATCGAATTCTTTTAGAGATGTATTGAATCTTGAAGCCTCTTGTTTTGTTAAAAACTTTTCTATTTTCTGCCTTTTTTGAATTTTTTGAGGAAGAAAAATAGAAAATTTCTGAGTAAATAATTCAAAAGGACTTTCGAAAACAGCAAGATCAGCTCTTCGATTATTCAAAGCAAAGCCCGATTTGTCTTCAATAGAGTTTGCGTTTTCAATGAAAAATTTTTCTCTTTGACGAGAGGCCGTAAATGAAGTTTTTGTATTTTTTTGAATAAAAAACTCAGAAATTTTGCCCGATAAGAAAACCATTAATTGAATTTTTTGTTGTTTTTGGGAATCATAAAACGCATTTCCGAAGAATGATTGATTTTTTGTTGAAAAAGCAGAGGAAAGGCTATTTGTATCGAAAGTTAACGGTACAAACGATGTTGGATCGTTTAATAAAGTTGCTTTTGCCAGAAAAATTCCAATTTTTGAATAAGCTAAGCTTAACGTATGGGATGGGCCTTTTGGTAAAATAGTATATTTAAAAAGTTTTGAATCACGTAAAAAATATTTTGAAGAATGGAAAGATTGAACTCCTTTAGACAAAACAATTTTTTTCTGGTTATTTTTTTGTAGAAGAACTCCCTCTTGAAGATATAAGTCATGAAAAAACGAAGATTTTAAAAAGCTATGAAATGCTTTCGAAGGGTTTATTTGCGAAACAATTCTTTTTTGAGTGCCTTGGACACTTGCTTCGTCTGAAAAAGGGAGAGAGCTTTCAGCTCTCCTTTGCTTTTGTGAATTCAAAGACAAAGGTTTTTTTCGAAATTTTGAAATTTTTGCTTTTAAAGCTTGAAGTTTTTGTTTTTTGTTTTGCAAACAAAAAGTGGCCTTTGGGCCAGCAGAAGTATATTTATACTGATGAAAAAAAGACAATTTTGTACCAGTGATGAGATTTAAAAGATTCATTTCAGAAAAATTTTCGGTAAGAATACTCGAATCAAGAAAATCTAATGTTGTTAAAGAATTTTCAAAATGCATTTTCAAAATTTCAAAACGATTTAAAAAATTTGGACTTTGGGCCAATGAAATTGTTTCATCAAAACGGCCTGGTCGGCGTAAAGCTGGATCCAACAATGACGGTAAGTGCGTTGTTGCGAAAACAACAAATCCACGGTTCGAACGAACGCTATCAATAATAACAAGTAAATCGGTAATCATATCGAATTTTCCACGAGATAAATTCATTGTGATATCTGCTAAAACTGCAACCTTTGCGCGAACAGAAGAATTCTCTTTTTGATATGAAATCATTTGATCTGCAGATAAACCACCCCATGAGTTTTCTTGAACAATTTTTTTTGGCTTCAGTTTTTTTTGCTCTTTCATCATTAAAATCGTAAAGGGTGATGTGGCTGGAGGAGCAAAAATTTGTTCTTTTGAAATTTGTAAACGACTTTGGAGAGAGAAATTTCCTTTTTTTGTGTTGTCAAAAGAATTTTGAAAAGCAGTGTCTGTTTTTTCTTTTTCAGCCAAACCTCCACTCAACAACGAGTGTTCGATTGATTCGATCGGTAATGGAGACGTTGGCGAAGTTCTATCGACAGAGTTGACACCTCCAGCTGAAAATTGAGAATTTTTAAAAATTGAAGTATATGTTTTTTCAGAATTTGAATAAAAATTTTGAAGAAAGAAATTTGTTGGAATACTCATAGAAAAATCTCCTTTATAAGGACGTTTATAATCGGAAATCGAATGGCGATTCAATTGATAAATCATTTGATTCGTTTCATGAACTTCTTGTTGATCAAGACCAAAAGAAGATTGAATTCCTTTTACGTTTTCATCATCAGAAATTAATAAAGGTCTTTTTGAACCGATGACGTGGATGTGTTCCATTAAAAAGAAACACGGTGTTTGTAAAGCAAGAGCATCAAAAACATCTCTTAAATACTTCATGCCGACGGCCACACCTCTCTGAACCATCGAATAACGATAAGCATTATCAGTAATGATTTTCATTTCAGTTTCTCCCGCCAAGGCTTGAATAAATAAAGTTTTTGCTGTTCCAGGTGAACCAATAACTAAAATATTTTTTGAAATTTGTTTTGAAAAAACTCCAGAATAAATTTGACAAATTAATGAACCTAACGTATACTGCGCCGGTTCGTAGTATTTGAAAAATTGAATATGTTTTAGTGATTTCGGTGGATGGATATCCACAAATAAATCAGTTTCTGGACCTTGATATGTTCCATATTGATGACAAGACCAACGATCGAAACTTGTAAATTTCTCAAAATCAAAAGAATCGTTCGAAAAGCTCTGAAAAACGTCTCTTTTTGTTAAAGATTTTTTGAAAAACGGACTTAAATTTTGTTGCAGAGAATTTTTTTCTTTTGCACCTTTTGTGGCTTTTTGCTTAGAAAACAAAAAGGAAAAAGAAAGTCCCAACTGGTTTGGCTTAAAGAAAGAAGCTTTGTTTTTGTTTGAGAAATTGAATCCAGCATCAAAAGCCGACGAATCTAGAAGAGCAAAAAGAGACAATTGTTTCATTTTTTTCTTTTCAGCTAAAAACACAAAGTTCGAAAAATTTTGAGAACGCTCTTTTACGAGAAAATTTTCAATAAACGAAGCGGAACTCTTTTGCTGAAGCATTTCTGAATGAAAAACGCCAAAGTTGTTTTCATTCTTTTGGGCCTGCATCCAGCTATTGTTCGAAAGCGTAAAAGGAAACTCGAAAAGCCCGCCCTTCGTTTTTTCAACTCGTAAATTTCTTAAGAACACTCGATCTTGGAGTAGTCTTTCGATGAAAAGCTCTTGTTCTTCTTTTAAAGTCACAAAGGATGGAATATTCACGTTATATTTTTCTGCTGCTTTTAATAAAATTTCAGCCCAAATATCCCAAAAAATCATACCCTTTCTTTGACGAACAAAGATATCCATGTCTGGTTGAACCAAAACTGATGAAAAATTCTCAAAGAAATATAAAAAACGTTTCTGAAGAGTGAAAGATGCTATGTTTGAATAAGTTAAAAACTCAAAGGAATGAAGAAGAGTGGAAGGAAGAGTTGCTCCAATGCTCGAAAAAGATAAAACCAGAAAATCATTCTTCGTTGTAAAAAAACTTAAAACCAAACTCCCGCTACGTAGGGGTCTATAAAATTTTTGAGAACTTTTTGCTAAAGCGATATCAAGAGTGTCTGGAACAAAAGTAGCAATGTCAGAAGACCATTCAATTAAAAAAATTAATGCAATCCATTCAATCATTAATTCAGCTGGTTTTTCTAAAAATTTATAAATGCTAAACATCACCGTTTCGACAAGATCTAAAATTTTTGATGAAAGATTCGAACTCAAGCGAACAAAATTATAACTCATCAACGTCGCAGATTTTCCAAAGAGTAAAAAAGAAAGAGCTAATTTACAAATAAAATTTTCTGTAATCGATAAAGTTTGAATATTTTTGAAAGGATAAAGGTGAGATTGACTGTTTCTAAAAGAATTCGTCGAAGCATCAAAATCAAAACGAAATGCCGAATTGCTTGAGGGTTTTTTTTGCCCTTCGGGCCTAAAAAAAGAGGCCACTTTTTGTTTTTGAAGATAAACACCCTCAATCATCTTTGATGAAAATTGATGATTCTTTCTTTTCGGTCCATAGGACACTTGGTTTTTTTCTTGGTCTTTTTTTATGTTCGAAGAAAAAATAAAAGGAGGACGCTTTTTATTCGAAGAACAAAAAGGAAAAACGAAAGAAATATTTTTGAAGACAAAAAAATTATTCATTGATTTTTTTTGAGAAATATAAAAAGAAAGAATTCTTTGTTTTTGTTCAAAAAAAGAAGTTTTTTCAGAAAATGAAATATACGAAAATTTTGATAAACGAAGAAAAACTTCAAAAAATAAGCTTTTTGGTGTTTTTTTTTGCCCATAGGACGAAAAAGGGGACACTTCTTTTTTGGCATCAAAAAAGAAGGAAGTTTTTAATAAAAACATATCCTTTTTGGGAACAAGAAAAAGCCTTTGATGAAGTGCTTTTTTTCGGTGAAGCGAAAACCTTGTTTTCTCTTGGTAACCTTTCTTTTTTTGCAGTTGATCTTTGTTTTTTGCTTGTCCAAAAACGTTTGCTTTCATTAAAGAAAAATTTGAGGAAGAGGATGAAAAATATGGAAAAGCTGCCGGCTTAGACTTTAAAGCAAAAATTTGAAGTTCGTCAAAGTTAATCAAATTCGATCGAAATGCTCTTGAATTTTCTTTCGGAGAAAAAGAAGAACACGTTTGGAGAATTTTTTTTGCAACAATTGTTCCTCCGTTTGTATATTTTTGACAAAGATTATAAATCGCAAAAACAACAGTAAAAAAACCATTGAAGAATTTATAGAATACCAAACATTGGAATTTTAAAACACTTCGAATTTCAGGAAGTTTGAAAAGACTAAAAAATATAGCTATATGAAAAAGAAGAGCAGCAAACCAGACGAACTGACTCTCGATCCCAAGAAAGTTTGAATTTTTCTGTTTATGTTCGAACATTCCGTGTTGCGAATTCAAAAACAAAGATGTAAGTTGTTGATCTTGTTTCGTTTTTGTACGGAGTACGCTCGGTTTTTCATCAGAAAAACGGAGGAATTCGAAAAACTGAAAAACATCAAAATCTGCCAATGACTTATTTTGAGAAGAAAAAAACAATTCAAAAGGCATAAAATTCTTTTGTGCCCACCAAAAATTTAAAGAAGATTTTGCTGAGTTTTGTTGATTTGGGAACCTTTCAGCTTCTTTTTGTGTTTTTCTTGTGAAATTGTGATCGACGGTTCCTTGTTGTGGGGCCTTTGTCCCGTTTTCGTCTGAATCTTTGTTTTTGCCTTTTTTTCTAGCCGGAGGATAAGAAAAAGAAGAGTGAAAAAAAGGAAAGTCAATCGATGACGTTTTTGAAAAAGATTTATCTTGAGCAAATGAATTGTAAAAATTTTCTTTTGAAGCAATCGATAAAAGATGAAATTTTAAGTATCTTAATGAAATTTTCGAATTTTGTTTGAAGTTGTTGATTCCAAAAACAGAACATTTTTGTTGCACATTCATAAATTTCTGCAAACACATTGTGTCTAACTGTTGCACAAAATCAGAAAATCCACTGTGAACAGTCGAAAGAAACAAATATTTTCTCTTCGCCAATTTTTCTGGAAAGAAAACATTTTCTTTTTTTACAATTTGTGGTTTATAATCATTTCCATAATTGTGCTCGCTTGATTGTGGTGTTGGCAAATTTTTGTCTGAAAGACTTAAAACAAGTGGTTTTAATAATTTCGGAGCATTCAACTTTTCTAATCCACTATATTTTCGAAAAGAAGTCACCAATTGTTTTGCTCCTTTAAAAGATTTTAAACTTTCAGTTCGTTTTTTTAGCGTCCATAAATTTCGAAGAGCATTCCTTTCCTGAAAATGATAAAAATTCGTTTGCTGAAGCGCCCACAATGCTCGTAAAGTTGGAAGTTCGCCTGTGGGCTTTATTGAACGATTATGAAATAATGATGAAAACATTGAAAAAGCAGGAATAAAAGGTTGACTCGGAACATTGAAATTTTCGTAAAAAAGAGCAGATTTTGTAAAAAACGATGAATTTGACGAAATTGGTTCGTTTTTATGTCGTGGGGTTTTTAAATTTTTTTGTGTTTCTCGAAGAAAATTCTCATCGTTGAATTCAGACGATTTAAAATTTCGAAGAATTTCTGAAACTCTTGAATATAAGATTCGATTATATTCTGGAAAATTTTGAATTTTCTGAAAATTCACAGATGTTTTACTTTTTTCAAGAAACGAATCACGGACAATAGAATTTGATTCTAAAGAAGTTCGAATATTACAATACCAAAAAAATTTTTTATAAATGGATTTTTTCAAGATCAAATCATTTTGAGAAGATTCAGTGATGTTCCTTTGGAAAGGAGGAAAACCTCGAAAAAGAGCTGTTGATGGGATATTTGCTCTAAAATCAAAAAGATTATACTCCGATAAATTTTTTTGACTTTGGAGCTGTTGCATTTTTTTAAAATTTTCTGTAATTCGACGTGTGTAAGGTATAAAATTTGTTTGAAACCAATAAGATTTCCACGATAAACGAAGAAATTCACTTAAGATTTCTCCAGAAATTTTATAATGCTCTTTATTTTGAGAAATTGAACTATTGTGAAATCCAGACAAAACATTGGTTTTTTTATTTAATTGAGGAAATTTTTTATACAAAATTTTTTCTTCTAAACCGTTTTTCCAATAAAATCCCCATTTTTGTCGATTTTTTCTATAGATTTTCTTTTGTACAAATTGATTTTGACTTTTGAATGAATTGAAACGATCGGAAGTAGAAATGTTCATGAATGAATAAATTTTTTTATCTTTTTGATTTGTTTTCAAATTTTGTTGTCGAAGGAATCCAATTTTATTATTTTTTCTACTGTTTTTTGTACGGAAAAAAGAAGATTCGAAAACATTTTTCCATCGTGTTTCTTGAAAAGAACCAAAAGATAAAGAAAGTTTTTTATCTTTCGAGAAATTCTCAAAATCTTCAAATTCTGCTCTTTTTGGGTTTTCTATTTCGTACGCAGGACAAGAAAAAGTAAAACACTTTTTATGAGAAGAACAAAAAGGAAAAACGAAAATTCTTTTTGCTGATGCGTTGTTCGTGCCTTCAACTGCTTGTTGATTTCTATCCATCAAAAACGAAGAAAAAATACTTTGTTGGTTTTTCTGAGGTGTTTCTTTTGTTTGACTTTTTAAGAAAGTTGAACGAGAAAATTTTTCTGGATGACGACTTTTTAAAAATTTCTTATATAAATGAAAACGAAGCCAAACAGGTCTTGGAAAAAAGCGTTTTCTTTTTTTTCGTCTTCGAGTTTCGAGTTTTTGCTTTTTCAAACGACGTTTTTTTTGAAGAGATTTTTCTTTTTCCAATCTTGCGTTTCTTTCTTTTTGATTCGAACGAGAGTGGTTGAATCGATCGATCAAAGTTGACTGAACAGAACTTTCTTGTTTTTGATTTTCTATATGAACATTTTTGAAGAATTGTGATTTTGGAAGAAAAACAAAACCATCTCGTTTTAAAATAAAAGTAGGCGCAATTGAATTTTTCTTCAGCACTGAAGCTGGAGTTTTTCGAAGTGATTGGAAATTTTTTTGTTGATTTAAAAACAAAATTGAATCAGATTTGTTTAAAAGCAAAGCTTTGATTTCTTTTTCATTTTTCAACAACAAAGATTTTGTTCCATTCGTTTGGGAATTTGAAGAAATAAAAAAAGGCAAATTCGGTTTTTTGTATTGATTTTGCAAAGAAGTCGAAAGAGTTTGTAAAAGAAGCGAATCTTTTTGAATTTTAAATTTTAAAAAAGCTTTTTTTTGTTTTTCTCGTTTTCGATTTTTATCAGTTAAATGAAAATTAGAAGAGCCTGCAGAAAAGTCAAAATTTTCCTTGTTTAAAGGTGAAAAAAACGTTTGAAAAACTTTTTCAAATCTTCGTGATTGAAAATTAGAAAAATCTTTTTTATATTTTTTTAAGTTCGTTTTGTTCCAATGGACACCTGGTTTTTCTTTCGAAAAACGGAAGAAAAAACCTTTTGATCGATTTGAAACGAAAAATCGTTGTTTTAGAACAAACGATTTTGTTGATTTTAAGAAAAAAGAATTTATTTTTAAAGTTTTAAAGTTTTTATCTTGTGAACTCTTCTGAAGGTTTTGAAACAGAGCGTTTGAAGTTTTTCCTTTTTCAAAAGAAAGAAAATCATTTACAAAAAAAGAATGGGTTTTAAAAACAAAAGGTTGTTCGTTTTTTGCGTTCTCCAACCAAAAATATTTTTTAAAAAATTGGAATTTTTCAATATTCCTTTCTTTTCCATCTGGAAAAGAAAGAGTACTTCGTACCCAAAAGAAATTCTTTTTTAAATTTTTCAATGTATTTTCATAAAGAGTGTCAAAAAAATCAGTTTTTGAACATGAAAACGGTTGAATTTTTTGCTTTTTGGAAGCAAAAAGCTCTGAAAAATTTGAAGATTTAAAAAAAGAATGAATTCCATTACTGTTCATGACGAAATAAGAGGACAACTGATGACTTTGATGCGATTCTAAATTTTTTGAAGAAAAATTTAATGAATTTAAATCTTTCTTTAAAAAAGAATTTTTTCTCCATTTTTCAGGAAAAAAACCAAACGTCTTAGGCCCAAAACCAAAGGATTCTTCATGTTTAGACAAATTTTTTCCTTTTAAATGAAAATTTTCTCTAAAATTTTTTCTATTGGAAAAATCTAAAAGAATAGGAAGTTCTAAATTTGTAATGAAGTTTGGTAAAGTTTTTGGTTTGTAGGACATTCGGTTTTCGAGTCCTGCAGACACTTGTTTTTTCGTCGAAAAAAACAAGGGGTCGAAAACCAAAGAATTTTTTTTCTCAGAAATTCTATTTTTTAAAAAACTGTTTCGAAAAGAAGGGTTTAAAAGCATTATTGTTCCGTTTTTTTCGTTTTCTTTAAAATCATCAGAAAAGATAGAATCGAACTTTTCTACGTTTTTATCAACACGAAAAGATGTTGAAGAAAGAATCTTTCTCTTCGAAACAAAAGAGTTCAAAGAAAAAGAATTGCTGCTTTTTTCCTTTTTGTTTTCCTCCTTTTTTCCTTCAAAAAAGTGAGCGTCCGTGGGACCCAAACAAAAAGGAGCTTTTGTTCCGTTCGAAAAAGCAAGCGCCCTTATTTTTTTTGTCCCGCGTACAAACGCAGCCAAAAACTTTTTATTTGTTCTTGAATTTTCAAAAAATTCAAAGAGTGCTTTTCTTTTTTTCAAACTTTCAAAGCTATTTTGTTTTTGATGAAAGAAAGTTGGAAAATCGTTCTTTGTTGTGAAGATAGAAGGTTTTAAAAAATTCTTAAAATTATTATTGTAATATTGGAAAACAAAAAATTCAAAAGTATGTTTTTTTAACTTTAAAGAAAGTGGATTTTGTTTATTTACAAAAGTAAGATCTTCAAAATTTTCTTCAAAATTTTCAGAAATTTGTGTGTTTTTAAATTGTGAAAAAGTTGAAAAAGAATTGAAAAAGTTTAAATTTTTATTTTTTTTCGATTGGTTTTTCATTTGATTGTTTTTGCTTTCGAAAAAACAAAGGAGAGCTTTTCTCTTCCCAAAAAAGCCAAAAATTTTTTGAAGGTAAAGAGAATCTAATTTCATCAAGTTTTTGCGATCAAGAATTTTTTCTTGTGTTTGAGAAAGAGGTTGTGCACTGTCAACGACGAAATTTTTCGTCGGAAACAACACAAGATTTGATCCCTTGATGCTGTCGTTCGAAAGAAAAGTGCCTTGTGTACCAAAAAAAGGCGAAAAAACTTTTTGATTCGAAGTTTTTCTCCTTACATCCAAAAAATTTTGTGTTTGTAACCATTTTTGTAAAAAGATTAAATTTTGAAGCTGGAATTTAGATTTTTTTGCTCCAAACGTTTGAAGAGCGTTTTCGTCGTTTTTGGCCCTTTCAAAAGGAAAAGATGAGAAAGATGCTAGAGAAGGCTGATTCTTTTCAAAAGTTTGAGCAAAAAAGCCGCTTTCAAGATAAAAAACGTCGGGCGTGGTCGCTAAATTTCTTTCAAGTTCATTAAAAAGAAAACGACTCTTTGCAAAATCGAAGACCGGCGTCCGTTTTGAAGAAAAATTTATGTTCGAAACGGAGCACGCTCCCTTTTTCAAAGGGTTTTTTTCTTTGTCGCATTTGTTTTTTTTTTTGTTCGAAGAACAGAAAGGAAAAAAAGAAGACTTTTCAACTGTACCATCTTTTGGAAAGAAAAATTGTGCTTTTTGGGGAATTTCGAAAAGAAAAACCTTTGAAAATTTTTTCTTTTGTTCAAAAGCGAAAGAGTTTGAATTTAGAGAAAACCATTTCCAACTAAAAATATTTCTTTTTGTTGCAATTGTTTGTCTTAAGATATTTTTTTGAGTGGAATTTTTGTTCCAAGAATGAGAAAAAGATTTTTTGAAAATTTCATTTGGTTTTTCATCTAAAAAAAAACACATAGAATCTCCAAAAAAATTTAAATAAAAATGACAAAAACGTTGAAATTCATTCTTTTCAAGTTTTTGTAGTTGTTTGTAAGTTTCTCTCGATACAACATCTGAATAAGCAAAATCAAACACTTGTTCCATATCTGAATGTTTTTGTTGTTCGTTTTTTAAAAACGGTAGGCTTTCGCAAACGACTCTGCTTTGAAACGAGCTTTGGTTTAAAAAATCAAAACGATCAGACGAAGTACTTCCATTCAGAAAAACTTGCAGAAAAGACGCTTTTGTTTTTGGAAAACTTTGTTTATACGAAATATCAAAAAAATCTTTTTGATATTTTTTGTTTTCTAAAAAAGAAGAAAACTTCAACGAAGTTAGAGTTGTTTTTGTTTTTTTTTGGAAATCAAACAGAGATGATGGAGAAGAAAATAAAACGACAAAACCTAAAACTGGAAAAATCCAATATTGTTGAAAATTTTTTTTCTTTGGAAAGAAACGGCCAATTTTAGAATTGAGAAAGAAAGGAAAGCTATTTACCTTTTGAAAAAGATCACTTTTGGGGATCAAAGTATCGACATTTGAGTGTGTTTTTTTTTGTCCAGAGGACATTCTTTTTTTCAAACGAAACAGGGGAGAATAGTCTCTATTCTTTCTTTTCTTTTCGGCCTTTTGCCACTTTTTGTTTGAAGAATAAAAAGGAAAACGAAAAAAGTTAGAATTCTCGTTGTTTTTTTGAGGAAAAGATTTTTCAAAAAACTGACGAGAGTTTTTTTCTCCTTTTTTATTCAACATTTCTTCGTTTGAAAAAAAAGGAGAGTTTTTCGGAGGAATATTCTCTTTCGAGCCTTTGGCCGTTTTTTGTTCTTCGAACAAAAAGGAAATTTTCGATTCTTTATTCATATTTTGAATAGAATTTGCTATTTTTTTTTTTTCCGAACTTTTCCAATATTCTTGTAAAGAAATTTTATCTTCTGCAAAAAGATAAACTTTACGTTGACTCTTTTTTTGAAAATTTTCTGGCAAAAGAGAGTTATTTGCCGTTGAAAAATCAGACGTACGCCAATGTAAAAAATCAGATAAACTATTTTGTAAAAATAAATATTTTCGACGAAATTTATTTAAAAAAGATTTTTTGTGTTTCATAACTAAAAATAAATGGTATTTTTGATAAATAAAAAAATATTATTTATCAATAAATAAAAATTCCTCTTTCTACTGTTCTATTTTCCATTCTTTGCTGAAAAATAAAAATGTCATCTCTAAAGAGAGATAGAAAAAAGCTTCTAGCAAATCCTCATGGATAAACATAACAACAATCTTTCTCATTTTTTTGCTTCTCAGAAAGTGGAGCAAGTGAGAAACGATATCGAGGGTTGATAGAAAAATCATCACCAATTTATTAATTTTTCAAAAGTACACTAATAAATTGTTCAAAACAAACGAGTTTTTTGTTTGTTTTTAAGCCTACTATCGGAGTTGAACCGATAACCTTCGGTTTACAAAACCGATACTCTACCAATTGAGTTAAGCAGGCGTTTTATGAGTAAATGAGAAAAAGCAGAACGGTATAGAGTTTTTTGAAAAAGAGAAAAATTTTTTCTTTATGTTTTTAAAAAATTATACAAAATTTTTTTAAAAAAGTCAAAATCAATTCTATTGATTAAACTTTTTTGAAATTTTTTTATGCATTTCTAAAAAAAAATACCTAAAAAGAATAAAATTTAAAAATATTTGCAAACATTGTTTTTCTTTTTTCCTAAGAAAAACAAAGAAAAACAATGTTTGCAAAAAAAGAAAAAAAAAGTTTTGTCGAATGATAAAAAAAGATTAGAAAAAACCGAAAGAAAACTTTTTTTGTTGCTTTCTACGATTCAAAATAAAAATTAGTGTTGTTTTTCTGATAAAAAAAATATATTCTACATTTCTTTTTCAACCTTTCAAACTTTTTTCTTTTTTTGTTTTCAACAAAAAAAGCAGTCAAAGACAACACGAAGGTTGAAAAAAAAGTTTGAAAGGTTGAAAAAGAAATAGAAAAGGTAAAAAAATTATAAATTTTTGCGAAGAACCATATAACCAGTCCCTGATGGTATTAAATTTCCAACTAAAATATTTTCTTTCAGGCCCTTTAAAAAATCTTTCTTTCTAGAAATAGAAGCGAGCGCTAAGATTTTCGTCGTTTGTTGAAAGCTCGAGGCCGACAAAAAACTATCCACTTCTAAAGAAGCACGAGTAATACCTAAAACAACTGGCTCATAACGAACTTTTACCAATAAAAATTTATTAATACGCTCGACTAAATTTAAATCAACAAGTTCGCCCGGAAAAAATCCTGTTTGAGCTCCATGAATAATTTGAACTTTTGTAGTCATTTGTCGAACAATAACTTCTAAATGTTTATCCACGATACTTACACCTTGCGATCGATAAACGCGTTGAACGCCATCGACAATAAGTTGCTGAATTTTTAAAAAACTTTGGCGAACAGCTTGTTCTAAGGGAAGCGCAGACTTATAACGTTCGAAAATTCCTTTTAATAAAATAGGCAGACTTGAAAGAAATAATCGTCCTTGAACAGTTGTTCTTGCTTCAAATAATTGTTCCACTTTTGGAATCCCTTGAACAATATCACCTGATTGAACTGTTTGATATGGTAACGTTAAAATTGGAACATTTTTTTGAATGTAAGGCGTATTTGCCAAGTGTAAAATACCTCTCGGAGAAACTAAAAACGGTTGCGAATGTCTGAAAGTTGCTTTGGAAGCGTTTATATGAACGACTTGGCCAGGTTTTCGAAGAGCAACGTCGAATAAACAATCACCATAGACAAAAAAACTTCCTAAGATTGGACTTTTTGAGACGTCAGGATAGCCGATTTTCAATTTTTTAAACGTATAAAGCTTATTTTCATATTTTGTTACAAAAGAAGAAATTTGTAGGTTTTGTTTTCTGCGGTTTGAGAAAAAACTTTTGTCATCGGTTCCGTTTTGAAAAGAAACAACTTCATTCGTCGATTTACTATTCTTTGAGCTGAAATCAAAAGATTTAAAAGTTTTTTGAGTTTTAAAAACAACTTCATAAAGAGACGTTAAATGCTTTTGTTTCGTTTTCAACGAATATCGAAATTCAATCGGAAGAAATAAATTTTTGTTACCATTGCTTAGTAAAGGGATGAAAAGCTTAGAAATTTTTCTTTTTTGTTTTAAATTCTTTTTATTTTTAAAAGCAATAGAAAACAAATCTTTTTTTGTTACAATGCTAAATAATGAGTTTAATTTTTGAAGCGTTGAAATTTCAGAAGCTTTTTTCCACCAACTTGTTTCGTTTGTATGCATAGAAAGAAGCTCTCCTTCAAACGGACTAAAGAATTTTGTGTTTGCATAAAAGGAGTGATTTTTTCGAAAAACAAAATTCTTAAAGAGCTGGGTTTTTGTTTTGATATTTCCATTCCTGATGAAAAGCGAAAAGTTTTGCTGATTCATAGTGTTTTTTGGCTCAAGAAGAGAGGCAGCAACTTTCCAAAAATTTTTAGAATTCTTTTTATATGGAAGTTCTTTTCCATAAAAACCAAAAACAAAATTTATTCCATCTTTATTTAGCCAAAAAGAAGCAGTTTCCACGTATTTTTTAAAAAAATCAAAAGAAGAAAACCTTTGGTTTACGAAAGCTGATTTTTTCTGACAAAAACAAAAATCAATTTTTCTGTTTAAAGGGTGAAAAACAAAAGTTGGAAAAGTTTGAGAATTTTTGAAATCAGCAGAAAAACTCTTCAAAAAAGAATTCGAAAGCGCAAGCGGTAAAAATTGTATCGGATAAAAAGAAAAAAAGTAATTTCCATGGAAATTTTTGTTATAAAAATTTTTTTGCACTGGAGAAAAGCGTAAAACGGCTTTCTCTCTGCTTTCTTGAAAAGGAAAAACAAAAGGAGACAATTTTTTGTTTTTATTGCCAGAATTTTGTGAATTTTTTTGGATATCACGAATTAACAGATTTCTAAATTTGAAAAAAAGATTTTTCTTTGAAGAGTATTGAAAAGGAGAAATTTTTTTGAGCGTATCTTTTTTTGATAAACCCAAATCCAAAAATCTTTGGTTTTTTTTAAATTTATTTGCAATTTTGTGAGTTGCGAAAAGATGTTGTAATTGTTTTGAAATGTGAAGTTTTTGAAAGTTCGAATGAAGGGTCGAATCCATGTTTTTACGATTTTGAAGAAAAATTCTTTCTGGTTTTTGAAGATTCAAAACAGATGAATGATATTTTTTATAAATTTTTAAAGAAGAAATAAAAGAAATTGAAGATTCTTTTGTAGAACAATTTTTGATTGTTGCGTTCATAAAAAGATTTTTATAATTATTTGGATTTTCTAGCAATTTATATTGCATAGGTCGAAAGAAAAGAGCAAATATTTTTTTTCTTTTTGGTGTTTTTTTTTGTGCTTTGGACAAAAAAAACGAACACGCTTTATTTTTCGCTTGATTTTTTTTGCCCAAAGCACAAAAAAAAGAAGGACAAAAAAAACGAAGACGCTTTTTGTTGGAAGGACGAAAAGAAAAACCAAAAGAAATTTTTTGTTTTCCATGAGAAAAAATTTTCTTTTGAATTTTTTTAGAAAAATTATAGTTTTGTGTTTCTTCAGTTGACTTATCCCAAAAATTATTTTCTTCTCTTTCTTCTGCACCGGAAAAAACAGCAGGAGCAAAATTTTCAAAAGCATGCATAGAATCATTATTCAAAAAGCGACACTTTGAATTTTTCTTCAAAGATTTGATCGAAAATCCTGTTTTCTTTGTTTTTATTGTTTGAAAATATAAAACTGAAATATTTTTTCCTACTTTTTTTTGTAAAACAGAATTTTTTTTGAAAAAACTATTTGGTTTACTTCGAACAAAAAAAGAAAGTTTTGAAGAAAAAACTTTCGGTGAGAATGAAGAAGGGTTGAAAACTTTCGTTTCGACGAAAATTTTGTTTTGTTCAAAACATAAATCTTTTCCAAAAAAATGTCCAATATTTGCTATTGTTTGATGCCAATTGGAAAGAACAAATGAATTTGGAAAAAAACAAATCCAACCATATTGAATTTGTATTTGTATTTTTTGACTTTCTAAATAAAAATCTTTTGATTGATTTTCCTTTTTGTTTTCCTCCTTTTTTCTTTCAAAAAAACAAGTGTCCTTGGGACCGCAACAAAAAGCGGCCTTCGACTCAAAAGAAGAATCTTTTTGCTGCTGAGGAAAGGTATCTTCATTTGTCACAAAAGGTTGCAGTGAATTGAATTTCTTTAAAGAAGAACTGCTTAAGCTTTTGTCGAGAGAAATAAATTTTTGAAAGGGTACACAACTAAAACATTGATGTTGGAAACTTTTTCCTACTTTTGTTTGAAGATTCGACCCTGCAAAAAAATATTTTTTAGAAAAGTCATCAGAAAAAAGTTTTTTTCGAAGTTTTAAGTTTTGATTTACGATTTTCTTTTGGAACGACGAGTAAAAATTTTTTTTCAAAGATTGATGAACTTTTTTTGAAAAATATGATTTTGAAAAATGCTTTAAAAACTTTCTTTTTTTCTCTTTGAAGAAAAGCCATTTCTTCGTTTTTTTCCGTGTCTTCGTCGAAGAAGAAAGTTTTGGTTTTAGGCCTTTGGTTACTTTTTGTTTGGTTCTTTTTTTTTGCCCTTCGGAAAACAAAAAGGAGAACACTCGTTTTTTTGAAGGAAAAAAGGAAGAGAACAAAAAGGAAAAATTGTTTAAAAAGAATTCAGATTTGAAAAATCTTAAAGAAGACTTTCGAAAAGAAAAGGTTTTATTCTTTTGTTTGTTTTGGAAGCCGAAAGCCCCCCTTTGTTGTTGCAAACGCAACAGCAAAGGTTTTTGAGAAATATTGAAGATTGAAGAATAAAACCTTTGCTTTTCGCTATTTTTTTGTTTTATAGGTTTATAGAAAGAAAGTTTTTGTTGAATTTGATCGAATTTTTTCAATGGGATATTTTTTCTGTTTTTGAAACTGGAAAAACGTTGATATTTTATTCCATTTGGAAAAAAGGAGAAATGGCAAACACCCTCAAAAAGAGGAAAAAACGGTTTTTTCTTTCCTTGACGATTCGAAGAATAAAAAAGCGGGGTTTTTTTGAGAACGATGTCGACGACGTAGTCGTTTTTGTTTTTGTGAAGATTATGTTTTTTTGTTTTTTTTGAAAGCGGAAAGAAATCAAGAACAGAAAGAGCGTAATTTTCTTGAGGAAGCCAAAAAATTTCTTCAGTATAAAGTTCAGAATTGAAAAAAGATTTTGTTGTTTTCTTTTTTAGAGCTTCAATCACCAGAGAAAGAGAAATCTGAAAATTTTTTGTTTTCTTCTTTTTGGTTTTTTCAAAAAGATAAGAAAAACTGTTTTCATTTTTTTTCTTTTGCTCCAAAGAACACCCTTTTTTTCGAATGAAAAAAGAAGGAGGATTTGTTCTAGAATTGCCCTGAAAAACATTCTTTCTTTTTTCAACATCCATCGAATCGAAAAAGGAAAAGCGAGTGTTTTCAGAAACAAAAGGAATCGGCGTACAAGTTAAAAAAGTTACTTTTTTTTGCACCGAGTGAGAATTATTTTTTTTTAATTCTTTTTTTCGTTTTTGATTTTTGCGTTCTGTGGACAGTCTTTTTTTTGAATAGACAAAAAAGGAATATTTTTGAAGGTCAACAAAGAGAAATGGAGAAAATTTTTCTTTAAATGAAAAAGACAAGCACTTATTGAATTTCTGTTGTTTTGAGAAATTTTCAAAGGATAGAACGGTGAAAATACCGTTTGTGGCAGTTCTATAATCTTTTGGAAAACAATAACTTAAGAATGTCGGGAAATCTTTTCCAAAAAAATTTCCATTTGCTTCAGCTCCAAGAAGAGAAACGCCTCTTTTTTGTTTTCCGATATTTACTCGTTCATCACCATCAAAATTTGGTTGTTTTAATGTTGTAAACGTTCGCAAAGAATTTTGCGAAAATCTATTTTTTGACCAATCGTGAAATGAAAAAAGATATCCACATTTCTTATAACGTACTTTATCATATTGAAAAGAAAAAAGAACTTTTTTCCACACGATTTGCTTTTGAAGATTTTGATTTGAAGCCTGGGGTTGATAAAAATTATTTCGATTTTTTAAATTTTTCAACAGAAAAGAATTGAAAAAAAAGCCTCGACCAGGCTGTTGACCCAAAAACACGAAGGCTTTTTTCTTTTCTATTCCAAAAGGAAAAAGTTTTCTAAATTTTTTAGAAAAAATTATTTTTTTTGGTACGAAGTACGCTTTTTTTTCAAAGTGGGAAAAAAAGGAAAGTTTCATCTTTCTTTCATTTTTTATTTTTAAAGAAAGTCCAAACGAAGGTTGAAAAGTTCTATTCGAGAGAGAGAGTAAATCAGTTGACCGGTTTTTGAAAGATAAAAACTTTGTAAAAAAACAACTGTTTTGAAACGAAAGAATCGTTTTTTTGAACGAGTCTCTGTTTAGAAACTTTTGAGAACTATTAAATTTTTTTGCAAAATTATACGCTCGAAAAAAAGAGGATCCTCTCCCAAAGCTATAAAATTTTAAAAAAATTTGTTTTAAAGGTTTTTTCTTTTTCGAAGAAAAATTTGTGAAGACTTTGTTTTTTTTCTCCAGCAGATTTTTAGTTTCACTGCGGTTTGATTTTTCGACGAAAAATCTTTTTTTTTGTTTTCGAGAAGAAAAAACAAAAAACTTTTGAAAATTTCCTGAATAAATCACATCTTTTTTTGGTTTTAAAAATTTTTTATTTTTAGAAATTTGTTTTTCAGAAAAATTTAAAGAATTTGAAGAAAAGGGACGGAATGGTAAAAATTGAAATTGATGAAGCACTTGTTGATTTTGGAAACAAAAAAAGAAAGGTTTCAACACTAAACTTTTTTGAGCAAAACTTTTTGTTTTCTCTCCTTGAAGAGTTTCGTTCAAAACGACAAGAGAAGATTGCTTTATCCACAAATTTAAAAAAGAAAAAACCTTCTCTTTTTCTTTTTTTTCAAAAAATGCTTTTTGCTCGCATTCAGATTCAAAGAGTTCATTTCTGAATGATCGAAGAGGAGTTTTTTCAGGAAGAATCTTTGCTGTTTTTCGCTTTTGGAAATAACAAAAGTCAAAAAGGCGCGAGCGTTCAAAAATGTTTTTTGTTTTTTGTGCCTCTGGCCACGTTTTCGTTGGGCTTTTGTTCACTTTTTGGTTTCCTCCTTTTTTTGAAAGGAAAAACAAGCGTCCTCCTTTCTTTCTTTCTTCGTGCAAAAACAAAGGCCTAAAAAAAAACGAAAAAGGTGCAAAAACAGAATTGTAAAACGAATAATTTCTTTGGCTTTCGGCAGCCTTCGAATAAAGCATATTTGTTGTTCTTTTCGAACGCTCTTCGCCGCTTTTTTGAGAAAAAAGAGGGAGAAAAGCGTTTTTTCTCTCTATGTTCGAAGCAGGTAAAGAAAAATTCCAGCCTTTGTTTTTTTTCCAAAGAATTCGAGAAAGAACAGTCGTTTTTCGAAGAGCATCGCCTTCTTGAAGAAAGAAGTTCGCATCAAATGAATTATAAAAAATCTTTCCTGATAAAATCCAAATATTTGTCCAGTTTTGAACTTTCCAAAGAATATCGTTTTGAAGTTCGACAGGAGAAAGATCTAAAGAATCAGAACTTCTTTTTTCAACAAGAAGAATAGTTTTCTTTAAATCATTTTTTTTGTTTTTCGATAAATTATTGAATGACCGTAAAACCGGTCGACTCAAACAACTTAAATAAAACTCTCCTGATAAAGTGGAATAAAGAGTTTGTTCGGCGCTTCCGTATTGTAATTGTTTTTTTGCAAACGTTGAAAATTGAGCTAAAACTTGCCTTTTTTGCACGAATTCATGATTTCTCACGAATAAAACGGCGTATGCAGGGATTTTATAAAGCTCAGAAAAATTGCTATCTTTCTTTTTTTGCTTCCAATCACGTTGACTCTTTAAAAGACGACTTTCATCTGTTTCCGGAGGAAAAGTAGAATCAGAATTCTGTTGATTTCCTGATTCTCGAAGAACAAAAAAAGATCCTGGCATTTTTGTAAAAAAAGCAATTTCACTTAAAGAAGTTCGAATACAACTTCCGGGAATATTATGAAAATATTGAATCTTTCCATGAAAAGGAGCTAAAATTTGATCTGTTAAACCACCAGCAAAAACACCACCGGTATGGAAAGTTCGCATTGTTAATTGCGTTCCAGGTTCGCCGATCGATTGGGCTGCGATAACCCCAATCGCTTCACCAACAGAAACAAGTTTGCCTTGAGATAAACTCCAACCATAACAAAGTTGACATATTAAACGTGGCGTCTCGCATGTTAACGGAGATCGAACGAGAGCTTTTTTTGATACTTTTGCAATCGCAAACGATAGTTTTGAATCTATTTCTTGATTTCGAGAAGCAATTTTCTGCTTTAAATTTTCATTGTTTTCTTTGAAAGAAAAAATATCTTGGGCTAATACACGCCCTATTAAACGATTTTGGAATGAATAAATGGTTTTATTTGCTTCTTTCATATCAAATAAAAAGATTCCTCGCATTGTTCCACAATCAAACTGTGAAACAATAACGTGTTGAGCAACGTCAACTAATCGTCTTGTCAAATAACCTGCAGTTGCAGTACGTAAAGCGGTGTCGACGATACCTTTTCGTGCACCATAGGTTGAAATTAAATATTCAGTTAAAGTCAAGCCTTCACGAAAGTTACTTTGAATGGGAAAATCAATAATTTGCCCTTGTGGATCAGACATTAAACCACGCATACCTACTAATTGACGTACTTGAGACATATTTCCTCTCGCGCCCGAAAAAGCCATCATGTAGATTGGATTAAATAAATCCATGGTTTCAAAATATTTAACAACTTCTTGTTTTAACGTATCGTTTGTTTGATTCCAAGTGTAAATCAAACGTTGCATGCGTTCGATACCTGTAATTTTTGCGTTTCTAAAATCCATTAAATCTTTTGATACTTTTGTTTCTGCTTTTGAAATCAAAGATATTTTTTGATTTGGAATTTTTAAATCATCGATACCTAAAGATAGACCACCTTGAGTGGCATAGCCGAATCCAAATTCTTTCAGTTTTTCTAAGAATTGAATTGTTTTATATTGACCATATCTTTCTAGAAACCAAGCGACTAAGTTTTTTAAACGACCTTTATCAAAAGAAAAATTCAAAAAGAAAGGTTCTGAAGGAATGTTTTCTTTTCGACTTGCACTTAAAAGAGGCAATAGTCTTTTCGGTTTTTGTCCGTAGAACACTTCGTTTTTCTCTCGAAAAACGGAGGAAAAATTCTTCATTACAAATCTTTCGTTTTTCAATGAGAAAATGCCCTTCTTTTTCTTTAAAAATTCTTTTTGAAAAAACGCATTAAAGTTTTTTTTTATTTTTGATTTCTTCATTGTATTTTTTTTTTTTCAAAAAAACATAACTTTTTCACTTGTTATCTTTGTTCTAAAAGTTTTCTCCTTTTTTTATATTCCAACAAAAAGATTTGCTTTTTTCCTCTTTCTTTCTGCTGATTTAGGCTGCCTTTTTGAATTCATTTTATGAAATCTAAAAAAATCTTTTTTCAACAAAAAATTCCTTTGTTCTCAGGTTTTTAACCACATGTTATTTTGGGCCTTTAGGCACTCCTTTTGTTTGGGCCTTTGGGCACTTTTGAATATTTTTTGTCCTTTCAGCTGTTGCTTTTTTTTGGTTTTTTTTTCTGAAGAATAAAAAAAAAACTAAAGGATCAAAAAAAAAATAATTTTAAAAAGCAAACAAACGCAAAAACAAAAAGCAGGAAAAGGCCATTTTCCATTTTGTTAAAAAATTTTTAAATCAAAGAAAGTTGAAAAAAGCAAATTCCAATAAAAAAAGAATTTAAAAATAAAAGATTGCGTTTCTTTTTCAAATACTTTAAGAACATTTCTTTATAAAGTAAAGAATTGTGTTAAAAAAGATTCGAAAAGATCAAAAAGAGAACTTGGAACTTTAGAAAAAAAAAGAAAAAGAATTATTGTGAAAAAGTTAAAAAAATAAAAAATTTTCAATTGAATTTTTTAATAAAGATCTCAAATTTGATTATTTGAGCATCGACTCTTTCGATTTGTTTTTTCGTTCTGCCCTCCGCGGGTGTTTACTTCCTAAGCACCAGCGGAGGGCAGAACGAAAAAACAAATCGAAAGAAAATTTTTTGACTATAAAAATCTTTTTTCGTTTTAAACATTTTGTTTTCAAAAAAAAGGTTTTTATGTTAATAGAGATGAAACTTTTTTCTAGAAAAACAATTTTCATAGGAAAAAAGAAAAATGAAATAAACACTGAAAACTATTTTTTTTTTGCGTATATTTCATTTTTCTTTTTGAGCCTCTGGGCACTTTTTGTTCTAAACAAAAACGAAAAGGAAAAGAATTTGTGAAGATTTTTTTTCTTTCATCTTTTTCATGAGAACTGATTTATAATTTTTGTTTCAAATTTAAAATTTTTTCCTTTTTTGAAGTCTATAAAAAAAAAAAAGCTCTGTATAGTCTCTAAACTTCAAAAAAAATGAATATTGTTCTTTTTTTTTTTCAATCAACTTAGAGCCAGTATTACTGGCTCTAAGTTGATTGAAAAAAAAAAGCTGAAAAAGAAAAAATCTTTCTTTATAAAAGATCAGGTAAAATAGAAGGAGAGTTTGCCGTAGGTTTACGTGTTTTTGTATAACCTTTATAAATCCAAACCTTAACCCCAATAATACCATAAATAGTTTGGGCTGTTTTATAGCAATAATCAATATTGGCTCTTAAAGTTTGTAGTGGTACACGTCCTGCACGAACCCATTCTGAACGAGCGATTTCAGCTCCGTTTAAACGTCCAGACACTTGAATTTTCACCCCTTTTACTTTTGGAGTTTTCATTAAATCTTCTTTTGCTTTTTTAATAACTCTTCTGAAAGCTTTTCGTTTTTCTAAATCATCCACAATAGAATCAGCAACCGCTGATGCTCTTGTTTGGAAATCTTGAGCTTTTACAGAATAGAATTGAATTGAAATTTTTGGAGTTAATTGAATATTTTGTTCGCAAATCGTTCGTTGTTTTTGAAGCTGTTGAACAAAAATATCGACAAAATTTTTCTTTTGCGAGAAGTTTTTTTGTGAAATTTTTAAAAATGTTTTTGAAACTCTATTTTTTAAAATTTCTTGTTTTTCTTCCGGAGTCAATCCAACGAAATTTTTTGAAGAAATACCAAATAAAAAGTCTGCTTGTTGTTTTGTAAAACGTTGAATTTTTTTGAAATGGCGACGAGCGTCGGAAATTGTAGCTAAATAAAGAAAAAGATTTTTTGAACGATGTTGTTTCACTAAACCTTGTAAATGGTCAATAAACTTGATTGTATTTTTTTCTTCATGAACATTTGTATATTTTTTTTGAAGAGATTTTTCTGTTAAAGAAGCAACTTTAAAAGCAAATTTTTGATTTGTATTTTTTTGAGAGAAATCAGAATTTCCAAAAGTATTTTGGTGAATGAACGAAGAAGTTTGTGTTTTTCGAATTGAAATAAATTTCTTTAAATTTTGAAGAAAACGAATTCGTTGAAAATACGAAAAAGTTTTTGTTTTTGAAAATTTTCCAAAAACGAAATATTCTTTTCTTAATCGTTCTAATTTTTTTAATGCTTTTTGTTGTAACGCTTTAAAAAGTTTAAGTAACAATGGAAGAGGAAGTTTTTCAAAACGTTTAAAGCGAAGAAGACTCCATTTTTTTTGTGAACCAAGCGGTAAATAACGGAACGAACCAAATTTTTCAAATTGTTCGTTTTTTGAATTTGCAAAATATTGATTCCAATAATTCATTTCTGCTTTTAAAGCATTTAAAAAAGAAAGATTTGTTTGTGACATGTAAAGATTTACAAACTTTGTACATGACTTTGAAAGATTTGCTTTTGAAATTTTTGAATCAAAAAAACTTAAAAAAGCTTTTTGTTTTAAAGAAAACTTTTCTCTATTTTTTTGAGTTTTTGAAAATCCAGATAATTTTGCAAAAGATTGTTGATATTTTGTTTTGCGGAAATTTCTTCTTTCTTGAACGTTTTTCTTGAAAAACGAAAGAAAATTGTTTCGGAAAGAAACTTGTTTTTTTGAATCAAATTTTTTTGTAATTTTTTTTCCATTTTTTACAACAATCAATTTTCCTAAAAAGCGTTGACGAAAACTTGCAAAAAGTTTTTTTCTTTTTTGAATCTTTAATTTTGCTTCTTTTTTTGAACCTTTAAACGTTTCAGAATTTTGTTCTCCACCTTTCATGCGATTTGAACCACGCGTTTTCTTTTGGGAAGGAGAAGATGAATCGAATGAAGTGGCAGCTTCTGACTGTAACGAGAACTCTAAACTTTCTGTTTTAGAATTTTTTAAAGTTGTTTTTTGAGAAGCTGTTTTTTCTAAAAGAAGATGATTCTTTAAAAGATTATGAACAAAATTTGGTTGAACTTGTAAACCTTCCAGAGCTGGTTTGATCATATGACAATTTTGAGCATGAATTTGAATTCCGATTTCATAAGGAATTAATCCACGAACAATCTGAATATGTGAAATTTTTGGCATATTCGGTGAATTATTTAATTTTTTTTGAAAAAGTTGTGGAAGTAGCTTTAATAAATTTTGTCTTAAAAATCTATCTTCCAAAACAGATTGTGCATATTGATGCTTATGAAATCGAGCAAACCACACAGATTGATGTTTTTTTGTAATACCAACACGAAAACCTAATGGATGGATTTTTTGTCCCATATTTTTTTTTCTAAAAAATCTTTTTTAAAAATTACTTTTTTTTTACACTTTATTTGAGAAAATATTCTTTTTTTGGGAAAAGCTCTACTTTTTTTTTACATTTGTAAAAACAAAGGTTTTTTCTTTATTTTTCGTTTTTTCTTTGTTTCTTTTTTCTTTTTTTTTTTGCAATCAACTTAGAGCCAGTAATACTGGCTCTTGGCTTTCTTTTTTTTGCAAGTTTTTAACTTAGAGCCATTATTACTGGTTCTAAGTTAAAAACTTGCAAAAAAAAGAGTGCAAAAAAAAAAGCAAAAAAGAAAAAGAAAGAGTTTCGCCTTTGAATTTTTTTTCAAAAAAGTGCGTAAATTTTGCAAATTTTTTCAAAAGATTTTTGAACTTTCTGTTTAAAACTTTTCTCAAATTCTCTTCGAGAAGAGTTTCGAAGAAAGCTCACAAAACCGTTATTTCTATCGTTCTAAATTCTTTAGAAAAAGAAAATGTTAAAAATTTTTTGAGAAAAAATATTTTTTTAATAAAATATTTATTAACCGTGAGTGTCAAGACATTTTCAAAAAAAAGAATGATTTTTTAGTGAATTGTAAAAAAAAAATAAAAAAAAAGCAACTGAACAGAAAAAAAGGGTCGTAAGAAATACAAAAAAAAAATTTTTCCATTCATTTTCTTCTTTTTTCTTTTCAATTGCTTTTTTTTAAGCTCAAAATTTACGTTTTAACCTTTTTCCACGCTCTTTTAACCACTGTATATATTCATATATACGAGTTGTAAGAAGAGTGGAAAAAAGAGCCAAAAAGCGTTTTTTGGCCCAGAAATCGAACAAACCAAAAAAAAAGCTTTGAAAAAATGCTCCAAAAACTATAGATTTTGAACAAAACTTGGATTTGTTGATCCAAAAGATTGAGAAAATGAATTGATATTTTCATTTCTTCTTAACGGTCGAGTCACCAAATCTAAAATTTCACGTGCATTTGTAAAACCGTGGATTTGAGCAAAAGTAAACTCAACTGACCATTTTGTTGTAATATTTCTTGCTTCCAAAGGATTTGCATGAGCCATTCCAGTAATAACTAAATCAGGCTGTAATTCACGAATGCGGCTAATTTGATAATAATTATCTGGTTTTTCAACGATACGTGGCTGAGGTACATTCATTTCAAAACATGTTTTTTCCAGTAAAGCTAATTCAGCAGCTTGATAACGTCGATCCATATAAGGGATGCCGATTTCATAAACAATCATTCCGCAACGAATTAAAAATCGAGCTAAAGAAATCTCTAGTAAATTATCCCCCATAAAAAAAACTGATTTTCCACGAACAAGTTTTAAAGAATCTTGAAGACCGTCCCAAATTTTTGATTCACGTTCATCTAATCCAATTGGGATTTTTCCATAAATTGAACAAATTTTTTCAATCCAGGCCTTTGTTCCATCAGGACCGATCGGAAAAGGAGCACTGATGAATTTACATTTACGACGTCTCATGAGAGTTGTTGCTGTTCGGCTTAAAAAAGGATTGACACCACAAACATATGTATTAGGCCCAAGCGTTGGTAAATCAGAATATTGAGTCGAGGGTAGCCAACCAGAAATCTCGATTCCTTGACGATTTAATTCAAGTTTCAATTGAGTGGCAACCGTATTAGGGAGTGATCCAAATAAAACAAGTTTTGGATTTATTTCTTTTTTTGAAAGGAATTGTTTTTCGGTTCTTTGGGCACTTGTTTTTTCGTTTGAAAAAAGATGGAAGCTTTTTGCTTTGCTTTGTTTTTGTGAATCCAAAAACAAAGGTTTTTGAGAATCGTCAAATTGTACAGTTTTTGACTTTTGAACAGAAGAATGAAAAAATGGAAAGACTCCTTGCATATCATTCAAGAATCGAAAAGCATTCATGTTTGTGAAGGGGAAGAAACTCTTCTCTTTTTCAATCAAATTTTTATTCATCAAATTTTTTTCTTTGTTCGTTTTTAAAATATTTTTTGAATTCTCGAGAGTTGTCGAAAGGCATTTCTCCGAATCCTGAGCTTCTCCATCGACTCCCGTCGTTGATGAACCCACCTTTGCACCCTTTGCAAGAAAATTCTCGAAACCAGAAGGTTGTTCGTCCTCTTTTGAAGAGGCAGAAGGACAGCGTTGGGCCATTGCCGCTAAAACAGTATCTTCACCTTGGGTAAAAGCATAATCTAATCCATTTGCACGAGCAACGACAATTGGAATACCGATTTCTCTTTCTAGTTGCGGTGCCATTCCCTCCAAATCCATTTTAATAATTTCAGTTGTGCAAGTTCCAATCCAAACAATAACGCTTGGATTGCGATCTTCTTTAATTTGAAAACAAAGACGTTTAAGTTCTTTATAATCATTTAACTTGGCTGAAATATCGCTTTCTTCAAGTTCAGCCATTGCATAACGCGGTTCCGCAAAAATCATAACTCCTAATGCGTTTTGAAGAAAATAACCACACGTTTTTGTTCCGATGACTAAAAAAAAACTATCTTCGATTTTTTGGTATAACCAAGAAACACAACTAATCGGGCAAAAAGTATGATAATTTCCAGTTTCGCATTCAAACGTTAATTTTTCTTTTTCTCCTAAAAAATTATTCATTTTTTTATGAACTCTTTACAAAATTCTTTTTCTTTTATGAAGTTCAAAAATTCTATTTCCTGAAGACTCTTTCAAGAGAAACCAAAAAGAGGGGATTTTATTCACTTTCATAAAAATTCAAACACTGCAAATAAAAAATGGATTTCATTTTTTGGGCCTTTGGCCCCTTTTCGTTCGGGTCTTTTTTTGTCCGTCATACAAAAAGACAAAAAAAAGTAACACGCTTTTTTTCTAAAGCAAAAAACAAAGAAAACAAAAAGGAAATTTATCACATACAAAAGTAGGTTTATTTTTCTACCTACTTTTTTCATACTTTAAGAAAAATTTAAAGAATTTTTATATGAATTTTATTCGTAATAAAATTCATTTTTGAATTTTTTTGAAAACTTTTGGAATAATACTATGTATTGTTCCAAACCTATTCAAAAAACGAGTACAAAAAGAATTTTGGTATTGTTGACTTCAAAGGTTTTCCTTGTTTCAACTCATTATCCTAAAATTCATTTTTAGGCTTTACCGTCTTCTTTTTTCCTAATTTTCAAAATATTAAAACTTAAAAAAATTCAGCAAAAATTATTTTGAAAAAATCTCCTGTCGAAGGATAAATACATTATTTAACTCTAGTAGAAATTAGCATGATTTTACATTCTATAATTCCTTTCAAAAAGAAAGGTACAAGAATTTGAGAAACGTCTTGGTCGGTTAACCTAAATCAACTCTTTTGAGAGTTAAAAGAACTTTTTTTTTGAATTTTCGTATCGACAAAAAAACCTGCTTTGCTTGCCGAAGCATCAAAAAAAAAGAAAAAAGATGAAATTGATTCGGCTTCAAAACTGTAAAAAAAAATTTTTTTTTTGACAGCTTCATTTAGAATTAAATTTTTCTTGAACAAAAACAACCAATCTTAAAAAGATTCGGTTTGTCATCAAAACGATTGAAAATTCAAATATTTGAATTTTTTAAAAAGTTTTTTTATATTTTACCATAAAAAAATGTTTTTTTACAATTTTTTCAAAATGTTTTTTTACAATTTTTTCAAAATTTGCTTATAATTTTTTCTTTTCTTTGTTTATTTCCATCCTTATCTATGATCGAAAAAAAACAAGAAAAAAGAAAAAAAGCAAAAATAGAAAAAGCGCCAAAAACTTCAGAAAATAAAAAAATCTAGTCAAAAAGACAAATGAAATTCCTTTCTTTTCCAACCGGAAAAAAGCTATGTTCCCTAAAAAGAAGAATAAAGGTTTAAAAAATTATGGTAACTGCATAAGATGTTCTACTTGCGTTAAAAATCCTTTTTTATTCATTTGGAAAAGCCCCATATCCAAACACAAAGCTTGAAGTTCACAAACCAAAACTTTAAATGATTCTGGAGTGCCAATATAAATTGGCATGTTGACAATAATATTTGACCATAGAGTCATACGTCCGCTGATGTCATCTGATTTGATTGTTAACATTTCTAACAAAATAAAAGCAGCACCGTAAGCTTCGATTGCCCAAACTTCCATCTCTCCAAGCCTTTGACCTCCGAATTTTGAACGACCACGTAAAGGCTGCTGAGTGACAAGCGAATAAGGGCCAGTCGATCGAGCATGGATTTTATCATCGACTAAATGAACAAGTTTCAACATATAAGCAATACCCACTGTCACTGGGTTTTGGTACGGTTCCCCCGTTCGACCATCAAAAATTTGAATTTTTCCAGGATAACATGGGTTAAACAGCCACTTTTGATGTGTTTTTTGTCGTGCTTCATATAATTTAGAAAAAGTAAAACTTCGAGAAGCGTGTGGACCATAAATTTCATCAAAGGGTCGAATCCTATAGTATTGTTTTAAATATTTTGAAGCAAGTCCTAAAAGACATTCGTAAAGTTGACCTACGTTCATTCGAGAAGGAACTCCTAAAGGGTTTAACACCATGTCAAGCGGGGTGCCGTCGGGCAAAAAAGGCATATCTTCGACCGGAAGAATTTTTGAAACAATACCTTTATTCCCGTGCCTTCCCGCCATTTTATCTCCAACTTGTATTTTTCTTTTTTCTGCAAGATAAACCTGGACATGTTCAGGTTTTTTTTGCACTTTTTCAAAACGAAGTGAATTTTTTGTTTTTTTTAGATTCGGTGAAGTTGAAAAATTCAATACCTTCACCTCAACAACTTTTGCTTTCAATCCTTTTGGAGTTCTTAAAGAACTATCACGCATTGGAATTAATTCTTTTTCCAAAATTGTATATAATAATTTTTCATAGCCAGATTTATATTTTTTGGGGATTGGTGTTACCTTTCCGACTAAAATCTGACCTTCTTTGACTGAAGTTCCCAATTTAACAATACCTCTTTTATCTAAATGCTTTGTTTCTTTTTCTGAAAGATCAGGAATTCTATTGGTAATTTGCTCTTTTCCTAATTTTGTGTTTCGAGTTTCGACTTCATAAGATTCGATATGTACTGATGTATAAATATCTTCAGAAACTAATCGTTGACTTATCAAAATAGCATCTTCGTAGTTATAGCCTTCCCATGGCATATAAGCAATAAAAATATTTTTTCCTAAACATAATTCGCCTCCTAAACTCGAAGAACAATCAGCTAAAAAATCACCTGATTCAACCCAATCTCCTTCACGAACCAGAGGACGTTGGACAAGAAGAGTATCTTGGTTAGATCTTTGATACTTTTGAAGAGAATATTTTGAAATTTTTTGATTTTTCAAAGATTGATTTTTCAAAAATGCTTTCGTTTGAAAAGCAAAAGAAAATTCAGAAAAAGGGGAAATAAAAAAACTTGGAAAATAAAAAAAACGGCGAAAAAATGTTTTTTTTTCTATACAACAAGGAAATAAAGAGCTTTCAAATTCATTGTTTTTCTCTTTCTGAAATCGTTTTTGCTGTCCAGAAAAAGAATATTGAATGTTTTTCTTTCTTCTTTCAAAATAAGAAATGGAACTTTTTCTTTTCATAAAAATTTTTAAAAAAGATTTTGAATTGGCGATGAGAAAAAATCGTTCGATTTTTGATGTTGTGAAAAATTTACTTTTTTTCATTGATCTTTGTCTTTTGGGTTTTGGATGCACAACAAGCTTTTGTTGTTTTTGGGCCTTTGGCCATTATCGTTTTCTTTTTTTTTTTTGGAAGGTTTTAGCTTTTTTTTTGCAAATTTTAAGCATAAAGCCAGTATTCCTGGCTCTATGTTTAAAATTTGCAAAAAAAAGCTAAAATGAAAAGGAAAAAAGAAGTAAAAAACAACAATAAAAAACTTTCAATTTTTTTGAAAATAAACAGAAAGTTTTTTTAAGCAATTCTTCTTAAAAAAACAAAAAAAAACATAAAAATCCATTAAAAAATTCACTTATCTTTGTATAAAAATGAAATTATAAAAAAATTTCTTTTTATATTTTATGAAAATAGCAGATTTTTTCATTTAAAAAACGTTTTAATAGAAAAAAACAATTGAAAATTCTCAACTGTTTTTTGTCTTCTTTTTACTTTTTGCAAATTGTTTATTCAAAAGAAAAACAAATGCTTTTTTTTAATATTTTAAAAACCTAAAGAGGTTAAAAAAACTCAAAAAACTAGAATTCTTCTTAGCATGAAAAAGAATAGTTTTTTATCTTTGTTATAAACTGAAAGAGAGAAGTTTTTTTGTTCAAAAATGTTATTTTTAATAAATTTTTCTCATTTTTCATTAGATTTTTTTAGCTTTTTTATAAATTTTCTTCTTTTTTTTTGTTTTTTTATCTTTTGTTTTTTTTTCGATCAACTTCCAGTATTCCTGGCTCTAAGTTAATTGCAAAAAAAAATCAACGATTCAAAAAAAAAAAGCAATAGGCGAACTACAAAAAAAGAAGAAAGTTCATAAAAAATCATAAAAATGAAAAAAAAACAGAAAAAACAAAAATTTAAAAAGTATAAAGATAAATTTTTGATCCACTTGAATAAACAACATAGCCACTTGTTTTTGAAAGAAGTGCGTGTCCTGAGTCACAAACGACTCTTGCTTCTAATCCCGTGCCGAGGAAAGGTCGTTCTGGTCGAATAAGTGGAACTGCTTGTCGTTGCATATTTGATCCCATTAAAGCTCGGTTTGCGTCGTCATGTTCTAGAAATGGAATAAAAGAAGTAGCAACTGAAATCATTTGAAGCGGGGAAACACCCATTAATGCTAATTTATGACTTTTCATTCGAACAAAACGTTTCCCGATTCGAACAGGAATAGGATTTTTTGGCAAAAATCCTAAGGATGTTAATTTTAAATCTGGGGTTGCTGTTTGAAAAAGTTCTTCTTTCTGTGGGGCTAAGAAGAACACGCCCAAATTTTTTTGAACTTGTCCTTTATACACTTTATAAAAAGGGGATTCCAAAAATCCTTGAAAAGAAATTTTTGCATATGTGGTGATTGAATTGACAAGCCCCGTATTTTTTCCTTCAGGTGTTTCAATCGGACAAATTCGACCGTAGTGAGATGGATGAATACCACGAATTGCTAAAGTCGCAGTATCGCGTGAGACCCCCCCAGGACCTAAAGAACTTAATCTACGTTTATGCGTAATTTCAGCCAAAGGGTTGATCTGATCCATAAACTGGGAAAGCGGGTGTGTTCCAAAAAATTCTCGAAAAGCACCATTAATGGGTCGAGTGCTGATGAAAGAATGAAAATTGAAAAAAGAATTTTTTTGAACGAAAGTTTGGTTTGCATTTCCGTTGAATTTTAAACGGATAGATTTTTCTAAACGAATTAAACCAATACTAAAAACTTCTTGAAGAGATTCTCCAGCAGTTCGAACTCTTTTATTCTTTAAATGATCAATATCATCGATTTCAAGAAAACCATCTTCAATTTTCATGAGAGAATCGGTTGCCATCAAAACATCCAAAGCAGTTAAAGTTGTTTGCTCAATGGGAATTGTTAAGCCTAGTTTTTTATTAATAGACCAACGTCCGACTTTCCCTAAATCATAAGTTCTAGGATTCATAAATTTATTCGAAAACCATTTTCGCCCTAATTCATGCGCTTCCAATTTACTTCCAATTCTTTTTTCAGAATTTTGTTTTTGATCACCTTTTTGAAAACTTTGTTTTTTCATTATTTTTTTAAACTTTGTTTCATTATTCTTTTTCGGCTTATCTTCATTTCCTTTTTGAACAAAAAAGGCAGAAGGTGTGGATACGCTTCGAGTTTGTAGATTTGATACGGTGTTTTTATTTGAAGTTGAAGGTTTTCGAAGAGTCTTTTTTAGTTTAAAAAGTTTTTGGATTTGTTCCCAAGCTTTTTTTGAAGTAGATACATATGGATATTTTAATTCTTTTAAAGATTTTGATCGAAGACTCTTTTCGATTTCTTTTGTAAAACTCTCTAATAAGTTCATTGGCTTATGTACAGAATTTAAAATATATTTTTCATTCAATCCCATTCCTAATAAAAACCATAACAATGGAATTTTCGGACCTTTTTTCATTTTTGCCCACATTGAAAAATCTTTGTCACATTCAATTCGTAACCATGTTCCTTTTAAACAAATGATATCTGCATAAAATCGACGAAAGCTTGTTGATGGCTTCTCTGACCATTTATTTGCATAAATTTCATGCATGTTTTCACGAAAATAAATTCCTGGACTGCGAACTAATTGATTAATAACCACTCGTGCTGAACCATTCAATAAAAAATGGCCACGATTTGTCATTAATGGAAAATGAGCAAGAAGCATCCACTTTAGAAAAACACGTTTTGTTCTTCTATCTGTAATTTGAACTGGAATATACAATTTTGAAACATAGCTTTTTTTATAAAAAATTGCTTGTTGAATAGAATAAACAGGTTTTGTTAAACGATAATGTTCAGGATAAAAAAATATTTCAATTTGTTTTTCAAAGCAAGTAATTGGATTTCTTTTTGAAATTTCTTCAACAATACCTTTTTCTAACAAATAAAAAAATCCTTGTCGTTGAATTTCAACTAAATCTGGAATATAATAATTTGAATTATACATGATGTGTTGTTTTTAAGTAAAATTTGTTCTGATCCAATAAAAAGAATGAATACAGACTTTTTGGTCGCAAAAAATTTATAAATTCTCCTTTCTCCAAAAGAAAGCTTTGAATTTATAGTATTCTTTTTTGAAAGTTCAACATAAAGTGAAAGTTTTTTTGTTGTTTTTTGAAAGCTGCAAAAAAATTTTTTTTTTAAAAGTATTTTTTTCTTCTCGTTTTTTCAAAAAAACTATGCAGCATAACAAAACAAAAAAAAGCACAAAACCAAAAAGTGGCCAAAGGCCCAAAAAAGAATCTTTCAAAATTTTCTCTTTTATGGTATAATGAATAAAAATAAAAAATTTTATTTTCTTTTGTATATTTTCTAAAAATATACTTTTTTTTTATTCCTTTGTTTCTTTTTCAAAGTACAAAGAAATAAAAAATCAAAAAAAACTTTTCAAAGTTTAGAATGAAAAATATATTATTCTACATTTTACTTTTTTCAAAAAAAAGATATTTATAAGATATCTTAATAAAATAAATGAAAACACATGGATTTGTTTTTAGAATTGAAGAAAAAACAAAAAAAAAAGAACTCTAAAACTGTTTTTTGTATGAAATTTTTTTCAATTTGGTTTCTTGCTTTTTGTTTTTTCTGATCCTTTAGAGATTTGTTTTTTTCTAAAATCTAAAAAAAAACAAGGAACCAAAACGTCACCCATTTTTTTTTTGCACCCTTCTTAGTGCTCCAATTTGTTATGCAAACAAGTGGTTAGAAAACCAAAAAAAAAGCTTTTATAAAACAAAAGTTGCTTTTTTAGAATTTGTTCATTTTTTTTTGGTCCACAAAATCAAAAAAAGGAACATAAATTTTTTTCTTTTATTGTGCTGCTTTTTTACTCATAAAGAAAAAAGTTTTAAAAGTTAATATTAAAAAAAAAGAATTCCTTTAAAACGACGAGTCAAAAAAATCCACCATTTCTAGGTCCGTAAAATGACGGGAAGTTTCACTTTAAAATACTAAAAAAGTGTCCAAATTCAAAAACACCTTGGTATTCTTAAGCTTTTCACTTTGTGCCTTCAATCTTTTTCTTCTATGATTGTTTTTTGTTTTTTACAAAAGACAGGTTTTCATTTTTGTTAACCTTTTCGTAGGTTCTTAAACATCTTGCTTTTTTTCGAATCAAACAAAAGTTTGCAAAGATAGAACAATAAAAAAATAAAAAAAGTAGGTTCACTTTGAGAAACGAGATAGAGAAAAACACAAAGATTATCAATAAACTTTTCTGTGATACTGGATTCATAGGAAACCAAAAAACCAAAAATTATAAATTTTTTATTTCAATTTTTTTCATTGATAAATTTTTGAGAAATTTACAAATTTTTTGACCTGAAAAATTTTTAGTTTCCTATAAAAAAAATTTTTTTTTATTTATGACAACAAGAAAATCAGCTGAAGCTATTACATATCCTATTTTCACTGTTCGTTGGCTATCTATCCACGCATTAGCGGTTCCTACAATTTTCTTCTTAGGTTCAATTACAGCAATGCAATTTATTCAACGTTAATTTTTCTTTCTTCTAAACTTTTCTTTTTGAATGGTTTAGGAAACTGAAAGAAAATTTCATTTTTTTTCATTTCTTCAATTTTTGAATATTCAGTCGATAATGTATTGGGAATTAGTAAAAAAGGAAAATTTTTCAATCTTTCCTCCTTTCTTCCTTTTTGGAAGCGAAAAGCTCTGCTTTGTTTTGCAAATGCAAAAACAAAGGTTTTTCCTTTTTGTTTTTTTTCTTTGGTCCGTAGGACGTTTTTGTTTTTCATTCTTTTTTTATCTGAAGGATAGATTTTTTGATCTGAAGGATAGAACAAAAAGTAACTGGAGTATTCTTCGGCTGTTGTTTTTTGGTCTGAACGATCAAAACAACAAAAGAAGCAACTGCTGAAAACATCAAAAAAAAAGAAGGGCCATAGAGAAAAAACCAAGTGTGCTTTTTTTGTTTTTCAGCTGTTGCTTTTCAGCGACAACCAAGGACAGAAAAAAGACCAAAAGAAAGAAAATTCCCATAAGCTTTGTGAGAGTTTGTCAAAAAGCTAAAAAACTGAAAAACCTAAAGGTCCGCGTTGAGCGGAATTTTTTTTTATTAAAAACGTAAAATAAACAAACAAATGGCTAAAAGAAGCAAAAAATAAAAAAATATAAATTTTTTCTCTTTCCTTCTTTGATTTCTTTCATTTTTTTTCTTTTTCTAAAAAATTTAAAAAAGAATAATAACTAAAGAAGCAAGAGTAAAAAATTCCACAAGAGAAAAAATTTGTGAAAATTGCATAATTTTAGACCTCCGTTCTTTTTCTATATGGCTAGACCTAATCCCAATAAACAAGTTGTAGAATTAAACCGTACTAGTCTTTACTGGGGACTATTATTAATTTTTGTTTTGGCTGTTCTTTTCTCTTCTTATATTTTCAACTAATTCAGTTTTTTCTTTAAGCAAAAAAAGAAAAAATTTTTTTAGAACAATTAATGACCAGTTCAATTTTTTTGTTCGAAGGACACTCCTTTTTTGGTCCTGTGGACGCTTGTTTTTTGGATGGGCTTTTGGTTACCTTTTTGGTTTTAGAAAAGTAAACCCAAAAAGGAAAAATCTTTGTTTTTACAACAGCAAAAACAAAGTAGAGTTTTTCACTTCCAAAACGCAAAAAACAGGGAATCAAAAAAAGGAACTTTTTTCACGAAATTCATGCCAAAAAGAATATTTTCCACATTTATTTAAATTTGCTTATTTTTGATTTTTTTTTTTCAAAAGAGTAAATAAAAAAAAATAGAAAAATTTTTGTGGTTTTGAAATTTTGACTCAAAATGGATTTGTTTGTTGTTTTAGTATTAGCAAAAAAGCTAATACTAAAACCTCGTTTCATAAAATCGTATTTCTTTAAAGGAAAAAGCTATAACTTTTCTTTTGTTTTTTGTTTATTTTTTTGTCACTCAAAAAATCAAAAATTTTTTTTCGTCTCAAAAACAAAAAAAAGTATAAACAAATATCAATTCGCAACATAAACAAAAAAAAATTATTCCACAAACTTCAATAAAAAAATTTTTTATCAAAAAAGATGACAATTTTTTGAAAAAATGGTATAATTTTAGAAAAAAGGGGATATGGCGGAATGGTAGACGCTACGGACTTGAAGAGTTTGATCATAAAATTATGTTTTGAGCTTTTCTAAAGTAATTTAGAAACTGACTGCTTTCAAAATCAGAGAAGAGAAGGTTCCTCTCCATTTGAGAATGGAGAACTTTCCGATTCTGAACCTACTTTGTCTCATCAAGAGACAAAAATCGAATAATAAAAAAGGTGCAGAGACTTTATGAAAGCTATCTTTCGGAGAAAAAAAGATAACGACAAAGTCCAAGAAAATTTAAAAATTTCAATGAAAATCCGTTGATCTTTTCGATCGTGAGGGTTCAAGTCCCTCTATCCCCAAAAATATAATGAAGTTAGATGTTTTTTTTAAAAGCTCTTGAAAAAATTTTCAAAGTCCTTATTCTCATCTTTTGAGAAAAAAGGTTATAAAAAGTGAGTTCAAAAAGTTTAAAAATTTTTTTTTTAGCTTTTAAACTGAATCATAAGAAAAAATTCTTTTTATTTTTTTTATTTTGCAAAATAAAAAAAAATATAAATTTATGTAAATAAAATCTTTCAGTTAAAAAAAAATTTTATTAAAAAATTCTATTATGGTTGAACCTTTACTTTCAGGAATCGTATTAGGCCTAGTGCCAGTTACTATTGCAGGTTTATTTGTGACTGCTTATTTACAATACCGTCGTGGTGACCAAGCTACGTGGTAATAAAACTGCAAAAATAAAAAAAATATTGACAACAAGGATAAAATTATTTATCAGTGCCTATTTGTTGTCAATATTTTTTTTATCAAAATTAAAAAAAATATTTTTTTACTTTTTTTCTAATTTTTTATTAAATCAAAAAAGTTAGACATACAGATCATTTATTAAAAAAAAATGAATTTTTGTTCTTTTTTTTATGTGGAGTTTATTTCTGCTGCTTTTTTTGTGTGCTTCTAACTCCTCGTATATGTTCTATACAGCATATACGAAGAGCTAGAAGCACACAAAGAAGTGAGTTTCAGCTCAAAGAATGAGTAAATAAAAAGGATTTGTGAAATAAAAAAAAAATATATTTATTTTTTTTTGACGAATGCACTTTATTTTTTAGTGTTTGTTCATTCCCCTTTTTCAAAACACAAAAAAAAAGGGAAACCTTTTTTCTTTCAACTGGTACTTTGGGAATAGGGTAAATACTGTGGAAGAAAAGAAAAGTTTTATTATTTTTTCGATGACCCTTTAGCAGCAGCTAATTTTACCCCATATTTTGAACGACTTTGGACTCTATTTTTAACACCAGCTGTGTCTAAAGTTCCTCGAACGATATGATAACGTACCCCAGGTAAATCTTTTACCCTACCTCCACGAACTAAAACAACAGCGTGTTCTTGTAAATTATGTCCGATTCCTGGAATATAAGCAGTTACTTCAAATCCAGAAGTTAATCGAACACGAGCTACTTTTCTTAATGCTGAATTTGGTTTTTTTGGTGTAACTGTATAAACACGTAAACAAATTCCACGACGTTGTGCGCATGATTTTAAAGCAGGAGCTTTTGTTTTTTTTGAAACTTTTTTTCGAGCAGAACGAATAAGTTGTTGAATAGTAGGCATTTTTTTTATTTCTAAAAAGTATTAAAAGAAAAAACAAAATCAAATTTTATTGATTTTCAAATTTTTATTGAATTTTTTTGCTTTTTTGATCATTGTTCCTGCATTTTTTGACTTTTTTTTTTATCTGAAAAACAAAAAAAAAATTGAAAGATATAAAAAACAAAAACAAGGGAACAAAAGCAAAAAAAAATTCACTTTTCTACAAAAAAATTCACATTTATCTAAAAAGGAGAATTTGAGTACTAAAAAAAAACACCATGACCTAAGTTTTTTTTCAAGTGTCTATTTTTGAAAACTCTTTTATTTTTTTTTATTTCAAAAGCAGCTTAAATTTTATGCTTTCTTTTGGGGTTTTTGCATCCTTTTGAAAATTCTAGACTTTTTGCATTTAAAGAAGGATAGAAAAAAATACCAAACACTTTATGTTTTTCATCAAAGAAAAGAGAAAAAAAGAAAAATTTTTTAAATGAAAAATAAACTTGGGATTTAAGTCTTCTTTTCTTCTATTTTTGAAATAGAAAAAATGAAAAATAAACTTGGGATTTAAGTCTTCTTTTCTTCTATTTCAAAAATAAAAACAATTCTTCTTTAAAAATCTAAAAAAAGAAATTGAAAAATCCCAAGTTGAAGAAAAATTAGAATGAGAATACTAAAGGATCAGGGAAAAATCTATTGATTTCAATTAATAAGGCTGCCGTTACGGTAAACCAAGCCAAAGCTACAACAGGAGCTGTTGATAAATAAGTAGTAAAATTTTTCATAAAAATTCTTTATTTTTATTGTTTCAAGAACAAAAACGCAAAAAGAGAAAAACAAAAAATGAAAAAATAAATTTATTATTTATTTTTCAAATTTTTCATTTCTTTTTTTTTCCGTTTGAAAAAAAGCGTACTTTGTACAAAAAAAGGTGGTGAAAGGCAAAAAATAAAAATAAAAAATTATTTTTTTTTGAAACTTAAAACTTGAAACACTTTTCTTTCTTGGTATAGTTTTATGAATAAATAAAAATTTTATTCTATTTTCAAAGATAGCTATATATCTTCAAATTTTTTTCTTTATTCTTTTTTACCTCTTTTCACCACTCATGTATGAACTTCTCTCTCCATGATGGGAAAAAACGGAATAAAAAAAACAAAAAAAATTGAATTTACTCTCTACACGATGGTAAAAAGTGGAATAAAAAAAAAGAGTGAATTTACTTTTCCAAATAAATCAAAAGATTCATTTACTTTGAAAAGAAATATAGTATTTTATTTCTTTTCAAAGTAAATGGTAAAAAACGAAGAAAATTTAGTGGTGATCTTCAATAGCTTCACCAATATAAGCTCCTGCTAATGTTGCAAACACTAGTGCTTGAATTGCACTCGTAAAACAACCTAATAACATGATTGGAATAGGAATAATCAATGGTACTAATGAAACAAGTACACCAACAACTAATTCATCTGCTAAGATATTTCCAAATAATCGGAAACTTAAAGATAACGGCTTTGTAAAGTCCTCCAGTACGTTAATCGGAAGTAAAAAGGCTGCCGGTTGAACATAACGTTTAAAATAACCTAAACCTTTTTTACGAATACCGGCGTAGAAATATGAAACAGATGTTAATAATGCAAGTGCTACAGTTGTATTAATATCATTTGTCGGGGCTGCTAATTCACCATGAGGTAATTCAATCAAACGCCATGGTAATAAGGCTCCTGACCAATTTGAGACAAAAATAAATAAAAATACAGTTCCTAAATAAGGAACCCATTTTAAATATTCTTCTTCACCAATTTGTGTTTTTGCTAAGTCACGAATAAATTCAGTAACAAATTCGCTAAAATTTTGTAATCCATCCGGAGTTGATTTTAAATTACTATTTGCTAAAAACGATAAAACAAAAATAACAGCTAAAACAAACCATGAAACTAATAATACCTGCCCGTGTACTTCATATGAACCTAATTGCCAATAAAAATGTTGACCTACAGAAACTTCTGCAATTTCTGAAAATGGATTTAAAAGAAAATCACTCATAAATTTTTGAATAACTATTTTATAATATTTTATAAATTAAATAAATTTCCCAATTCAAAATTTTTTTGAAAGTGGAAAATTTATTTTTTGTTAACAACCAAAAAAATGACTTTTTTCGCTTTTTTTTCATCTTTTTTTGAAAATCCTGATGACAAAATAAAGACCAGTCGAAAAAAGTATGCAAAAAAAAGCAAACATATATTTTTTTTGAAAAATAACGAATTCAATTTTCCAAAATAAAATAAACAATTTTTATAGAATTCTTAAAAATAAAAACATCTCTTTCGAACCAACAAAAGAAAAAAAAATGAATCAAAAAAGAAACATAAAATGCTTTTGCTTTCGTTTTTTAAAATTCATAAAAAAATTCTTGTTTATTTGTTAAATAAGTAAGAATTTGCAAATTTTGCATTTAAGTAACTACGTTACTTACATAAAAGAATTGATTTTGTGAAAAAAATCAATTTTTGATTTTTATTACAACTCTTTTGAAGAATTCTTAACATTTCGATTGTTTTATGTTTATCTTTTTGCTCTTTCTCGAAATCTGTGTTTTCTTTTCAGCAGTTGCTGAAAAGATAAAAAAAAAAGGGCCAAAAAAAACTAAAGAAAACACAAAGCATCCATCATGTCGCTTGGTGGCAAAGTCACCAAGCGACAAGAAAGATAGAAAAAAAATTCAAAAATAACCAAAAAAATCAACAGAAAAGAAAAATTCTTCAAAATGAATAGAGATGAGCATTTAAATTTGTAAAAAACCTTTTCTTTTAGAGCAAAAAAAAAAGACTTGCTCAAAAATGAAATTTTTTGAAGAAATTTATAGAGAAGAACCTAAACCAACATAAGAACCATAGAAAAAGATTGCAAGAATAGCTAGAGCTGCCGTCCCTACAAAAGTTCCAATTAACCATAACGGGATACGTCCAGTAGTTCCTGTATTAGACATAAGAAAAAATATTTTGTATGTATATAGGTAAAATCAAGAAAAATTTGAAAGTCACTAAAAAAAAATTTTTTAGTTTTTTTAAATAAAGAAAAGAAATTTTTCTCTTTCTTGGGAATCTTACTTCTAAAAATAAATTTTATAGAAAGTTTTCTAAAACAAAGCTGCTTTTTTATTTTTTAAATATCGATACAACTTTTTTTTCAGTGTTTTTTAAGTATACAAAGCAACAAAAAAGGTTCACTTTGATTTTTTTTTTGCACCCTTCTTTCCATTGTGCAAACTTTGTTTTTTGAGTTTTCTTGCCTCTCCTTTCTGTTAAATACAGTTAGAAAAAACAAAAATCCAAAAAACTAGACAGCGAAATCAGGGTGTAAAAATAAACAAAAACCAAAAAATTTTTAGAAGTTTTCTATTTTTAGAAATAGATAGCCTCAAACATAAAACAATAGAAAGAATAATATTACACGAACGTGCTCAAAATCAAAAAGTTTTTTCTTTTTTTGAAAATTTTTTTTAAAAAAAGAAAAAAACAATATGGAATAGGTCCAAGTATTACTTTTTTTATTTCACACAAAAACAAATTTATTTAAAAATAAAAACTTTTTTGAGCTTCCTTAAATTTTAGTGAAGAGTTTTCCTGAAGAAAGAGCATCTATGTAGACGCAGTTTAAAAACTGTTCTTCACTCTAAAATTTTTTAAATGTTTTTATAGAAATATTTTTTTATATTTTTAGGAAATTTTTTTATTCAAAAAAAAATAAATTTTTTTTAATCGTTCAAAGTATTTTGAACTGAAAAAAAATAAAAAAGAGGGAAAAAACAACAAAAAAGAAAATTTTTTTGTAAATGAAGTGGAACTTTACAAAAAAATTTATATTTTTTAATAGCTGATGTTTTTTTATGTATTTTTTTTTCTAGAACTTATTAAAAAAATCCTAAAAACTCTTTTTATAAAAAAGCTCTATTCAAAGTTTTTTGAACTTTGAACTTTTTTTATACTTTTTGTTTTTTTTTAAGTTGAAAACAAAAGGAAATTTTTTGAAGATTTTTTCTACCTTTTTTAAAATTCTCGTTTTTCTTCTTTAAATTGGTTTTTTTGTTTTTTTTTGGGTCTATTTTTTTGCCCTTCTGCTGTTGTTTTTTTTTAATCTTTTTGTTGTTTTTTTTTATCAAAAAAAGCAAAAGTAGAAGGGTAATCCAATTCCTTTTTTTTTGATCTAAAGAATCAAAACACTAAGCATCCAACGACTCATGTACGTTTTCTAAACACTCTTTTTGGACTTGAAAAAAAAAGCAACAGCTCAAAAGACCAGACAGCAAAAGACAGAAGCGAAACGCTCTACGTTTTTTTGTTTCCAAAAACAAAGGCTTTTCCTTTTTCAAAAACAAAGGTTTTTCCTTTTCTAAACAAAAAGGAAAAAGGAGTCAGAGGCCCACTCAAAAAAGAGCAAACACCAACAAAAAACATACAAAAGGCATAAGCAAAACTTGAAAAAAGTTGAAAGCTTACAAAAAAAAGCATGGTTTGCTTTTTTTTTAAAAATAGAAAAAACAACAAAGCAAATAAATTTGTTTTTGTTTTTTTGCTCTTGATAAAAAAAACAAAAAAAAAATGAAAAACAAAAAAGAAACCAGAAAAAAAATAGAAAAAGACAAAAAAAGAATATGTTTTTTGGGTTTATCTTCAAACGCTCCGATATTTTTATTTCTATAAACACATTTCGCACCCACTTAACCAAATGAAAATAACACCTAATTGTCCAAAGTGAGCACTAAAAACTTTTCTTGAAATTTCTTCTAAATCACTTGTATGACTATCAAAGTCATGAGCATCAGCATGAAGATTCCAAATCCAAGTTGTAGTGTTTGGTCCTTTCGAAAGAGTTCTAGAGAAATGTCCTGGTTTAGTTGGAATAAATTTCTTTTTTGGTCTTTTTTTTGCCTTTTTTTTTTGCAAGTTTTAAACTTAGAGCCAGTCATACTAGCTCTTGGTTTTCTTTTTTTTGCAAGTTTTAAACTTAGAGCCAATATTCCTGGCTCTAAGTTTAAAACTTGCAAAAAAAAGAGTGCAAAAAAAAAGAGGATTTGAAAAAAGAAAAAACCAAGGATGAGTTTATATTGAAATTTTCCACAGAACCGTACGTGCCTCTCTCAAAGCTTACGGCTCTTGTACTCTAAAAATTCTATTTGAAGAGAGTTCATTTTTGAATTTTAAAAATTCAAATAGAAAAAAGGAAACAGTTTTATTCAAAGAAAAAAAATTACAAAATAAAAAAATTTTCATGAATTTCTTTTAAAAAAGAAATTTGCGATATCTGGTTTTTTTGAATCATTTAGCAAAAAGTCTTTACAAAATACAGACTTTTTGCTAAATGATTCAAAAAAAACAAATAAATTCATGAAAAAAGTGAAAAGAAAAAAATTCTAGAATTTTTTTCGATTATAGAGCGTTACCACGAGGTAATACTTCTTCAGGGAATACTAAACGTTCGTGTGGTTGGTCTTGAGCAGCCATCCAAGCACGGATACCTTCATTTAATAAGATATTTTTTGTGTAGAAAGTTTCGAACTCTGGGTCTTCGGCAGCACGAATTTCTTGTGAAACGAAATCGTAAGCACGTAAATTTAAAGCTAAACCAACAACACCGATAGCAGACATCCAAAGACCTACAACCGGAACTAGCAACATAAAGAAGTGAAGCCAACGCTTGTTCGAGAAAGCTACACCAAAAATCTGAGACCAGAAACGGTTTGCAGTAACCATAGAGTAAGTTTCTTCAGCCTGCGTTGGGTTGAACGCACGGAACGTGTTTGCACCATCACCATCTTCAAATAATGTGTTTTCTACGGTAGCACCGTGAATAGCACATAATAACGCAGCTCCTAATACACCAGCTACCCCCATCATGTGGAATGGGTTTAATGTCCAGTTCAATCGTTACACAAAGACTTTCGCATAAAAAAAACCTTCGTTCTTCTTGTTTCCAAGAAATATCGGACTATATCATCATTTAAATTTTTCCTCTGCATGAGTGACTGGTTTTTTTTTTGCAAGTTTCAACCAATAGCCAGTAATACTGGCTCTTGGTTGAAACTTGCAAAAAAAAAAGCAACTTGCACCTGTTTTATCAGCAGCTTAAAAAGCTGTTCTCAGGCTGACAAGGTAGCTGGCTACCCAATAAAGTTATTTGCAGAATGTTGTTTGTTGTACGAAAAAAAAGCTGTTGTGCTGGCAGCTTTTCGTTCTGCCTTCTTTGAAAAAAAGCTGAAAGTATTCAAAAAAACCACCTAAAGACAAAGTCTTTTTGAGCTGAGCAGGGTAGCCGGGCGCAAGTCAACACAACAACCAGCTATTTCAGCGAGTTTCCAGTATGAAACATAGTTTCAACAGTACACAAATTTGTAAAAATTCAAATGCCAAGCACTTGTAAATATTTTTGTACTTACATAGTCTCTGCGCTATCAATACTATTTGCCAGCTAACAAAATCTACCATAAATTAAATTAAGAACATTGTTTCTAGGACAATGTTAGCAAGCGTGAGAAGTTTTATAATGTTTTATTTGACAATCAAGCATTTTTAGCTTGTTTTTTACAAAAGAAGAACACTTGTTTTTTATCATTTTTCTGAAGATGATTCTTTATCCTCAAGTGATTTTAAGCGTTGTTCACGTTTTTTTCCAAGCGAAGCAGGTTTTTTTTTCTCCTAAGGAGAAAAAAAAACTTTTTGCTTCATTTAAATGCCCGTATACACGTTTTGCATCTTGAATTACTTTTCCACAACAAACCATACCAGTTTTAGACTTTTTGTAGTTTGTAACAGTAGTATTATGCGTAACATCATGAATAGGACAATAAATTACTATTTTGCTATCTTTTTTATAGCCTTCTGCTAATGCTAAAACGTGATTTCGTTCTTAAATAATATCAAGAAGTTCTGTTCTACTTTGTTCTTCTCTTGTTTCTTGCCAAAAAAGAACATCTTCAATAGTATTGTTTAGCTCATGATTCTCATTTCTCCACGGATATTCCGTGATATTGTATTTTTCGAATAAAAATCGCTCAAATTGAGCTGGACTATTATTGCCACGTCCATAAAGATTATGGAACTCATCATGAATTTCTTTAGTCATCGCTACACCATTGTTGATCTCATAACGGCCTTCTGGACAAATGTTCCAACTGTATAAATGGTGACATGTAAGATTTACATTTGCAACTTCAGTAAGAAAACAACGAAAATCGTATTTCATTACTACCCCTTCAATCCAAGCGGAATACTATTTAGCATTGTATTCGCGATTTTTGCCTTTACCATGTTTGTCATTTTTATGGTCAGGTCCTGATTTACGCGGTTTTTTATCTGGACCTCGACCTTTTTTAGCAGCAGACGGCGGGGTTTGAAAACATTTGCAACAAATGTTTGTAAATCTTTTATGAGATAGAGCAAATTTTCGAGAAATTGTTTGAAAAATACAATAGAATTGAAGAAGAGTTCCATGAATTAACTTGGATTTTCGACGAACTGCAAAGTTCGAAGTCACAAAAAAAAATGAAAACCTTGGAAAAATAAGATGAAACGGAAAATAGCCGCAACACCAAAACTTGGTGCAAAGAACCAACCCGATTGTCCTAATGGGTAAATTAAGAAAACTGAAACAAAAACAGCGATAGGTGCAGAGAATGCGATAGCGTTGTATGGACGTAAATTTACAGAACGTGCGATTTCAAACTGACGTAACATAAATCCAATTAAACCAAAAGCTCCGTGTAAAGCAATGAATGTCCATAAACCACCTAATTGGCACCAACGAGTAAAATCACCTTGTGCTTCTGGACCCCATAAGAATAATAAAGAGTGTGCCATACTGTTTGCAGGTGTAGAAACCGCTGCTGTTAAGAAGTTACAACCTTCTAAATAAGAAGAAGCTAAACCATGTGTATACCATGATGTTACAAAAGTTGTACCAGTAAACCAACCTCCAAGTGCAAAATATGCACAAGGGAAAAGAAGAAGACCTGACCAACCTACAAATACGAAACGGTCTTGACGTAACCAGTCATCTGCATCATCAAACCATGTACGTTTTTCTTGATATGTACTACCAATCGCAATAGTCATTGCGCGATCTCCAAAATAATTTTATAGAGTTCATCTTTACGTAAAAAATTTTTATAAAACCTACTTGTTATTTTCATTATAACATAATTATAAAAAATATGAAAATTTTTAAAAAAAATTTTTTCATTTTTTATTGCCAAGCGAAGCAGGTTTTTTTTTCTCCTTAGGAGAAAAAAAAACTTTTTTCTATCCTGTTAGCAAATGGTTTTTACTTTTCAAAACGCTGAACAGATAGAAACAATAAAGAATAGAAAAACTGGAGCAAAGTTTGCTTTTTTTATCATTTATTTTCACATTTTTCTTAAAATTGTCTATGTTTAATGAAAGAGTGATAGAAAGAATGTATTTTTTGTGTTTTCGATCCTTCTTTTTTCTTTTTATTTCTTTTTTTGCAAGTTGAAAACTTACAAAAAAAAAGAAATAAAAACTTCATTCATATGAATGATACGGTCGTCATACCCAATAAAAAAAAATATATATTTCATCGAGAAATTCGTGAGACTAAAAAAAGCCCTACAAAATAATTATTATTCGGAAAGGGAGGGATTCGAACCCCCGGTGACCGTAAAGCCACGCTGGTTTTCAAAACCAGAGCATTCAACCACTCTGCCACCTTTCCAAGAAATATCTTCTTGTATTATAACAATAATTTTTTAAGAAAATCAACTCAAAAATTTTTGTTTCCTCTTTTTTTATTCTTTGTTGTTCTTTTTTATTTTTTTACAAAAGCCAAAAGCTTTTTTTTTATTTTAAAAAACTTTTAAAAAAACAAGAAAGAAATATACAAAAAAATATAAAAAAGTGAACGCACACACAAAGCTGACAGAAAAAAAATGAAAAAACCAAATGAAAAAAAGTTTTCAAAAAAACGGTAAAACATTTGAACAAATTGAATTTATCTCTTTTTCTCTTAAAGGCTAAAGGCAACTTTTTTTGTTTTTTGCCAAGCGAAGCAGGTTTTTTTTTACAAACGTAAAAACAAAGTTTTTTTTAGCCTTCTTTTTTGCAATCGACTTAGAGCCAGTATTTCTGGCTCTAAGTCGATTGCAAAAAAAAAGCACAAAAAAAAGACCAAAAAACAACGACAAAAAAGAAAAATTCTATTTGTTCAAGTAAAAATGAAAAATATTTAAAAATTTTTTTGCTTTACAAATTTAAGAAAATTTATTTACTACCTTTACTACTTGAAAACGAGCTTTTGCTCTTTTATAAGCAAAATTTGCTTCAACTTTTTGTTTAACTCCTTCTGCTTTTTCTAAATTTCCTTTTGCAATTTCAAAAGCGTTTTTTGCTTCTTCAGCATCAATAGTTTCTGCTGATTCTGCTTCGTTTGCTAAAATCGTTACTTTGTTTTTTTTAACAACGGCAAAACCACCCATTAAAGCATAAGAATTCCATTCTTCTTTTGTACGAACTAACATAGCTCCTACATCTAGTCCTGTAATGATAGGGGCGTGATTTTTTAAAACACCCATTTCCCCTGTTTCTGTTGGAAGAATAATTTCTTCTGCTTGTCCATTCCAAAATGGTTTTTCAGGTGTTAAAATTGAAATTTGTAAACTCATAGAAAATAAAAGTATATTTACTTGCCCAAAGTCAGGTTTGTACGTAATTTTCTTTCTCATTCTTTATTTGTTATTGTATGATTTTTTTGCCTTTTTTTTTTGCAAGTTTAAAACTTGCAAAAAAAAAGCTGAAAACTCTACTATTTTGTTTTTACATTTGTAAATACAAAGGTTGTTTTTACCTTTGTAAATACAAATGTTGTTTTGCCTTTTTTTTTTTCTTTCGGTTTAAAACTTGCAAAAAAAAGCTGCTTCGCTTGCCAAAGCACCGAAAAAAAACACAAATACAAATAAAGAAGGAAGATAAGAATGAAAAAAAGTGACAAAAAAAACGCTTTTCTTTTTTTTTTATTCAAAATAAAAAAATGTTTCATTTCTCCTTTTTATTGAACTTGTGCGACTGCATTTAAAATGACTTGAGGTCTGTTTGAATACATAGCATTATTTGCTGCAATTTTATGAAGTTCTTCTTTCTTTTTCATTGCGTTTCCTTTTTTTTCATAAGCATCTAAAATTTCTGTTTGCAATTTCACAACCATACTTTTTGCAGATTTTTTTTCACAGGATTCTAAAATCCAACGCAAAGCGTTTGCTTGACCGCGTTCTACTGAACGCAAGATAGTAGGAACCATCTGTACAGAACCAGCTCTACGTCTAGGTTGAACTTCAACCTTCGGCATTACGTTTTCTAATGCTATTTCAAACACTTCAACAGGATTTTTTTGTGTTGTTTCACCGATGTTTTTGAACGTATTATACACAATTTTATATGCAAGTGATTTTTTTCCTTTTTTCATTACCCGGTTGACTAACATATGAACAGAAACACTGTTATAAACCGGATCGGGTAAAACAACGCGTTTTTTCTTAATTGGACGACGTGGCATAGATTTTTTTATGAATTTTTTGATTTTTCATATTTTTTACACCTAATAGACAAAAAACAAAAAAGGATTCTAAATATTTTCGTGAACGGGACTGACGGGACTCGAACCCGCAACTTCCTCCGTGACAGGGAGGTGCTCTAACCAATTGAACTACAATCCCTTCAAAAGGGGGAGAAAGAATAAAAAAAGAAAAAAAAGTAAATAAACTTTTTTATTTACAAAACTGAAATAAATCTTTCTTTTGTTGAACCGAATAATTCTGTCTACTCTTTATATATTTCTCTTTACAAAGTTGCTTTAAACAAATTTTAACTTATTTCAAACATTTTTGCAAGTTTTTTGGACTTCAAATTCTCAAACAAAAAATAAAAAATAAACAAAAAAACAAAAGGAGGTGAATTCAAAAAAACTCACCTCCTTTTGTTAAAAAAAACAATTTTTTTTACAAAAAAAATTTTTTATCCAACAGCAATAATACGTGCTAAGAAGAACGACCAAGTTGTTGCAATACCACCTAATAAATAGTGAGCTACACCAACAGCACGACCCTGAGTAATACTTAAAGCACGAGGTTGAATCGAAGGAGCAACTTTTAGTTTACTGTGAGCCCAAATAATAGACTCGATTAATTCTTGCCAGTAACCACGGCCACTGAATAAGAACATAAGCGAGAATGCCCAAACGAAGTGTGCACCTAAGAACATTAAACCATAAGCTGAAAGAGCAGAACCGTACGATTGGATAACTTGCGACGACTGCGCCCATAAGAAATCTCTTAACCAACCGTTGATAGTGTTTGCACTTTGTGCAAAGTTACCACCCGTGATGTGCGAAACTCCATTTGCTGTAACAGTTCCCCAAACATCAGACTGCATTTTCCAGCTAAAGTGGAAAATCGCGATCGATAGGGAGTTATACATCCAGAACAATCCAAGGAAAACGTGGTCCCAAGCTGAAACTTGACAAGTTCCTCCACGACCTGGACCGTCACAAGGGAAACGGAAACCTAAGTTTGCTTTGTCTGGAATTAAACGAGAGCTACGAGCAAATAAAACACCTTTTAATAAAATTAAAACAGTTACGTGGATAGTAAATGCGTGGATGTGGTGCAGATTTTAAAAAACAAACATTTTAAAATTTTTTAAAACAGTGGACTCTATCTTCAATTTCAAAAAAAAAGCTTTCATTTTTTATTTTTCTTCTGTGGTTTTTCTATTTTTTTTTTTATAATCAGGGTGACGTTGACTTTGTGGCAAAGATAAAAAAATAGAAATTTCTTCTTCAGAAAGTTCAGAAGCAAAATTTCTATTTTCTATAACTTCAAGACAAGACGGTTTTTCAATACTTAAAACAAGTCTTGCCAATTTTGTAGCAGCAGCTTCAGTCGCAACGACATGCATTTTTTTTTAAGAACGTACTCGAACCCAACGAATATAATCAATTTTTCGATTGCTTTTTAATGGAAATTTTTGAAAATGGGATAAAATTTTTTCAGATGACTCTGCACTTTGTATTTCAATACGATTATAAAGAACAGACGTTTTTCCATTTGCTTTTTTTCCTGTCCCGCAGGGACAGGAAAAAAAACAGTGGCAATCTTTTTTGTACTTCCAAACAAATCTATAATTTGTTGAAGAATTGAAATTTCATCACGTTGAGTAATATAAAATTTTGTAACAAACTTGACATAATAACCACCTTGTGGTTTTTTAGAGCCTCGAAAATTTGTTTTTATGTTTGTATAAAACCCTCCATCAGCATCCGAGAAACCAGAAAACCAACCATTTTTCAATGAAATTTGAAGTTGAAACGGTTTTGCTGAAATTCCAAGTTCCCAGAGAAGATTTAATTCTTCGAACCATTTTAAAAACTGACGGCGTCGTTTTTCTAAAATTAAATTTCCATTTAAAAGATAGATCAGTCGAAGAATATTTTCTCGTTGTGAAGTATAAAATCGACAGTAAGAAAACCCATTTTTTTCAAATGTTGTTACTCGTCCAAAACCAAGCTTTGTTCGAATATGTTTCAGTACTCGAAGATTTTCCAATTTTTGAGTAATCTCAAATTCAGCTCGTTTTGTTTTTGAATCGACTTTAAATATAGTTCCAACATTTGCATCTCTAATCCAAAAAGACCCGTCACCTTCTACAAAACCAATAAACCAAGAAAGAAAAGAATGATCAATATCTGAAATATGCTCTGGTTTTAGAGAAGCATAATCAGTAAAATCAAAATTATTATTTTTTTTTAAAATTGCTTCGCGTACAGTCTCTGAGGTTCCTTTTTTTTTAAGCGCAAAGACAAAAAAATTCCAAGAAGTTACCTGCTGATTGACTCTTTCAAAGAGATTTTCCATTCTTCCGAACATATGTTTTTTTTGAACGCCGGCCAAAGAAGAACAAAAGTTTAAAGAATGACTCTTGAATTGTTTTGAAAAAGCAAAGCTTTTCCGTATTTGTCTAGAAAAAAAACCAAGAACTGGAAAATGTTTAAACTATAGACAAAAGCGAGTGTTTCCAGCATATAGCGAAGTTTAACCTGGCCCAACACCAACCAAACCAGGAAGTCAGAAGTGCCTAATGAGATAGGCATCATTGCAACTTTTCCACCAACAGCTACAACATCACCGCCCCAAGTCGCGCTTGTTGCTGATAAAGCAGTAGGAGCTGTTAATTGAGGAGCTAAGAAGTGAGTTTTTTGAATCCATTGTGCAAAAACAGGTTGTAATTGAATAGCTGTATCAGAGAACATATCCTGTGGACGACCTAAAGCACTCATTGTATCATTGTGAATGTATAATCCAAAGCTGTGGAAACCTAAGAAAATACAAACCCAGTTTAAATGAGAAATAATAGCATCACGGTGACGAATCACACGGTCTAATAAGTTGTTATAGTTATTTGTAGGATCGTAATCACGCACCATAAAAATAGCAGCGTGAGCACCAGCACCTACGATACAGAAACCACCAATCCAAGTGTGGTGAGTAAATAAAGAAAGTTGTGTTCCGTAATCAGTTGCTAAATAAGGATATGGAGGCATCGAATACATGTGATGAGCCACGATGATAGATAATGACCCAAATAAAGCTAAGTTGATAGCTAATTGAGCATGCCATGAAGTTGTTAAAATTTCATAAAGACCTACGTGTCCTTCTCCAGTAAACGGACCTTTATGTGCTTCTAAAATTCCTTGGATAGAATGTCCAATACCCCAGTTCGTACGATACATGTGTCCAGCAACTAAGAATAAAACAGCAATCGCTAAATGGTGGTGGGCAGTGTCGCTTAACCAAAGACCTCCCGTTACAGGGTTTAACCCACCGTTGAAAGTTAAGAAATCGCTATATTCACCCCATTGTAAAGTAAAAAACGGAGCTAATCCTTTTGCAAAACTTGGATATAAATCTTGCATAATTTGACGATTTAATAAAAATTCATGCGGTAATGGAATTTCTTTTGGATCTACGCCAGCATCTAATAATTTGTTTACAGGTAAAGAAACGTGAATTTGGTGACCAGCCCAACTTAAACTTCCTAAACCTAATAAACCAGCTAAATGGTGGTTTAACATTGACTCTACGTTTTGGAACCATTCTAGCTTAGGAGCAGCTTTGTGATAGTGGAACCAACCAGCGAAGAACATAGCTGCAGCCATGACTAAACCACCAATAGCTGTCGTATATAATTGTAATTCGCTTGTGATACCGCTTGCTCTCCATAATTGAAAGAAACCAGAAGTAATTTGAATCCCTTGGAAACCACCACCTACATCACCATTTAAAATTTCTTGACCTACTACAGGCCATACAACTTGTGCGCTTGGTTTAATATGAACAGGGTCACTTAACCAAGCTTCATAGTTTGAGAAACGTGCTCCGTGGAAATACATAGTTCGGTAAAGGAGAAAAGAAAAATAGTTTAAAAAAATATTTATAATTTCTGCTTCCCAAAAAATCCGTACGTGCAATTTAACATTGCATACGGCTTGCGTTCGTGAAAAATTCTTTTCTCCACTTTTTATCGTAAAAAAAACAATAAAATGAATATCGCTGTTTCTAACATATTTTTTTTATGTAAAAAGTGGAAAATCAACGAAACAATAACTTTATTTGTGTTCAAATATTTTGACATGGGTTACCTAGGACTCGAACCTAGAACTTATCGGTTAAAAGCCGAGTACTCTACCATTGAGTTAGTAACCCCTTTCAACACACTTCTTTTTTTTGTTTGCAGCCCTTTTTTTGTTGTTGACAAAAAACGAACAAATTTTTATAGAAGATTGTTGGAATTGAAGAGCAAAGAGAAGTATTTGTCTTTCTTCGTAATTTCATTGAATAGATGAAACCCTCCTTTTCATAATTTTTTTCAAAATTTCTCTTTTAAACCAGAAAATATCATAAAGAAAATAAGCTTTTGTTCTTATTTTTAAAATTTTTTTTTTGGATTTTAAAAAATATAATAACAAAACTTTTTTCTTTTTTCAATATTTCAATTCTATTTTCTTATTGTTTTTTTTACAAGAAAAAAAGAAAAAAGGAGTTCAATAAAAAATTTTTTTGTTTTTCTTTTTTAGTCCTCCACTTCATTTTCATTTTTTTAGCCAAAAGATACTCTTGTTTTCCCTTTTTGTTTATCAAACAAAAAAAATAAAACCTTTGTTTTTGCATTTGGTTTTTTCCTCCTGTTTTCTTTTTTTTTACATCGAACGATTCGTGTATGTTTTCGATGCAATAGCTGTTCAAGGGTACTCTTGCTTTAAAACGAAGGCAAGAGGTTCCTTCAGGTCAAAAAAAGGAAAGGTACTTCATATTAAAAAATGAAAAAACAAGTATCCTTTGGACTAAAAAAACAAAAATAAAAAAAATTTCTATTTACTTAAGAATTAAAGATTTCCTCCACGAGCAGATAATAATACAACCACTAAAGGTCCTGCTGCAAGAATTAAAACTAAACTAGTAAGTTGAAAAACGATTTCTAAATTCATAAAAAATCATGATCATAATTTTAGAAGAAAAACAATCAAAACAGTTAAAGATTCTTCCATTTGAGAGTTTTATTCTTTTTTTGTTTAAAAACGAAAGGATAACGGAACTCTAAAAATAAAAGAATAGAAACAAAAACATAAAAAAACAAAATTTCTTTATTTTTAAAAAAGAATCTACTTTCTTTATTGTTTTTGCAATATTTCTTTTTTATATTATAGCATTTTCTTTTTTTTCTACAATTTGTACAAAATTTTACAAAACAGAAAGGGTAAAAAAAGATTTTTCATCTTTACTCCAAATTATCTTTTTTTTGCAAACTTTGCTTTTTTTTTATCCAAAAAGATAGACTGTTCTTTTTTTTTTTTGCGTTTGGTGTTTTCCTCCTGTTTTCAAACTTTTTGGGCCCATCGAAGACCTGTTTTTTGCTATTGTTACTTTTTTTTGATCTTTTCATTGTTTTTTTTTAATCCTTTAGTTTTTTTTTGATCCCTGGGCAAGCGAAGCAGGTTTTTTTTATTCAAAAACAAAAAAAGCAAAAAAAAAGTCAAAGATCAAAAAAAAGCAAAAACAAAGTAGAAACACGAGGAAAAAAACAAAGCAGAGCTTTTCGAATAAAAAAAACAGAAAAAACTTAGAAATTGAAAAAAATTTAGGCATTTACAGCTTCTTTTGCAGCAAACATTAATTCAAGTGTAATAAATGATTTTTTATTTTGCTGAGCAAATTTTTCAACATTTCGTTTTACTTTTCCACGAACAAAACCTGGAATTCTTGATAATTCTTGTAATGCTTCTGATGACCATTCTAAAGAACCATCGTTTGATGATTTCGGAAGAATTTCTTTTGTATCGTGACCATTGAAAATTTCAAGAAGATGATCTTCCATTCCTAACGTAAAAGAATTATAAACTAAATCAGCAATCTGATTTGTGCCTTCGTAACCCAGGAATGGACGATAACCTAATGGAAAATTTTGAATATGGACTGGAGCGGAAATAACTCCGCAAGGAATATCTAAACGTTTTCCAACATGTCGTTCCATTTGGGTTCCAAAAATAGCAGCTGGTTCTAAACGCGCGATCATATCTCCAACTTGAGTATGATCTTCGGTAATTAAGATTTCGTCACAAAAGCCTGTGACTTGTTCTCGAAACCAATCTGCATCGTGTTTGCAATACGTGCCTGAACAAACAATTTTAATTCCCATCTCGCACGCCAAAATTTTCGTAATACAAGCTGCATGCGTAGCATCCCCGAAAACAACTGCACGTTTTCCAGTTAAATTTTGACAATCGATCGATTTTGAAAACCAAGCTGCTTGAGAAACAAAACGAGTTTGTTCATAGATATATTTTTGAAAATCTTTTTCTAATAATTTTGCTACTTCCCTCGAAAAGCCGTGAGTTCTTTTTTGCTCTTTGAATCCATCAGCAACGCTTTCAGAAGAAAGAGGAACAGAGAAATCTGAAAAAGCAGAAGACTTCTTGATGTTTTTTAAGAGCGTTTCGATTTCTTGAATAAAGACAGCTGTGTTTAAAATTCCCATAGGAGTTGTTGAAATATAAGGCATTTGAAATTCATTTTTTAAATACATAGCTGTCATTAATCCGACTTCACGATATGGAACGATGTTAAAGTGTGCTTTTGGTAAATTACGGAGATTTGTAACGTTCCCTCCTTCAGGAATAATTTCATTAATTTCAATTCCTAAATCTGTTAATAAACGTTTTAATTCACGACAATCATGCATATTATGGAATCCTAAAGTGAAAACACCTAAAATATTTGCAGAGATTTTAGGTGTTTTTGAAAAGCTAAATTTTTCTTTTTTAGCTTTTTCGATATAAAATCGAACGATTTGTTCAAGAGTTCGATCTGCTGCTTGAAATTCATTGACACGATAATGATTCACATCTGCTAAAAGAACGTCGGCTTGCGAATCTTTTAAAGTGAGAGCACGATTGACAAAATTTTGCAAATCTTCTTGCAAAATACTCGAAGTGCAAGTTGGAGTTAAAATTATTAAATCTGGTCTTTCTTCTTTATCTTTTCGTGTAATGTTATCAACAACTTTTTCTTGTGAACCACGAGCTAATACGTGTCGATCGACAATACTTGCCGTAACCGGAGTAAAATCTCTTTCTCGTTCTAACATAGAACGCATCACATTAAAATAATCATCTCCAAGAGGTGCATGCATGATAGCATGCACATTTTTAAATGAACTTGCAACTCTTAAAGTTCCTAAGTGAGCAGGACCTGCATACATCCAGTACGCTAATTTCATTTTTTTATTTTTTTATTTTTTAAGAATTTATAATTCAAACTGTAGCTTATATATTATCATAAAAAAAATTTTTTCTATTTTTTTGTTTTTTCATTTTTTCCTTTATCTTTTAAAATTCTCTCTTTGAAAAATTTTTAAATTCTCTTCTTGAAAAAAATTTTAAACTTTTATTGACCCTTGTTTTTAAAATGTCTTTTGTTGTTTTTTTTGTTTTTTTAACTCTTACGGAAAAAACAACAGTCCGAGCATAAACAAAAAAAAATAGCAAAAAGCTCTATTTTATTTTTTGTTCTTGTGGTTTCCAAAAAAACTATAAGGACAAAACTGAATGTAACAAAGGTCTTCATTTTATTGAAAGGACCAAAAAACGAACCCAAAAATTTCAAAATTTTTTTTAAAGTACCTTTTTAAAGTATTTTTAAAAACAAAAAAAAATTAAAAAAAATAGAAAAATAAAATTCATTAAATTTGACAAAGAAAAATCTATAAAGTAATATATTAAAAGATATAAATAATAAAATAAAAAAAAACGCAGGATAGAGCAGTCTGGTAGCTCGTGGGGCTCATAATCCCAATGTCGCAGGTTCAAATCCTGCTCCTGCAATACGAATAAAATTTTTTTTCTTTTTTGGCCCTTTATTTTGGCTCAAAGGGCGCTTTTCTTCTCGAAATTCTCAATCTTCTTTTGAATTTTTTTCTTAAAAAATAAAAAATGTCACATATTGTAAAAATTTATGATACTTGTATTGGTTGTACACAATGTGTACGTGCTTGTCCATTAGATGTTTTAGAAATGGTTCCTTGGAACGGTTGTAAAGCAAATCAAATGGCTTCAGCCCCACGTACTGAAGATTGTGTTGGTTGTAAACGTTGTGAAACTGCTTGTCCTACTGATTTCTTATCAGTACGTGTTTATTTAGGTTCTGAAACAACTCGTAGTATGGGTCTTTCTTATTAATTTGAATAAAAAAATTTTTTTTTTGATTTTCTTCTGAGATCAGAATGAAACAAAATAAAAATTTAAAAAAAGTCATAAATTTTTTTTTTCGCTTCTTTCTTCCTTTCTTTTTTTATTGGCTTTGTTTTTTGCTTTTGTTTTATAAGGCTGATGTAAAAAACAGCGAATAAAAAAAGAAAGTGAATCTTAAAATTTTCATTCATTCATTTTATGTTAACGATTACTAGCTATGTTGGTTTACTTTTTGCTGCTTTAGGTTTTACTCTAGGACTTTATTTTGGTTTAACAAAAGTTGTAAAATTAATTTAATCAAAACAAAAAAAATAAAAAGGAAAATGGTTTTTTAGAAGTTTTTTCTTCGACTTGAAGAAACCATTTTCTTTTTTTATGAAATTTTTTCATCTTTATAGCAACTTGTTTGTCAGAAAAGAATAAACAAGTGTGGTATAGGGAAAAAAAAGGAAAAGTTTAAAACTTTTCAAAAATTTTTAAAAAATATTGATTCTCAAAAAAAAGAATGTTAAAATTTTTCAAGAAATCTTAAAAATTTTAAAGAAAAAAAAACATCCTCAGTAGCTCAGTGGTAGAGCGGTCGGCTGTTAACCGATAGGCCGTAGGTTCAAGTCCTACCTGGGGAGATAAACTAGAGAAAAAAACAGAAAATAATCCGTACTCAGAATAAAGTAGATATAAAGAGCGCTAAGACGTTCAAAGAAAGAAGCTTTCTTTGTGTTTTTTATAGAAAAAAAGTGTCCTCCTTTTTTATACTTCATCTGTGGCTTCTTTTTTGCTTTTTTTTGCAAGTTTTAACTTGCAAAAAAAAAAGCAAAGGAATAAAAAAAACCAAAGGAATATAAAAACCAATAAAGAAGCGATGAAAAGACAAAAAAAGAGACCTTTATTTTTTTTTTTTGCATTGAGTCTTTTCTTGTGTTTTCTTTGAAAACACAAGTGCCTTATGGACCAAAACTATAAGAACAATAAATAGACAGTATTGTTCTTACAGTTACAAAAAAAAGTAAAAACAAAAAAAAGCTTTCGAAAAAAAAATATTTCTTTTTTAGTATTTTCATTTTTTTCAAAATTCTCTAGAAACAAGTCTTTATTTTGTAAAAACTTGCTCTAAAAGATTTGGAAAAAACAAAGAAAAATGCTTTTCTTCAAAAATTGGAAGAAAGGCATTTTTTTTTAGAGAGAAAAGAAAATTTTGACTAAGAAAATAATCATTTGAAATTCTTCTCTTTTTTGTTTTTTATCTTTCTGAAATTTGAAGACAAAAGAAGAGAGTTGGGTACAATCCAACCTTTTTTTTTGTTCTTCTTTTTTCTAAACTTGAGTCAAAAATAAATTTTTTTTTGTCTTTTCAGCTGTTGCTTTTTTTTTGCTTTTTTTTTTGCAAGTTTTTATCTTGCAAAAAAAAAACGGAAAAATCAAAAAAAAAAACCGAAGAATCGAAAAAAAAGCAAAAAAACCAAAGAAAAGATTAAAAAAAAAGCAACCACCGCAGGACGCTTGTGTTTTCTTTAAATGTTTTAAAAACAGGAGGAAAAAAGGAAGACAAAAAACAAAAAAAGAAGCAAAAAATTTATATAAAAAATATGGAAACTCTACAAAAGAATTTCAAAAAAGATAAATCATCTACAAATTTTTCGAAATCAAGAAAGAAAATTTCGTTTTTCAAAAATGAAAAAAATAGAACTCCAAAAGCAAATTTACAAACTGGTGATGTTTTAAACGTCAAAATTAGTGCTTTAGGTTCAAAAAACATTGGTGTTGCTGAATTAAAAAATGGTTATACAGTCTTAGTTCCAAATACAAAGTGTGGTGAAAAAGTTCAAGTAAAAGTTGAAAAAATTTTTATTCCTAAAGGACAAGGTTCAGATTCAATGACCAATCAAAAAATGAAATATGTAGTAGCACGTGTGCACGACAGTGCTTCAAAATCATCAACTTTTGAAAAAACATCAAATTCATTGAAATTTGATTTTAAAGTTGGTCAAAAGTTTAAAGTAACAATTGCAAAAAAAGGACCAAAAAATTCAGGATTAGTTCCAATTTCAAAAAATTTCCTATTTATTGTTCCAAATGCAAAAGTAGGTGAAAAAGTTGTTGTAGAAATTCAAAAAATTAAACAAAACTATGCTTTTGCAAAACCAATTTCTATGCCTTTTGGGAACGAGCAAAAAAATCTTTCAACTTCATTAAAAAATGAAATGATTGGCCAACAATTTCATATTGTTATTCCTTCTTCAGCAAAAACAATGAATAATTATTTTGTTTTAAAATTAAACGGAACTTTAATTTTTGTAAAAAAATCCTTAGGGGTTCGATTTGAAGACACAGTGAAAATCATTATTCAAAAAGCGGCAGGAAACTTTGCTTTAGCAAAAATTTTAAAAATTTCACCGATTTCATCGATCGAAAAGAAAGCTATGGTAAAAGAAACTGTTCAAAAAATGATTCGCTCAAGCATGCATTTTGGTGAAAAAGCAATTCGTTGCAATGCAAATATGAGAAAATACATTTGGTATAGAAAAAAAGGTTTAGGTATGTACTCAAACTCTTTGTCTTTGTCGAAAAATACTTTTCTTTCACGAAAAGAAAACAAAAAACCAATGGTAAAACGTGGTCGTCATATTTTGAATGTGTTTAAAACTCAACGTTGTTTTGCGCAAGCTTTAAAACAATTAGCAAAATATGCAGCAAAAGGGAAAACATTTTTATTTGTCGGAACAAAAAAACCAGCAGCTTCATTAATTGCAAAAACAGCATTATTAAGCAATACTTCTTTTTTTGTAAACACACGATGGTTAGGTGGAATGTTGACAAACTGGAAAACGATCTTAAAATCAATTTCACAAATTCGTCCAATTTTAAAACAAAAACAAAAAATTTTACAAAAAATTTTAGAAAAACGTCAAAAAATTCAACGTCGTTTATTTCAGAAAGTTTATTTATTAAGAAAGAAAAGTCAAAAATTTATGATCAAAGGAAAATATTTAATCAGACAAATTCTTGGTTCAAAAAATTTCCTTATTGAAAAAAGTAGAAAATTTATCCAAACAAAAAATGCAATTCTTTTTTCAAATATGGCATTATTAAATGCTTCAAAAAATTTAAAAAATAAAAAAATTCGAATTTTAAAACAAATGCAACAATTAGAATTTGCTGCTACAGAAATTCTAAAACAAAAAAGCCAATTAAAATCATTAATCAATGCAAATATTACAAAATTTAATGAACTTGAGCAATTTTTTAAAATCGGTCAACAACTTTTAAAAACAAAAGATTCTTTTGAAGGAGGTGAAAAAAAATTTGTTGCTCTTTCGTATGAAAAACTTTTAACAATGAATGAATCAGATGAACAAAACAAAATCCAATTCAATTGGAGCATTCCAAACCCTTCACCAGAAATGTTCAAAAAAATGATTGCTGTTGTTTCAAATTTAAGAAAAGAAGATTTCGGATATTTTGCAACAACTGAAAACGGAACAGCAAACAATTTTTCAAACCGTCCAAAATCAGCAGAAAAACCAGGAAAAACTGATGGTGTTTCGACAACACAAAATCAAAAAGCAACTGTTCTTTTAAGTAAATTTTTAAATAAATTTATTTTATTTTTACCTTTCTTAAAAAATTCTATGCAAACTTTAAGTTTCCGTTTAAATCGACAAGAAAAAATGCTTACGGAGTTAAACTCTACGTTTACAAAAATTTCAAAAGCTCAAAAATCATTAAAAGAACTTTACAGAAAAACTGTTTCTCAATTATCAATTGTTTTTTCAAAATTCATCGTTCAAAGAAATAATTTCAAAAAACTTCAAACAAATTTAAGACAATTTGCATCAGAACAACGTTTATTAAAATTCTTACCGAAATTAAGATATTTACCAACATCTCAAACAAAAATGTATGAAACTGTTGAATTATTCATGAAGAAATTTGTAGATCCTAAACTGAGTTATCCAATGGAACAAATTTATGATCAAAAATTAAAATTTACTTCGAAAAAAATCGCAGCAACACGTAAACAAAAATGGCAACGTTTAGAAAAATATTTTGGTGGAATTACAAAAATGGCAAAGATGAATACAAAACAAATTTCAAAAAATGTAGCGATTATTATCGGTCAACAAGAAGAAATGAATGCAGTTCATGAATGTCAAAAATTAGGAATGAAAATTTTTGCAGTCGTTGATACGAATTGTAATCCAAAATTCGTAGATCATATTATTCCTGCAAATGATGATTCTAGAAACTCAATTAAATATATTTTAGGTGAAATGTTAACATATATTCGTTTAGGACAAAAATTACGTCGAAAAGTTTCAGTGCGTGCAAAAGTTCAACAAAATAGAAAAAGACGTTTTTCAAACTCTTCGTTTTAAAAAAATTTTTTAACTTTTTTTTAAATCTTTTTTCGTTTTTTCCTCCTGTTTTTATGCTTTTTTTTGTTTTGGAATAAATTTTGTTTTTGAAGTTGTTTTTTCCTCCTGTCTTCTTCTTTTTTTTGATCCTTCTTCTTTTTTTCTATCCGAAGGATCAAAAAAAAGAAGAAGACAGGGGGATCAAAAAAAAAACAAAAAAAAGAAGCAACAAAACGATCCAATAAAAAGTAAAAAACAGGGGAAAAAATACAAAGTTTTTCATTTTTATGGCAAATTTAAAAAATAAAAAAAATAAAATTATGATAAAATAGAAATGAAATAGAAATTTATAAATTTAATTGGCTGAAATAAAAAAAAATTATATATAAAAACATGAATCAATTGAAAAAAATGACCTCTTCAAATGGAGGAAAAAACGATGAAAATAATTTTATGCGTGAGGCGCAAAAAACAAAACAACGAAAACAAAAAAAATTAGTCGATATGGAAGGTTTGGTCACTCATAACCTTTCAAATGGAAAATTTCGTTTAAAACTTGAAAACGGTGTTGAAGTTATCGGACATTTATCAGGAAAAATTCGTCAAAATCGAATTAAAATCGTTGTTGGGGATAAAGTAACTGTTGAATTAAGTCCATACGATTTAACGAAAGGTCGAATTACTTATCGCCATCGTTAGATTTTGGTTTCTACTTTTCACTTTTTTCAATTTTGTTTTTTTTTCTTTTGTTTTCTTCTTTTTTTTTTTTTCTTTTCATTGCTTCTTTGTTTTTTGAATCCAATCAGAGTGTCTGTTTTCCATACGCTCTGCTCCGATGCCCTCTGTTTTCATTCTTTTTTTGATCTTATCAGCTGTTGCTTATTTTTCGATTCAAAGGATCAAGAAACTGAGCAACAGCTGATAAGATCAAAAAAAACGAACTGGAGCATCCTTCGGTTTTTTTTCCAAAGGATCAAAAAAAGCAAAAAAAAGCAACGAAAAAATAGAAAAAAACCTTTGTTTTTATAAATGGAAAAACAAAGTAGAGCTTTAAGCTTTTTTTGAAAAAAGAAAATAAAAAGGTGCAAAAGTTGAACAAAAAAAAGGTAAAAAAGAAGAATGCTTTCTTTTTAAAATATTTTCAATATAATTTATTTATGGTATTATAAACAAAGTGAAATGTGATAAATATTCAAACTTTTTTATTTATTTCAAATGAATCCTTTCTTTTTTCAATTTGCTTTAGAACAAGTCTTTTTTTTGTAAAGACTTGTTCCAAGGTTTTGAGTCTTTTTTTTTGGTTTTTTTTTGCAACCAACTTAGAGCTAGTATTGCTGGCTCTAAGTTGATTGCAAAAAAAAACCAAAAAAAAAGAAGGACACAAGTGCTTTCTGCTTTTTTGGCACTTCGTACCGAAAAAGCGTGAAAACGAGAGAAAAAAACAAAACAAAAAAGCGCTTTTTGCTTATTGTTTTATCCAAAAGATTAAAAAATAAGCAAAAAAAATTATACCAAAAAACAAAATACTCTTTTTCCATAAATAAAGTAATTAAGTAAACAAAAATTCTTTTCATTCATTTTCAATGGGCTTACCTTGGTATCGTGTACATACAGTAGTTATTAATGACCCAGGGCGACTAATTTCTGTGCATTTAATGCACACAGCATTAGTTGCTGGTTGGGCTGGATCGATGACACTTTTCGAAATCGCTGTTTTTGACCCTTCAGATCCTGTTTTAAACCCAATGTGGCGTCAAGGTATGTTTGTTCTACCTTTCATGACACGTTTAGGTGTAACACAATCTTGGGGTGGATGGACAATCAGCGGTGAAACAGCAACAAATCCAGGTATTTGGAGTTATGAAGGTGTAGCAGCCTCTCACATTATTTTATCTGGTTTATTATTCTTAGCTTCAGTTTGGCACTGGGTTTACTGGGATTTAGAATTATTCCGTGATCCAAGAACTGGAAAAACTGCATTAGATTTACCAAAAATTTTCGGAATTCACTTATTCTTATCAGGTCTTTTATGTTTTGGTTTTGGTGCTTTCCACGTAACAGGTTTATTTGGTCCTGGTATTTGGGTTTCTGACCCTTACGGGTTAACAGGAAGTGTTCAACCAGTGGCTCCATCTTGGGGTGCTGATGGATTTGATCCTTTCAACCCTGGTGGTATTGCAGCGCACCACATTGCAGCTGGTATTTTAGGTGTTTTAGCAGGATTATTCCACCTATGTGTTCGTCCTTCTATTCGTTTATATTTCGGTTTATCAATGGGAAGTATTGAAACAGTATTATCAAGTAGTATCGCTGCTGTTTTCTGGGCTGCTTTTGTTGTTGCTGGAACTATGTGGTATGGTTCGGCTGCAACTCCAATTGAATTATTTGGTCCAACACGTTATCAGTGGGACCAAGGTTTCTTCCAACAAGAAATTCAAAAACGAGTGCAAACAAGTTTAGCAGAAGGTTCTTCGCTTTCAGATGCTTGGGCAAAAATTCCAGAAAAATTAGCTTTCTACGATTATATCGGAAACAACCCTGCAAAAGGTGGTCTTTTCCGTACAGGAGCTATGAATAGTGGAGATGGTATCGCCGTAGGATGGTTAGGTCACGCTGTTTTCAAAGATCAAGAAGGTCGTGAACTTTTCGTTCGTCGTATGCCTACTTTCTTCGAAACATTCCCTGTTTTATTAATCGATAAAGATGGTGTAGTGCGTGCTGACGTTCCTTTCCGTCGTGCTGAATCAAAATATAGTATTGAACAAGTTGGTGTATCTGTGACTTTCTACGGTGGTGAATTAGATGGATTAACGTTTAATGACCCAGCAACTGTTAAAAAATATGCTCGTAAAGCACAATTAGGTGAAATTTTCGAATTTGACCGTTCAACATTACAATCTGATGGTGTTTTCCGTAGCAGTCCACGTGGTTGGTTTACTTTTGGTCACGTTTGCTTTGCTTTATTATTCTTCTTCGGACATATTTGGCATGGTGCACGTACAATCTTCCGTGACGTATTTGCTGGTATTGATGATGATCTAAACGAAAGTTTAGAATTTGGTAAATACAAAAAACTTGGTGACACAAGTTCTGTTCGTGAAGCTTTCTAATTTGCAAGAGTTTTTGGTTTTTTTTCGCCAAGCGAAGCAGGTTTTTTTTTCTCCTTAGGAGAAAAAAAAACTTTTTTTCCTGCGTTTTTATTTCATGGTTTGTGAAAATTCATAAAAACGCAAAATAAAAAAAGCGAAAAAAAACGAAAAGCTTGTCTTTTTATTGGTTTTTTTGCGCTTCGACTATCGCTTTCTTTCTGTGTTTTTTTGCAGTCAACTTAGAGCCATTATTATTACTGGCTCTAAGTTGACTGCAAAAAAACACAGAAAGAAAGCAACAGCTGAAAACACAAAAAAAGAAGGACACTCCGTTTTCTAAAGATTTCTAAAGAAAAACGGAGGACAAAAATTTTTTTGTCTTTTTTTCTTCGAAAGAGTTTGAAAAATAAACTATTCAGAAAGACCAAAAACACAATGCAAATAAAAAACAAAAAACTTTTTGAACTATTCTTTTGAATTTTATTTTTTCTTAAAGAAATAAAAAATTTTTTTGTTTTTATACTAAAAGAGATGGGTCTGGATTTTTTCCAAGCAAAAGAATTTTGTATTTTTTTGATGAAGATTTATTTCATCTCCTTATGGAGATCTATTTTTTTTGTTTTTTTTTGATCTGAGGGACCAAAAAAGAAGGATTTGAAAAAAAAATGCTTTTTTGAAAAAAGAAGCAAAAATAAAAAAAAGCGCTTCCTGAAAGGGAGTACATCCAATCAAAAAAAATAAACAAATAATTATTCATAAAAAATACAAATTTGCAATTATTATTCTTAAAAATCAATATATTTGTTAACCACTTTTCATTCTATGGAAGCATTAGTTTATACTTTTTTATTAATCGGAACATTAGGAATTATCTTTTTCGCTATTTTCTTTAGAGAACCACCACGTATGGTAAAATAATTGAAATTTAGTTTTTTTTTTACTGGATGAAAGGAATAGAGTTCTTTATTTTTCTTTCATCCAGTGAATATGAATTGTTTTTTTAGATTTTTTTGTTTTTCATTCCCAGTTTTGATTTATTTTTTTTTTGATTGTTTGAGCATTCGTTCTTTTTTGGCCCTTTTGATAAAAAAAAGACCTTTGTTTTTCTTTTTCCTTTTTATGAAAGGAAAAAGAAAGTTTCTTTTTTTGTGTTTTTACCTGTTGCTTTTGTATGTAAAGGGGGAGAAAAACAGCCAGAGTACAAAAAAAAATAAACACAAAGTATTTTTGCTCTCTTTTCTTTTTTTGAAAAAAATAAAAAACCAAAAAAACAAATAAAAATAAAGAAAGCTTTGTTTTTCTTTTTGATCTTTTTACTGGTATAAAAAATAAAAAAATTTCAAAAAGTATGAGTTCTTTTAAAAACTCATACTTTAAAAAAAAAGTTTCTTCCAAAGAATTTTTAATCTTCATGTTCTTCAAAAGGATCTCTCAATTTTTTTGATGGAGGTCCAAAACTCACATAGATCGAATATCCTGTTGCACTTAATAAAAGAAACCATAAAAAAAAGGTAAAGAAAAAAGCAGGACTATCCATATTTCTTTCTATTTATTTATACAAATTTTCAAATTTATTCTCCAATAATTATATTACGACAGAAAGTAAAAAAAATCAAAATTTATTCAAAAACAATGGCAACTGGAACAACTTCAAAAGCTAAATCAAGCTTATCTGATGCACTTCAAGAACCAGGTATCGTAACTCCTTTAGGAACTTTATTAAGACCGTTAAATTCTGAATCAGGAAAAGTATTACCTGGTTGGGGAACAACAGTTTTAATGGGTGTCTTCATTGTACTTTTTGCTGTATTCTTATTAATTATCTTAGAAATTTATAATAGTTCTTTATTATTAGATGATGTAACAATGAGTTGGGAAACTTTAGCTTCTTAATTCAAAATATTCTTTTTGTTGGTTTGTTTCAATTTTTTCATTTTTTTGTTTTTTTGATTCAAAGGACGCTTGTTTTCCTTTTTATCTGAAGTATACTGCTGTTTTCCGTTTTAGCTCTGTTGGGCAATTGTTTTTTTCTCCTCTTTTCTTCTTTTTTTTTAATTCTTTTTTCAATCATTTGGATCAAAGAAGAAAGCAAAAAAGAAGAAATCAACAGGAAAAACCACTGAACGCAAAAACAAAAGTAGCAAAAGATCTCATGAAAAACAAGGGACACCTCTCAGTATACGCAAAAAACGAACAACAAAATTCAAAAAATTATAGAATTAGATATAATTAGTTTCAAGTTGAACTAAGTTGTCAATAAATATCAAAAAGAAAAAATTTTTTTGATTTTTTTTGTAAGATGTTTATAGACAAGCTTTTAAAAAAGTCAGAAACAATTCTATTTTAAGAATCCTATGGAATCTATGTATTTAATTTTAGCAAAATTACCAGAAGCTTATGCACCTTTTGATCCTATTGTAGATGTTTTACCAATCATTCCTGTATTCTTTTTATTATTAGCCTTTGTATGGCAAGCATCTGTAAGTTTTAGATAAAAACTTTTGTGCTTTATTTTTTGTGGCCTCTGGCCGCTTTATTGTTTTTTTTAATATGTTCTAATCGCTGTCTATTTTTAGATACACAGTGGTTAGAACATATTAAAAAGAAGAAAAACAAAAAGGAAACAGGAACAAAGAATGTTGTTCCTTTATTTTCGCTTTTTAAAATAGAAAAAAGAAAAAGCGAAATTTTAAACACCAATAATCAAAAAAAATAAAGACTCCTAAAATTTTTCTCTTTTTGATTAGCAACTTTAGCTCTAATGTTCGCTAACGTTGCTCTTAATAATTTCTTTTTTTCGTTTTATGATAGAGTTGTTTTGTGTTTCTGCTTTTTCCAACGCTTTTCGCCCTTTTGTTTGCTTTTTTGTGGAAGTTTTTTCGAGAAAAAGATGAAAAGCATAAACAACAGTAATAAATTTAGAAAAAAGAAAAACAAAAAGTCAATCAAAAGAAGGTCAAGTTGACCCCTTTTTTTGATTTTTATAAACTCTTATAAATTTGAACTATTTTATTTGTATTTTTTTATTCATTTTTAGTTTTTTTTAAATAGTCTTTTTTTGTTTTTTTTTTGCTTTTTTTTTGCAAAGAAAAAACAAAAAAAACAAAAAGAATCCTTCATCGAAGGAGTCTTTACGAAATTGGGTCTGTTTCTAGAGGATTTGCAAAAAAAAACAACCCTCTAGAGCGAATGCTTAAAACCATAAACAGTCATTAAATTAATGAAAAAAAAATATTTGAGTTTGTATTTTTTTAGATTGAATATCCAATGAGATTGGATATTCAATCTAAAAAAATACAAACTCAAGAGAAAAAGAGAGTTTTATAAATGGTTTTTTTAATAAAAAATCAAGAACAAACAGAAAAAAAGAAAGTTTACGAATTTTCCGGTTCATTTGATGAAACTTCTTGTGTGCTTAAAACATATTTTGCTAAGAAAAGAGCTTGTGTAGCTTTTTTCGCTACTTTTTGCTTCCAAGCATTTTTACGGATATTTTTTTTTGACTTTGAAGTGCGTTTTTGTTAACCTAAAATTTTTAAAAAAAGAATTTTTAAAAAAATTTTTATTCTATTTTTATTTTTGTTTTTTCGAAGATTTATGCAAATTTTCTTTTTTATAAAAAAGACAGTAAAATCTCAAAAAACATTTAAATTTCGGCTTCAAAACCTTAAATAATTTTTTTCAAATTTTAAGGCTTTTTTCACTAAAAAAATGAAAGAACATGGAATATTCAGAAAAATTCTTTCTTTTTAAATATTCACTTATTTAATTGACATTACAAGTTTAAAGAAAGTGTCGGGATCGCAAATTGCTAACTGTGCTAACACTTTTCGATTTAATAAAATTTTTGAATTTTTCAATACATATAAAAATTCACTATAATTAAATCCATATGCACGAAGAGCAGCATTTACACGTGTAATCCAAAGACGTCGAAAAGTACGTTTCTTTTGACGACGATTTGCATAAGAATAGCGTAAAGCTTTCATATTTTGTTGGTTTGCTGTGCGAAATAATAGTGAAGCAGCACCACGAAAACCTTTTGTTAAATTTAATACTTTTTTATGACGTTTACGGGATACATTCCCACGTTTTACTCGAGTCATTGAGAAAATTTTTAAAGAGGTTATATTTATAAGATTTTATGAATTTTTTTTCTTTAACTTTGCAATTATTCTTTTTTTTGCCAAGCAAAGCAGGTTTTTTTTTCTCCTTAGGAGAAAAAAAAACTTTTTTTTGTTTTTGCAAAAGGTCTTTTTCAGCTGAAAAGCAATAGCTGAAAAAACTGAAACTCTATGAAGAATATTGTGTATTCTTCATAAAGTTTCAAAAAAAGGAAAACCAAAGGAAAGATTCACCTGTAAAAAATATAAATTCATAAAAAAATTGAAAACAAATTTTCTTTCTGTGACATTCTTTTGTTTTTATTTTTTTTACATCATTCTGTCTACTTTTTATAAAAAGCAGAAATAAGTTTTTTTTTCTTTTTTATCTAAAAAGACCAAAAAAAACTAAATAAAAAAAAAAGAAATCAAAAAAAAATTTTTTTTGTTTATGTTTTGATTTTCTATTTGAGAAATTCTTCAAAAGAAAACGAAAAGCATAGAGAAAAAGTTTTTTTCAAAAAACTTTTAGAGTTTAACACCAAAAAGCAAGAATAAACCAATAAAATGAAGTTTTGCGTAAAATCAAAAAACAATAAAAAATACTTCAAAAAATTTGCTAAAGTTTTTAGTTTATGATAAAATTATTTTTAAAGAAATAAAAAAAATTTATATATATATAATAATTTTGTTTTTCAATTTTTTCAATTTTCTTTTTTTTTGATTTTTGAGATTCCCTCGGAAAGGGTCTTTATGAATAATTGTTCCAAGGGAATCTCAAAAATCAAAAAACTTCTACGGACAGATTTTTATAGGATCGACAAAATGTTCTATGAACTTTTTTAATGGTTCCTCAAACAGAAACAAGAGCAGGTGCTGGATTTAAAGCCGGTGTTAAAGATTATCGTCTAACATATTACACTCCAGATTACGTTGTTAAAGATACTGATGTATTAGCAGCATTCCGTATGACTCCGCAACCAGGTGTTCCACCTGAAGAATGTGGTGCGGCTGTAGCAGCTGAATCATCAACTGGTACTTGGACAACTGTATGGACTGACGGTCTTACTACATTAGATCGTTACAAAGGTCGTTGTTACGATATCGAACCAGTTCCAGGTGAAGACAACCAGTACATCGCGTATGTTGCATACCCGATCGACCTTTTTGAAGAAGGATCAGTGACGAACTTATTCACTTCAATCGTAGGAAACGTATTTGGTTTCAAAGCTCTTCGTGCTTTACGTTTAGAAGATTTACGTATTCCTCCTGCTTACGTGAAAACATTCCAAGGACCTCCACATGGTATCCAAGTTGAGCGTGACAAACTAAACAAATATGGTCGTGGTTTATTAGGTTGTACTATTAAACCAAAATTAGGTTTATCAGCGAAAAACTACGGTCGTGCTGTTTACGAGTGTTTACGTGGTGGTTTAGACTTCACAAAAGATGACGAAAACGTTAACTCACAACCATTCATGCGTTGGAGAGACCGTTTCTTATTCGTTGCTGAGGCTTGTTACAAAGCTCAAGCTGAAACTGGTAAGATTTTGCCCTAATGAATCACTTATGATCATTTGCTATTGGATGAATTGCAAGGAAACCTTATTTTGAAATAGAACATGAAACAAAAACTTAAAATAAAAATATGACGCATAGCTTTTTTGAAAAATTTACAGATGAACAAATATTTTCTCTATGGAATTCTTCACAAACTTTGTTAGAAATTGCTCAACGACTCGGATTTAAAAACTCAAATTTACAACGTATTGACTATGAACATGTTTCAGAACGAAAAACACGTGAAATATGGAAAAAATATATTCTTGGAATTGATCGTGAAAAAGAAAAACAAAGACCAAACACAATTACTCAATTTTCGTCAGAACATCTTCTTGAAGCTCTTAATTCAGATGGAATTCAAACTGTTAGCCATTTAGCTTTACATTTTTTATTATCAGCAAAGCATGGAAGAAAACAAATCAAACAAAGATTACAAGAACTAAATCTTCCTATTAAAGATTGTTTGTATAAAGGAATTTATGGTATTTCAGCAACACCTATTCATTATCCAACAAGATTTTATGAAAATAGAGTTGGACAAAAGCCAAAAATCTGTCCTGCTTGCAATTTTAAAGCAATTGATTCAATTCAAATTGAATTACACCATTTGTCTGAAGTTGATACTGGATCTAAAAATAAAAGAAATGTTGACTATTATAGAACAACTGCAATTGAACCTCTTTGTGCAAATTGTCACTCTTTATAACACCGCACTGGAGAACATCTAAAAAATAATTGTGGATTATGGAAAAGAAAAAGATTGCTCCCAAATCTTAAATATAGTAATCCAAATGATATGTTTACAAATCCTTGTTTGGAGACATATCGTCTTCAAAAAAAATATTATCTTTGTTGGGTTCTGTCAGGTCCAAATGATTATAAATGTTTTGAATGCGGTGTAAGCACATGGGGACCGGAACAAAAATTATTATCTTTAGAAATGAATCATAAAAATGGAAATAGACAAAATAGTTTTAGCAAATCTTGAACTTCTTTGTCCAAATTGCCATAGAGTTCATACAGCAAATTTATAATTTTTGACTCCAACATAATTCATTTTTAGAAGTTTTAGCTTCACTTTGCCGTTGTTTTTAATAAAATTTATTTGATTTAAATATATTTTTAGAAGTTTTTTATTTTGTTAGAGTTTTAATGAAATTTTCTGAGTTAAGTAAATTTTTTGAAGTTTGTAGTTCATTTACTAGTGTTTTAAGTCAAATTTTGACTGATTTGAATAGTAACTGAATAATTTTAACTTTGTTTGTGGAAAATTTTTTTTTGCACACTATTTTTTCTTGGCTGTTGGCCCAGCTTTTGCTTTTTTTTCGCCCCTGTGGTACCGTGAAAAAAGCAAAAGCTGGAAAATAGAAAAATAATGTGCACTTACTACTTCTGCAGTCAAAAAAGTTCTTTATGATAATAATTATAAACTTCTTTTTTAGAACTTAGTCTACTTTGCACTCAGCACTACAAAGTTGTCCAGGGTCACGCTAGCAAAGCTATCAGAGCCAATTTTTATTATAAGTTTTTTGTTTGGTATGTAATCTAATCATTCAAAAAAGGCAATTTGCAGCCAACATTTTTTCTGTCCTGGCGAAGCTACCCTCTGGGTTCGGACCGCCTTTTGATGTTTTTTAAAAAAAAAACCGCTTTTTTTAGCTATGCTAAAAAATACGCCAAAAATTGGTTGTTTTGAAAAAATATGGTTTAACGACTAAAAATAATTTAAATGTATCCAAAAAAGTTTATAAAACTTTTAAGAAATAGTCTGAACTTTCTTGAAAAAGAGAGACGCTTTTTTCTTCTACAAAACAACTTTTTGTTTATGGCGGAGCCAACTCTTTGACTTTTGCAAACAGACAACTATTGCAAAAAATAAAAAAATTAAAGTTTTATGTAAAGAAGAAAAAATCAATAACATTTTTGGAAATTAAAGGGCACTACTTAAACGCTACTGCTGGTACTTGCGAAGAAATGTTAAAACGTGCACAATGTGCTAAAGAATTAGGTATTCCGATCATCATGCACGACTACCTGACAGGTGGTTTCACAGCAAACACTTCTTTAGCTTCTTACTGTCGTGATCACGGTTTATTATTACACATTCACCGTGCTATGCACGCTGTAATTGACCGTCAAAGAAACCACGGTATTCACTTCCGTGTTTTAGCAAAAGCTTTACGTATGTCTGGTGGTGACCACTTACACTCAGGAACTGTAGTTGGTAAATTAGAAGGTGAACGTGAAGTAACATTAGGTTTCGTAGACTTAATGCGTGATGACTATATCGAAAAAGACCGTAGTCGTGGTATTTACTTCACTCAAGATTGGTGTTCAATGGCAGGTACTATGCCAGTTGCTTCAGGTGGTATTCACGTATGGCACATGCCAGCTTTAGTTGAAATCTTCGGAGATGACGCTTGTTTACAATTCGGTGGTGGTACTTTAGGTCACCCTTGGGGGAACGCTCCAGGAGCTGTTGCAAACCGTGTTGCTTTAGAAGCATGTACTCAAGCTCGTAACGAAGGTCGTGATTTAGCTCGTGAAGGTGGTGATGTTATTCGTTCTGCATGTAAATGGAGTCCTGAATTAGCAGCTGCTTGTGAAGTTTGGAAAGAAATCAAATTCGAATTTGAAACTATTGACAAACTGTAATTTTTTTATGCCTTCAGCATTTTTTTAAATTTTAAAGCATAAAAGTGGAATTGATACTTTTTTATCGTTTCACTTTTATGCTTTTTTTTATGGAAATTTTTTAGAAAACGAAAAAACCTTTCCTAAAAATTATCTTTCTGTTTTAAATATATTCTATTGTTCAATTTTTAAAAATTGAACAATATTTAAAAACTTAAAAAAACAAGTAAAAAAGAGTTGAAGAAAAATAAATTTTTTTTACTTGTTTTTCTTTTCCAATCTTTTAGGGACTGTTTTACTTTTTTTTATCTTTTTTTGTTACGAAATACACTTTTATTTTGAATAAATAAAGAATTTTTCTAACCTTTGCGTATGTTTCCATATGCTAAGGTGATGCCTCTTGTTTTCCCAAGCAAAGCAGGTTTTTTTTTCTCCTAAGGAGAAAAAAAAACTTTTTGTTTTATTTTTTGCTTTTGTAAAAAGGAAAAAGCTAAAGTGGCCAAAGGACCAAACAAAAAGTGGCCAAAGGCCCGCTTTTTTTTGCCAAGCGAAGCAGGTTTTTTTTTCTCCTTAGGAGAAAAAAAAATAAACCAGAGCGTATGCTTCCATACGTGGGGTTGATGCCGTGCGGGTGTGCTCGCCACAGTTGTCGTGAGAAATCATAGATTTCTCCGAAGAACATCCTTGTGGATCCATTCGTGAACTCATAGATTGTAAAATTCAATGAGCTAAGTGAACTCGTGAAAAGCTTGTATTAGGGAACGGGTTCTAAAACTTTCCAGAAAAAAGGTCAAAGGGTTATGAAATTGGATTCGTTCCCCGAGCACGAGAGAGAGGGGTTCTCGAGAATAAAGATAGTGTGCATATGCGGTATGTTCTACATAGGTGCCATGAAGTTTTTTGGGTCGTTTATTCATTGGAATATAACTCCTTTCGAACCATTGGTCTGAGACCAACTCTTTGATTGGAACATACATGCCCGTATAGCTGGGTGTAACAAGGATGAAATCTGTTGCTCTCAATACCCAGCTCCCAAGCCATGCATGCTAGTCACCTAGCACATGGCTTTCCCCCTATATCTTAATAAAAAAATTTAGTTAACTATTTATATTGTTCCAAAAAATGAAATTTCATTTTTGTTTTGTTGTATTTTATTTGCTGTTTTTCTACTTTTGTATCCTATTTTATTCTTTTCTTTTTTGCTTTTTTCTTTTGTAATCTTCTTCTCTTTGTTTCCCTGATGTGTATTTTTATTTTTTGATTTTTCCCCTCCTCTCTCGGTGAGTTTCCTACCATGCCATTGTCCCCTCGTTTTTCAACATTTATTTTTATTTGTTTGTATTCTTATTTTTTGAATTTTATTTGTTGGTTCGTCGGGTAAGGTAGTAGAGTTCGTTTTATACCATAGAAAGGAGGAGTTTGATCTTCTTTGAAATGTCTATTTGCCTCGCACCTATTCTCCTGATTATGTGGAGTATATTTATGAAATCATAAATTCTATTGGAACAAAAACTCAAGAGACAAATATTTATAGTTTTTTTTCGTTTTTTTATGGAATGATTATTCAATAGAATTACGTTTTTCAGCGTGAATTGAGTTTGTTTTTTGGTGATCAACTTACGCCTGGAGCAATGACCCCGCCTGCTATTGAGTTTGATTATGCGTGTAGAGTGCAAAGCCTTCAATAATTTACAAAAATTTTAGAAATAAAAATATTTCACTTGAATCACCCTGCAAAGAAGCGGGAGAATGAGAGACCAAGAATGGGGAGAATACTAGGGTCAATCAAATATTTTGCCCCCTTCTCAATCTGGAAACTTGAATAGAGAAATAGATTTCAATAATTGGTATTCGGTCACAAATGTGTTGGCCAGCGAAGAAATTGAAGTGCCTTTCCAACCCCACAACATTTCGAACAGAAAAAAAATTTGTTTTATATCTAAGTGCAACAATCAACGGGTATCGTTTTAGGTGAAAAAAAAAATCTTTTTCTTTTAAAGAATACCGAAGCGAACACTTCATCATCATATCAAACATCTCTTCTTTTAGACCTTTGGAAGAAAGGTGGTGTTCTCATTTTTGATAGTGCAAGGGCAAGTAGCAAACCAATAGAAAAAATATCTTTTTAGATTGGTCTTTTACAAACGCAAGTGCATTTTAAATATTCTAAATTTGTGAAAGGTCTTTTGACGAATAGTTTGTCAACAAATAACTTTTTCAATTGGGAAAAAGTAGGGATAAAGGGCTGTTTGCTTTGGTTGCTTTGGCAGGGTTCTTTCCAATGAGGTGAAAGAAAACGTCAAACACAGTTGGTAAAAGAACGAAACCCTTCTATGAAGGGCGTATAAATTATGCCAGCTTGTGGTGCAAACACGTTTTAGAATATGGAACAGAACAAAAAAAGATGGGAGAAGGATCAGTCATTGAATTTCAATATGGATTTGTAACCAGAACCGAAAGAATATTTGTAGAACCCTTTCCCCTGGAAAGAAGGGTTTTGTTTATTTAAGAAAAGAACCACATGAAAGGCTCATTTTGTAGATTTTTGATCCAGAAGGCAAAAAAGGTAAAACAATGTTTTCAAAATATTTGGTGGCTATGTCAACCAAAGACAAAAACACAGAGTTTTATTGTGGTTTTGTGTTTAGAGGTGCAGATTCCAAAGGTGCAATTCCATTGAAGCTCCCCTCTAGTTGCTATTTTGGATTTAAGGAGAACAAAACTATCATCAACAGATAGAGCAGTTATGCTGCAATCGAAGAAATCAAAAATGTTTTGTGCAAGGAAACATGAGTCAGTAATGGTCGTTATGCCCATTCCACACCTATTCATTTTTCAAATTTTTTACCAAAGTTGTCAGTATTGTCAGCAGACAAGAGGGAATTCCATAGAATTGGTTCTAAAAGGTTCATTCCTATAGACAAAGCACAGCATTCTGCAATTCGAGAAGATCGACAAGCTCATTTGAAAAAACGAAAAGAAAACAAATTGAAACATTTGTCGAATCTTGGGTTGTCGGATGAACGAAAAGCATATGATGGTGACGAAGTTTTTTGAATGGTTTTTTTTTTCCAGATCTCTTCAAAATTTAACATTAGAACAGTGCCTTCAAAAAGAGAATTCAAAAACAGATAGAGAAGAGATCTGGAAGAGAAACAAAGAATGAGGAGCTGCAAAGCAGCTCCTTTTTTGTAGGTTTCTGTTTTTTTAGTTTCTTTTCCTTTTTTTTGTTTTTGATTTATCCTTTTTCAATTTTTTTTTGAATTATAAAATTTTTCTTTTTGAAATCTTTGCTATAGAAATTTGACCAATTCTATTCTGCATAATTGTTTTTTAAAAAATAGAAGTTGTTGAAATCGGTGAGATTTCTTATGAATAACAATAAAGTCCTATTTTTGTAAATTCAAAAAAACTGAGTGAATGATGAAATAATTGAGAGCTATTTTTAGGGATTTGTTCTTTCAATAAAAAAATTATATTTAAAATATTTTTTAAAGGAAAAAAATTATTTTTATTTCTTTTTTTGAATCTTTTCAGCTTTTATTCTAAAGGATAGCAAAAAAACGAAAGGATAGAAAAAAAACCAAAGATTCAAAAAAAAATAAGCAAGCAACAGCCGAAAGCGAGAAAAAAAAGTAACTGGAGTTTTTTTCAGATAAAAAAGTAAAACACGTGTGCTCTCTACCAAAAAAATGGTTTTTTTAGAAAAATGTGTTTTGGTTTAAAGTCTCTATTTCTTTTTTTTAACATTTCTTTAACAGAAATTTTTTTCTGTAACATTTCTTTGACAGAAATTTTTTTTTCATTTCCTTGGTTTTGTTTCGAATCTTAGAGACAAAACCAAAGAAATGAAAAAAAAAATTAAACACGTCTTTTTTTCGGAGGACGACATCCGTTGTGAGGAATTCCAGTTTTTTCACGAATAACATTTACTTTAATACCAGCTTTAAAAATTTCACGAATAGCTGTTTCACGACCTTGGCCTGGTCCAGTCACTAAAATTTTTGCTTCGTTTAATGCAAATTCACGTGATTTTTTTGCAACCACTTCAGCAGCTTTTTTTGCTGCAAAAGTTGTAGCTTTTCTTTTTCCACGGAAGCCACAAGCTCCAGCAGAACTCCAGCAAAGAACTTCACCACGAAGATTTGCGAGCGTAATAATAGTGTTGTGGTGTCCAGCTTGAATATAAACAATTCCACGATAAGCACGTTTTTTCATCTTTGTCGGAGACACTTTTCTTGTTTGTCTAGCCATATAAAAATTCTAAAAGAATAAAAAAATTTTTTAATCTTTTCAATAAAAGATTAAACGAACAATTAAAAAAAACAACTTTTGTTTTTTTTGAACACCTCCAAAAGGACCATTTCTTGGATTATTTTTTTTAGAATTAAAAAATAAAAAAGTAAAGAAACTCTAAAACGTTAAAAATAAAAAATGAATAAAACTCTAACTTTCAAACAATCTTTTTTGGACTGAGGCCGGTTCAGTCGGAGGCAGGTATAACAAGCATATTTACAATGCGCCTTCTATGAAGAAGGCGAAATCTTCTTTTTTTGGGCTGAGTCGGATTTGAACCAACGAAGGCTTCGCCAGCGGATTTACAATCCGCCCCATTTGACCGCTCTGGAATCAGCCCAAATTCTTTTTTTATTTATTTTATAAAAAAAGAAAAAAGAATTCAACTCCTTTTTATGAAAAAAAGAAAAAAAAATTCTATTTTTTTTTTGCAAAAGAAAAAGAATATAAAAAATTTTTTTATATCTATTTTTTTTCTTTTTCAACGATTATAAAAAAAAGTAAAAAACAGAGAAAAAGAAAATTTTCTAAAAAATAAAAATTTTCTTTTCTTTTTTTTATTTAATTTTTTTAAAACATTCTAAAAAAAAAGAAAAATTTTAGAAATTTTATAACCAATCTTTTGTAAATTTTTTTGAAATCTTCATCTAAAATATTTTAAATGATTTTTTAATGATGTTCTTTCATAAAAATTGTCGAGAAAATAACAATGCTCATCGAAAACCACATCTTCACCTCTAACTCTTTAAAAAACGGAAATCAAATCTCTAAAAAAGAACATGCTTTCGACAAAAACCCACGCACTTCAATAGTTGTACCCTGTGTTTGTTATCGCATAGTGAAATGCAGGTGAAAATTGGTCATTGAAGGCTATGCCCTAATTTTCTTTTTTTATTTTTTTTTTTGAAATTAAATAAAAAAAAACGATGCTTTAGAATACAATAAAGAAAAAAGAAAAAAGGATTGATAAAAAATAGAGATATCCTTTTTTTAAACTTGAAACGAGAGGTTTATATAAAAAATTTTCTAAAAAACCATTTTTTTCTATTTTTATTCAAAAATATTCTTTTTAGTAATATACGGAAGGAATAAAATTTACGAAAAAATAGTAACAGTAAGCGATACAGTATTAAAAAAATAAGGTTTAACTATAAAACAATTCTATTTGTTCAAAGAGATTCGCTTTGGTTATGGAAGAATGACATTTTTGCATCTTTCAAAGCTATTTGAATAAAAATAGCATTCAAAAATTCGTCGTGTTCAAAACCCAAAATGTTATTTGGAAAAAAATAAAAATATAAATTTCAAATCAAATTTTAAATGGTCGATCAAAGCCTAGATATACAATTGTACCGGGAGATCAAATTCAATATTTACAAACGTAAAATTTTTAGCAAGCGATCGTTTTAAAGGAATGTTAGAAAAATCAACACATCTAAGTAAAAAATCCTTTGCTATTTCTGTTTATTTAAAAAGAAGCGATTATGGCTGTTTTGAAAAGCCAAATCGTATTCATATTGGTGGCTCAGGTTTGAAGAAACGTAATAATTCTTCAGGAATCCACTTTTAGCGTATGAAACCATGGGTTAGAAAGAAGCATGTTTTTTTCGCCCAATTTTTAAAACAAACGAAACATTCCGCCCTTGCGTACGAACAACTATTGAAGGCATTTCTAAATTTGTGAAAAACGGTGATTCTTTTGATTCATCGAATGACAACATCGTTTAGTACTCTTCTCTGGCTAATCCCTAAAAAAAAAAGAAAATTTGGCTTTCCTGTGAGTATGGATGTCAGTGACGAACTTAAAACGCAACCAACCTTTCTTTTTTTTTGAAACATTTTTCCTTTTTTTTAGAAAAATCTTTCTTTTTTTTGAAAAAAAAGTTTCTTCTTTTTTTTTTCTTCTTCAAAAATTTAGACCTAAAAAACACAATGTCTTTTACTGTTCCACAAGAATCTTTAATAGAACTTTCAATGGAGTACAAAATTCCGGGCATAAAAAAAGAAAAAAAAGTTGTCACACATTACTTGTTTTTGTTTAAAAAACAAAAGGAAACAAAATGTTCAGTCTTATTACCAGGTGGAAGTCGATATATTTTCATTCCAGAAGGAAAAACGTTCAAACAATTTTTGCAAGAAATAAGCTTTCAAAACAGACAAAAGGGAATTCGTGATGAAAATTTCTCTCTCCAACAACTTTTTCAAAATGACCAAAGTTGGTTTGAAAGTTCAACAAAAAATGGAGGAGAAGACTCTCAAAACGAAAGAATCAGTCTTGTACTTTTAGCAAAATTTGGATTCACACCTCAACTGTTTCACGATCTAAAAGATATTAGAGATGGTTTTTTACAATTGACACCTGAAACCCTGTGTTCTGTTTTCGCTACAGAATTTTTTGATAGGATTCGAATTCTTCAAGATCCAGCGATCTTATGGAGAATCGAGAGAGTGAAAATTTCCAATCAAATTTTTCATGAAAAAAGTTTAAACGTTGAGGAATTGCGCATTCCAACAGAAAAAATTTCTTATGTGTACAACGAAAAAGTTCCTCAAAGACAAAACCCAATGATGTTTATTCCAAAAAGAGTTTTCGCAATGAAAAAACCTTTAATGATTTCTGCTTTTTTCATGAAAAAGGAGGGTTTCACGTTTGAAACACCAAGAAAAATGTATTTTTATGGACTTCGTCCTCAAACACGTCAAATTTTGGCCCAAAATAATGTTCTTTTGGATTTTCAAAGAAAACTTGTGGAAGGTTTAAAAGTTGAAGACTCTCTCGTGTTTTTTCCTGTTTTTGAACGAGATAAATTTTTTACGCGTTGTCTTAAAGCGACAAGTCGTATTGGGATCAAAAAAGAAAAGAAGAAATTCAAAAAAAAACAAAACAATAAACAATATGACTCTTAGTTTAACTCTTCACCATAAAAAACATCCTCATTCTTTTGGGCATGGTCGACGTTACAAACGACCGAACCGCAAACTACGTTTTTTTGACCTTTGTTTTTCATCAAGCGAAAGAATGAACTCATCTCATTTTTTTCTTGTCAAAGAACTTAAAGGAAGTGAAATTCACCAAACGAATATTTATTTTTTTCAAAACTTTTTCTTTAATCATGTCAATAACTGCTCGAAGTTCAAACAAGGTGGTGAAATTCTCGATTTCTATACTTGTAAAATCAAAATTCCGAAAGAAAATAAAGAAAGTAATGAAAACAAAGAAAGCAAAGAAAGCAAAGAAAGTAATGACGAACAAGGAAAAGTTTATTTATTTTGTGGAATTGTTTTTGAAAAAAGATTAAACATCACAAATCCAAAAATTTTCGAATTTGTTTATTACGATTTTATTGAGAACTGGGAGTTTACCTTTGCTGACTATCAATTTTTAAAAGTCAAAAAACAAGACATTGATGATTTTTTCGATTTCATCTTACAACATGAATACCGGATTTAAAAATTTGACACACCTAGTTCCAACATTTTGACAACTCCTCCATCAAAAACGTTCCGACATTTTTTGTTTGGCTGCAAAACAGTAGTATACGCTTAAGTGATGAACTTCAAACAAATCCAAACATTTCATAAAATTTGAAAACAAATCCTTTTCATAAAATTTGAAAACAAAATATGGCTAAAAAGAAAATTATCGTTTTTGACGTGTTTGCTGGATCTTTTTCTGTTTCAAAGGCGGCATATGCACTTGAAAATTTAAAACCACACTCACAACTCGAAATTGTGCATATTTTTGCAATCGAAATTTCCGAAACTCTTTGTCAAAAAGCTCCAACTTTTCAAAACAAAGGTGATCGTTTTTTCAAACTTTATTGTGGAAATATGTTTAATAATGAATTTGTTTGGAGTGTTTTAAAAGAATTTGAACAAGAATTAAAAATCGCCTTTTCAAAGGTTGAAACAGAAATAGACGGCATTCTTGTCGTGGGTGGCCCACCTTGTACATATTACACCCTATTCCAACTTGGAAGTGGTATTCGAACAACAAAAAAAAATCCAACACTTTTCATGCAAAAACAATTTAAGGCCGACCGTTTAGTTTTACGTTTTCTTTCTTTTTTTCAAGAAATTGTTATGGTTGCAAGCCACTTTAAAAACGTTAAAACACAAAAAAGACCTTTTTGTACGCTTGTCATGGAAAATCCTTGGTCTGCAAACTTTATGAATTTGGATTTCGACGAAGACCTCTTCGCAAAAAACAAAAAAACCCTTCAAATTCCACTCTCTTTAAGGACCAGAGGGTGCTTACAACCATTTCTTTTGGAAAATGGTGGGTTTTTAACTGTAACAAAACATTATTGGTGTGAATATGATTTTGAAAATTTTCCCGCCAAACCAACTGCAATCTTTTCGACATTAAAAAATTTAGAAGATAAAATTTGTTCTCATCGGAAAAATGGAAATCATAAAGTCACTGTTGAAAAACTCGAAACATCCGAACTCCGCGCTCGATATCCTCAAGAGTTTATTTTTACATTGTTTTTTGCGTTTGAAGAAGAACTCAAAAACAATGAGAAATAAATTTTTTGATTTTGAAAATTTTTTAAAAAGTACACTTTTTAAAAAAGGTGATTTCAGTCCCTATATATAGGGACTGAAAGCGACTTTTTTGAAAAGTGCGCTTTTTTTTTTCGTTTTGTAAAGAATTTTTTACAAAACAAAATGTTTCTCATGTTTCAAAAATTTTTAAAAAGTAAGCTTTTTAAAAAAGGTGATTTCAGTCCCTACATATAGGGACTGAAAGCGACTTTTTTGAAAAGTCCACTTTTTTTTTTCATTTAATTTTTTTTTTCAGTTTGAAAAAAAAAAGAACAAAAATTGAAGATTTTCTTGTTTGTTTTTTTTTTGCATGTTAAAAACTTGCAAAAAAAAAGTAAAAATTTTTAAAAAGTACACTTTTTAAAAAAGGTGATTTCAGTCCCTATATATAGGGACTGAAAGCGACTTTTTTAAAAAGTCCACTTTTTTTTTTTCAAACCGAAAAATAATGGATTTTTTTTTTTTCTAAAACAAAAAGGGCTTCTACTGATAAGTAAGTGTGTAAGTTGTCAACAAAAACAATAACCCTTCACGGTTATTTTCAAAAATAAACGTGTTTCGCCTGCTTCGCATTTTTCGCCTCCAAAGGAGAAAAAAAAAAGGCAGAAAAATTTTGATTTTTTTTAAAATATGTGTGAACCTTTATCTGTTCATAATATTCAAAACAAAAAATTTGTTTTTATTAAATCTGGTACAGGATCCGGAAAAACGTATGTGAGCATCCTTCAGGCAATAGAATTAGCGAAAAGAGGGTTTTTTCCTATTTTGGCGTTCAATTCGAAAAATTTAGTTCATCAAGCTTATGATATTTGCTCAAAACTTCTCGAAGAAGATCGAAACTTGTTGAATATTTCGGTCTACAAACATACGTTTATGGACAAAATTCCAGATGAAAAATTCTTTTCGCTGTTTTTAAAGGGTGGAAACATTTTGCTCACACTCCATACGTATTTCCTCTCAAGAGGTGATACCTTCTTTACTTCACAGATACAACAACTTTCCTTCTTTTTTAAAAAGAAGGTGATTCTTATCGTGGATGAAGCCCATGAATATTTGAAGAGTTTTGAATCAACCATCGATTTAACTCATGGGTATATTCATACAGAAAATTCAAATTTTATTGTCAACTCACCTTCGGTGATTAAAAACCCACATCATTGGCAGAATTACAACGTTTCGAACCCGCTTGTGACATTTGAACGGGTTGACGCTCAAATGGATCTTTTAAAATTTGATTCACCAAAACAAATCTACGTTCCGACCATGAAAAGTCCTCTTTTTGAAAATGTAGACTTTCAAAAAATTATTTATAATTCAACGGAAACAAACAAATTGGTGAGCGAAACAATTTCGTCGATGGAAGAAACAAACGATGTTGTTGAGGAAACAAATGCCCAGGTGGAGGACACAAAGGAAGTGGTTGAGGAAACAAATACCCAGATGGAAGAAAGTTCTCTTTCAACCGTCAAAAAGAATTCTTTAATGAAATTTGATCCGCACAACGTCTTGTTGACCTCTGAAATTCCAAATTTTGAAATCGGAGATCAACCAGTGTACGAAAATGCCTATGTCATCGCACGTCTGTTACTCGTAAAACTTCCAGAAGAAGATTTTTTGCAACTTCAAAACAAAATTATCAAGCAACAATTTAAAATTTTGCATTACAACACAATTATTGAATTGTTTCGACAAGTAGATTTTGAAATGTTTCAAGAACACGCGGCAGATTTTGCAAGAGAAAAAGCCAATGGAAATAAAGATTCAATCGAAGTCGAAAATTTGTTGGAAAATCAACTCAACAACTTAAAGATGAATTTTCGAAAAAAATATTTAAAAGAAAACACATTTTCAACAAAAAAAATTGAAGCCGAATTTTATTTGAAACAAATCGATGACTTTTGGCCGGATTATTGTGAAATTTTGAAACAACACGGTCTCAAACTGACTCCTTACGAAAACACAAGTTGCGATATCAACTTGTTTTATAAATTAATGACTTCTTCAAGAATTTTTCTTATCACGACGTATCCTGTTTGTAATGGAGAAAAAATTTTAGATTTAAACGATTTTAAAATGAAAGTTTCAAAAGAAATGAAAGAAACGTCGTCAAACAAACTGAAAAAATTCAAAAATGTTGGTGACGGTTTAGATAATGATTTTGTCGAATCCGAATCTGAAGAAGAATCAAAAGAAGAAAAAAGCTCTAAACTTGGGAAAATCGCGCAAATCAACTCAGCTCCACCTTTTACGACAAGCTTAAATTTCTTTTGGTGGTGGAATTTAAATTTTTTGAGCAGATTCGAAAACAATGTTATTTTTCTGTCCGCGACTTTTGAAAATCGACATTTAGAACACGTCAAAGAAAATTTTTCAGATCAAGCTCTTTTTCTTCAAAACAAAACACCCTTCCAAAAATTAGACAAACTTACAATTTTCACCTCGACACATGACTACTTTGCGAATTCAACGGATGAATGGCGTCAGTTTTGGGATGAATTCGCAAGCGATTTTTGGAAGAAAATCACTCTTCCTTCTTTTGATGAAAACAAAGAACACGCAAACTATTGCTTGATTTTACTTTCTTCCGAAACAAAAGCAAAAATGTATTTTGACTATGTTGTGAAAAACAACAAGGATCGTCAATTTTCTTTCGTTCAAAATCGGTACGAAACTGATGGCGGAATGTTGAAATTTCATCCTGAAGGCTTACCAAGGGCAAAAAGATGTATCCGACTTGCCTCTGTTCAATCTTCGTTAGCCGTAGGCTTAAACCTGCAAAATCATAAGCTGTTATGTCTACCATTCGACATTTATATGCCGTATCCTACGTTAATTCGTCATCTGGGAAAAACAATTGGAGATGCTCGAATGAGCGATATTTACAGCATTGTCAGACAAGCGATGGGCCGAATCGCTCGAAAAACACAAAAGGAGTTGGATGACCCTCAAATCAAGGCGAATCGATTCATTTTTATCTCAAAAATTAACAAATATCCGTCTTTATTGTTGTTGTTGAAGGAAGATTTCTTAGAAATGTATTCTGAAGTTGAAATTATCGATATTACAACGTCAGAAAACTTAATGAAAAGTATTCTTCAAAGAAACAAAGGTGTCAAAATTTTACAAGAGTTCAAAGAGAAAAAACCAGAAAAAATTGACCAATATTTTCCATATAACATCGGCAACATGAGTGATTTCCGCATCTATTTGTTCAACCTTCTTTTTGATGCTATGAATGCAGAAGAAGCCGTGATCGATCCTGTCAAAATCCGCAATTTAGTGTTTCGCTTTTTCATTATTTGCACATTGTTGTACGTCGCAAGACTTTATTTGTATTCGCATCTTTCTGTTTTACAAGGTGAATGTGACAAAATTATGACCCCTGCTCAACTTTTTAAAAACATGAACGTAAATCAAAAAGATGAAATGGTGTCAACTGTTTTGCAGATTTTAAAACATGATGTCGTGACTTTTTTAAAACAAAAAAAGAAAGAAAATGAACCTTTCTTTGACATTTTGGATAACGATTATATGGAATCTTGTTTTCAAATTTTTGAAATTTTTCTTCAACTTGAACACATTCAGCTTTTAATGAATGAATTTCCTGTTGATTAAAAAATAAATTTTTTCACCAAAAACGAAAAAACGCGCTTTCACTCCCTATATATAGGGACTGAAATCCACTTTTTTCGTTTTTGGTGAAAAAATTTTGGTGAAAAATTTTGGTGAAAAATAAATTTTTCATTGTCAAAATCCATTTTTTTTTCAGTTTGAAAAAAAAAGCGTACTTTGGAAAAAAAGCGCTTTCAGTCCCTATATATAGGGACTGAAATCCCCTTTTTTCCAAAAAAGTTGAAAAAGAGTTCACTTTTATGTTTCATAAAAAAAGTTGAAAACATGAAAAAAGCGCTTTCAGTCCCTATATATAGGGAGTGAAATCTCCTTTTTTCTCAAAAATATATTTTTGAAAAAGGTAAAATACAAAAATTTTTCATTTTTTTTTGGTTAAAAATTTTTCTTTTCAAAAAAATTGGAAAAAAATGCGATTTCAGTTATCATTTTTTTATCGTTTTGACGAAAAAAGCGCTTTCAGTCCCTATATATAGGGACTGAAATCCACTTTTTTCATTTTTTTTTGATTAAGAATTTTTTTTTGGCTTTTTTTTTCCTTTCTTCTTTTTTTTTATTTTCGAAGAAAATAAAAAAAAGACGAAAAGAAAAAAAAGAAAATAGATTTTTTGTAATTTTGATAAAAAAAAAGAGTGAAAAACAAAAATAAAAATTTTTAAAAACGAAGAAAAGTAAACATTTTGTTCTAATTTGATTGCAAAAAAAACAAAGGGAATCACTCTTGTTCCCATTAATACTCGCTCCCAAACCACACGTGACTCTATGCTGCTTTCCCCTGAATTTATTCTATAAAAACTTAAAATTATTGTTATTCATTCCTTTGTGTGCTCTTTTTATTTTTTTTGCATTGGATCTTCTACAGACATGGAGGTCCAAAAAAAAGAAAGAAACCGGACAAATCTCTAAATTCTTGCAAACCTCAACAAAATTCTCTTTTTTGGTTTTTTTTTGCAATCAATTTAGAGCCAGTTTTACTGGCTCTAAATTGATTGCAAAAAAAAAACCAAAAACATATAACAGTGTTTTATCGGCAGTGAAAGAAATTTTCTTATAGAGCTGTTTCCTTTTTTAAAAAAGAAAAAAGCTTTTTCTTCAAAAAATATTGAAAAGAAAAAGATAAATTGGAAAAAGTCTAAAACATTCTCATTCATTTAGAACATTTCTTCTCATTTTTTCAAACATATTCATTTTCTGATCGATATTTAAAAAAACAAAACAAAAGATAGAAAAAATTGTAAACGTAAATAAAAATATTTTATAAAAATGAAAGAAAGTTAAAAAATTATGAAATAGCATCTCCGTTTGAGAATGGAGAAAAATAGCAAAAAGCTTTGAAGAAAAAGTATAGAGAAAGTTTTCTATAGAAAACTTTCTCTATACTTTTTAAAGAAAAACAATAATTCCTGAAGAATTAAGCGTTTACAGAAGGAGCTTCTACAGACGCTAAGTCTAACGGGAAGTTGTGCGCGTTACGCTCGTGCATAACTTCCATACCTAAGTTTGCACGGTTGATGATGTCTGCCCAAGTGTTTAATACACGTCCTTGAGAGTCAACAACTGATTGGTTGAAGTTGAATCCGTTTAAGTTGAATGCCATAGTTGAAATACCTAAAGCAGTGAACCAAATACATACAACTGGCCAAGCAGCTAAGAAGAAGTGTAATGAACGAGAGTTGTTGAATGAAGCGTATTGGAAGATTAAACGACCAAAGTACCCGTGTGCAGCAACGATGTTGTATGTTTCTTCTTCTTGACCGAATTTGTAACCTTCGTTTGCAGATTCGTTTTCAGTTGTTTCACGGATTAAAGATGAAGTAACTAACGAACCGTGCATTGCTGAGAATAATGAACCACCAAATACACCTGCTACACCTAGCATGTGGAATGGGTGCATAAGAATGTTCAAAAGTTTCTCCTTATTTCTAAGAGAGTATCGGACTATATCACCAGAATTGGTTTTCAAACCTTTTTGACTTTTTAAAATAAAAAAATCAACCAGATTCATCAATACTTGTGTTACTTTCATAACCACGAGCAACAATTGGGTTTTCAAAAGCTGCAATAGCTAATTCTTTTTCTTCTTGAGTCAATTTTTGTAAAAGATTTGGTTTTAATTCTGTCATGCGTTTAAATAACTCACAAATATTTTCAATATTATAGTAAGTATTAGTCTCTGAACATTTGCCCTTTTCGACGAGTTCATTACGATCGGTGATAAAAGACAAGTTGTTGCTGATTTGCTGTTCATAAGTTGGAAAATTATTTCGAGGGATTACTTTTTGAAAAGTTTCTATTCTAAAATTTTCATCATCTATTAACCTTTGTAAAAATTCAAGAAAGTGATCAATTGTTACGATATTTAAAGAACCTACTGTATTGTGAAAGAGTTGATGAATTTGGGCATCTAAAAGTACACTATTTTCTGGATCATATTTTATCGAAGAAAAAACTTTCTTCGAAAAAAGATGATGAGCGTTTAATGATTTAGGCTTTACAAAAGAAACAGCACAGCGATAAGAACCTTTTGCAAAAGCACGGTTACGCCATTCTCCTAAAAAGGCACGTTCGATTTGTTTTTCTGTTCGAGAAATTTTTTTTTGTACTACAGCTTTTCGAGCTAATGACATTTTTTGTTTTGATTCTGCTGAAAACTCTCGATTTGTTAACTTTTCACTCACTTTTTGACGACCACAACACAATAATCCTTGACGAGACCTTAAATAATTTGAAACAGTTGTTTCTTGAATACCACTCGAAGGATGGTTTTCACATTGAATTCTTAATATAGCTTTTTTTGAACTTTGAAAACGATTTCTTGGTTTGTTTGTGTCGATTTCTTCACGAGAAAGAGCGTCGAACTGTTCGCTATATTCACTATAAACAATAGTATGACCAAGCATACGGGCTTTCGTTACAACAAGTTGATGTTTTTTTTGAACATTTGAAATAGAAAGATAATAATTCATAATTGTTATTTTTGCTAAAAGTGTTAAGTTTAATTTTTACTTTTTTTGATTTTGATAATACCAAACTTTGAAGCGTTCCAGCAGTTTGCATGATTTAATGAGCACTACATTCTTAATGCTCAGCTTGGAATACGATCATGAAGTTAAAAGTTCCTGAGATACCTAATGGCATACCGTCAGAGAAAGCGTGTTTTCTTAGAAAAAATAATTTCTAAGCCTGGACTATATCTTCAAAATAAAAAATAACAAAGTTTAAATTATTTTGCAAAGCACTTTTTATTGTGTTATTGTGGAAAACACATTTTTAGTCTCTGAACGTTTAAAAATAAAAATTGAAAATATTTTTAATTTAACTACGTTGCTGATTTCTTTTTTTTATTTTTAATCTCCACTCAAATCCAATTCTTTCACAATTCGCCAACCAAATCTTGACTTTGTAACACCACGAAGAACTTCACTGAAGTGGTTTGCTCTTTGAACGCTGCCAGGAACATAAAAGTTTAAAAAATCTACTAAATCACCAACACTTTCATGCGGTGTGCTGATGACCGTTATTCCACTTGAATGCTCCCATTCAATGACGGATGACAAACGTTTTTGTGTTAAAGGATGTTGATGTTTTAAACCTCCGATACGTCCATATTTTGTACCGACGTTGTGGCCGTTTTTTTTTAACACAGCTCTCTTTTTTTCAGTCATTGTTTTTCCACCAATTTTACCTGCATTGCTTGCCAAAGAGCGAGCGAATTCAGGATTTTCTTGAAAGTAATAAGAAGATTTTGGACGATTTGCCATTTCTTTTTGCCAATCTACGTTAAACGGACCATTATTTCGCTCACGATTTGTCTCTAGAATCCTTCTCGTTATTTCAGCCTGCATTTCATCTGTTCGACCAACCAAACCTAAATAAGCCATAAGATCGTATGGCTGTCCATAGACTTTGTATCGAATATAATGAGCGCGAGCATGATCTCGAATTGTACAAAGAACGGTTTCACCGTCTTTAGGACCTCCATCGTGTTTTGGCCAAACGTGATGTTTTTGCAAACAGGGGTTTGATGCAAAACCTTTTTTGGCTTTTTCTCTTAAACAATCAATAAAAAATTGATATAAATTTTGGTTTTTCATGCGATTTTTTTTGTTCATGCAAAAGAACCTCTTTTTTCAGTGTAAGTGATTGTGTTTTTTACAAATAACGAAAAGAAGTTTAAAAGAATGAAATGAAGAATAAAAATTTTAGAAATTGATTTCAGCAATTCACTTTGATTACAAAAATAGGCTTTCGATTTTCTATTTAAGGGTCCTAACTCTTCTGAACCTTGTCCGATAGGGTAGATGATGAATACAGCAGTAGCAGCTGCAACTGGTGCAGAGTAAGCTACAGCAATCCAAGGACGCATACCTAAACGGTAAGATAATTCCCATTCACGCAAAATTTCTTTATTTTTCAATAAAGTTTAGACTATACCTTCAACTCGTCATTGACCTTAGGTATTCACCATAGTCAATTGAAACCAGACGAGTGCTGACGTGTTAAGTCACAAAAGTGACTTCTCTCCTTTCGGATCAGTCGTTACAGGGAATTCACATTCTGTTCCTTCTCTCCGGCTCGCTAAAGCAGGCAGGGGGGTGGAGGACCGTAATGCGTGCAACCGCATTTTTATTTTTATTGCCTTGCATAGGCAGTTCAAAAATACAAGTTTGTTTGCAGCGCTTTCGGCGTTTGGTTTCTCAATGTGAATTCTTCCCACGGTATTGCCATAGCATTTTTCCTTCTTTTTGGGGCAGAGCCCTGAAAAGAAGATGGAACATTGCAAAAAAATGCCTTAGGGTTCACCGTTCCTTAGATAGAAAAAACATTCTTTTTGCGCAAGCTTGCGCAAAAAGAGTGTTTTTGAAAACTTATTCTCATTTCAAAAAAATATCAACGAAATCCTAACTTTTGTTTTAAAGTTAAAAATTCTTGACGTTTCTCGTTAAAATAGCGCTCAGCATCAGCTTTTTTGATTTTATGCCCATTAAAATTTTGAAATTGACTTTGAGAAATATTTTTAAATACACCCATTTCTCTTTTATTACGAATAGACTTTCCAGAGACGTTTAAACAAATAGCAGCAGCTGTGACGCTTTCCCAAGCATAATTCTCATAAAAAATTGCTTGAGAAGGTAAACCACTTTGAGGAGTCCCTCCATATGTATTTTTAATATCAAAAACACCTAGTGTTTTTACATTATAGAAAAAAGTGTGATATGGGTTGTTTTCGTTTAAAAATTCAATCAAAAGAGGCATTTCGATTTGACGATCAAAATAATCACGAAATTCTTTTGGTTCAAAAAAACCATTGATGAATTCTTTCGAAATACCTAAAAGAGGAACAAAATAAAAATCTGTTGGCTGACCTTCGTCTAAATCAAATTTGAATGTATTTAAAAGTTTTTTTCGTTTTGTAGGATCAAACAAAGCAGCATGATGCTCCCCTTTACGTTGCGCAAGATTCGATGTGCTGCCTAAATACACTTTTTTAGTTCTTTGGTTTACAATTAAATAAAAACCTGAAACCCTTGTTAATCCGCTTGAGCTATTTCTCGAAAAACAAAAAGATTCATATGAAAATCTATTTGTTCTGATTTCATCAATAATCAAAAAAATTTTTGGTTTTAACACTTCAATAAAAGTGAGAGCTGTTTGCGCTTTTTCTTCTGATGTTGAGAGTTTTATTTCATTGTTAGAAAAAAGTGTAAACATGTTGTGAAAAAAAATAATAATTAAAAAAAGATTGAGAATTTCTGGAAAAAAAAATTTTCTAACAATTTTTCTATCTAAGTCTCTTTTACCCAAATTTAGAAATATGTTTGAATAAAAAAGTTGAGTCAGTTTTTCATGGGCCACGAGGAGAAACCCATGTAGCAGCAGATTCCTAAGAAGAAGTGGCAAACGATTAATTGGTAAGGACCACCGTTGTATAACCACTCATCTAAAGAAGCAGCTTCCCAAATTGGGTAGAACTTTCAAGCGCTATAACGCTTAAACTGGACTATTTCTTCTTTTGTTTTTTTTATTTTTAAAAAGTTTTATCATTATTTCATGAAATATTTGTGAAACTTAAAAATGAAACACAAAACAAAAGCTAAGCACAATGCAAAAATTGCTAGAATTTCAGCAAATTTCCTAAGAATTTACCCAAATCTTGCTAGTCTCTGAGCGGATTCAGTTAGAATTTCAATAGATTCTTTCTGAATTTCGCTGCAGATTCCTTTCTTTTTGAGAAGAATTAGCTTCTGTGCTGTGAGCACACAAGCTAATATTAAAAAAAAACAACAAAAATTTAAGTCTTCAATTCATCATTTAAATATTCTTCTTCAGAATCAAAACGACCAATAATCGACCAACCATGAATAGATTTCTTTTTTCCTTTTAATAGACCATACATCGGGCCACCACCTTTCGCTTTTTTTAAAAAATCTTTGTCAAATAAATACTCACAATTTTCAGCTACAACAGCTTTATGAAGCTTCTCAAAAACTTCACTCCCACTGTTTGAAGGACTAATAAGAACTTGAAAGCCATCTTTGTGTTTAAATAACAAAAATTTTGAAATACATTGTTTTAATTCAAAACTTTGGTTAAGTAATCCTACGTGAGAACCCCAAGTTTGTCCAACTTTTGAGCGAGCTTGTTGTTGCGCTGGAGTATTACGTGACCCACCAATAGGACCGCCACGTTTTCCAAGAATACTATTTAATTTTGGATCATAAAAACCAGTACCTCGCATTTGATGTAGCGCTGCCATTCTTAAACCATGACTTCTTAAATCAAAATTCTTGCCTGCAGTACGAAAAGCATAAGCTTTCCAATCATCCATTTCACCTTTTTCTAAAAAACGGAGTAAATGAGCTAAAATATGTTGACGAGTAGTGAGAAGAATAATATTCTTTTCATTGTCATCTCCGCCAGCATGTTTAGGAAGAATATGATGCTTTTCCATAGTAATGTCACTTTTATTTTCATCATTTTGATTTTGTGAAGCACATTTAGTAATAAATTTCTCATATGTTCCAACTGGAAAAAATTTTTGTTGTCTTACAATACGATCACGCACATAGCGCAGTATTTTTAATTCTAAAACTTTTTTAGATGTTGACATAAATATTGTGTAATAAATTTTTATGAAATTCCGCAAGCAAAGCATATCTGTCGATCGAAAATGAATTAAAATTTTGGACAAAAGTTCTTCAAATAGTCAAAATTTATCACATTTTTGTTTCTTTTTGTGTAAGTTTTATTACATTTTTGCTTAAAAGTTTTAAAGTCTTCTCAAACTTTCGTGAAAGGTTCCTGCAATTCACTTAGATTATAAACGCTATTTGGCAAAATTGTTTGAAATACTTTTCATTTCATTCAAGTATGAACAACAATTTGACACTTCTATCATGTAAACCGATAGCGTTCGATGTAGGAACTACAGCACCAGAGATGATGTTGTTTCCGTATAATAATGAACCAGAAACTGGCTCACGGATACCATCGATCATACTTTTTTTAATGCTTTTAATGCAAAAAACATTAAAAAAAGATGGACTATGTCATTAAATGAAAGTCAGCTTTGGTCCTTTTTTCTCGACTTTCTGCCCTAACCCTCTTCTGATAGGGGTAAGTGGGCAAGTAAAGAATTTTGCGCTTTTTTTTGCCACTGTCCCAAAATATTTTGGGAAGGAAAAGTTGTGCGCTTGGGCTTACATTAAGCCCCTGAATGGAGTATTAGGTGCGTGGGGGCTGGGGAGGCACCGCCCCCAGGCCCTCCAGCCCTAGCAGACCAAAAAAGAACAGCAATTTCTATCGTTTGTATGGCTTCTGGCCCAACAATAAAAAAGTACAAAACTAACTTTACAGATATTGAGCACTTTTCTACAATATTATTTAGCGCTGTGCGCCAAAATTTTGTAATAGTCTCTGAACATTCAAAAAGTTGTGAATCTTTTTGCTATGTTGCGAATTTTTTTGCAGACTTTAATGAAAATGAATTTCATTTTTTTTTGCTATGCTTTGGTCTTTAAAACAAACAGATAACAGCATGTCCATACAGGGCCAATTCTTCTGTCCCTTTGGGACAGAAGAATTGGCCCTGTCTGAAAGATTTGGCAATAGCGCATAAATGTTTAAAAATTATGTAAAAATTTATTCAATTGAATTTAAATTATCAACAAGAATCCAACCATAACGTCTTTTTTCAATTTTGCGCACAATATTACTTAATCCACTTGTAAATTTAACACTACCAGCTACATGGTTGTTTTAAATAACCATGATTTCTTGAAGAGTGTCTGCTTTTTCAATAATAACGTCAACTCCACTTTCATGGAGCCAGTGCATTGGTTGTGCAATACGTTGCTTTGTTGTTGAATTTTGACGACTCATACCAGCTTGACGACCAAATTGTTTTCCTATTTTTTGTGATTGTGCTTTTTGAGCAGGGCTACCCACACTTCCAGCTTTAGAAGGATTTAAATTTTCAGGATGTAATTTTAAAAATTGTTGTCTTTGTTGTTGTTGTGCAAGAGTATTCATTTTGCCAGCAATTTGTCCACCTAATTGACGAAGCAAATGTGCTTTGTTTGCATCTCTATTCTGTCGTAATCGAAGAAATAACAAGTCACCTGGAAGGTTATAAACCCAAAAATGATATAAATGAGCAAAATAATGTTCATTATAAGTAACAATTAGTTTTTCTTGAGTTTGATCTTCTGGTGAATTTCTTTTTATTTTTGACTTATGTAAAGGTATCACATGGTGTTCTTCTAAAACCAAATCAGGATTTGTTAAATCAAGCTTTCGATTTCGTAAATAATCCATATAAGCATCGTAAATATTTTTTGTGAATTGTTTTGGTCGATATTCTTTCCCTTTTTCAATGAAGCTAAAGGGGGGTTTCAATTTTTTTGCATGAATAAGTTTTAAAGTGTTTTATCATTCATAAAAAGTTAAATTTGTCAAATTTCATTAAATGTTACAAAAATTTTCGCAGTTCACTCAATTTTGCAGACATGTTGTTTTAACATGCATGGACACCGATAAAGGAATCTACTGGAGGAGCAGCAACGAAAGCGATGATGAATACAGAAGTAGCTGTTAATAATGTAGGGATCATGATTACACCAAACCAACCGATGTAAAGGCGGTTTTCAGTCGATGTGATCCACTCACAGAAACGTGCCCAAAGGCTAGATGCTTCGTTTTTAGCTAAGATAGCTGTCATATTTGAAAAAATAATAAAAAATACAAATTCTCCGAATCTTTTAAAGATTATACATGAGTTCAGAAGAACTCTTGTTAATAATTAACATAACACATCTTTTGGTCTTGTCAAATCAACAGTTTGTTACTTATTCGATAGAATAAAAAAAATTACCTAAAAAAGGAAAAATTTGATAAAAAAACCAATATTCAAAAAGATTCTTCTTTATAAAAGATGGATTTTATAAAAAGATAAAATTACAATATTATTTCATGAAATTAAAAAAAAATTTTTGGAATTTTTGAAAGAAAAATCTTTATTTGTTCGTGAGTTTTTTTCTCTAGTTAAAAAAAAGTTTTTTTTTCTCCTTAGGAGAAAAAAAAACCTGCTTCGCTTGGCAAAAAAGAAGTAGCCTTTTTTTCAACGGTCCTTTTTTTCATGAAAAGCAAACAAATTGTTATTTCTTTTTATCTTTTTTGACGAATGAAAAGAGAAAAATTGATGGTTTTTTCAAACTTTTTTAAAATAAAAAATAAAAACAAATAGAATATTCTATATATTTGCAAAAAATAGAGAATAAAAAAGGTCTATAGATTAGAAAAAAAGAAACAATATAAAGAAAGAAGAACAAACAAAAAAGAAAAGTACAAATTTTGTTATAAATTTTGATAGGTCAAAAAATACGAAACAAACAAAGCTTTACTTTCATGTAAAAGTCATTTTTTATTGACAAACAATAAAAGAAAAATTCAAAAAAATAAAGATTCAAAAAAAGAAAAGACTAAACTTTAAATGTTTTTTAATATTTCAATTTAACAAAGTTTGTTTTTTATTTTTTTTAGTCTTCTTTTGATCTTTTCAGTTGTGCTTCTTTTTTTCCTTTGGATCTAAAAAAAAAGCAGGAGGAAAAAACAAGTGTACCTGAGACCCCAACAAAAAAGACAAGGCGTTTTTCTAACCACTCGTCTATAGAAACAAATATTGTGGTTATAAGATGTAAAAAAAACTTCTTTTTTCTTTTTTGTTTGGGCCTTTGGTTCATCTTTGGTTGCCATCTTTGTTTTGATTGCAAAAAAAAAACCAAAACAGGAGGAATTTTTGATTGATTGAAAAACAAGGTTCCTTTGAATATAAAACGAAAAAATTGCAAAAATATAATTTGTTTTTGTTGGTCCAAGACTAGTGTTACTTTTTTTTTTGCCTCTTCTAACTACTTGCGTGTGGAGACATGGACAATATAGGCAGAAGAGAAAAGAAAAAAGTGGCCAAAAGCCTAAGCAAAAACACAATATTTTTCACCATTGTGCAATATGTAAAAAAATATAAAAGAATCTTTTTAATCACTATATAAGCAAAGCATGCATTATTGTTTTTTTCGTTCTCTGATTGTTTATGCTTTCCTACACAGTCACAAAATGTGTATGCTCATATACACAGTACGTTAGAACATACAAATGTTCAAGTATGCAAAAAACAAATTTAAATTTGAAAAAAATTTTGTTTGCAAACAAAGAAAAATAAATAAGCACTTCATTTCAAATCTGCTTTTCGATTTTGAAAAGTAGATTTTTTATTTGTTTTTCAAATGAAACATAAAGAGTGAACTTGTTTTTCAATTTTTTTTGCATTTTAATTTTTGTTAACTTTGTTGAAGCTTGTTTTTGTTTTACAAAAACAAGAAACAAGAATTGAATGGCTTGTTTTGTAAAACAAAAACAAGAAGCGAATGGCTTGTTTTTCTAAAACAAAAACAAAGATAGCTTATTTTTTGTTTGCAAAAACAGTCACAGCTTTTTTTGCTTGCAAAAAAAAAAATTATTGGCTTGTTTTTGTTTTATAAAAACAAGCTTTTTTTGTTCTTGCAAAAACAAGAAGTTCTAAATAGAAGAAAAAATAAAAAAAAATAGAATTTCATTTTTAGAAATTTCTTTTTATTATTTTGTCTTTGTTTGCATTTTCCTTAGATACAATTTGATAAAATTTTTTCATTTTTTATGGGCGAACGACGGGGTTCGAACCCGCGAGTGATGGAGTCACAATCCATTGCCTTACCACTTGGCTACGCCCGCCATAAAGTTGCATAATGTTTTTTTTACTTTTTACCACTCTTTACTGGTGCAGTGTTTGACTGGGAAGAGCAGAGAAAGGATCTTTTGAGTCCTCAGGGCTCGTACCCTGAGATCAACCCTTTCAGGGCTCACGACCCTTTAGGTTTTTTAAGGGATATTTTGTTTTTGTGTTTTTGTTTTTTGTTCTATTATACATAGATTTTATCATTTTTAGAAAAAAAAGATAATTAAAAAAAAACTTCAAATTTCAAAAATTTGAAAATTATCTTTTTTTTTAATAGTTTTATAATATTTTCGTTTGTTTTTTTTGCATTTATTAACCACTAGTGCCTGTTTAAAGGATAAAAAAGTTAGAAATTTACAAAAAAAGTAAATAACAAAGACAAAGAAGAAAAATAGAATTTTTCTTTTTTTTTTAATCCCTGTGATCTTTCATTTTTTTGTAATTTGTCTAAAATAGTTGAGGAAAAAATTGGTTTTTTTTATTTGTTTTAATTTTCTATTTTTTATTTGTATTATTTTTGGTATGAACTACCCATTTGTTTCTGTGTTTCTATCTGAAAAAAAAACAAAATTTTTTGATTTTTGTGCTCTAAAAATATAAAAAAAAGCATAAAAAATTTTTTATAAAAAACATAAAAAATTTTATTTGTTTTTGATATTTTTTTTACACCTTTTCGGTAAACTTCATTTTCTAAAGCATAAAATAAGGTAAGGATTTACAAAAACAAGGAAGCTTTCTTTGAGTTGAAAGAGAAAAACTTGTATAAAAAAAAAGCATGGTGGGCAGGAAATGCTCGTTTAATTAACCTTTCTGGAAAACTTTTAGGTG
>VFQQ010000345.1_pt1 | contig 100327 bp, 164 predicted proteins | sample 3512341 | NCBI WGS metagenome assembly VFQQ01 (sample SAMN10412373, study PRJNA504923) | tailings metagenome | isolation source: Relicate 2 Philex TSF1 revegetated site | place: Philippines: Tuba, Benguet | collected 2017-08-29 | reverse complement strand
GCATGATGATGTTCTTGGGGTGGCCGCCCACGCACGGGATCTTGGCGTTCTCTGCGGGTGGAGTGATGAGAAAGAGGAACACCAGAGCAAGGTTGAGTTGAGTGATCAGAAGCAACACAGCATGTGCGACAATGATGGTCTCCGGCCGCCCGCGCAGGGGACTTCAACTACTTCAACCGTTGGCGGTGCTTGTGAAGTATATGATATCCCAAACTCACCAATGTGCTCGATGGGGTACGAGGCGCGAGTGTTCTCGGTGATGCGGTTGGCGTCGTAGTCCACAGTGCGCGTCTGTGCAGAGGATGATGGAAGACCAGCCTGGGTGAGCACGATTGCCGCGCAATCTCAAAGCCAAACGTGCAGCAGCCCTTAACAGGCAGGAACACGGGGCTGCTTGCCCCGCTGCTGAGGTGCAACAACCTCTCAACCCAGGCGGCCCTCGCCCTACGCTCCGCACCTCCTCGTCGAACACCACGTTCTCCAGGATGCAGCCAAACTTGATGGCGTGGAAGATGTCGGGCTCGTTCTCCTGAAGGAGTGAAACAAGCAACAGAAACAAGTAGGAAGAGAGTGGGTGGTAAGGCCAGGCGGCTGCCGCACATGCGGCGCCGGCCGCGCCCCTAAGTGCAAGCGCAGGCGGTGGCAGAGGGCAGGCCAACTTTCCACACCCAATGCACTGCTTGTTGAGCAGCCAATCAAGCCTTGCACTTGAGTGTTAGCTTGGCAACCCCATAACAACTGCTCTGAGCAGCCCAGGCACCCGCACCTCCTTGAGGCCGATGGCCTTGGCGTAGCAGCCGCCCTCGATGTTGAACACGCCGCGGTCGCTCCAGCCGTGCTCGTCATCGCCAATTAGGGGCCTATGCGGATCCGCGGAAAGTGTGGTCTTCCCGGTTCCTGCAATGGGAAGCCCAGAAGGTTGTAGAGCAGCTCAGGAGGGTGCCAGGGTGGTCGGGGCGCGCATGCCGGCTGCACGGGCGGCTGCCGCCACGCTGGCCCGCGGTACCGGCAAGCCAGCTCAATTTTGAGTCCCCTTCAACCTCCAATCCCATCTTCCCTGCAGTTTTAACATCAAGATCAAGGGTTTGTACACACCCGACAGGCCGAAGAAGAGCGTGACGTCGCCGTCCTTGCCCTCGTTGCAGCCCGAGTGCAGCGACAGGATGCCCATCTTGGGCAGCACGTAGTTCATGAGGGAGAACACGCCCTTCTTCATCTCGCCCGCGTACTGCGTGCCCAGGATGACCTGCACAAGCAAAGGAGGTTGACCGCCACGAGGGGAGTGAGTAAGCAAGCCAGCAAAGGGGTGATCTGCTGGAGAGTGCTAGTGGTGCCGCCGCCGTGTGGTCTCCATACCCAGCCAGCCCCCACCTAACCAGCCCAAATCTCTGTTCTCCATGCACTGTAGCCCCTGCTCACCATCTCCTTGTGCTTGAGGGACACGTCGATGGAGGTGGAGGAGGTCATGTAGCTGGTGTAGCGGTTGGCGGGGAAGGCTGCACAGAGCAGCCAGGACGGGATGGGAAGGCGGGTGACGGCGCCGTCTAACGCTGGCTATTCAGGCAGCATGCCGCGGCAGCAAGCAGCACGCTGGGCGGCATGCACCAAGCAGCACTTGATGCTGGGACAGGTTGCTGAATCAGCAGCAGCACCACCACCATCCCTACTCACCGCCACCGTTGTAGATGGTGAAATCGGGGAGGCCAAAGTTGTGCAGCTCGTCCTCGGTGGGCCTGCATTGGAGGCATGGAAGGGGGGACAGCTGCAGCGAGCAGGCCGGGAGGGGCAGCAGCGGCGAGCAGGCAGGTGGTGCATCAGGGCGTGCCAGCCCACAAGCAGGGGCAGGGATGGTGGCAAGTGATGCGAAGCACTACTGCATCCCACGCACACCGCAGCCCAGGCTACCAGCGCGGCCGCACGCACCGGATGAGCATGTTGTGCATGAACAGGGCGTGGTAGGGGCGGGCGCACACCACGCGAATCTTGAAGCGCGCCTGGGGGTCCCAGCCCGCATAGCCGTCAAACACTGCGGGCAGGCAGGGAGGACAGGGATTAGAACAGGAGTAGGGGCCACAGATATCTGGTCGTGCCGTTGTGCAGGCGGTCCATGCATGGTGTCGGTGGTCCCAAGCAGCACACAGCATGCAGGAGCAGAGCACAGCATGCAGGGCAGACCACAGCAGGCCCAGCATGCGCACCATACAGGCGGTCCAGGGTATTGAGGTAGTCCACGGCGCGCTCGCGGTTCAGGATGAAGGTGCTGCGGAGCGGATGGGAATGGTGGAGACACAACGGTTAGCTCACAGGTGGAGTGCGGCTTGCCAGGCTGTGCCGCCCATGGCACATGCCAGACGTGGTGCAGGCCGCCGCTCATCCAGTTCACTAGGGCAACCACCCAGCCTGCTCAAAACTGACACTGCACAGCAGCATATCAAACAACCGCTGCGCTCACCGCTCGTCCATCTCGTAGTTGGGCGAGCATCCACCAACCACAATCAACGACTGCCATTGCAGAGTGACTAACAAGCAGCTCAGCAACAAGTGCCTCACCGCTCGTCCATCTCGTAGTTGGGGAGGCACATGCATAGCCAAGCCGGCAGTTTGCAAAAAGGGGCAGTCACAAGCAGACTCACCGCTCGTCCATCTCGTAGTTGGGCGAGCCGGCGCCCCACCAGATGTCGGCCTCGCTGCCCGGCTCCTTCACCACGCGCTTGTCCCTGCGCAGGAGGGAATGTGAACGCAATGAGTGAGCAGGAAGAAAGGGCGATGCATGTGATTTCACAGGGCGGCAGTTGGGCTGAGCCGAGGAACAGCAGGCAGCCTCTCTGCGGCACACAACACCCAGCCTGCTTAATGCTGACCACCACACCAGCACATGCATAAGCAGCCCACCCCCATTCAGCCAGCAAGCGCACTTACTTGGGGGAGCGGCCGGTCTTGGCGCCCGACAGGGTGGCCAGCGCGCCATGGCCCACGATGTGGGTGGACGGCTCGTACTTGAGCGCGTGCTCGTACAGCTCAGGCACGCTGCGGAGTGAGTGGGTGGAGGTAAAGAGTATGGCAGAAGGTAAGGGGCCATCCATGGCTGAGTGGGAGACTTAAGCAGCACAATACATGCAGGTATGGCTGGAGCATGGTATCCATGGGGAGCTTGGTGGCCCAGTCATGCAGGTCGGCCACGCTCCATGTCCGCAAACAAGCAGTTGGCACGCGCACCTCAGGTTGTGGTACACCACCACAGGCTTGAGGCCGATGTCGCCCATCTCATGGAACATCTCTGCGCAGAGAAAGTTATGGCAGGCATGGGCATGAGGCATGGGGACATGGCAAGGCTCGACTGCATGGCTTTGACATGCGCAGCTAGCTGCCTGGCCGCAAGCAGCTGGGGCGAGTGTCGCCAACTGGAACCGCCAGCCGCTACCATGCCTGCCAAAAGCTGCCAGCCCATCCTCATCCCAAAGACAGGCTGCGCAGTAGGTGCAGCAGGCCCAGCGGGCACAGCGGGCACAGCACAACAGGTGCAGCGCAGCGCACCCTTGATCAGGTCGGTCTGCTCGGCCTCGGCGGCGGCGCGGGAGCGCGGGCTCTGCGGCATGTACAGGTGCTTGGGCTCGCGCACCACAACGCGGGGGCCGGCCTCGCGGGAGGACGACTTGAGCGTGGCGGACAGCGAGGCCGCCTTGTCGGTGGTGTCTGCGGGCGGGCGGGCGGGGGATGGAGAAGGCAAGCGAAGGGGTGAGCATGAGCGTGAGCATGAGATGGCAGGTTGGCGCCTGATTCAACATGGCCTGCTCGTCCTGTGCGTGAAAAGCCAGCCACGCAGGCCTGACTGACCATGCCCGGCATTCAAAAGCACGCCAGGTCAACAGCCACCCACTCCTGCACAAACAGCTGCTGCTGCACTGCGCACGGCCGCTGCAAGGCATGGCCATGTGGCCGCGGCGGGAAGCGGCGGCGGCGGCGCCGCCCCGACTCACCGCGCTCCTTGCGCGTCTTCTGCAGGCTGTGCAGCTCCGCCAGGTCGGCGGCACGAGGCGGGTGCGCCTCATTGACCTGCGGGCAGGCATGGCGGGCGGGGCACGTGGGTCGGGAGGCAGCGGCGGCGACGGTGGCAGCCGGCCGGCAGCGGCCTGGGGGAGCCTTGGAGAGCGCTGCGCGCGCCATCCAGGCCGTGGCATGCGTTTTCAGCGCGTCCCAGGCGCGCAAACCTCGGCAAACGGAGCGCCCAGCCCGCACGGCCCTGGCGTATGACTAAGGCGCGCGGTTCCTGCTCACCAGGCGGCGGATGTCGGCCTGCTGCGACATGGTGGCTGGTGCGAGGGCGGTTGGGGCCTCGGGGGCCTGCGGGGAGGGCAGGGGCGGACTCAGTCAAGGTGATCGAGGCTCCAGCGCGCCTCCGGCACTGAGCAACGGCTTGTCCAAGCTGCCACGGTTGCACAGCAGCGCGCCGGGGCGCCGGGAGTCCGGGTTTGGGGCGCCCTGGATGGCGCCGCCGTTCGGCGCCAACCCTGCGCCAACCGGGCTGCTGGGGCGCGGGATTACAGCTGACCCGTGCCCTGGTGCTCACCAGGCAGTGCCTGCGGGAGGGTTGCTGCCCAGGCGCCGGTCGGCGCTGGCACGGGGGACGGGAGCTGTGTGGGCGCTTGGTTGGGCTGCAGCAGCCGCAGGGACTACTGCACGCTAGGAGCGGAGGACGAGGGCGTGCCGAGCCGCCCCAGGTTTGGGGTTGGCGCGGCGCCGCCGCCAGCGTGGCGGGGCATTGCCCTTGATGACTGACCCGCCTCCTTTCGATAAACGGAGCGCATTTACAGACAATTAAGGGGTACTGCAGCTGATATAAGCGAGCCAGGAATTCAGCGGTGGCAGGAACGAGCGTGTTGACCAGCCGTTGGTCACCAGCCTGCTTGCCTTGGCCGCGCCGCCCCCCGCGCCACTCGATTGACGACAATGGAGGCGGGCGCCGGGGCGCAGGAGGCCCCCGCAGCCACAGCGGCCTTGGACGGCGGCGCGACGGCGGCGGCGGTAGCGGCGCACGAGGCGCCGCCGCCAGGCGCGTAATAGGGCGTTGTGGCGTTGCATGGCAGAGCAGAGGCTCAGGTTTGAATCTATCTCGCCACAAAAAAGTTTATTGCCTATAAGCCGCCGCCCACTTGCTGCGCAGGGGCTGAAAGTAGCGCCGCAGCGGCGGTTGAGGGCGCCGGCGCCGCCGACGTCCCTGGCGCCGAAGCCGACGCAGCTGCAGCTCCGGTGCAGCACGCGCCCACCCCGCTGGGCGAGCAGTGCCCCCAGGAGGACGCTGCAGCTGCCAAGCCAGGTATCCAGGCAGAGCCGGCAGCAGAGGAGAGGGCCATGGCAGCGGAGCCTCCAGCTGCACAGCCAGTGGCGCCCGAGCCAGCGGCGGCCGCAGCCAGCCCCCTGGCTGCCGAGGCCAGCGAGGAGGCAGCGGTCGTTGCGCTGGTGGGCAGCATGGTGGAGCATGTGGCGCAAGGCGCAGCTGAGTCAGGCTGCAGCACAGCCGAGGCGGCGCCGGCGGGCGAGGAGGCGGTGGAAGAGCAGGCTCCGGGAGACGGCCAGCCCCTGGCTGACCCGGCAGGCACAGAGGTGGAAGCAGCCCAGCAGCTCGCAGCCGGCATGCCGGGAGATGCAGAGCTGGCAGCTGCGGACCAGCCAGCGGCAGAGGAGCGGCCAGCGGTGGGGCCTGCGGATGAGCAGCCTGCGAGTGAGTTGGCAGCAGCAGAGGAGCACAATGGAGAGGAGACTGCGGCAGGCAGTGCCGCAACGCCCGCACAGGAGCCCACGGCAGCGCCTGAAGCTCTCATTGAGGAGCCCGCCGCAGCGGCAGAACCTGCAGCCGAGGAGGAGCAGGCAACAGGAGTGGCAGCGGAGGAGCCTACGGCAGCAATGGAGCTTGCGGCAGCCGTGCATCCCGCAACAGTGGAGGCTCATGCTTCGGAGGCTGCAGCGGGAGAGCCTGCAACCGAGGCAGTGGCGGAGGAGCCCACCGCAGCTGAGCCTGTGGCGGCAGAGGAGCCTGTGGCAGCAGAGGAGCCAGCGGCAGTGGACCCAGTGGCAGCAGCCGAGTGCCCGGCAACAGAGGAGCTTGCTGCCATGGACCCTGCGGCAGATGGCATGGCAGCAGAAGCAGCTGGGGGAGAGGAGCCAGCCGCAGATGAGGCTGTGCGTGGCCCTGCCACGGATGACGCCCCCGCTGACGTGCCGCCTGACCCATGCGAGGCGGCAGCACCAGAGACAGCTGCAGCGGAGGCGAGCGCAGAGCCCGCCGCCCCAGCGCCAGTGGAACCGAGCGCCCCGTCTGCCTGCACCACTGCGGCCGGCGAGGCCTCTGTGCAAGTGGAAATCAAGGGACAGGATCTGGGTAGCCCGTCCCCGCAGCTGGATGCAGAGCCTGAGCTGCCTCAGGATCAAGAGAGCGCAGACGGCGGGGCAGGCAGCGACAGCCTGGAGGCTGGCATCCTGCCTCCCGTGCCCTCAGATGATCAGGCAGTGGCGGAGCCTGTGGAGCCTGCCGAGCCAGCAGCAGGAGCGGAGGCAGAGGCAGAAGCAGAGGCAGAGGCAGATCCAGCGGCAGCCGGGGAGCCAGCTGTGGAAGAGGCAGAGCCAGATCAGGAGGCAGCACAGCCAGCTGGTGCGGCACTGGAGCCCAAGCCGGAAGCCATTGCTGCTGAGCCAGCAGAGGCGGTTGTGGAGGAGGAGCAGCTGGCATCTGGTGCGGGGCCTGGGGCAGAGCAGGCGGCAGACGATGGCGAGGCTGTGGGGCCTCCAGCACTGCCGGCAGTGGCGGCCAAATCTGAGGCGCAGGCGGCACAGCCGGGTGTGGAGATGGATCAGCAGCTGGCGATGGAGGCAGCTGCTGGAGAGGTGGTGGCGGAGGCCGATGCAGTGGCTCTGGAGCAGGCAGCAGAGGAGGCGGAGGCAGCACTGCCGGTGGTTGAAGCGGACCAGCTTGAGTGCAGCATGGTGCAGGTGGCAGTGCCAGCTGACGAGCCGTGCAGCGAGCCGGCTGAGCAGGTGGGCAACCAGGCCATGCTGCCGACACAGTTGGAGGTGCAGGGTGGTGGCTCGGCGGTGGGCCAGACGACCAGCGCCTTCATGGAGGGCAGCTTGGCGGTCATCAGCGAGGTGAGGTTTTAGGTCTCAACAGCCCACTTGCTAGCATGAGCCTTCAATGGTCCCTGAAGTCAAGCAGATTGGGGGACTGAGCTGTCCAGGTTTGGCCATGTTTTGCAGCAGCGGCAGGTTGTTGTGGCCCTGACATGCCTACCAGCCTCCATGCCACCCCTGGCCCCGCAGGAGAGCTACAGCCAGCTGCTGCAGCGGGAGGTCAGCGCCAAGCTGATGCAGGTGCTGTCGGAGCAGCAGCTGGCAGCAGCTGCAGAGCAGGAGGAGGAGGCCGAGGAGGCGGAGAAGGAGCCCAGCCCTATTGCCCTGCCGCCTGGGCAGAGCACCCCAGGGGCGGGCATGGCAGCGGCCCCAGATGGCCTGGTGCTGCCTGCCGGCTCGCCAGTTGTGGCCGCCGGAGCTGCAGACCTGGCTGGGTTCGATGAGCCCCTGCTCAAGTGGAGCCTGATGGCCAAGAAGAGCAGCCCGCAGGGGAGGCGGGTGCTCCCTGCTGCGGCTGCCTCGCACGGCGCTGCACAGCTGGACAGCCCGCCTGCAGCTCGCTCCCCCACCCACTCCCGCCGCATGGCACCCCTGCACGGCCCGCCCAGCCCCACTGCTGCTGCGCCAGGCAGCCGCCCTGCAGCAGGCTCGGCCGGCCGCCCCAAGCCTGGCAGCCACATGGCGCCACTGAGCCACACCGCACCGGAGGCTGCCGGGACCAGCCCTGAGACGGCCGGCCGCATGCGCCGCCTCAGCAAGCCCAGCATGAGTGAGATCCTGGCTGCTGCAGGTGCTAGGACGCGCCCTGCCAAGGCCGCGGGCAGCCGGGGCGGCAGCCTGCCCGGCAGCCGCGGCGGCAGCGCCGGCTGGGTGCAGGCCCACCTCAGGACCGCTCCGCCGCCTGTGGCACCCCACCTGCCACCCATGCAGCTGGCGGGGGCAGGCCTGCCTCCCGCTGCGTTCCCGCCTCTGCCCCCTGGTGTCGCCCCAGCAGGCTCTGGCGCCCTGCTTAACTGGGGCAGGCCCAACGTGGTGCCTCCGCCTGTGGTGGCGCCGGGCGGCTGGTACATGCCTGCGCCAGCTGGCTTTGGCGCAGCCCCCGGCCAGGTGGCATTCTCTCCTGCAGGCGTGCCAACAGAGCAGCTGGCGGCAATGGCGGATGGCGAGGCGCCTGCTGAGGCACCTGCGCCGCCGAGCAGCAGCGGTGGCGGTGCAGCGGAGGCTCCCATACAAGAGGCCCCTGCCGCCGCCACCGGTGACCTGCCAGCGGCAGGCGCAGGCACTTTTGAGGTGCCGGCAGAGGCACAGGGCGACAGCATGAGTGAGCAGGCCCAGCAGGCGGCTGATGGACCGTCTGTGGATCAGGAGCAGGCGCACCCCTATGCACCCTTCAGCTATGGCGGCGCCCCAGTGGCTGGGCCCCAGCAGGACGTGAATGTGGCCGCCAGCTGGCCGCCGTACGAAGGAGCCAAGCTGCCACCGCTGTTTGAGGTGGGTTGTGTGTTTCTGGTGAAACGCTTGATGTGCGGAGCGTGGACTGCCGGCGGCTGTCTTTAGCCCAGGTTTGTGCTGAGGCAGGATTGCACTGCTGATTGCCAGGCTGCTTTGTCTAACTGCGTACCTCGCTAGTTGCCAACATCATCTGCAAGCTCTGTGCTGATTCCTGCTATCCTGGCAGGACCAGCTTGTGGCAGGCGCGGGCCTCATCCCAGCCGTCCACTCGGCCGCAAGCTTCACCGTGGCCCCCGGCCGCCGCGGCTACCCAGCACCTGGCTCCGCGGGCAGCATCTCCTGGCGGGCCGCCTCCTTCCCCACCAACCAGGCGTACCTGCAGCAGCAGGTTCAGCCTGGTGGCTACTTCATGCCTGCCCCTCAGCAGATGCCTGGCGCCTGGCCAGGCCAGCCCATGGCCATGCCTCAGCAGTGGGGCCCACCTGCAGGCGGCCCTGCCATGCGCTATGCTGCCCAGCCGCCCCTGGCTCCTACTGCTGCGCCTGACCCAGCCTCTGGCCAGCAGGGCCCTGCACCGTATCAGGCACAGCAGCTGACCCCTGAGCAGCAGCAGGCGCTGTATTACCAGCAGCTGCAGGCGCAGCACCAGCAGCAGCAGGCCTACATGTGGCAGGCGCAGCAGCAGGCGATGTACTACCAGCAGGCGCAGATGGCAGCTCGGGCGCAGGCAGCCGCTCAGGGCCTGCACGCTGACGAGCCGCTGTTCGCTCGGGAGCCGATGCCGCAGGTGCCCGTCGCGCTGGACCCCTCGGGCCGCCCCTTCAAGGCAAGTTGTTGATAGTACGGTGGCTGAATAGTTTGTTGGGTGGGCTCGACTGCTGCCGCATGCACTGCGTTTCAAAAAGTGCTTGTCTTGCATGCCTGTCCGCCCACGTTCACCACCTCCCAACCCAACGGATGCCAAGCCACCTGCTGCTATCTCCAAGCTGCAAGTACCCCCTTCTTATTTCCATGCCCATGCAATCCTGCCCGCTCTCTCCTGCAGGTGTTCCATGGCTTGGCGGCACGGGGTATCCGCAAGCCCGAGCGCTACCAGCCCGACGGCCGCCCCGCCTGGACCCGCTGAGCCTGGCCGGCTGCTGGCTGGCCGCCCTGAAACGGGGCATGTCTGTGATCAATGGGGTGCCGCAGGGTGCGGCTGAGCAGCAGCAGTTGCCTGTGGCTGGCCATTAAGACCTGACTTGCTTGTTGACTTTTACATCAATGTAAACGGGTCACTGGATTGCCATAGCAAAGTTGGCAAGGGCAGGAGGGCCAAATGGAGCAACGATGCAACTGCTGCTGCAGCGGCGGCAGCCTCATGGCATGCTGTACATGTTGCCGACCGCACGCATGGCAGCTGCCTTCTGTGTGGGTCAGTTGGTGGGCTGCAACTGCCATGTTGACTGATTCAGCATGATGGGTTGAAGTCCAGCCCGCACAGAGGAGCCATGATGGAACCCACACCGGCAGCCCAGGAACGGTCCACTCCAAGGGCAGCCAGGGCCTGCGCGTAAGAACTGCAAAGTTGCAAAGGGCATTGGAAGCAGGCTGTGGCATGGACAGCGAAATGCGCTGCAGCTGGCTTGAAAAGAGCACATGCACATGCATGCTGGGCAGCTGTCAATGTCGTATGCGATGCAGAATTCATGAACTGCTGGACGCCAAAGCAGCACCATGCCACGCCTGACCACCAAAGCTACACTCACTCGTCGCAGTGGCACCTGGCCTGTGCCCAGGGCTTGAGCGCGTTGCAGCAGTCGGGCGAGGGCAGGCCACCGGCCTGCGCAGGAAAAGGGGGGCGGCATGAATGGACTAGCACAACCTCCCATTAGGAAGGAGCAAATCCCAGGCCGGCCCATGCCATGCCATGCCATGCCATGCCATGCCATGCAATGCAATGCAATGCTCATGCCATGCCATACCGTTCCTGCAGCATGCCATGCCATGTCATGCCATGCCATGCCATGCCGTGCCATGCCCACTCCAATTTGAGCCAAGACATGCCATGCCCTTCATGATCGAGCGTGAGCATGCCAGACGGTGCCATGCCAGTCCAGCCCACTGCACGCCGCACCTTCAAATCGGAGGTCGCTTGGGTGTGCTCCTGCTCAGTCGGCAGAGCCGTTGCCATTGGCGAGTACGTTGGAGCCACTGCGAGGTGCAGGGGTGCAGCAAATGGCATGGGCATGATACAACACCAACAGCCCTGCGCACATGGCGGCATGAGGGGCTTTCCTGCACCGCCGAATGGCAAGCATCGAACTCAAACCCAACCTCATCCTGCCCCACATGCCCTGCCATGCCGCTGCACCGCTGCGCGGCAGCTCACAAACGTTCAGCTCCGCGGAGCAGATGCCGGTAATGCTGGAAGCCAGCGAGGAGCAGTCGCCGCCGCCGCCGGACGTGGGCGCCGCGGGCTGGCCGCTGGGGCTGGGGGCAGGCGTGGCTGCGGAGCCTGGGCCCCAGCCCGAGGCAAGCACTCCTGCTGGGCCCCAGAGGAACAGGCTGACGGCGGTGGCAGCCAGCAGCAGGGCGGGCAGCCTTGGAGCCATGGCTGGGGATGGCAGGAGGCGCCTGAGGCACTGCAGGAGGATCGATCGATGCGATCTTGCCCGCAGCGGCCAGAGGGCGCTGAAGAGTGGCATGGGGGCAGCCGCATGGCCCATGCGTGAGTAGGCATGGGTGCTGCGCCTTTGCTTCGATGTTGCGGCCGCCGCTGCCGCCGCCAGCAAGCCTCCCTTTGCTTCTGCGGTGCCTGCCTGCAGGTCAACCTGCATAACCTTCCACTGGAATGTTCTGCGCTTGCATGGATGATCAGAAAACGAGTGATCACCGCTGGGCAGGTGGCAACAACCCATCGCAACACCGGCTCGAGCGCGCCCAGTGCAGCGGCCTGTGCCGTGCCACCATTGCTCAGGGCCTAGGCGGTGTACGCTGCCTAAGGCCATGTGTCAAGCTTGCCAAGTGCTATATATAAGGCATCTGCAAAAAGTTCAACCAGGCCGCCTAGCTGAATGAAGTCTGGCCCCATGCAGAATGGGGCAGAGCGTGCGCCGGCGGAGCGTGGCGGCGCCCCTCATCAGCTAGCGGCTGCAGCTATGGGCTTGTTGCGTGCGCATTGCAGCCACAGCTCATCCGTTTCAGTCCATCAATCGAGGCGACGGCACTGTGGAGCCCGGGCGTTCAAGCTTGGCAGCCCAGCCGCCCGCTAACTTCGCCCGTTAGCTTCGCAGGCGCTTGTTGTTGCTTGCACGGCGCGCAGCGGGCGCAGCCAAGCCCTGCAGACGCCGCCCGAGCGCCGCTCGCCCCAGCTGCTGCCTATGGCACGCCGCCGCTGAGCTCACAGGGGCGAGATGGGCACTGTCAAGGCGCTGGTCTCGCAGTTTGGCAGCGCCGAGTGCGCCCTGCTGCCGTGCCCCGGCTGGGAAGCGGAGGCGCTCTTCCCGTCGGCCACCCTGCGCGTGGAGGGCATCTGGTCCGTGGGGCCGTGCCCTGGGGAGGTTGCAGGGCTGAAAAGCCGTCGAAACACCGTTTGCCGCCCGGTCGCTCTCGCCGCCCTTGCCGAAAAGCCCCTCTGGCCGGTCCATCAGGCCCTGCAAAGGCCTGCAAACACGATTGCAATGGTTGATCGCACGCCCGCTGTCCCCACCCCGCGCCCGCTGTGCTTCAGGCTGGCCGGCGAGCTGCCTGGCGCTCCTGCGTTGTTGATCGCCCACCTGCTGTCCGGAGGTGTGTGCTGGGTGTCCAAGGCCGCCTTGCAAGCGCGCTGCCCGACACTCGCGTATTGCAACACCCGCTGTTTGCTTCCCTGACGCCCCATTCCGCCCACACTCTCAATCACGCAGGCCCTTGCTTCTTCCTGCGGCCCCAGACCAGCGACCCGGCGCAGCTGCCGCGGGCGTGAGTGCTGCCGCCGCCGCTGCCGCCATTTGCTTTGCGCGCCGCCGCGCTGGCCAGTTTATCCAGGCTGCCCCTCCCACCCTGCGTCATTCCACCTCCGCCGCTCGCAGCTGGACGGACCTGCACACGCAGCTGACAAATGAGAACCGCGCAGGCGTGCTCAAGGCGGCGGGGCGGCACCCGCCTGAAGTCATGCTGCTGCCGCTGCAGGGGCGTGAGGGCTCCACCGGCCCGCCGCTGCCCATCTTTGCCGCGTTTGTGGCCCCGCTGGTGGGCGGCGACTTTGTGCGCCAGGTGCGTAGGCTGGGCTGTTATCCAGGGCCGGCCTGGGGAGACCATGCTGTGACGAGCCCCTGGCATTGACACGTCGGTTGTGGTCGGTTGGCGCCGCTGGTGCTGCAGCAGCGAAGGCCACTCGCTCACCAATACCCCTTGATTCACCCTTTCCCCCCTGCAGCTGCTGCTCAGCATGCGCCTGCCGCTGGTGTTCGACCTGGACGAAACGCTGCTGGTGGCCAAGAGCCAGAGCCAGCTGGGCAAGGAGCTCAAGGCCCTGCGGGACGTGCGGTGAGCGCCCCCGCTGCCGCGCGGGTGCTTGCACCATGGGGATGCTGTTGGCGGCGATGCTGCTGTTGATGTTGATTACAACGCGGTGGTTGCCGCCGCGGCCGCGCCTGCTGCAGCGGCACCAGTGCAATGTCTCGGCCAGAACGGCAGCGCCACGTGCCGCATAGTTGGCCCTCCTGTGACCCTTGCTGGCTGTGCTGCCCCACCTGCCGCAGGCGGCCCGCGCTGCTGGCAAACAGCGGCGACCCCCAGCAGGCCACCAGGCTGGCAGCGTTGGACAGGGAGGAGCAGCTGATGCGGGTGGGTGGGGCACAACAACTAGGCTCACTTATGCTTGCTGGATGCCATGCCCGCTGTGCCTGCGAGCTTGCTTGTGCGGTGGCAGTGCACGAATTGTTGTGCTGCAGCGCCGCTCAGTTTGCATGTAGTCATTGTGTTGCGGCCTGCAACTCCTCTCAAATCAATCCACTCAGGACGATTTGGAGCTGCTGCGCCAGTTTGCCGACAGCAATTCCATCATGTACCGCGGCCAGCAGCTCACAGCCACGTGAGCAGACGTGGCTGGGGCCGAATGGCGTGCATGAGCTGCGCAGTTGTTGCGGTCCACCCGCTTGCGCAGCGTAGACTGCTCCACTGCTGCATGCGTGCCTGTTTGCTGTGCCGCTGTGCTCCTGCCTGGCATGGTGCAATATCCCTCTCACTTGCTATCATATATTGTGCTGAACCCCCCCTCCTCCCACCATCATTGTTCGCAGCATGGAGCAGGCGCTGACGGACGATGGGAAGAGCATCGTGCGCCCCGTGATCCGGCTGCCTGGCAACGAGGACACGCTGCTGACCCGCATCGAGCCGGGGCGCCCAGAGTCCAGCATGGTGTTCAAGCTGCGGTGAGTTGAAATAGTAGCGGAGCGGCAGCATGCTGCTGCTGTGGCAGTCCGCGCAGCGGTGCTCATGTCGAGGCAGAGGTTTGGGTGCGCGGTAGCTGACGACCGGAGGCCAGGCAGTAGAGGCCTGCGCTGCGGCGCTGCCCTCGCGCACGCGCCCGAGGGTCCCTGCTTGCTCATACAACTTGCAGGCCCAACTGGCGAGCCATTTGGAGCTTCCTGGGCGGTCTGCTGGACCCGGTCACCAACCTGCCCATCGCCACCCGGTGAGCTGCCAGCTGCTAGGGGTTATATGCACGGGGACGTGGCCTCCAACTGCCTTTGGTGCTGGGGATGGGGCGGCTGTTGACCTGTCACCCTGATTGTGTTAACATGCTGATAGACAACACACCATTCCACCATTGTAATAATTAATTCACCAGCCCCTCTGCCGCCGCAGGCCCCCCTCCCCCAAGCTGCGGTTTGACGCGTACGTGTGCACGGCAGCGGAGCGCGGCTATGCCCTGGAGGCCTGGCGGGTGCTGGACCCGGAAGGGTGGATGATCCCCTTGGACCAGCGTGAGTGGCTTTGAGTGGCTTTGCTGGGTGGGGAGAGGAGTCATTCGTGGTGAATTTGATGAGCGGGGCTGGGCACTGCGCTGACCCTGCTGTTGTTCTGCTGCTCCATGGCCGAGGAAATTAGCACACAGAGGTTGCATCGTGGCATCACATGTTTTGGTGCCCCCCAGCTTGCCCCCAAACCGCCAACCTCCCGCAGGCGACAAGCGCGTGACATCGGGCAGCAAGATCAAGAGCCTGTCCAGTGTGCTGGGGCTGGGGCGCATGCCGCCGCCGGGCCCCGGCGGCCGCGCCGCCAGCCACATGCCGCTGGCCATCATCGTGGATGACAGGGTGGAGGTGCGTTTGCGCTGATGGTTTGGTGTGTGCATGGGATGTTTGGTTCGTTGGCCGCGCCCCAGGCCAGCCACATGCCGCTGGCCATCATTGTGGACGATTGAGTGGAGGTGCGCTTGCAATGGGATGGTTTGATTCACATGTGGGGGCCATGCAGTGCAGTTCTGGATGAAGGGTGGAGGTGTGGGCTGGTGCATGCATTGCAGTTTGGTTGGATGGGAAGCATGCTGCACATGGACTAGACGCTGCACACTGCTAGGGCTGTACACGAGACTGCAGCACTTCCCGGACACCAGGCCACACATGTGTGCCCCCCTTCCTGCCTCTGCCCACCAGGTGTGGGACGACAGCAGCCGGGGCCAGGTGCTGCAGGTGGAGCCCTTCAAGCCCTGGGAGGAGCAGGCGGCGCAGGACTGCGGACTGTCGGGCACGCCCACCATGCAGGTGCGTGGGTGGGTGGGCAGGGGCTGTGTTGGGTGGGTGGGTACGCAAGCCGGGGCAGTGTGCTCCTGACTGCTGAGTGGGACTCTGAACGCCCAGTCGGCAGCCCTTGTCACATCCCTCAAAGCTGCCTCCCTGGCCTCCCCCCTTCCCCCCGCAGAGCTTGATGGCCCAGATGGTGCGGCTGCAGAACGAGCTGTTCAACCTGCGCATGCACGCATTCCACCGCATCCAGGAGGTGCTGCGGTGAGTGGCCTGTTGTAGCTGGATGGCTGAGCGGGGTGGTTGGAAACGCTGGCTTGCGTCGGGGCATCAGTGGCGCAACAATTGCCGTGGTGGCGGCGTAGCCGCGTATGCAGCCTGCCTCTGCACTGGTGCTTTGCTGTACCAATGGCGGCCTGCCTTTTACCTTCAACTTCCACCTCCCCCCACACCTGCACGCCCTGCAGCAAGCAGCTGGACCTGCTCAAGAGCCAGCCGCTCAACCTGCAGCAGCCACACCAGAGCTACGGCACACTGCTGTCGCAGCCGCCCTGGGTGGAGTCTCTGCTGCAGGCGGAGCTGCACCGCCAGGCCAACCCGGAGCCGCTGCCGCCGGCGCTGCAGGCGGTGATGGAACGGCCAGTGGACCCCCGCCTGCTGCGCCGCCAGCAGCAGGCGCAGCAGGCACAGCAGGCGCAGCAGCAGCAGGGTGTGGCTCAGCAGCAGCAGGTGCAGCAGCCGGGGCAGGCAGCTGGGCAGGTAGTGCCAATACCGCAGCTGGCGGGGCCTGAGGGAGCCGCTCTGTTTGCTGCTCTGCAAGGCGTGCTGAACGCACCTGTGCCGCCGGCAGACCCGCGGCAGCTGCCGATGCGGCCCATGCAGCAGCAGCCCATGCAGCAGCAGCAGCAGCCCATGCAGCAGTATGCGCCAAGCATGCAACAGCAGGGCGGCATGGTGCCACCTAGCGACCCGCGCTTGATAGCCAGGCAGCAGCAGCAGCAGCAGCAGCAGCAGCAGCAGCAGCAGCAGGCGCAACAAATGCAGCCGCAGCCGATGCAGCCGATGCAGCCGCAGCAGATGCAGCCCATGGGGCCGCCGCAGGAGGCGGCAGGGCCGCCGCGGCCGCACCGCCAGCGGCCCGGTCGGCTGGCAGGCCAGCCTGCACCTCCACCTCAGCATGGACCTGGGGTGGCGGCCCTGCAGCAGCAGATGGCACCAGATGCGCGGCGGCGGGCGCCGCCAGCAGGGCCGGCGGCGGCAGCCAACAGCAACACGCTCGCCGACGTGTTTGACATGCTGCCTGCTGTTGGCCCTCCCCAGCAGCAGCAGCAGCAGGCGCCGGGGCCAATGATGCGGCAGCAGCCAGCCGGGGGGCGGGGGCCGCAGCCCATGCGCCGCATGGCGGGGCTGCACCCGCCGCCACCAGCCGGCGCACTGCCGCAGCAGCCACCAGCGGCTGCCCTGCCTCCCCACATGCAGCAACAGCAGCGGCAGCCGGCAGAGCGGCAGGGCACACCGCCAATGCAGGGCGGTGCACCTGCTCCGCAGCAGCCGGCAGGCCTCACGCAGCAGCAGATGGCTTGGGGCACCGTCAGCGCCCCCGTGCAGGCAGCCCCCATGCTGCCGCACATGCAGCAGCCGGCGCCGATGGCGCCCGGTGCGGGGCCGCCGCCGCGGCCGATGCAGCGGGCTGCTGCCCCTGCCAACCAGCAGCTGCTGGGTGATGAGGAGATGAACCAGCGCTGGATGAGCGCTCTGATGCCTGGAGAGCAAGGGGGCGCGCCACGGCCCATGCAGCGGGCAGCCGCCGGTGCTGGCGATGCAGGTGCCCAGCAGGGACAGCAGGCTCAGCAGGGCGCCAAGCGCAAGTCGTCTGAGGATGCAGAGGGCGATGGGGGGCGACAGAAGCAGCTGCGAGGCGAGCCGCTGGGCGGCCCCGCGGCAGCAGCCCAGAACCGGCACGCCCTGGGGCAGCTGATCGACCTCACGCAGCGGCAGAAGATGCGCCTTCAGTGGCAGCACACGCAGCGGCCTGATGGCAGCTGGCACTCGGCAGCCTATGTGGGGCCCTGGCTTAGTGAATACCCGCCCCCAGGCACAGCCCCAGCCGCATCAGCGACCGGGCACTCGCAGCAGGCCGCCATGGAGGCAGCAGCAGCCGCAGCGCTGGCGCAGCTGCAGCCCGCCGGCGGCGGCAGGCAGCGGGGCGGGCCGCCGCCACAGCGGCCCTACGCGCCGCCCGCCGGTGCGCCGCCGCCGCGGCAGGCCAGTGGCAGCGGCGGAGCAGCCGTCAACTCGAGGAATGCGCTGGATGTGCTGCTTGGCCACTTCCCGCAAGGCACCAACCACTTTGACTGGCAGGAGCTGGCACCCGCGGCTGACGGGTGAGCATGCAGGGTGTATGGGAAAGGCCGCCACCACCGCTGCTTGTCTGTTGTGTGCGGCAGCAGTTTGTGCGGCTTGCCTTGCCTGGGCTGTCCTGCACTCCTTCATTTGCCTGCTGCCCAGTGCCCAGCTGTCCAACAATGCTTTCTGCATGGTTTGCTGAGTCCAACGCTGCCCTCTCCCCTTGCAACCCCTGCCCACCCCGCAGCCTGCCCCGCTGCCGCCTGGTCATCAACGGCGGCGAGTTTGAGGCGGTCGGCACCGGCCACACGGGCCCCCGGGGCGACAAGAAGGCGCGGCAGCACGCCGCCTTGCAAGTGCTTCAGCGCCTGGGCTACAATGTCAGCTTCGATGCACCGGCGGCGGGCGGCCCCGGCGGCGGCCATGCCCCGCAGGGCGGCGCTGGGCCGGCGGGCGGCTACGGCAGGGGCGGCGGCCCCCCGGGCGGCCAGGGCGGTCGGCGGTATGAGCGCGGACGTACGCTGGATGCTCGTGCGGCCGCGCAGCAGCAGCAGCAGAACCCGGCCGCGCGCAATGCCTATCTTGCTTCGTTGCAGGACGAGCTGGGTTGAGATTCCCCAGCCCCCAGCAGGGCCTTGCAGCCTGAGTCCATCCTTGCCTTGCCCCCCGTGCACCCCCTTGGCGCAGCTGCATTTGGTCATTCGAACTGCCTCCTTGTCCACACTGCGCTATGTGTGTGCGTAGCACATGTAACGCCACAGCGTATCTGCTTGATTGCTTACATGCCGAGGAGAGCTGAGCTCATGAAATGGGCGGCTGGTGGGGCAGTTTGGGACGTGGCGGCTACGGTTAGGTCAGAAGTCAACAGTAAATGTGCGTGCTTTGTCAAGTCAAGCTGTCAGGAGGGCGGTCACAGGAAGCAGCCAGCCACCCAACTAGTTGAGAGGCACAAGGGAGGAGCAGCAGACGGGAGCGGACGAGACGTGCAAGCGGAGGGAAGCAGGAAGGGGAAGCAAGGGCGGCATGGTGTGAGCAGTGCTCAGACCGGCAGGCCACTGCTGCCTGCGGGCGCGATCTTGTTGACCACTGCCTTGAAGGCGGGCAGGTCCAAAATCTTTTTGAGGAAGGGCATGCGCCTGCAGGACAAGTAGGGTTTGAGCGGGGCAGGGCGATGTGAGGTTTGCAAACGCAGTTGCCTGGCGCGGGTTGGATTTGCACGAGTCAACCTCACCCTGCATAGAGCATGCCCCCGGCAACACGCACAACTGGAGGCAAGACACACACGTGTGGGGCAGCAGCAACAGCAGGGCCTGCAAAACACGGCTGCCGGCGCACCGCAGGAAGGAGAGGACTGTGGGGAAGAAGGCTGAGAAGAGCAGCCAGAAGCCCCACGTCTCCAGCGCAAACCCTGGGCGGACGTACAAAGAGAGGCAGTTGGAGGGCAGCTGAGGTCGGAGCCGGGCAGCAGCAAACGAGCAGACGTACATCCAGAGATGAAAGCAGGTCAATTCATGGAACAGGCAGGAGGGTCCCAGCATTGACACAGCTTGCGACACTCTGATACCCTGCAGCCCAAGCAGCCCGCAGCAACCGGCAGTGCACTTTATAGCTGTTGCACATCACCAGCGAGCTGCCAACCCCGGCGCCTCACCTACAAAGGTCCAGCCCCACACCACCAGCGCCACGCCGCCCAGGAAGAATGCGCTGCCCTTGTAATTCTTGGGCCTGTGGGCAACAGCAGTCCGAATTGGAACCAAGAGAGTGAGCAACGGCAGTGAGCGCAAGAGCGGGTGGCGGCAGCAATAGCAGGGGTTGGGGCAATTGCAAGGAGCAGCAGTACAGGGCACAACTGCAACGATCCGGAAAGACGCGATGCTGCGTTGCCCACACGGCAGCATGCACACAAGCCCGTCAACCATCAAGGCGCACCGCGCGAAGAAGCGCAGCGCTGCCTGCGGTCCTATCGTGAGGGCCACGCCTGTGAGGAACAGAATCTGCAGTGCAGCAAGGAGGGGCAGCACACTCGGGGGCAGGGAACGACGAGCAGCGCACGACTGTGCACAGCAGCAGCGTCGGGCGGCAACAAGCGTGCAGCGGTGGCGGCCGCTCACGTTGCCCATGGCTAGCAGCCCTCGGTCAAAGAAGAACAGCACGCCTAGCAGGAAGAACAGGAAGCCCAGGCCTGTGAGGCCCACGCCAATCTCTGCGGCAGGGCCGGGAAGCAGTGTTGGCGGCGGCAGTGAGCGGCGGCAGTGAGCCGCGGCGGCGCTCAAGCAATCCGCGGCGCGCCCGGAGGCTCGGAAAGTGTTATGTGGCGCACATAAACCCCGGATCATGCGCGGCAGCGGCCTGAAACGGCCTGAGGAGCCTACTTCTTTTGTCGTCCAGCATCGCTGCTGCTGTGCGGCGAAGCTGTCGGCTGCAAAGCGACGCGGACTAGATGCTTGGTCGGCTGCAGGGCGGCCTGCCGCAGGGGTGCCGCCCCGTCAACAGCAGGTCGCTTGAAAACAGCTTCAGGCTGGCTGGGCGTTTCGTGGGAGGGTTTATCGCAGCGATCTCTAACAAGAAAGCTACCCCGCAGGACGAGGGACAGGGCGCAGCAGGCAGGGCAGCTGGGGGGAGCTGGGGGTGGGGGCAGGGCAGCATTTCCCTGCAGCGGCGCTGCCTGATGCAGGCTGATTCGTTAACTTGCGCTGTTAACACACTTGTAAGCGGGCATGCGGGCAGCCATTGAAAAGTTTCCCGCGGGCTTTCCCTCGCCAGGCCCCCCTCGCCCCTGCAATTCCCAGCAAATGACGAATCAAACTTAGGAGGCATTGTTGAACCGAGCGGCAGCAAGCAAGTAGCCGAGTGGCGGGCGCCGGCGCAGCGGTGCGGCGAGCCAGCGCCCGGCCGCCTCCCAAAGCACCGCTGCCCGCCCTGCCAGGTTGCCTTTGACAGGCGTTGCCCAGGCAATTTGTTACAATTGTGCTGACAGCGTAGTACAGATATCATTGCAAGAAACGCAGAGTCTGTGCATGAGCCCCGCTGGCCCCGGAAGCCGGCGCCTCGTCAGCCGCCGCTGGGGGCACAAGCACCAGCAGGTGCCCGCAGTCACTGAGCTCTGTCTACCCCCAGGACGTGCATCAGCCCGACCACCGTCCTCCAAGGGCGCCTGGCACCAACCCTTGGACGCGAGCTTACACCATGCAGCAGGTGAAGGGTGCGGCCCAGGCAGTCGGGCAAGCGCTCCAAGGCGCAGGCAAGCAGCCCTACAAGGGCGGCGGCAGCGCCAGGGCTGGACCCGCGCCCGGGGGCACAGGCGCCGGCCAGACGACGAAGAGCGGCGGCGGCGGCGGCTGCAAGGACACAACAGTGGAGTCTTACCACGATGAAGAGCTGTCTTTCATCGAGCCTGTCTTTGCCACGCGCACCGCCATCCACCCGGCGCCGCAGCGCGAGCTGCCGCAGGTGGGCGGTTGACCTGCCTGTGTGGGGCTGGCGGGTGCGTGGGCGCAGCCTGCCTCTCTGCCGAAGTGCAAGCGGCTGGGCTAGGCACGCAAGATTGATCCAAGCAGGAGGCTCTCAATCTGCTGTGGCCGATACCGCCCGCCTGCCGCTGCTAAACGCCCGCAGAAAACGATGCCGGCAAACATGGCCAAGGTGAGGATGCAAGGATGGCCCAGCCAGCCAGGCAGTGCGGCAGCATGCACTCGGCTGCCTGCGGCATGGCGCAGCCTGCGTCTTGTGCCGCAGTTTTGAATGCGCATGCAGCTGGTGTTATCTGGCGCCGATGATTGTGATCCCCCTTGCCTTGCAAGCATGTGCTTACACGTACTAATGTACCTCCTCAACCTTGCTCCAGGCGCTGGTGGACTCGATGATGCAGATGGACTTCAATCCCCGCCTGGTGGGGCTTCTGGGGCCTCCTGAGCCACGCTGTGTTTACAGAGTCGCCTTAGCGCTGTGCTGTAGCTCTGTCGCCGCCTTGGCTGCCCCGCCTGACCGCAGCGCAGCGCAGCAGTAGCAAAACGTGCCCGCTTGCAGCTTAGCAGTGGCAGCCGTTCCACTTACGGGGCTGCCCGCCTCCCTCATGCAGAACCTGTCCACGTTTGTCAACACGTGGGTGGAGCCTGAGGCTGAGGAGCTGATGGCGCGGGTGAGAAGCAAACTTTGGAAGGGACAGCCTGCGCCCATGGCAGGCAGGCGGCCTGCCTGCCGTGCCGGGAAGGCAGCGGTCGCCGCCGTGGCAGGCAGGTGCAGCACTCCTCGGTGCGGTGAGCACGTGCCTTCAAGACGCCTGCGCCTGCCACCCTGGAAGCGGCATGCATCTTGAGATCTGTTCAACTCAGCGCACCAGTCCCCTGCCACCTACCCTGCTGCCGTGATGCTGCCTGTGTTGCGCGCCTGCCCGTGCAGGCGCTGCCGTACAACATGGCGGATGCGGTGCAGTATCCCAGCGCAGCAGAGATGGAGAAGCGGTGAGTTGACTGTCTCATTTGGTTCAGTAGGTGTGTTTGCCCGCTTGGCGGTGGGCAGCCGGTGCCGGCGCACCATGCACCTTTGCACCATTCTCACGGCCAACCTGAGCTTGCACCTCCCACTGCTGCCGCCGCAGGTGTGTGAGCTTCCTGGCTCACCTGTGGAACTGCCCCGACGACGACTTTGTGGGCACGGGTGAGGCAGCACTGTATTCAGCTGAGTGCAGCCGGCAGGCTGGTTATTACACAGTCAACACTGGCTGGGCAAGCGCAGGCTGCGTGGGTGCAGCCTGTCTCTCTGGAAAATGAGCCGCAGGGAATCCATCACCAAGCATCGCCCATTTGTTGCATGTCCAGGCTGTGTCGGCTCCTCCGAGGCCTGCTACCTGGGCGGAATCGCAATGAAGAAGCGATGGCAGGCCTGCCTGCCGACAAACCCAACATCGTCGTGTCCCACGTGGCTCAAGTCTGCTGGCAGAAGGTGAGGTGCTGCAAGGCTGTGTGCTTGCGTCAAACGGTGATGGCAATATGCATGCCGAAAGGGTTTGGGCAAGTTGGGCGCAGCGCAAGCTGCAGCTGCTTGCCTTGTGGCAGCTCCCATCCATCTGTTGCTCCTCAGCTAGCCCCCCTATTCATCTCCGTCGGTTCTCGGCGCAGTTCTGTGTGTACTGGGATGTGGAACCACGCTATGTGGACGTCACGGAGGACTGCCTGGGTAAGCCCGGTGGGGATTGCTGTGGAGCGACTGGGGGCTGCGTGGAGGCCCGGCAGAGTGCATGGCACGCTTGTAGCTTGACCAGCCAGCATGGGTGCACCACTGCCGCCAGCGCCACCGTGGGTGACCTGCACAGCAGTGCTGCACAGTCCTGCCAAACAGTGGCGTGCCTACTTCCACGTGTGCGTTGCCCCTTACCCCTCACAGTTCTGGACCCGGAGAAGATGCGGGACCACATCGACGAGAACACCATCGGTCAGTGCATGCCGCGGCTGCCTGGCTACATTTGTGTTCCGAACGTGTGAAGTTCCACAAGCTTCCACTCAAGGGAGCTGCGCCTGCTTGCTGTGCAGAGTGCTGCTCAACAAGCCGTGCTCGCAGAATGCCGCCAGGTTGCGTGCTCATGATGCAGGCCACCTGTTCAGCTGCACATTGCACACTGACCTCCGCCCGCCCGCCTGGCCCCTCCACGGCTGCCTCCCATCACTGCCAGGCGTGGTGTGCATGATGGGCAGCACCTACAACGGCCAGTTTGAGCCAGTGGAGCGCGAGGACGCGGTGCTGGAGGACATTTTCCAGGTGTGCAAGAAGTCTTGGAGGCCTGTAGCATGCCCTCTGTAGCAACAGTCGCCTCAGGAATGGCTGCACGTAGCCCGCACCATGCCCTGCTCCTGGCCCAGCCTGTCAAATCGTGCCTCTACTGCAGGAGCGCGGGTGGGACATCCCGCTGCACGTGGACGCCGCCAACGCAGGTGGGTGCCGCCTCCTGTGCACAGGGCAGGTTTGGGTTGCTGTCCGCCTCTATTCCGCTGTTATTCTGCTGTGCATTCTGCTGTGGTCAGCCAGTGTTGTTGAGCTACAGATGCATCGCAGCCGATCACAGCCAGCCGGCAGTCGTAAGCCAGCACATCATGTGATGATCTGCCTGCTGATCACGTCCAGTGCACCTGGGCCGCAGGCCTGGTGGCCCCGCTGTGCAAGCCAGAGGTGGTGTTTGACTTCCGGCTGAAACACGTGGTGTCGATCAATGTGTCGGGGCACAAGTGAGCTCAGTGGTTTGATGGTTTGCGACTGTGCAAAGCACGTGCAGCTCGCATCATTGAACCCCAGCCCGCCGTGGCCAGCAGACCAGGGACGCACATCTAGTTTGACACCTTGGCTGCACTCTCCCTTCCTGGCCTGCCCTGCACGCCTGCCAGGTATGGAGGCACCTACTGCGGCTGCGCCTTCCAGGTGGCTGCCGCTCGGCCCGTCAGTGTAGCAAGCTGAGATTGTTTGAGCCTGCGTCCTGGTGCCTGCTCAGCTTCGTTCTGAAGGTGGGCAAGCCACAAACCTGTATGCACAACTTGATGGTCTACGCCCTGCTGCCCAGGTGTGGCGGTCGCGGGACTGGCTGCCCAAAGACATGGTGTTCACTGGTGGGTAGCATGTGGCAGTGGGCATCGCTGTTCAGTTTGTGTTGCGCACATGGAAGTACACCGTCCACGCGTTGGATGCACCGGTCAGTGCCTGCAACTATTTGGTAACGCAGCAGCCTGCCTCTGTGGTGCACTTGCTCCCCGCTGCAGTGGACTATCTGGGCAAGGAAGAGTCCAACCTGACCGTCAACTTCAGCAGGCCGGGCGCCCAGATAGTGGGCCAGTGTGAGTCGATGGTGTTGGCGCTCTGGGGAAGCACACGCCCGCTGTCGGTGTGCTGCTGCAGCTGCGGCGAGTCAGCATCGGCGGACCCCTGCATTTGCGGCACCCTGCCTACCACCACACTCATCTGCAGCTAGCACTCGCCAAGAGCCCCTGCCTGCCCCTGTGCCTGCAGACTACAACTTCATCCGGCTGGGCAAGGACGGCCTGCGGCGCGAGTACGACAACCTCTTCCGCATCTACGACCACCTGAAGCAGCGGCTGGAGGACACAGGCGAGCGGCGGAAGCTTCTTCCCTTGTAGGGCTGGGTGTGTGCAGCGGGCAGCTTCCATGCTTCTGAAATCATCGCCATCGTTGCCCTCATCCTGCTCTTGCATTCGCACAGGCCACTTCCAGATGCTGTCCACAAGACATGCCCATCCTGGCCTTTCGCCTCAAGCCCGGCCAGAAGCGGTGTGCGCCTGCATTATGAATGGCAGTTTGCGGCTCTGCTTGGAGACGTGCTGTAGAGGGCCGCTGAGTCTGCCGCTCCACCCCTGCTGCACTGCACCTTGCTGCTGTGTCACCGGTGCATTCTCGCTACCAGTTTGACCAGTCCTGCAGCGCAGCCTGCTGCATGCACGAATGCTCATTGCCTGCACTGCATGTCCTTTGTCTGCAGCCACTTCAACGAGTACGACATCATGAAGGGGCTGACCGAGCACCGCTGGATGGTGAGCCGCGCGGTGCAGGGGGGCAGGGCTGCTGCCACTTGCGGACATGCTTCATGCATCGCGCCTTGCTGTGCGCTGCGCCCTGGCAGGTGTGCAGATCTGTGAATGTCTGCTGACGCGCCTGCACATCCATCCTCCGATTCAGCTGCACAATCCTTCTTCAACATCTGCCGCAGGTGCCGGCCTACAAGATGGCCCCTGCGGCCAGCCACATGCACCTGCTGCGTGTGTGCCTGCGAGTGGGGTTCGACCTGGAGATGGCCGACCTATTGGTGCACCACGTCCAGCTGGTGAGCTTATGGCAGGGAAGGCCGGTTGATTCACAGCATTGGTTCCAGAGATGGCCGACCTGCTGACGCACCACGTGCAGCTGGTGAGCTGCTTCCTAAATGTTGGAGTGGCTAATAATGTGCTCCAATGATGGTTGAGATGGCCGACCTGCTGGCGCACCACGTGCAGCTGGTAAGTGCGTTGCATTACATTGGACTGATGGGAAGGCAGGTTATTTTTTGTTTCGACTTGGAGATGGCCCACCCGCTGGCGCATCCCGTGCAGCTGGCGAGCTCGCCTTTTCCTGTCAAGTCAGCTGCGGCCAAGCTGGCGGGCTGCCTGGCGCTGCGCCTTGCTGCCGTAGCCTCCCTTCACGTTGACTTGTCTGACCTCGTGCTGAACGGGGGCCAACCCGCTGTGGTGCTTTTGCAGGTGCTGGAAAATTTGGACAAGCACACCAGCGGGGACGTGCAGTCTCCCGGCCAGGCGTACGAGGAGAAGCAGGTGCAAGGGGGGAGGCCTTTGAGAGGCCAGCCAGCACTCAGTGGCAGGGCGTCTGCGTTAGGGCTGGCTCGGCTGTGCGATGCCAGGCCTGCCACATGCTTTCCGTCTGCTCTATTGTGCAGGCTGAGCTGGCAAAGGAGTTCAAGCAGCGGGCAGGCCCCTGCTGAGCTGGCGGCAGCAGCATTGACGGGCAGGTTGCTGGCATACCTTGGGGCAGCTTGCTCAGCACCGGCTGTTTCAAACTGAGTGTGCTGGCGTGCAGAGCTGCGGACGTATTGCCAAGTTGCACATACCAATCTGGGGGACGCTTGTAAATACATCTCGACAGCCAAGCAGTTGTGAGTGAGAGCGCAGGGCAAGAGCAGATGGCAGCAACCTGCCGCGTACACAGAGCACCCTCTGCTGCCCAACCTTGCTCTTGCCTGGCCGCATACAATCTGCCAACAAGCTAGTGGCGTTACAGCGGGATGAATGGTCAAGTCTTTGAATGTACAGCACGTGTGGGTTCGTTTTGTGGGCTGAGGTGGGACGCAGCAAGTGTCAACGAATGTACAGAGCAAAATCTGGTGCGGAACGGTGTAAGGGGTGCCTCATCAGCACATCACGAGAAAAATGTGCGCCGCATTGCAAGGGTACACTGGCGCTGCTGCTTCTGCTGCCCTACTCAACATCTCTTCTCAACTCTGCCGCTCTGCCTACCATGCCCTGCCAACACTGCGAGCAGGTGGCGCTGATGCCTCCGTTGCTGCATCACGAGAGGCAAGCTGCTGCCTCTGTCACTGGGCTCACGGGAGGCATCAGCCCTCAATGTGCACCTTGCCCTCAGCGCGGTTGTAGACCATGCGGATGGGGATGGCCTGGTGGCCCTCAATCTGCGAGGGTTGAGAAGGGACGGAGTCACACTGATCGGAACAACCGCCAAGTGAGTTGTACGATGCACGTTCATGTCGAGCAGCAGCTGCACAGCAACACAGGCCTAGTCTGGGGTGCCCGTGCTTTGTAACCGGTGTGCCTTGCCTGCATCACGCTGTGCACCTCCAGCTGGCCACAGGAGTTGATCGCGTAGCGCTCCTCCACGCGCCCTGCTGTGAGAGGGTGGGGGACAAGAGGGCAAGCGTGGGAGAAGTCAGCGGAGCGGACGGAAGCATTGGACCGGCATTGCTAACTGGCCCTGCATTCGACAGCCTGCACAAAAATCATCCAGCGAGCAGGCTTGGCTGACCTGGCAGCTGCCCCTGCCAGCGGATGTCGACGTGAAGGTGGTCGGGCTCCAGCGCCAGCGCCACCGCCCGCTGCTCGCCCCGCCGCATGTCCCTGCATGGGGGTGGTTTGTGGGGTAAGTTTTGGGCAAGTGAGCGCTGATGAGCGGAGCTTGTAGGTGTGCTGCCCAGCCTGTGCAGCGTTGCAGCCGCTGGCAGGTGCACAGCTGCCCCACACCTTGCACAGCAGGCACAGCAGGCATACCACACACAGCGTGCACAGCGGCGCACCTGCGGCTCATGCTCGTCTCGCTGCCCGCCTTAAAGCGCTCGCTCAGCGTGAAGTGCTTCATCTGCAAATATAGGATAAGGAAGGTAACGGTGGCAGGCCAATTTGTTGAGCTGCATGGCGGGCCTTGTGCCAGCGAGGCTGCCTCGCACGAATGTTAAGTTTTCGGGATGCAGGCATGGCAGGATTCACCACCCAGCTGGGCGTGAGGTGCAGAACCTTCCTGCCCACAGAGCAGCCAAGACCCTGCTGCCCATGCAAACAACCAATGCATAACAGGTGCTCACCACCCAGCTGGGCGTGAGGTGCGCCACCTCCAGCTCGCCCTCGTTGGGCCCCGCCGCAATCTGCAGCCCGCGCAGCAGGTTGAGTGCGCAGTGCTTCTGCGGGGAGATGCAGGGAGCGGGGGCGGGAGATTATAAGAGTGATGTGCTGAATACAAGGCGGTCAGCGCGAGGGCTCATGCTCGAGTAGAGCTGAGCAACAGGACATGCAAGCGGCAGTGCAGGCGGGGCGGCTGAAGTGCAGAAGGGTTCGGCAACAAGAGCAGCTGGTGCAGTGAATGAAGCGTTGCCAATCAGGCAGTCAATTGAATGGCTCACCTGGATGCCGCCGATGCGCATAGCGTCCATGGCCCGGCTCATGGCCTGCAGGCATCATTCGCGGCGGGGGCAGCCGGTGGGTGAAATGAGCGGCAGGTATTGGATGCTGTCGGTAGCCGTCAAAAAGTGAAGCCGCGTATTGGCCCGCTTCCCATGACAGCATGCATTGCATGCTCATTGCAGTAATCCAGCAATCGTGCCTGCAGGTCGCTGGAAGCTGGGTCCTTGAGCCAGGTGCCTTGCAGGCTGGGCCGCGCCGCCGCCTGCACATCACGGAAGGGGAAGGGGCGCGGCGGCGGGCGGGAAGCAAGGTGAGCAGGCCGGACTTCAGGACGGCCGCTGAAGCACTAGCGGCGCCCTGAGCATCGATCACAGCATCAAATGGCTGCTGAAAAGAGCGCGAGCTGGGCGGGCAGCAGCATGAGTGGGCGGCGAGCAGGCGGCGCCGGCGCCGACGGCGGCAGTGCCTGCCCGGCCGGGGAGCGCACATTGGACGGCTGGTGCGACGCCGCCACGTTGTAAGCGAGCAGGGGCGTGCAGGTCATCCGGCGCAGAGGGCTGGGGCGGCGGGCGGCGAAGGCAGGGGACGAGGCCAGGGGGCGACCCAAGCAGGTGGAAGTATGCATACAGCTGCTGCAGCAACAGGAGGGCAAGCAGGAGAGCGAGCGGAAGCAGTGCAGCAGCACACTGGCTTCCAGCTTCTATACCAGGCCGCCGCGCAGCGCCCGCAGCAGCGTCCGGATGCGGCACGTGTGCTGCCTGACTCAGCTGGTTCAGCTTGGCAGCTCTTGCAAGCTGATCAATTAATCAAAGGTAATACGCATGAGTGAACCAAAGGTGTACACAAGTTGGGTTCAAGCAGAAGCCACGGTCTTGCAGCTGCTGCCGCTCTCCGCACTGCTGCGCTCCAGCGCCGCCGCTGCTGCCGCTTGCCGCCGAGCGCGGCGGCGGCGCCACCAGCAGCAGCCGCCACATGCCGCTGCCACGGCAACCGCTCCTCCAGCACCGGCCGCGGCCAGCAAGGGCAGCGGAAGGCCACCAGGCTTGCTATCAGAGGCGCACTCGTCAGATCCTTGTGGGCAGGCCAGCAGGGGTGCTGCCGACGCAAGCCGGAAGTATTGCGCCAGCTGCCCCGGCGCCGCTGCCGCCTCAGCCGGCACATCGGGCTCTGGCAGGGCGTAGGAATAGAAGCGTGCCCAGGCCAGGGAGGCATCTGCAGGCTCGCCGCCCGCCGCACGACCAAAGCGCAGCGCAGCGGGGTGGCTGTAGGGCGCTGGCTGGGGAGCGGTGTCGCAGTAGGTGATGGTGGGGCGGGACGGCAGGCAGACCAGGTCCCGGATGAGCCACTCGCCGCGGCCGTTGGCCCATATCCCCAGGCGGCTGCCGTCCCTGCAACAAAGGGTGGTGAGCGGGGGCATGTATGCTGTGAGACAACGGCAGGAGGTGGATGGCAGCCAATGCTGTCGAGCGAGTGCCCTTTCGCCTTCCTGCCACCACCAGCCACGCACTACTTCCTCACATTCTTTCATCCAACCCCTCCCAACCGCACCTGACCAGCACCAAGTGCAGACCCTCGTCCCAGCTGAAGGTGCGGGGCAGTGCCAGGCGTCGGCGGGCTGCTCCCCAGCCAACCCAGAGGGCGACGGGGGCGGCGGCTGTAGCTGGCAACTGCGAGGGGCCCAGGCTGAGAGACGGGTAGCCAGCGTCCACAGACAGCAGCACCCGCCCGTCCTGCAAGGGAAGAAGCAAGCTAGTGGCACAATTGATACGAGCATGCCCTGTAAAGTGCAGTGCATCCGTGCTGGTATCCATATACAGTCACAGCAGCCGGCAACTCCAGCCCTCGCCCACCAACACCTCCCAAGCTCACCTGCGCCTGGCTGGCTGCCTGCAGCGCCTTGTCGCCAATGCGCAGCATGGCGCTCAGGCTCCATTGCCGGCTGCACCGCGTGTCTGGCAGGCTGCCGCCGCTCACCACTGCACTGCTAGCCCGTGCCAGCTGCAATTGCGTGCTGCTGCCGTCAAACAGTGTGGCACCAGCAAGCGACGAGGCGCCCGGATGCGGCAGCAGTAGGCTGCCTTGCTCTTCAGTCAGGCGGTTGGGTTCACAGTGCTTGTAGCGCAGGCCGATCTGCTGCGCAACCAAGTTGGCAGGGGCCAGCTGGACCGCCACGCTGGAGTGCCGCCCGTCTGGCGCCAGCAGCAGCGCCCGATACTGTCGCTGCGCCAGCTGGCAAACCGTCGGCCCCAAACAGCCGGCCGCCAGCTCTCCTGAGGATTCTCTGATGGGATACTGGGCCGGCAGTGCCACAGCTGCCGTCGTCCAGGAGTCTGCTCCAGCTGCCGCAGCAGCATCCGCTGCCGCCGCCAAGCTGTCGCCGCTCTCCGCATGGACCGTTCTGTTCAAACCATCCTTCCAAATCACGCTGGACAGGCGCTGGCCAGCCGGCAGTCGCAGCCGCAGCACCGGGGCGGCAGGCACGCCGCAGGTACTGCCAGAGGTGCCACCGCCATCGCCCGCCTCTGCCGCCATGCTGCCGTCGCTGTCACCCGCTGGCTGCATGCGCAGGCGCCGACGGCTGGCAATGGGTGCTGCACCAGAGGCACAAGCTGCAGGCGCTGCCTCTACTGAGAAGGTCAGCCGGCCAGCTGGCTCAGGTGCAGCGGTGGTCAGAACCAGCTGGGCACACTCCAGACCTTCGAAACCTGAGGGTATGGCAAGGCAACCGGGACCGGCGCAGTTGGTGGCGTGCTGCCAATAGCCCAGGTCCCACAACTGCTGTCACCCAGCATGCCACTTTGCACACCAAACTGTCTGCACATCTGCTCACCAGTGTAGTCCGCCCGCTCAAAGGCCTCCTGCTGGGGCCACTCCCCTCGAAACCCATAAAAGTCGCGCGCTGCAAATGGAGGCTGAGCGAAAGCCAGGTCAAGAGGGAGAGATGCAGCGAGGCCAGAGCAGGGCCGCACTGCGCTTCACATATGCTGTAGACGACAACAGATGGGGGAACTGCTGCACTGTGGAACGGCAGGCCTAATGCACGAAAAGCCTACGCCACAAAATCACCTGAGTGGTTGTAGAGCGGAAGGGCGGGGGTGCCGGGGCAGCCGCCGAGGGACTCAAACGACAGCATCAGGCGGGTGGCGGGGTCGTGCCAGGACTGGCCCTCCTTCAGCGCAGAAAATGCGCCGCTCCTGAGCAAGATCGGCAAGTAAAACAGTGGGTCAGCTGCCGGAAAGCTGTCATACACTTGCCAGGAAGCGCCGCTTCGACTAACGACTGTAGGGCGCATGCGAGCCGACAGGCGGCACAGCTGCTATAAAAAACAGCTAGAGACAACACCAGGGTCTGCTCGCTGCCCACCTGGGGAAGCCATTGCCATCGGGCGAGGGCAGTGCATCTGGCCAGTCGCCTTTGAGCAGGTTGAAGTCCAGCGTGCCGCGATGGTCGGCCCACTGGCCTGCAGCAGGGCGGCAGGCACGTCCTGATGCATGAGCTGTGGAGGCCGGCAGCAGAGCATGGGCCTGCTCTGCAAGGCATGCACAGCTGCTGTAGCAAACCACACTTTATTTTGCAAGGCGGCACCCTTGGAACCCTGATCACCCATCCACCCACCTACCCACCCACCCACCCACCCACGCACCGGTCTGCGGGTTGCGGCGGACCAGCTCCACGGTGATGCCACGCACGCTGTGCCTGCTCTGGTCGGCTGCCACCTGGCCACCCTCAATGCTCACATCCTGCAGTGGGCAGCTTGGATGTAAATGCACGGCTGAGGGAGCAGGAAGCGTTGTGAATTAGGACCTCTGCCAGACATTCCGTTTCCCTTGCCTTCCAGTCTGCCAACCAGCAGCCAGCTTGACCAGCCCCGCCCCACCTGCCAGTGCGGCGCAGATCGAAAGCCCACCAGAAGCACTTCGTTCTCGCTGCGCCGGATGGCCAGGGACATCAGGCGGCCGCGGCTCTCGGGCCTGTGACATGGCAGTTGCAGGCGGTGTGTTGGAGGGAGGGCTGGGTCTCAGCAGTGCACAGCGATGCTGATCAGGCAGTTGATGCAACAGCAGCGACGAGCGGGCCGTGCAACGAGGGTGTCTGTTTGCTAACACTGCATGCACAGCCGGCGCGCCTGTCAAAAGGCCACAGGGAGATGCGCCGCGTGCCGGGGGCCGCCAAGTCAGCAGGCAGGACCACAGCACGCTCAGCGGGGTCGCCACGCAGCCAGCCTACAGGGAAGGGCCATCAACATAGCATGCGCCAGGTCAGTTCGATGCATCACGAAACGACAGGCTCGCAAGTGGTCCAGCAGGCCAGGCGGTTTAGTTGCAAACATACACCGCTCCATTCATGCGCCCACCTGCCATCGTGCGATAGTACAGGCCATAGTCGCCCTTGCAGCAGGCCATGATGTCAAGCGGGTCGCTGTAGCCGTTCACCGTGGTTTGGCCGGGGCCCAACGGGTTGGCGGGTGCGGTTGGGGCGCCCTCCAGCCTGCGGGGCGCAAGGGAGATGGAGAGAGGGAAGCATTAAGCGCGCACACAGACTGCGTACGAGGTTGGTGTGGAGCCTTGGCAGGGCAGACAGAGATGAGCAACGTTCAGCAAAGCACAATTTGTGTGCGCGCTTGGTTGGACCATTGGCAACACCATCAGAAGCGCAACCATACGAAGGCCACTCACTGGTACACGTTGGCATGGCGGAAGCCCATGCGATGCCCCGTTTCGTGCACAGCGTAGTAGTGCGTTGGGAAGCACTGCGTGATGACAGCACCCTGTGACAGGCGGACAGGCAGGCAGGCTAGCAGGAGTGAGGCAGGCAAGTGCCAGGGTTTACTGTCAGGCACACCAGCAAGCGCACTGCCTCTCAGGAAAGCCATCCACTCCGCAACACGCTAGCTTCACTCCCTCACCGCCCCGCAGCCTGGCTCACTCACCCCCGCCGCACGGCCGCCGCTCCAGGCACGGAAGGGAGGCACGCGGTGGTTGGCCAGCGGCACCAGCATCAAGAACATCCAGGGCGCCTCGCCAGCCGCCGCAAGAGCCTGCACAAGTGAGGGATCACCACAGCAAGGTCAATGACCGCACCAGACGCCGCTCGATATCATCCGCGCTCGTGACCAGTTGCCGCCCCGCCGGCCTCAGCGAACCACCCCACTGCCCATGCAATGTGCCAGGTGCGGCAGCGTCTGACCTCCACAGCAGGGGCTTCGTAATAGGTGAAGTTGTCCTCCACATTTGCGTCGTAGGGCAGGTAAATCTCCGGCAGGACCGCCACGTCTGCGCTGAGCGACAGGCTGCCGTAGCTGGCCTGGATGAGGGCCTGGTTGTATTGGTCAAGCATGCCTGGGTTGGGAAGCATTGGGTGCAGTGCAAAGGGGTGAGTGTTGTCACGGGGCGCTTGTCGGGCTTTGGAGGTTTGTGCTCTGGTTGCACTCTGGTTGCACCACCATCGCCCCCACCACCATTCGGCGGCAGCCCCATTTCCGCTCCCACCTTCCCCGTTCCCCCCTGCCCACCTGTCTCCCGCATCAGCTGCAGCGTGCCGTCGCGGGTGCATGCCGTGGAGCACACGCCGCCGCTGCCATCGCCGGCGGGCAGGGTGTGTGGGGAGGCTGACTGCCAGCCGCTCCAGTGTGTTTGACACATTATCTGCAGGCACAACGGAGGCCAGCAGGAGTGTGCGAGGCATTGGTGCCAGGCCCATGCAGGCAGGCTGCACTGTGCATTGGCTGCCTTCTGCATTTGTGCCCAGCCTCCCACCCTGCCTTTCACTGTGCCTCTCAGCCTCTCACCTGGCTTGGGCTGGTGGCCCAGCTGTAGCCAGCAGGCACGATGGCCAGGCGCTTGTTGCGGCCTCGGGAGTCGGGCGCAGCGTCGGTGTTGCCAAAAATGACGGGCGAGCCTGCAGGCAGAAGGCGGCAGGCGCACATTCTGCTGCTATCCGCAAGGCCGCTCATGTGCCGCACAGCACTTGTGGCAGCAAGATTCGTTGGCAGCAGTGTCCCTGTGCTGCGTGAAGCACCAGCAAACAGGCCAGCTGCAGCAGTGCAAATGCGCAACACCTCACCTGCGCCTGCCAGCCGGGTGTCGTGGCAGGTAACCGTCATCAGAGGGGTGGCAGACAGCAGCGGCGCCAGAACAGAGTAATCAAATAGCCGCTCTGCTTCCAAATCCTCGTGCTGCAGAAAAGCAGCCGTCCGCACAGGGTAAGAAGAGCTGCTGTCGGAATCCCGGGAGCATGTCACTTGCAAGCAGACTAACCGCCCTGCCACCCCAACACTGCCAGCAACTCACGTGCACATTGTCTGCTGGCCAGCCGGCGGCCGCTGCCTGTGCCGCCGCAGTCGCATCTCGGAAGCGTGTGTCGCTGATGGGCCGCCCCTGCTGCTGCGCCACAATGCCGGGCGAATGGCGGCAGCAGGGCGCGCCGCCAGCGCCGCGCTCGGTCAGTGCCGGGTCGCCGAGCTTCCGCACAAGCAGGGTATGGTCTTGTGTGAAAACGCTGCCTTGCATGTCCGTCACCTGGCCAGGGGGAGACGGGAGACCGGGGGAGCATGAAAAGCATGAGCTGTCTACATGGCTGCAGATACTAGTTGCCCACAATATGCCCACAACATGTTTGTCCTGAACATCAAACACATGTCAACAGCATGCCTTCACCCTCACCTCTATGCGAACAACATAGCGTCCTGGCTTGGGATAGGCAACAGATGCTGCCAGCTGCGCAGGCTGGCCGGGGGGTGCAATCGCTGCCTCTATCACTCGGTCGCCGCATTCAGCTGCGGTGCAACCCTCGGGCGCGAGACCAAAGAATGTCGCCTGCAACCTGCAGTGTTTGGGCAGACAGCGAGGGTGGGTGGTTACAGGCACGTCCATACAGAGAAGCAAGCTGCCCTGCTTCGGGCGCTCAAAACGTAGCAAAGCACCCACACTGCCAATGTTCACCTGTGGGGGCGGGCCGCTGCGCTGCTGCTAGGAGTTGCAGTCACAGACAGCTGCACTGCCTCTCCCACCGCTGCATCCCTTCCGGCAGGCTCCTGCAGCACCTGCACTGCCGGCTGGCTGGCTGGTGCGGCAGCTGCCGCAGACAGCTCCCCAAGCAGCGCTTGCAGGGGTGCGCCGGGCTGGGATCTGGCACAGGGGATGAGCGAATCTGCCACAAAAGCCGCCCCCATGTCGGCACGTGCTGTGCGTGCTGCGTCCGACCTGGCGCCAAAGACCACAGCGGGGCCCAGCAGGGAGCTGACCTGGCTGCTGGAACCGCCCAGCGTGCGCAGCACGGCTTGGCCGCCGACTCCAGGAGATGGCAGCAGCTCCGAGCCATCTGAGCACACGCGAAAGCTGGCACCCTGCACGTCCTGTTGCAGCAGCAGCGCCACGCCAGCTGCGGGAGACTTGGGCAGCTGGTAGGACAGCAGGCCGCTTGGGCTGGTGAACAGCAGCAAGCGCCTGGGGCAGTCCAGCGCAACATCGATGGCTGGGGCCGCAGCTGCGCCGCTGCTGCTGCCGCCCAGGCCAAGCAGCATGCCCGCACTGTTGCAGTCCACTGACGTCAGGTGCAGCAGCAGAGAGAGCTGCGGCTTGTCAGTCGGAAGAGAAAAGGAGGGAAAAGAGGCCCGCAGCACCTCGGACGGCGTACATGCCTGCATTGACGGTGGGGCAAGGGAGCGGGGCACATGGTGAGATCATGAGAGTGGGGAGGCAGCAGGTAGCACGGACTATCACAAAACTCCTGATGCGTGCGCATACCCACTTGGGTAACGGGACAACCCTGCCAAAACCCACCTTGCTGGAGTCATCAAAACTTTGGGCAGGATGGAGGCGGAGAGGTTCGGACAGCAGGGTTGCCACCCGGCCGTTGATGGGAGCAACCTGCGCCCACGTCACCGCAGCAGCCCAATAGAGCGCCAGGCCAACTGCTGTAGCACCCTGCAATCGCATGGCCGCTGCTCAACGGCCGCAGGTAGGCCGCAACGACCTCAAATGCTGGCCTTTGGGCGCAGGCGCCGAAGGCGGCGGCCAGCGGCGGTGGTGGCGGCTGAGCCAAGCCCGCCGTTCCCAAGCCTCCAGATGCTGCGATCAGGCTATATCAAAGTTACACTGAATGCCGAGCGCGAATACACGGCATGGGTTTGCACGGACTGAGCCAGACTCATGGGCAGTGCCTCGAGACGTGCGGCCCGAGGCGCGGTCGAGGCATGGGTTTCATGCATTGTCATCTGAGGCCAAGTGAGTGGAATTTAACAAATTGACGGAGCGCCGGACAGCGCGCAAGCGCACCTGCCGGTCGCGACCGCCCCGAGGCGGCCTCCCCACTCGCCTGCAGCCTCAGGAGGCATTCCCGCGAGCCGAAAAAGCGCGAAGACAGCCAGCGCGGCAAGATCGCTGCCTCCTACAGCTCGCCGCCGCCGCCGCCGCCGCCGCCGCCGCCGCCTGCTCGCGCCGCCAGCCGCGCCTCCTGCCGCGCCAGCGCGTCCCAGAAGCCGGCGCCGACGGGCGTAAAGGGGCTCAGCCGGTTGCAGGCGTCCCGCGAGTCGTGCAGCTTCTCGTTGTAGTGCCGCATGAGCGACCAGATCTGCGAGGGAGGCCAGAGGTGGGCAGGGAAGTGGCAGTGGTGGGCGAGACGGGCCGTCCGTGCCGCGCACATCAGCTTGCTGCGTTATCAAGCTGATCTCATACCCCACCCTCTTCAGCAACAGAGTCAGGTATCTTTGCCGGCAGGGTGGCAGCGGCAGGCGCACCTGGCGGCACTGCCGCGCGTCCAGGTGCCGGTCGAAGAACTTCATTTTCTGGCCGGTCTTGGGGTGCGTCTTGCGGTCCACAAACGCGTCCAGCATCGTGTCCGGCACGGGCTGCAGAGTATGAGACGGAAATCGGCAGTTGGGGCCAGCCAGATTGATGGGGGCAAATGATGCTCCACAACGCTCCGGCAGCATGCTGGACACAGCAAGCGATTGGGGCAAGGAGCAAGGAAAGGACAACCCTCAATGCTCCTGTGGCACTGCAAACAACCAGGCACATCCCGAAACTCAGTCCACAGGTCGCCCCGCCGCACCTGGAACAGGTGCAGCGGCTGCACGCGCACGTGGTACTTGAAGGCTGCCTCGGCAGGGAACCCCGGGTCCAGGTTGGTGCCGCACTCCATCACCTGCAGCAATGGTAAAGGTTCGAGGGGCTGTTTTTCAGTTTCAGCGTCCAGACTGGTGTCGAAACCAACACCTGCAGCAAGGACAGTGAGGCAGGGCTTGGTGCTGAAGGCGGCAGGAGTGAGTGCCTGGCCGGCCAATTCAAGGCACTCCTGCTGCACGCACCCTGAACCAGCCGTAGACGAGCTTCTCGTCCAGGCTGTGCAGCAGGGCCAGGGAGCCGGGGTGCAGCCCCAGCAGGTCGATGTTGCTGCGGCAGGGGGGGCAGGGCGGCATGGGCAGAATGAGAGCCACCAAGCCATGTAACATGCAGTCTTGCAAGCCAGCTTGCAGGCTGGAGCTTCAGGCAGGAACCAAAACCTCTGGCTGCTTGCAACCGTTAGCAACGCACAGGAACCCAACCAGGCGCAGCAGCCAAGCCAGGCCCACATGGGCCCCCAAACAGTTGCTCACCTGTTGCTGACAAACACGTTGCGCTTGAAGCAGGCCGAGGTGGTGTTGCGCTTGCACACAAAGATGCGGCCAAACTGGGCGTCCTCTGGAGGCTGTAGTGGCGCCTCTGCAGGCGTCCCTGCCAAGCTTGCAGCCGCGGAATCTGGCGCCAGCAGCAGCGTGGTACCATGTGGCCAGGGCCCGCCGGCAGCCAGCCGCTCTGCCAGGGCTGCCTTGTGTGGGGCCGCTGCTGCCCCTGCTGCAGGCTGGCTTTGTGGCGTGGGCAGGTCAGCGCCCTCAGCAGGCACGGCCCAGCGCACCTCACCCAGACTCCTGCAGCGCAGGCGCGAGTGAGGGCAGGCAGGGAGGGGCCCAGGTCGACGTTGCGGATGCAGTTTGGCCGGCTAAACAAAAGGCGGGCAATGTGAAGAGCAGAATGTGTTGCACGGAGGCATGCCCACAACCTCCTCTGCAAAGATCGATAAGCCCCTGCTCACTTGTACGTGTCGGCCTTGCAGTGGCGCAGGATGAGGTCCCTGGTGGCACGCTCCTCCCTCCGCACCATTTCTGGCGAGCGCCCATGCGGCTGCCGCTGCTGCTGCCGCTCCTGGCCCTGCTGCTGCTGCTCCTGGCCCTGCTGCTGCTGATGCCTCGGTGGTGCATTGTGCTGCTGCTGCTGCTCGTGGCTATGCTGGTGCTGCTGCCGCTCACGGCCATGGGGCTGCTGCTGCTGCTCCTGCTGCTGCGGCGCTGGTGCGTGCTGCGCACGCTGCCCCCGCTCAGCCTCCGTCCGCCCCTGCCGCTGGTCTCGTGCATCCTCCAAAGGCTCGCGAGCCCGCTTGCCGCCCTGCCGCTCTGCCGCAGATGCCCCTGCCGCAGCTGGCCCTGCTGCGGACGGCCCGGTGCCAGCCTTGGGGATGCGGAATGGCAAGCTGCCGCTCCCTGCCTTGGCCTTGCTGACCTCTGCTGCTGCAGGTGCCGCCTGCTTCGAGGGAGGCTGCTCCGCCGTCTGCCGCTTGGGGATGCTGAAGAATTTGGGAGCCACAGGCTCCGAGCTGGGAGGGATGGGAGGCCTGCCCACCTGCTCACCGCCCTGCGGCTGCTTGCGCTGCTGCGGCGCCTCATCAGCTGCGCTGCTCTCCCGCCGCTGCCGCTTTTCAGCGTGCTGTTGCTCGTGGGCCCGCTGCCCAGCATGCTGCCTGCCCTGCTGCGCCTGCGGCTTGCCGCGCTGCGCCTGCGACCGCTCTGTAGCTGCCTCCCCGGCTGCCAGCTTCCGCTTGCGCTCCTGCTGCACCTGCCCCGCTGGCCGCTGTGCCTGCTGCTGCTGCTGCTGACCCTCCCGCCGCTGCTCTCGATCCCCGCCAACTGGCGCCGCCGGCGGCTGAGGGTGCACCTCTCCTGAGGACGAGGTCCGCTGCTGCTGGATCTCCAGAGCACGCGCCTCGTCCACAACCGCCTTCTGCCACCAGCTGCCCTTGGTGGGTATGTCACCGGGAGCGCGCGCAGCGTGCGGCCGCCGCCCGCCCCGCCCACCCGAGCTCTGAGAAGCGGCGGATCGAACTGACTGCTGCTGCTGCTGCTGCTGCTGCGCCTGTGCCTGCTGCTGGTGGGCCGCTCCAGGTGCAGCCGCCGCGCAGCCGGCAGCTGCGCCCGAGCCGCCGCCTGCCGCCGCACCGCCCGCCCCTGCTGCCTCTGCGCCGCCCAGAGCTGTTGGGTCAACGCCCTGGTTGGGGTCGGGCACCAGCCGCCCGCTGGCCTCATCTCGGATGTACACCTCGTTCTCTGTGATGACCACCACCTGCGAAATACAGCAGACGATAGGAGGGAGGACTTGGTGTGGAGCTCGTGCTGTTCTACATGAGGTGACGCCGACGGTGCAAGCAAGAATGCCCCCCAGCTGCAGCCAAGCAAAGGCGCGCGGCCTGGAGCCTTGCTGTCGAGAGAGTGCAGGCCAGCTGTCGCCAGCTCACCGTCTGCTCCTTGCCGCCCGAAACCTTGAAGCGCGTGGGCCGCATCCACTCGTCTGCAGCAGAGGGCGGCTGATATGCTCAGCTGGGGAGCAGCGGCTAGCGCAGGAGCGCAGGCCTGAGACCAGAAGCAAACGCAGAACCCGGCTGGAGACAATAACGCAAACTGCACACCGGCGCTGAGTCAAGCATACATTGCACCAACAGGCTGCATGGCAGCAGCATGGACTGGCGGCAGAATATACTGTGGGCTGCACCTGTCTGGTCGTCGTACAGCACGTGCAGCAGCAGCAGGTCGCCGCCCTCCTCGGACAGCGTCTCTGCACAGCACAAAGAAACGGGGAAATGGATCAGAAGTTGCATAGTCATACAAACGCAATAAGGCAGCAGAAGCATGCTGCCACAGCCCGCTCACCGCACACAGGCAGCGCGGCTGACGAGCAATGCACACAGGGTGCCTCAGCACGTGCACACAAACCCGTGGCCAGCAGCCCAGCCATGCCTGCTGAAACTGACCTATGATTTTGCCGTTGAAATACTGCTGCTCAGCGGGCCACCACACCGCCACCCCCTTCTTCCACAGCCGGTCTGTGAGGTATTGGCAAGAGGCGCCCGCCCATTGAGCCGCCTCGGACTCGTTGCCGGGCACTGGCGGGCTGGGGAGCGCCGCCGCCTTGTGCCCGCGGGCCGCCTGCGTCAGCTGCTGCTGCTGCGCCGCCACCTCTGCTTCTGCGCCCTGCTGCTGTGCCGGCGCAGCCGAGGGAACAGGGGCTGTGCTGCCGCCACGTGGCTGCTCTGCCGCCGCTGCGGCTGTGTCTAGCCGCACGCCCCAAACGCCCGGCTGGCCGTTGAAGTCCTTGATGAAGTGGACTCCCTTGTCGCTGCCCAGCTCCCCCGTGATCTGCAGCCAGGCAGGAGGTGATGCGGAGCAGGTGATGCAGACGCGCAGTAGCCACGGCAACAGCAGTGCACGGCGGCGGCGACCGGCGGGAGAGACAGCAGGCCGAGCTCCTGCCCGCCCGATCGCGCCTGGCCGTTCAGGTTCTTGGCGGCGCGCATCTTGGGTCGCATCTCCAGCAGCCGCTCGTCCTTCTCAAGCTCCGCGACGCGCGCTCCATTCGGGTAGTGCCTGGCTAGTGTTTCCCATAACACAAACTTGACTGTAAGCTCCCTCCCTTCACGTTGAGCGCTGCTGAAGGGGTTGGGGAGGCGCACAGCCTCCGCGCTCTCGGCCATAGCGCCAAGCGGCGCTCTGGCTGCGGGTAGGAGGGCCGTGGGAGATGCAAACAAAGCCCAGTAGCGGTAAACTGGCCGCCGATCGCTCCTCCGCTCCTGACAGCGGCATTGGCGGCCCCGGCTGGCTGATGGTCGGGCGACGCCGCAGTGGCGATCCTTGCGTCTGCTGCCTTTCACATTCTAAAGCCAAGCTGCATCTTCATGACCGCATGCATGCAACGGCTATTGTTGTGCCTGTGCCGGGTACAAGCGCAGAGGCCAGGACTGGAGCAGCTCTGCGACCACAGCACAAACGAGCGGGGAAGCCATGTTGCATTGCACTGGATGTTGGTGAGCATGAAGTGGTCAAATGAATGATGGAGTCAAGAGCTGATTCAATGCAGGTGAGATAGGAAGTAGCAACGAGTACGGGCACACAAGCCATCATGTTGAAGTAATCTCAGTGGATGCAAGTAGAGGATGAACGCCATACCGCTCACACATCCGTCACGGCGCCGGGTTGGGGTAGCGCTGGTGAATGGCATCGATTGCCTCCAGCAGCTGCGCCTCAAGCGGTGGCGCCCGCGCTGCCGCGATCAGCTCCTCCAGCTGCTCGCTGCTGGTGGCTCCAACCACCGCGCTGGCAACCAGGGGGTGCCCCAGCACAAAGCGCAGCGCCAGCGAGGTGGGAGACAGGCCCCACTCGTCCGCCAGCTGGCAGTAGGCTGCCACTGTGTGTGTTGTACAAGGGAAGTCCGAGAAAGAACGCCAGTGAGTGAGGGCAGCTGCGCAATGGCCGCAGGGCAACGACCAAAGCAGCAGCGTCACAAGTTGTTGAGGGAGGCGCGGCTGTCGCCGCCTGCCACAGCCAGTCGAGAGGTGTATGCAGCCTGGTGCTAAGCAAGCAATCTCCCACCTGCCTCCCGCATGTTGGGCTTGGGCCCGTACCGCGACTCCGCCTCGGCGTACCGCCCCCGGTACTTGTTCAGCCTGAGGGGGGCGCGATCACAGCCATGGATCCACCTAGTCAGGAGAATGGGGCCGGGTTGGGGGTAGAGCAGCAAGCACGCATGCAGGTCAGAGTTGGGAGTTCCGTCAGGTGGGACAGCAGGCTGTCCCCGCCCCGCACCTGGCCTCTGGCGGGCCTCCGCCCGGGGCAAGATACTTGCCGGTGAGAAGGCCCTGCAGAGATGGGAAAGCACGAGCCTCGGAACAAGTGGAGAACATAAAGTACAGTCAGGCAAGCTCGCCAACCCACCCCGATGGCAGGTGTGCACAACCCTTGCAAGCAGCAGCCTGCTCAAACCCACCCCCACCCAGCCTCACCATGGCTAGCGGGGAGTAGGCCAGCAGCGACACCCGCTCCGCATGGCAGCACTCTGCTAGCCCGGAATCAAAGGTGCGGCACAGCAGGCTGTACGCGTTCTGCAGCGACGCGATGGCAGGCAGGTCTGGCCGGCTGGCGGCTGCACACAGGATGGGGGTGGGATGGCAAGATACGCAAGGTTAATCTGTATCCTGAGAGGCTGAGTGCTGCGTCCATGTACATGTGAACCAGTACAAGCAAAGAAAGCAGCTGCAAGCATGCCTGCAGCAGCTGCTGTCTCACCCAACTGGCAGAAGCACATGAGCCCATATGGCGTCTCGTTGCTCAGCCCCACATGCCGCACCTGCAGGGTGGTCATGGGTTATGCCAGCACTGCTGGGCTTCAATGGCAGTATGGTGCCTCGCCACAAGCTGCATGGGCAGTGCACAGTGTACAGCGCCCGGGGCCGCAATTGCACCACCCAGCGCTGCCGCAAGCAAGCAACTGTCTGCTGCCTCACCTTGCCGGCCTCGACCGCCCGCCCCAGAGCCTCTAGCTGCTCCTCAAAGCTGGCTGCCGCATATGCCATGGACGGGTCGTACTCCGAGTCGCCAAACATGGGGACGTACCTGCACAGGAGGCAAGCAGGCAGAGTGTATTTGAGCACTTGCCTGGCAGAGGGCAGGCGTGCGGTGCAGCAGGCTGTGCAGTGGCTTGACTGTGCGATGCCAGCGGCCGCCTGGATGGCTGGCCAGCTTTCACTGGCTGCCACTTACATCAGCCATGACCCAACTGCCCGCCCATCAATACTCACCTATCAGGCCAATGCAGCTGCAGCAGGTCTATGCAGTCAACTCCCAGCCGCTGCAAGCTGCCATCTATGGCCGCCGCTATGTTGGCTGCGTTCAGGGCCGTCGGTCCGCCCCGCAGCCAGGTCATGCCGCCTGGGCCCGCCACTTTGGTGGCAACGATGTATGCATCACGGGACTGCGGCTGCTTCCTGAGCCAGGCGCCAAGGATCTCCTCAGACCGGCCCTGCAGCAGACGAAGGCTTAGGGCAAAAGGAGAACAGCACGGGCGGGCGGGCAGCAGCGACAGGCAGCAACAGCTCCCAGAGCCACGGTGCCTGGGGCAGCTGCCAATCGCTCTGCACCCTGGAAGCCAGTGCGCCGGCTGCAATGCAGGTTCAGCAACATGCAAGTGCAGCTCACCTGCGTTTCGGCGGACTGAGGGACTGGGTACATTTCTGCGCTGTCGAAGAACGTGGCTCCCGCCTCTGCCGCCTGGCTCAGCAGCCGCTCTGCAACCTCCGGCGACGTGCTCTCCCCAAACAGCATAGTGCCTGAGGCAAGGAGTGAGGTGGTGAAGCACGTTGTGGCCAGACTAGTGAGCATGCAGCAGTGCAGGCACTCGGACGTGAGCGTCAGCGCGGCGGCGCACCAGAGCAAAGCGTGGGGACGTGCAGGTCGGTGTTGCCGAGCTGCCTGCGCTCCAGGATGCATGACGTCACTCTTCGTCGCTTGCGGGGCGGCTGGAGCGGTCCCCAGGCCCCGGCCGAGCAGCGCCCCGCCGCTGGGATGACGCATTCCGCCTTCATGCACGCCGATCACGTGCGGGGAGGACACCCGACAATGTTGGGAGGATAGCGCGTTTGCACCGGCATTCAGACGCGCAGAACCCTCCACTCCTGCTGGCCCTGCTGTGCCGCTGGCCTGTGTGGCAATTGCTGCAGCGGGCGATCGTGGCGACCCGAAGCAGCGATGCTGCAAAGCCTGCGGCTCCTCTCGGGCTGCAGCAAAGCGGTAGCAGCAAGCGGGACCGCCGGGCTCCGCTGCTCCCAGCTGAGCAGCCGGGTGACTGCCAGCAGCAGGCCGCTGGTAGTGAGGACAATGGCCAGCGAGGTGGAGCGGGCGCAGGCTGCGTGAGTGCGCGGGGCGCAACTGGTCCGCGGCCTCGGCTGCGGTTGCGCCTGCATAGACCATCGCTGGTGCATCTCAACAGTGATCGCCGCCGGATCCACGCACCGATGCCGCCGATGGCAGCGTCCGGCCACTGCGCTGCCGCCGCCGCCGCTCACCGCCGCCTGCTGCCGTCACTCCGCTGCAGTGCCGCCCAGGCGGATAGCGGCGCACCCACCATCTTTGACAAGATCATCAGCAAGGAAATTCCGGCCCAGGTGGGATTAGGCTGTCATTGAGGGCAGCAGCTATCTGCGCAAGCCGACAGAACCCGAGCTGGGGGGGGGTGCCTGGGCGGCGTGCCCGCATCTGCTGCCCCTCCCTTGCCCACCGCTGTTTTCATGATGATCGTCTGGCCTGATGTGCCTTGCCTGTGCCTGCAGGTGATCTACGAGGATGAGGAGGCGCTGGCCTTCCGGGACATCAACCCCCAGGGCCCCGTGCACTTCCTGGTGGGTGCTTCTGTGCAGGGCCCTGGCACTGTTGGGTGGGGGTTGGTGGGTGGGGATCGATCGGGTTAGCAGTGGGCGGCCTGTGGCGGTGGATTGTCAGGCAGCTCGTTTGAGTTAGCTTCTGCCTGGTAAAGATGTGTTTGCATCCCAAGGAGCTGAACTTCCATTCCCCTTGTTGCCTCCAGGTGATCCCCAAGGTGCGCAACGGCCTGACGCAGCTGTCCAAGGCCAAGGAGGAGCACAAGCCGCTGCTGGGCCACCTGCTGTATGTGGCGGCGCAGGTGAGAGGAGGCGGAGGGGTTTGAACAGGACCCCGCTGGGCCTTGCTTGGGCCAATGTGGCATCCGGGCTGCCGCATTGCTGGGCCCTGGATGATGCCCCGGGCTGCTCAGCGGCATGCCACGTCCAGCGCCCCAGCAGCAAGCAAGCGGCTGCTGCTTGCTGCAGAGCTGCTTGCCGGTGACCAAAGCACGCAGCTGCAGTAACCGAGCTCCACTCTTGGTGCATCGTCCTTGATCATGCCCGCGTGCGCTGCTGCTCCTCTGCTCCCCAGGTGGCCAAGCAGGAGGGTCTGAGCCAGGGCTACCGTGTGGTGGTCAACGACGGGCCCAACGGCTGCCAGTCCGTCTACCACCTGCACCTGCACATCATCGGCGGCCGCCAGATGAACTGGCCCCCTGGCTAACCAATCGACTTGCAAGCCCTGCAAACGAACTGTGTGATGGGCAGCGGCTGGCCCGCCGGCCGGACGTTGCGTGCTGCAATCCAGCATTGTGCTTTCCTTTCTTGCCAAGAGTGCCTGCCCTGTAAGCACTGCGTTACATCCACGGGTTGAAGCTACAAAAGTTTATTGGATCAAATCGGCCAATGCGCACAGGCAGGCGGTGGGGATTGGGTGCAAGAGTGTGCATGAAGTCTCAACTGCCCCAGCCGCAGCGGATCAATTGGGCGAGAAATAAAATGGGTGGATGGGCACAAGAAAGGTGGGGGCGGTGTGGTGGGTCGAGGGCAGCGTGATGGTGGAAAATGTTGGCACTTACAATCGTGTGTGTGAAACGGCTCATTCGTTCATGCATGGATGTGCCACTGGTCGGACCGGCTCTGTGTTTCTGCCGCGGTGCGCTGCCTCATGCCCACCAGGGCGCCTCGCCGTCGCGGAAGTCGGTCTCAGTCCAAGGGGATAGCTGGACCACATCGCTGTCGCTGACCGAAGTGTGGGCCAGGGCCAGGCTGAGGGGCGCCGGGCCGCGCACCTTCTTGCCTGCAAGGTTGAGGGGCGGATGGCGGTTGTGCCGCAGCGAGTCAGCGCGGAGCCCTTGCTGTGCGGTGCTCAGCCAGGGGGCAGGCGGCACGACAAAATTCCACGGCCACGCTGCTGTGCAGCGCTGCCGACACCAGCCACACTGGCATGACGCGTGATCGCCCTGCGCCGCTCACCCTGGGCGTCGTACTGGGAGCCGTGGCAGGGGCAAATGAACTTGTTCTCCGCCTGTAAAGGGCAGGGCAGAATATGGCGGGAATCATAAGGCCAGTGTGCAAGTTCAGCTGCAGTGCACGGGCATCATCAGTGCATGCAACTGCCCGCCATCCAGCAGCAGGCCAAGGCACCATGAAAAGCACTCTGCCATTTGCCATCCAGCAGCAGCTAACACCACAACTTGGTACCAGGTGAGCTGCACTCACCGCATTCCAGGGCACCACGCAGCCCAGGTGGGTGCAGATAGAGTTGATGGCAAAGCGCTCGATTTCGCGGCTCTCCGTCACAACCAGGTAGGTGGCGTCGCCCTGTGTGGGAAAGGAGTGAGGTTGTAAGTGCGGCAGTGAACTGGAGCGGCAGCCGGTGGGCTGTCAATATCTGCTCTCTTGGTGGCGCATGACGAAAACACAGGCTGAATTTTACCAGCCAACCACACTTGCAGCCCCAGCTTCCCCCCTGATGCAGCTGCCTGCCGCTGCCACTGCCGCACCTGCAGGCCCTGCACAAGGCTGCGGTCGCCCGGCCCGTGCTCCTCCAGCCAGGCGCTGGCCCGCACATCGTTGCCCAGCCGGTCCTTGGCTGCCTGCGGGCCGCCTGAACCTCCGGAGCTGCAGGGATCAAACATCATCATCAGCAGCTGCAGTTCAGTCGGTTGCCGCTGTCGCAACCAACCGCGTGCGAGCAGCTCATATACGTGCAATCACTGACAACGGTGGCCACCTCTGCAGCCCATCAGATGTGATATATTTGAAGCTGCAGCCGACCAGACTCAATGAGACCAAGACAAGAAGCGAGCTGCCAAGCGCTAGGGGTGACAAGCTGATGAGCTGAGCGGCGACATAAGCGGCGGCGGCGGCGGTGGCAACTGCGGCGGCGCACCTGGGGGGCATGAAGGATGCTGCATAGGGTCCCACCATGCCAGCCACAGGCAGCGTCAGGGTGGCGGCCAGCAGCAGGTTCATGGTGTCGCGCTTGCTCTGGCTGGGCGGCTCCTCCCAGCCATCCGGCAGCAGGCAGCAGTCGTCGCCGCTGCCCAGCTGCGCCGCCCCAGAGTCGGCTCGGGCGACGGGCGATCGGCGGTGACGCTGCGCGCACTGGGGCGCGGCGGCGAATGGCGCGAGGCTGCGGATGGACGCCTGCATCGCGAACGAGAGCTGCGAGTGGTCGGCGAGACGAGGGCTTGGGGCAAAGTGAAGAGCGCGTGAAACAGTGGCGCAAAGTGAGGAGTGATCAGGCGAATAACGCGGCTGCCGCGAGGGCTTGCACCAAGAATGGGCTCATCGCCACAGCGCCCTCAGCAGCGCGCCGGCGCCGCCTGCACCGTTCGCTGGGCGCGAATTCCAGCCGGCTCCAGTCACGCCCGTGAAACCGTTCGAGGCTCATGTCTGTCCATTAACAATCCTCGTGCATATTGCGGGCAGCCGAAGCCGGGAGGCGCATCAGGCGGGGGCGCCCCAGTGCTCGCCACCGCCGCCCTACATCAGTTGCATCTCCGTTTGCAGCCATGTGAGGCAGCCATTGTGGCACATCGAGGCTATCTGTCTTGGTGAACTACGTAAGAACCAGTGGGATGAGTGCCTGCAGATTCATCTGCAAGGACTATGCTCAGTTGCATGAGCATGGTCGCATGCGCTTGGGGGCGCCGGCATGCGCCCCCGTCCGGTGCTGTGATGCCTACCTCAGGTGCTTGCAAAGCCATCAAAGATCTGCTCCATCAAAGTGTGTTCGACCCTATCGGTACAGCTGGCGCATCTTGGACACCAGGACGCCGGGAAATGTCACACTTGCAATGGCGGCAACGTGGCTGCTGCGCCCCGCCCGGGGCGCCGAGTGCATGCACGTGCCAAACGGCGCAGGCGGGCCGACCCGGTCCTTTTCCGGCACCAGCGCACCTCTGCATCGCCACAGGCCGCAGCAGCGCGCTTGGCGCCCTCCGCCCTTGCGCCGCCACCCAGCCCCGTTCGCAGTCCGGCTTATTCGAAGGCCATGGGTCTCCTGGTGGAGCCTGCCGTCGCTGCCGTGCAGCCAAACATCCTGCTGGACGCTGCGCCGTGCCCCGAGCCCGAGGCGGCGGCTGCGCCGAAGCGCAGCCACTTCAGGCCAGTCTAGCTGAATGGAATTGTGTGCGTGCGGGGGCTGCTGAGAAGCGTGAGACCTGCCGTCACGGCAAGGGCGCCGGCGACGACAGCCGCCGCTCGCCGCCAACCCTCCCGGCTCCCGTTCGCACGATGCCTGCAGCTACGACAACATTCATCGGACGATCGTCAGCGCGCTGCCCAAGCTGCAGGCCGCAGGGTTTGCCACGCCAGACTACCTGGTCGCCATCTCTGGCGGTGCGCTTGGGAGCTCAGCCGGCTGGAGGCGGATGTGGCTGATGAGCCTGCTGCCACTGCCACTGCGACAGTTGTGGTCCCATTGTAGGCATCTTTTCTTGTTGCTCATCGTCCAACTCCTCAAGCTGCCGCGCTGCACATAGGCTGTTGCTGAGTCCCGCTCCCCTGCCTGTGCCGCAGGCGGCCTCATCCCCGCCCGCATCCTGCGCTCCGTGCTGCGCTCAAGCTCCAAGCAGGGAGGCTGCGCAGCACTCAAGGTGCGCTTTCTATGCATGGCCATGATGGGCTGGCCGCCTGTGCACATTGTGCCTGGACAAATTTGGCCAGCGGCTGCTGTGCAGGCAGCGCAGGCAGCAGAAAGCCGGTGGCCCCTAGGTCGTTTAACAACAGCATCATAAGGTGCTCGATGTGACCACTTGGCGTTGCAGGTGATTGGGCTGGAGCTGTACGACGACGAGATGGATGGGCGGCCGCGAGAGAGCGGCGTGAAGCGCACGCAGTGGCTGGAGGCGGGCAGCGCGCAGCTGGCAGGCAAGACGCTGCTGATCGTGGACGAGGTGCGCCGCGCTGTGTCTGGTGTGCTTTGCTGTGGCTGCTGTGCTGTGCTGTGGTCTGCGTGCTGTGTTGTTCTTGCCGTGCTTTGCTGTGCTGCCCGTGCTGCGCGGGGTGGGGGGTTGCCTGGCGCAATCGGGCTTGCGCAGTGGCCTGGTGCATAGTGCGTTTGCTCAGCAGGGCGAGCCGCTGGCCCAGCACGAGCGCCTGCTGCTGCTATGGCAGTTGGCTGAAAGCAAACTGCTTACTGCCCTGCACCCGCTCCTGTGCAGGTGGATGACAGCAGGCAGACGCTGGCGTACGCGGCTCGCGAGCTGCTGGCAGACGTTGCGGCGGAGGAGGCGGCGCTGGCGGCGGCAGGTCAGCGGGTTTGAGCGCTGACATCATCAAGTTTGGCATGACGCATCCTGGTCAATGCTGCTGCGTTGTGGTGCATGTGGAAGGGTGCATGCTGCTGCTGGGGGCATGATTGTTGCTTTAAGAAAGAAATGCACTCAGTGTGCCTGAAATGCATTGCACGCTCGCTGCCCACCCAACCCCACAGGAGCGGCGGTGCCGCCGCCTGCGCGGCTGGGCTGCTTTGTCATCCACAACAAGCAGCGGGAGAAAGCGGCGCAGCTGCCCGAGGGAGTGCCGCAAATTGTGGGCCAGGTGCGCTGTGCATGCTGCGCCTTGCTGTGCAGTGGCTTCGGGCTTGATTGGCTGCCTCGGCGTCCATTGGGACCAGCAGCGTGATGCACATGCCCACTGTGCTTCTTCCCGCAGCTCTGGCAAGCCCGGTGTGCAGCACCTGTGCAGCGGCCCGCTGCTTCTGCTCACCAGACTGTTGCCAGCAACCAACCGATGTTTCACTCACTGGCAGCTTGCTCTTCTGCCACCTGCTGCCGCAGGAGGTGGACGGAGATGCCTGGGTCGTGTATCCGTGGGACGCGGAAGACATTGACGAGCATAACGAGCTGGGCCAGCAGTGAGGCAGGCAGCGGTAGCTAGTTTTTCCTTGCCGCCCTCCCTGACTGTTGGGCAGCCTCCTCTTTCCGCGTTCATCTCCCTGTCGCCGCGCTGTGAGAAGCAGGCTCTTGCTGTCTGCTCTTGCAGCGAGGCATTGTCATGCACGTCTGTCATGTGTTTCCCCAGTTCGACGCTGTTCCCTTTCCTAAGCAGGCGCCGCGGTCGTGGCCGCCGGCGTGCTGCGCCATTCAATTTTACCCATGAAAGGGTGCCTGCACCCGCTCTCATGCTGTGCACTGCCCTGTTTGTTTGCTCCTCCCCATTTTCTCACTTCTTTTCCACCCTTGTAGTCACTAGTCAGTACGCCTCTCTGCCCCGGTCTTCTTTGCTATTTGTTCCGCACAAGCCCTCCTCTTGAGCGCCCCTTGTCGCTCACCCGCACACTGCTCTCACGGTTGACATGCAGCTGTAACAAAGTGTCTGCTGGGAAGGTGTGCTATACAGGCCATTGATGGCGGATGCTGTGTGCAAGAGGCAAGTGCTGCATGGCCCCTCCATGTTGCCGCTACACCGCTGCTGGCTCAGCAAGCGTGTACGTTGTGTGTTGCATAGAATCGGCTGCTGCTGCTGGCGCCTGCTGCTGCTTCTGCTGCTTCTGCTGCTGCCGTTCCCGCTGCCGCCGCCACCCTCACGTCTGCTGCCGCCGCTGCTGCTGCCCTCACGGCTGCTGCTCTCCTGCCTGCTGAGCGGCCCGCGCCTGCGCCCGCTCCTCCTTCTGCCGCTGCCGCTCAGCGCCCAGGGCCTTGCATATGCGGCGGTGGCCGCCCTCCCGCCAGTCGGCGTGCGAGCAGGTGGTGCCGCAGTACCACACTGCACGACAGGCGCTGCAGGGCCATACAAGGGAGGGAGGAGGCGTGTTGGCCAGGCTAGCGACTGTGTCTCACGGTTTCCAGATCTGCCACCCACTCGCAACGGTCCACAACAAGAGCTGCATACTGACTGCCTCATACCTGCTGCTCTTCACTCCCGCCTCCCTCACCTGCACCGCATGCTGCCCAGGCCCTGGCCCGCAGCAGGTCCGCCCTCAGCGCCCACATTGGAGCAGCGCAGGTAGGCACAGGAACGCGTTGCAGCTGCCTGTGCCTGCAGCAGCTGCTCTACTGCCTGCTGCTCTGGCTGCCGCCACAGGGCTGCCAGGCGTGCAGCCAAGCGCACAATGTGTGGCAGCAGCTCCTGCAGCTTTGCCAGTCTCTCGGCGGATGCCGCCAGCTCACATGTCAGCTCCTTCACTGAGAGCAGCAGCTGGGTGTAGCTGTGCCGTGCTGGTTCACCCAGGGCATCGCTGGGCAACAAGGATGCCGCGTGCACGAGCTGGGCAACCACACCAAGCCAGTCAGCCACTAGGGGCTCGGCCTGCATGAGGCAAGTACCACGTGATTTGGGAAAGCCGTGTGAAACTCGTACTTTTGCCGGACAAGAACTTGCGGGCAGCAGGAGAGCCTCCAAAGCATGTCCCCACCTGGTCCACAGCCATCTGGTGCACTTCCCTGCCGCATGCCTGCAGCAGCTCTTCCAGCACGCCAGACGTGACCAGCTCCGCAATAATCGGCAGGCTGCACCCGTAGTTCAACACCCGCATTGCCGCCGGCAGCCCAACGTGTGGCTTGGGTGCAGCAGTTGAGGGCTCCTGCACAGAAGACAAAGGCGTGCCAGTGGGCCTCGTGAGCTGCAGTGTCAATGCACTGCGCATTGAAACAATACAAGTGCTTGAAAGTCTGCTGTTGCCACGCCTGGCAGCGCCACTGGGTGGCAGCATTGCCCCAGTCTTTGGCCATTCACGGGCACGGACCTGGCAGTAAGGCCTCAGAGTTGCGCTGGCCGTGTTCCAGGCAACGGACCCTAAGGCCCTGCTGCCAGCACAGAAGGCTGCCATCAGCAGAGCCACTTGGGAGCGGTTGGACAACTGCTCCAGGTGGACGCCCTGCTGCAAAAGTGCGTCCATTGCCTCGAACTGGGCTTGGCCGATTGCCGATCTTGTCAGGCTGCAGCAAGGAGGGCCAAGACAGTCAGCCGCACACACAAGCCAACCGTTTGGCAAGCATCCTTCGAATCAGCATGGGGCGGCTGCATTACGCTCGCTGGGCTGTGAGGCGCTCTGTGCTGCCTGACGCCATCCGCCGTTCCTCCGGAAGCAGCAGGTCATTCACGCTCAGGAAGGTGAAGGAGAGGGAGTTCAGTAGCCAGCTCCACGTGGAATCCTCCGGCAGCCCCAGGGCTTGTGCCAGTGGCTCGCTGGGCAAGCTGCACAGCCGGTGCATGAGTCGGCAAGCTTTGAGGTGCAGCTGCTGCACTGGCTGCGGCGAGCTGATGCCCTGTGCAGACGGGGCCCCGCCACGCACGTATGCCCAGATGCTGTGATTGGCTGCCTCCCAGAAGCGCAGAGAGTCGTGGCTGGCGTGCTGGGCAGCCCGCAGGAGGTCTGACTGCGAGGCCGCCAGCTCAGCGGCAGCATGCGCAGAGGACTGCTTCTCCAGCTGCTGGTGAATGTCAGGCACCAGCTGCGCTGTCACAGCGAGCATGCTCAAGGCCGCATCCGTGGCTGCACAGCACTGCAACAGCTCGTCTGAGCTGCCAATATGCAGGTCAAGCACAACTTCCAGCTGTAAGGCAACAGCTACGTCCAGGGGCCAGGTTGCTGCGCTGTCGCGCAGCGTGCTGTTCAGCCACCAGCCCGCAGCTGTGCCAGGCTCTAGCACGGCCTGTGCTGCTGGGGGGACCAGCTCCTGCACAATAGCTGCCATGAGCGGCAGTGCCTGCAAAGCCGCATCATGCCCCGCCCGGTGGCCTGGGGGTAGGCTGCTTAGCAGCAGCCCACACAGCCGCACTGAGTCCACGACCAGGCACGTCACATCGCGTGCATCCAGCTCTGGCTGGCCTGGCTGCACAACTGCCAAGGGGTCAGCTGGCTGCTGGGCGTTCTGTGCTGCCGACCTGCCCATGCGGCCACCTGCTAGCTGCATGGCCTGGGCAAGCAGCTGGATCGCAGCTTGCAGCACGGCTGCCACATCCTCATTGCTGGAGCTCAGCTGCAAACGCAGGCCTGCCTGTACTGCATGCTGGCAAAGCGCTGGCACAATGTGCATTGCAGCTGAGACGCCTTCGCCGAACGGCTGCGCTGCCCCGAGGGTCCGCGGCACAGCGCTTGGGCCGCAAACAGGGACGCGCAGTTCACACAGCAGCAGTGCCGCCATGCGCTGCTGCAAAGATGGATCAGCCTCCAGTGCTGGTGCCAGGGCACCGGACGAAGGTTGGGTGAACGCCAAGGCTGCCAGAGGGAAAACATCGTAAGCACGGGCATCCACACAATCTGCGAAAGGGAACAAAACGATTTGCGAAAGGTTGAACAGCACTTGAACAACCATGCACTGCGCATGCAAGCAGCCTGCCTAGGCAGCTGAGGAGTCATTGCAGCTTTGAGACCTGGCAGGGTACGAAGCACGCCACTCATGATTGATCAATGCGGGAGCAGCCTACCTGCTGGGTCGGCCATCAGTGCCAGCAGACAATCCACCAGCGCCACCAGCCAGGGAACAGCTCGCTCAGGAGCAAACGCCTGGGCGTGCACTCCAGCCAGCTGCTCACTGCTGAAAACCCTATTCAGCTGGCAAAGCGCCTGCACTTGGCAGGCGGCATGCCTCGAGGGGCTGCCCCTGCTCTCCGCGTCGAGCTTGCGCCGAACAGTGGGGGTGCGGCGCATGGTGTCCAACAGGCACCGGCCGCTGCCAAGCACGAAACAAGCAGCTGCGCCCAGCTGTGCGCCGACAGCAGCTTCCAGCCCAAGCAGCTTGGTGATGTTGCCGCCTGCTACTAGCGCACACATGGCGGCCTCCAGCTGGGTAATGGCCGGCGGGCTGCCCGCTGCTAGGGGTGCTTGCAGCACAGCATCTAAAGCTTCCAGGGAGCCTGCAAAACAGCAGCGCCATATGTAAGGCCCGGCTGCTGACCAAAGGCGGCAGTGCTCGACGAGCGGCAGCTGCACTGCACCTTTGGAACCCCAGGCGCAGGGCTTCGTCTCCTGGCTCGTTGGCTATAGCAGCCTTGCTGCTCAGCTGCACAAGCTCCACAGCCGCTACCAGGTGAGAGTCGAACGAGGAGGCTGTGGCAGGGACGGCATCAAAGGCCCGGCCCTCCACCAGGCGCTGGAGGCACTTGAGGGCGCTGGGGAGCGCTGCCATGGTGCCAGGGAAGAAGACAAAACAAGCTGAAGACAGGGTTGGGCCTGCCGAGGCACAGCCGGCGGCGCAGCGGCCGCTGAGCGAGCGCCCATGCCCGCCAATGCCATCGACCGAAGGCCAGCTGACTCTTAAGACTCATTGCTTGTGCGATGCAAGCCTCCCTGCGGTTTTCAATTGCGCCCATGATACTTGCATGACAAAGTTCAGCGCTACCACTTGCATGCGTTGCATGTGCGGACCAGAGCCTTGAATGCTGCTCATGAGCGGCAGCGGGGTTGCTCCTTCACTCTCGGCATGCCCACTGGAAGCCTAATCTGATTCAGGAATGAAGCGGCGCTTGCGCTGTGACGCCGTGGCATACCGCCGCAGCACCTCGGGAACAGTCAAGTATCGAATGTAGCGCCCGCTGCCCTCCACGCCCCTGTAGGCATAGGAGCGGCAGCAGGGGAGGGCGGACGGGGTCAGCCGGCGGCATGCAATAGGTCAATGCAACATGCGGCACGAGTGGCAACACTGCCGAGATCTGCATTGTATGATGCAGCAAACACCCATGGGCATGCACCATGGCACGCAGCAACATGCATGCACAAGGAGCAGCATGCCGCAGGGGCGCCCGCCAGCGGCAGACCAACCGGCCTGTGGCAGCGGCACGCACCGCATGCGGGGCACCAGCCAGGCTGCCACCTCGTCAGCACTCTCCGCGATGATGTTGATATTTCTTGCTGCGATTCATAGGGTTGATGGGTCAAGCCGGTGGTTGCTTCAGGCAATGCACAAGGACACTTGTCGGCGGTCTACTAGATGCCATGCCCCAATGCTCGGTGTGTCCCAATGCATGCCAACACCTGAAGGGATTGCCAGGTCTCACACGTCAACACAGCCGCTCCCCACCTTTGCGAGGTGTGTCGGCATAGCGGAACAGCAGCTCGGTTGCCACCATGCCTGGCGACACAATATGCACGCCCACCCTGCCGCCGGCGGCGCCGCTGCCGCTCTCTGCTGCCGCCACCTCGGCAGCGAGCGAATCCTTCAGCTGCGGCAGCGCTCGCTTGGTGGCACCGTAGGCGGCATTGCCAGGTGTGGGGTTGCCCCAGCTGCAAGGATGGGCGGAGGCAGATGAGCATGTCAGGCGCTGACGGCCTCGAAGCGACAGATTAGCAGTGCAGAGCAGCGCCCACTTTTGTTGTTGTTCGCTGCACCAGCAAGGTCCTCTGTGTATGCATGAGAGATGCCATCACCTGCCATTGCCGTCAACGAAGAAGACCTTGCCGCCGCCCTCCTGCCGCTGCATGCGCGCTATGGCTGCCCCTGCACCTAGCAGCGCACCTGTGGCAAGCCAGGGGCAGGAGCGCGTGTGGCAGCAGGCATGTGCGACAATGGCAGCTCGTGGCGGGGCATACCCCTGCTGGGCATGCGCTCAGCTGACGTCACTGCATGCTGAAGAAAACAGCTGCTGCAGACCCAGAATCAACTCACCCATCAGGTTTGTGTCCACAATGCTCTGCAGCTCGCCTGCCGCCGCCTCCGCCAGCGGCCGCTTCACCTGCTGCGACTGCCCCGCATTGCACACCCACATGTCCTGCAAGCGTGAGGGGAGCGGTGACAGCTTCCAAATCACTCCATCCAGATTGCTGATCGCTGTCATTGGCGATTCAAGTGTCACGCATGTCGGGTTATTATGAGTCCAGGCAGCCCATGTGCAGCCATGTTTCATGCAAGCAGAGGGAGCCGGGCAGGCACGATGCTCCGCTGCCCACTCACTATGCCTCCCAGCTCGGCCGCCGCTGCATCTGCCAGACGCTCCACATCAGATGCTTTGGAGGCGTCGGCTTGCACGCCCAGCACGCGGCAGCCAGGGAACTCTGCCCGCAGTGCCGCTGTGGCTGCCGCTAGAGTGGCAGGGGTGCGGCCGCTGATCACAACAGCGTCCCCCATAGAGACAAACTGCCGTGCCATGCTGAACCCAAGCTCCCGGCTGCTGCCTGTGATGACAACCTGGATATTGGCACAGCGTGGGGTGCACCTGGAATGAGCAGCGGGCACCGGTGGTGGCGGCATGGCAGCGGCGGCGGCAGCGGCAGGGCGGGCATGTCCCACCCGCAGCCCGCGATTGCTCCTGTCTTCGTCACACCAGTTGAACGCTGCAAGCGGTGTGTCCCGGCTCAAGCCGGCCAAGGCAAGCAGGGTTGCCGCCGAGCCGCCCAGGAAGCTGCGCCAGTACATTGCGGGCCACTGGAAACGGGTGACAGCCAGCCGACGAGTGCACTCAACGGTTGGCCCGCGATGCCGCAATGAGATGAACAAAGGGCAGCAGGCGGGGCGGGCGGCGCCCGCTGGCCGCTGCCCCGCCAGACCAAATGTGCATGTTCTCTATCGCCACACCGCATGCTACAGGCCACGTACGAGTGAAGAGAGTTACAGACTGTCGAATTGGCCTGAAACAATGAAATGCTGAAGCTGCGGGGGCGGAACAAGAAGTGCATGGTAAGCGTTGATGTGCCCATGGAGGGCCGTGCCGCACGCTCGTCGCCATGTTGCCCGTAGATGCTGCCGCTGGTGCTGCTGCCACAGGTGTCAATGCCAAAGAAGCGTTTACGCCACGGGCGTGGCCTCCAGGTCGAAGATGGAGGTGCCCAGCACCCTGCAGCGCCGCATCTGCCCAATCTCCAGCGGAGGGATGCCTGCAGGCCGCAGTGCGCGTGCGGGTGCTTTAGAGTCAACGAAGCCGAGTGGACTACATGCAACTAAATGGCGGATTTGTTGAAAAGGCCAGCTACCAAGACCAGCTAACGTGAGTGCAAGGAGTGGGTGGGAGGGGATGGGGGAATGCACACAGCAGTGGCAGCAGCAGTGGTGGCATCACAGGCATGTGGTGGGATATGCCACTTCTGGCAGCAGCTCAACAATCCATGCAGTGCCGCCACAAGGCCCCATGGCTGGCAAGCGGCATGTCGTGCAACGCGGCCCACCCACGCGCACCACACACCATCGCCCTTCACACCCTCCACCCATCCCACGCACCCGACGCCTCATCCGGCTGCAGCAGGAAGACGATGGGGTCGATGTCGGGGGCGTCCCACTGGCTGCGCCCGTACAGCTCCCCATCCTCGGTGTGCCCGTCCACCAGCACATCAATCTGTGTGAAACCGAGGGCGGGAAGAGACATTGTTAAACGGCGGGTCAGGCTTTTGGTGCACCGCTGCTGCAGCTCATGTTCGCAGGCGCTGTGCAGCGGATGTAGCAGTTCAGCAGCGTAATGCAACAATGCAACAATGCAAAAATGCAGAGCTGCAACACAGCAGCACTACGTGTAACTGTGTTGTGCACTCACCTCCTGGCCCACCCGCGTCTTGGCCCACTCCTCCCCCAGCAGCTGCTGCAGCGACACCAGCTCGTCGCGCCGCGCCTCCCGCACCTCGTCTTCGATCTGTGCGGGTGCAAGAGCAGGCAGGGCGTGTTTTCAGGGTGGCGATCGGCGCCGGCACGCCGCAGCAAGCCGCTCGTCCTTGACCAGGAGTGTGCTACATGGGCACACCACAGCAGGGTGCGCCTCCAGCAGGAGAACTCGGCACAGCAGTGCACCAACCCCATCGCCTCCCTGCGCTGCCTAGAGCTGCACCTCCAGACTAGAAATTGCACCTGGCAACGCACAGCAGCGCGCACCTGCTCCGGCAGCTCCGCCGCGGGCGTGCCGTCCTCCGCGCTGTACTGGAAGCAGCCCATGCGCTCAAACTTGAAGTTGGTGCAAAAGTCGACCAGCTCGCGATGCTGCTCCTCCGTCTCGCCTGCGGGGCAACGGATGCAGGGCGTGTGGCAGGCGGCGGGTTGAAGAAGCAGGGCCAGCCAAGGCAACGCACGCACAGAGAGCGACGCAGCGGCGGGTTGCACAGCCAGGGGCAGGCGCTGCATGCAGAGGGGCAGGCTGCTTTCCCTGCCGGCTGCTCCGCAGCATGGCACACCGCATAAGCGCACTGGCAGCAAAGCATAAGACAAAACACAAAACAATGCTCACCCGGGAAGCCGGAGATGAAGGTGGTGCGCAGCGCGAGGCCGGGTATCCGCTCCCGTAGCGTGTGCAGCAGCTTGAGCGTGTGCGCCTGCGGGCGAGCAGGGCGGGCTCATGGGTGACTGCTGGCGCTGCGATGCCACGCAACACACATGCATGAGGGGAACAACACAACACAGCCAACCGGAATGTAAGGAGCCCAACGCCAGGCGACTTCAGCCAGCCCCAGCCTGCCGGCATCCCCCCCTGCCCAGGCTGGCCCAGCGGCCGCACCTGCGGCGGCCGGTTCATGGCCAGCAGCGTGAGGTTGGAGATGTGCTGCAGCGGGATGTCGATGTACTTGCAGACCTGGAACGGCGATAGTAAGGCGGGAGCAAGGGAGAGGTATGGTTTAGAGGCCTTGCTGAGCAAGTGTGCGATGGGGGGCAGGAAGGCGAGCGGCAGGGCACAGCACAGTTGCACCATCCACGCCGTCCGCTGCAAGCCCAGCCGTGCGACTCCTCGCAGCACCGCCACACAGCTGCGCAGCTCGCCTTGGGGTTGCTGGCGATCTCGTCGATCAGGGCCTCGCTGAAGTACGAGGGGTAGCAGTCTGCGGAGGACAGGGCAGGGCAGGGCAGAGGTAAGCAACTGCTGGTGAGGTGCAGGATGCAGGAACGTGCATTTGTTCTGCGCAGACGGGCGGGTTGCACGGTGAATCATCCATCACACCCCACGGGCTGCAGCGGCAGCTGCCCATCATGCCGCCGTGTTGCCCACCAACTGCTTCATGCGCCCATGCGCCACTCACACAGCAGGCGGATCCAGCGCAGCCCCTCCAGCTTGCCCAGCTCCCGCAGCAGCTGCGCCAGGTCCTTGCCGTCCCGCCGGTCCATGCCATACCTGCAGGCAGCAGGAGGAGGGTTGATGGGTGCTCTTGATTACAGACAGGTTTGCAACAGCAACACATGGCGGCAGCGGTCGGTTGGGCGGCGGTTGGCGGCGGCGGCAAGGTGACTGAATGCCCCTTAAGGGTTGCCCGTCCGCAGCATGCATCGACTCACTGGTTGGTGTCCTCTGCAATCAGGTTGAGCTCCACCACGCCGCTGTCCACCAGGTGCCGCGCCTCGTCCAGCACCGCCTGCCACGGCTTGCTGCGGAACTTGCCCCTGCGGCAGGATCAAGTGGGTGGGTTTGGAAGGGTGAGTGGCAGGTGATATGCACACGGTGATGTCGACAGTGCCAAGTTAGTGTCAGTCCTTGCGCCAGTGCACAGGCCGATCAGAAAGAGAGCTTGCGCCGGCGGGCCGCCCAGTGGACGGCATGCATTTCTGCCGGAGCACCAGGAAAGTGATCTACTGCTTCCGCGGTGCTGTCGCTGCTGTGATCACTGCACGCGGCAGCGTCTGTCGCGTCGTTCAAGTCCGGCGGCCGGCTCGCTCGGCTCTGCGCAGCCCCTGATCCCGCGACAGCAGGCAGCATGTGGGGCTGGCTCACGGGAGGGGGCGGCGCCGCAGCCACGCCTGCTGCCGCCACGCCCCAGGGCCAGCAGGTCAGTCCGGGCAGCTTTCGTGGCATTGGGAGGACCTGAAGGGCTGTGCGTATCACCCGCCGGTGATCCCACCTCGCAGGAGCCTGGGCGGGGCTACAAGCTGCCGCCGCCCGGCTGCCGCCGCCGCCAACGCCAACGCAACGCTGCCCTCCCTCTGCAGGCGCCCACGGGGCTCTTCAGGTTTCTGCAGGCCGGCGCTGGCGGCAAGTGGGAGGAGGTGGCCACCAATGCGGCGCCGCAGCTGTACGACGCGCACGAGGACAGCAAGAAGGCGCCCGAGTGGCACCTGGAGGTGGACGGCGCGCAGGCGCGTGCTGGGTGCCGGTGGTGGCAGCTGAGATGCCTGGAGCAGTAGCAGCACTGCATGTCGTAAGCGCCACCGCATGGAAGCAGCTTACAGTGCGTTTCACACTTGAGCGGTCAGCTGCCTGCGGCACATTTTGCAGCTGCTGGTGGGCAGGTGCAATATGCGGCCGCCACTGCCGGCTGGCTGAAGCAGCAGCGTTCACACCTGCCCAACTGCAGGAGCCCATTGACACGGTGGTGGACGACCAGTTCAACTTTGAGGCCAAGGAGCTGCGGGCAAGTGACTACCGGAAGGGCTGGCGGCAGCGCATGTGCCTTGCTGCTGGGCCCTGAATTGCTGCCATGCCCGAGTGCTGCATCCTAGGCCCAGACGGCTGCTTGCGGTAGGCGCAGAACTGGCTCCCCCGCGGCGGCGCGCTGCTGGCGGCTTAGTTTCCCGCCTAACCTGCGTGTGCAGGTGACTTTCGTTGCGGGCGAGGAGATCTGGGCGCTCAAGTTTGGCTCGCCCGGCGCCTTTGAGCGCTTCCTCCAAAAGTACAACAAGGCAGGTTGCTCAGGGGAGCTGGACTCAGGTTGTGGTGGGCGCATGCCACTCAGCTGGTCCAGATGCTCCTGGTGTGTGGAAGATAGCTTGCCTGCAAGTAAACGCAGCACAGTAGCTGCCGCCCCGCGCCTCATTGCCTCCCCACCGCTGCCCTGCCCGCAGGCGGCGTTTGAGAACCGGTTTGGCCAGGAGCAGACGGAGGCGGCGGAGGTGAAGCTGTTTGGCGACTTTGCGCACAACCTGAACGCCGTGGAGAACGACGAGTCGCGGCAGGCGTGGGTGGAGGACATGGACCTCGATAAGCCCGACCCACGGGTACGTAGCTGCATTGGCTGTTGTGATATGGGCTGGGGCTTTGGTGCGGCTTGACAAAAAGTAGCCGCCTGAAGGGTGGAGGACATGGATCTGGACAAGCCCGACCCGCGGGTAGGCGCTGGTGCTTGTGCAGCTGAGTAGCAGAGCAGCCGTTGCTGAGCAGCGGGGATGGCAGCATGAACTTGCCAGGAGGCTGCGCAGGGACGCTTGCGCAGGCTCTGTTGGCGCCACACACTGCCCCGCTGTCTTAGCGCCACTGCTTCCCCCTTCACGCTTGCCCCTGAAGGAGCTGCGCACGCCCAAGAAGGACCGGGTGGTGGCCGAGAAGCGCAGCCCCATCCACGGCGTGGTGCTGGGCGCCACCGACCGCTCCTACCTCATGCGCGACAACCAGGTGCGGCTGCAACTGCAATGATGATAGGCCAGAGAGGGTCTGGCCCAGCTGCTCAACAGGCTGGAGGGCTGCGGTGTGCAGGGTGGCGGCAGCCGGCTGCAGCGGGGTGGAGCCGTGCACCACGTGCAGCACAATCATTTTGGGCCCACTGCCACATCAACATAGTTATTTCACGCCCCTCTGCAGATCGACGTCATGCGCAACGTGGTGGGCGGCGTGGAGGACACGGGCTTGTCCTTCAAGCTCACGCCGCCGCCTGGAGCGGCGGGGCTGGGCGGCGGCAGCACGCCCACGCTCACGCCGCCCAAGGCGCTGCTCATGAACCAGGCACGCTGGCGTGGGACCTAGGATGGGCGGTTTGCAGTGCAGTTCGACAGGCTGGTTGGGCGGCAGGCGCCGCAGTGCAGGTGCACTGCAGGCAAACTCTCGTGCATACAGTGGGTTGCGGGTCAGACCACTGGCCAGTCAGCCCTCTCAACCAGTGTATCACTGCGCCCACCACTCCGCCCACCCACTGTGCAGGAGCGCAAAATGAACATGATCAGCCCGCTGGCCGGCAGCAGCATGTGGCACGCCGACATCGAGACCGGCAAGGTGCGGCTGGGTGGCGGCCTGCAGCTCACTTGCACCGCAAGTGGTTGGATCCCTCGGCTCTCCGCTCCGGCAATCGCACAGTGGAGCAGTCCAGCGGCATTTGTGCCGTTGCCACCGGCGTGTCACTCAACAAGCGACTCGCTTCCTCTGCCTGCCCCCTGTGTGCTGCCCGCCAGGTGATCAGCGAGTGGAAGTTCCAGAAGGACGGCGTGGACGTGGCCATGAAGGACATCACCACCGAGAACAAGGCGGCGCAGGTGGGGGCGCAGATTGGTGGTGTTGGATGCAGACAGCAGTGGGGCTAGGAAGCGCAGGCGGGAGAGCCTTCTGGCCTCAAAGCACTGGGCTGAGCAGCCAGGCCTGGCTGCACCCCGAAGAATGCATGGTGGGTAGCCCAGCCTACTTCCCCTGCCCATGCCTGCCCCGCCCTGCACCGGTCCCCCCTTGCAGGAGCACGACAGCAGTGTGTTCCTGGGGCTGGACACCAACCGGCTGGCGCGCTGGGACATGCGCGACCCGCACGGCATCGTCAGCCAGGTGGGCGCAGAGGCGGGGTGTGGGTTGGCAGGTGTGGACGAGGGGCCCTGGTGTGCAGCACATGGCCACCAAAGTGGGCGATGCAAGCAGCGCAGACTTGCCATGAGAGGCCACGCATGGAGCATCAGAGCGGCTGTTCACCCAGCAGCCCTGCCTGCCTCTCATCCTCCTGCCAGGCCGCCTCCCCCATCGTCAACTATGCTGGCGGCAAGGACTACGCCCGCGGCACCAAGTTCAGGTGCGGTTTGAAGCGGTGTAGAAGTTTGCACGACGCATTGCTTGCAACAGCCTCGCGGCCATGCGCTAGTCTAGCAGCAGAGCCTACCCGTGAGCAGCCACCAGGTGCCTTCTGGATCGTCCCTCACCTCTCACTGCCGCTTTGCCTTCACCTATGCAGCTGCATGGCCACCAGCGGCGATGGCTACGTGGTGGTGGGCGCTGATGACGGCAAGGTGCGGGGGCGCGTTCTCAACAGCTTTGGGGCAGCTGAGACTCGCCGGCTGCCGGCGAGGTGGTAAACCCAACTGGCCAGAAGCCTTGGCTGCTGCTTCCTAGCCCTTCGCCTGGTCCCAACCCCGCTCAAGAAATGGCACCCCCCTTCATGATGCGCAGGTGCGGCTGTACAGCGAGAAGACACTCACCCAGGCCAAGACGTCCATCCCTGGCATGGGCCTGCCCATCACAAACGTGGACGTCACCTACGACGGTGCGCCTGAAATTCAAGCAACTTAACTAGTTTGGAAATCACCGGTTCCAGCCGGGTAGTGGCATGCAGGCGGGCCATACCGGCCAACTTCGGCCAAGCAGCGACAGACGGTGGCAGTTGCCCGGCTGGGCGGCACGCCGCTGCTGATGAGTCGACTGCTCTGCCTGGCGAGCAGGCTGCACTGCACTGCTGCAGGGTGCCCGGCAAGCGCACAGCTGCTCCAGATGCTTGCCTGCTGAGCAACTTTTGGGCATGGCCTGCCCCCACCGCCCCTGCTGCTGCCTGCAGGCAAGTGGGTGCTGGCCACCACGCGCAACTACCTCATGGTCATTAAGACCACGTACAAGTGAGCGCAAGGGCTGGGTACGGGCTGGAAGGCACGCTGTGCGGCTGCGGCTCTGGGCACAGCTGTTGGTCCACAGCATAGCAGGTGTCAGCAGAGCGCAGCTCGAACTGGGGGGCTAACCGCCCCAGCCACTCCTTCCCCTCGACTTGCATGCAAACTTGGTTCGCCCCTCCCCTTCGCCCCTCTGCAGGGACCCCAAGAGCGGCAAGGAGCTGTGCGGCTTCACAAGCCGCATGGGCGCCAACGCGCCCGCTCCCCGCCTGCTGCGCCTCAAGACGGGTGCGCTGCTTTGAGTGGGTGGGGCTGGGCAGCAAAGCCTGCTCAACGGGCCCGCACGATGGCTTTTTGTGGAGCTTTCTCCCGCACTCCACACCTCCCTGACCGTGCCCTTTCCCGCCTTGCCTCTGCCTCCCTGCCCCGATTCATTCTATTGCAGAGGACCAGAAGGTGACCAAGGGCGCTGCGCTGGAGAAGGGGCACTTCACGTGGATCACGGAGAAGGGGCGCCAGGAGCGCTGGGTCGTCGCCTCGTGCGGCAACTACACCGTGCTCTGGAACTTCAGGTGGGAAAGAGCGGTGCAGCTACTGGGTTGGGCAGCAACGTGCATGGGCTGGCTGGGCTGGCTGGCATGCGAGGACTGTTTGAGAGCGCATGCCAAGATGGCTGTCCACTTGGCATGGCTGCGGTCCTGTAGGGTGGCACAGAATCCCCGCTGTCTTGTCCCCTCCTGCCCCTTCCAAACTCCGCTGCAACCTGCCCTTGCACCCCCTTGCTCCCGCCCCCGCAGGTCGGTCAAGATTGCGGAGCCGGAGGTGGTGTCGTACGGCGGGCTGACCACGGTGACCAAGTACCACATGGTGCGCAAGGACGAGCACGTGGTGGACTCGGGTGAGTGGCTGTAGCTAAACTGTTGAGCCACTAGTGCGTTTGCTGGGCTCCCAGGGTGCGCAAGAACAAGCACATGGTGGACTCGGGTGAGCCGTGGAGGGTGAGTGGTGGATCAGTGCATGGGGTTGCTTGTTTGTTTGGGGTGGCTTTCTGGGAGTTGCTGCTTCTGCTGCCAGGCCGCCAGGTGCACAGCTGCTGTTAGGATCGCTTGCCTGGGAAACGGCAGGCAATCTGGAGAATGCAGCAGCTCCCACTGTGGTTGCCGCTTTGTGTGTGGCCCACCTTGCAAGCGCCCTGCCCTTTACCACCCCACACAGTGTTCATGCACGACAAGTTCAACCGCACCACTCAGCGCGCCGACGAGACCAGCATGGTGGTCGTCACCAAGACGGTGCGACTGGGGTGGAGTGTAGCTTGTTTGTGTAATCCAGGGAATGCAGGGCGACTCAGGCTGTGTGCCCAGCAGCATTGCACTGCATTTAACTTGTAAGCCCATGCTGTGCTGACGCACTCCCACCCAACTCAAACTGCCTCCCGCCCGCAGCACGTGTATGCCATGGGCGACGATGACAGCGATGAGGAGTGAGGCATCAGCGCAGCAGCAAATAACTAGCAGTAGGGAGAGCAGCAGGCTCGGCAGCAGCAGCTGCGGCCCGCTGTGCACATGCTTTGTTGTCCGTTCTTTGTTGAGCAGGGTCAGTGCATTTCTTTCCTCGTGCTCCTTCTAGGACATACTCTTTCTGCGCCTCTCCGGCAGCCCCATGTAACCTTAGCCTCACTGGTCGCCAGCTTGCTGTGCCAGCAGCTGGGTGGGTATCAGGAACAGCGGCTGCCCTCTGCCTGCCTGCCTAACCTGCCTGGCACCATGCCCAGCTACATCACCAGCACAACTAATGCTGAACATCGCCCCCAGCACCGCTTGCCTGAAGCCGGGGATGGCGCAGAAGGTGCAGGCGTGGCTGCAGCCCTCCGCCACGCGCAGGTAGGCGGTGTGCCGCGGCGTCAGGCGGTGGCGGTCCCACTCGGGGCGGAACGCCACCGTGGCATCTCCCACCTGCGGCAGCAGTTTATCGTGGGTGTTGGGGCTCACAGTCCAGCAGTCATGGGATGGCAAGATGGCAACAACGCGTCATGCAAGTCAGCAGCCCATGTGAGGCCCACCGGCCTGAACGTGCACGCACTGCTGGCACTCGCCCGGGCCCGCCAAGCGGTGCAGACCAAACGCATGTTCCCCCACAATGGCCGGTGTTTGTCCCACCTGTACGCGCGAGCGCTGCTGATACTCGTCCATATCCACTTCGGGCGGCGCGTCCAGGATCTGCCGCAGGCTGGCGCTCAGCCCGCCATACTTCTCAAACCTGGACGAGGGAGGTGCGGCAGGCAGGCATTAACTACGCAGCTGCTGGAACTCACACACACGTTGTGGCAGGCATCTGGCAGCTGCAGCTGCCGGGGTGTGCCTCAGTTGACAGATGAAGGCCGCAATAGCCGAGCCTCCCAAGCAAACAACCAGGTGCAGTGCCAGCCAGCCGCCTCGTTGGCGCATCCTCCAGGCAAGATTCATGCTGCCGCGTAGCACCTCGCCCACCACAACGCGAAAGCTCACTGCCGGCACCTGCAGTTGGTTTCCACTCACCCAACCACCAGGTCGGCCTCGGGCAGCTGCTCCGCCAGCTCCTCGCTGTACCGCTGAGCCAGGCAGCCGGTCACAACCACCTTCTTCACCCGCCCGTCCTCCTTCATGCGCGCCGCCTCGATGATCGTCTGGGGAGGGGAGGATCAGGAGGTTGCACAGATGTTGTGCACCAAGGGCTGCAACTCGAGGCACCTTCAGGACGTGCCAGCGTCTGCTGCTGCCTGCTGCTGCTGTTGCTTCACAACATTGCAACGCAGCGCACACAGGCGGCAGTAATAGCGGCACACCAGGCAGATAGGCAGGCACGCTGCACATGCCATTGTGCTGGCATGCTTGGGCAAGACATAACATCAACACAGCAGTCATGCACCAACGCACAGCATCCCAAGCTCTAATTGCATGCCGAAGCAGCAGCAGCCGTCGCGTGCAGCAGCAGCAGCCCCCCACCTCGATCGACTCATCCTTTGCATCCTCCACAAACCCGCACGTGTTGATGACGATGGCGTCCGCCTGCGCATGGGCAGCAACGCATGGCCTGTTGCGCTGCTGCTGCTGCTGCTGCTCTGCTCCTGCAGCCGCTCATGTGACGTCGACATCCTGCACAGCAACTTGTGAGTTCCCTGCTTGCAGCCCCTCTGCATTCCCCCTGCTGCGCCGCCTCCCCACCCCGCACCTCGTCCTGTGCATCGGTGATCTCAAAGCCGGAGCGGAACAGGTCGCCCAGCAGCACCTCGCCGTCCACCGTGTTCTTGGGGCAGCCCAGGCTGCAGCAGAGGGGAGCAGAACATGGTTTGCTAGCCGCTTGCCGTCGGGGAAGGGGGCGCACTGCCGCCGCCGGCGCCCCGCCGCCGCCGCCTGAGCGCCCACACGCACCTGACCATGGACACGCGCAGCGGCTTGCCGCCCTCCTCGGCAGTCTCGGCAGCGGCGGGCTGGGCTGCCCGCAGACGATGAGGCCCCCGCCGACGGGCGCCGGCCGCGGAGGCGACCGCCAGCGGCCGTGCTGCCGCCACAGTAATCAACATGGTGCTATAATTTGTGGGAAGCTAGCAGGAGGACGATGGGTGGCTCTGGCGGAGGCGCGGAATACAGCCGGGCAATTGGGAGGGCTTTTCCGCCAGCCAGCCCGCTTGGTTTGCAGTCAATGTTCTACAACAATGCATGCATGTGCCGGAATCGGTCTGAGGTGACGGATGTGGCCTCGGCGGATGCGCTGCCGCTGCCTGCTGCCGCCGACCATGCCGCACGTTGGGTGTCGAGCGTTTTCCCCAGGGAGCACTGACAGGCAGAGCCGTAAACAGTGAGATGGCATCGCAGCGCCGGAGCCTGGGTGCGCCTCGATTGTTCCTTTGTAGCAGTCGCAGTCGACCCCAGCTCTCTGGCCGCCGCCCTCCCAGTCGTCTTGGGCGGCCTTGAAACGCGTTTGGTCCAGCCCCAGTTGTTTGTATGTTCACTTCTCACTTAGACCTCGGGATGGTGGCTTTCCAGTTAGCTGCCAGGTGGTTGTGCGTGCGCTCTGCCGCCGCCTGGCGCACGACCGCAACGGATGCACTTTTCGCACCGCCCAGCGTCGACCGTCTCGTGTTCTCTGCTTTTCACAGACCCACTAACCATTCGCAGGGTTCCTGGCAGTCTTACTAGTTCTCCTGGCAGTCACATTGTGTGTTGCATAGTACACGGTGTTCCCTTCGGGACGTCAACGTCAAGACAGCCGCATGGGAAGGGCCTCGGCACAGCGGCAGCGGCGGCCTCCAAACGCGCCGCCAGCGGCTGGCGGGCTTATTTCGGCGTCCTCACTTTGCACCCCCGCCCTCCCCACATCACGGAATGATGAACGCACAGCGCGGCTGCGGCAAAAAACGCAAGCAGGCCGACTCTGGGGACGCGGAGCGCAACCTCTACGGCTCCTTCGTGCACGCGGCCAACGCGGTCTCTCAGCTCTACACCGCGGGTCTGCAAGCCTCCAAGAAGGCCGAGGAGGCTGGGGCTCGACGCGCGCTGGTGAGGACTGGCGCTCAGTGAGGCGGGCGGCGCCCCTGCCGGGCTCCGCAGCTTGTCGTGGGTGTGTGAGCGTCGTGAGTGGGCGTGCAAGCCCCGCCGCTGCGCCCAGGGCGCGCCTCCAAACTTTTTCCTCGCTGCTCCCTTCCCCTGCAGGAGCGCGTGGCCCAGTTCGTGGTCAAGGAGTACGGCAACGCGCCCTCCGTGCCCACCGCGGTGCTCATGGAGGTGCTGCGCCAGGAGCTGCAGGTGCGCCGCGGAGCGGGCGGGCGGCCGCGTTGCAAGCGCCTCGGCGGCGTAGCCCAACAGCTCGCTGCTGGGCCAGCTGGCCTAGGATTGCGTTTGTGCTGTGTGATGCTTGCTGAACAACAGCTCTGCATCCTGCAGCAGCTTGAAACAGCCGCCTGTAGCAATGTCCCCCTCCCCTCGCGCCCATTCACCAACTTGCCGCTCGCTCCTCCTCTCCTCGCCCGCAGGCGGCGCAGGGCAGCGCAGCGGCGATCCAGCTGCCCTTCCCGGTGCCGCTGCTGCCCACGGGCGGCAACTCGCAGGGTAGCGATGCGCACAGTGACGACGAGCACTTGATGTCAGCTGGCGAACCGTCGCCTGGGGCTGGCTTCCGCCGCTCGCCCAGCGGGCACACAATCAGCCCTCCCAAGGGCGTGCGCCCCGCCCCCGGCCAGCTGCCCACCCTCTTCCAGCAGCAGCAGCAACAGCAGCAGCAGCAAATGCAGGCCGCGGCGGCCCAGCAGCAGCAGCAGCAGCAGCAGGCGCATGCGGCGGCGCAGCAGGCCGCGATGCACCAGCAACTGCTGGCGCAAATGCAGCAGCAGCAGCAGCAGCCTGGGGGCTTTATGCCTGGAGGCTTCCCCGGCCAGTTCCAATAGCCGCCCTGCTGCCGCGCCAGCAGCCGCGCCCTCAGGCCGCTGTTAAGCGGCAGCAGCAGCCAGCGCCGCATTGGGCGCCGCTCGCCTGCAGCCAAGCTGGGCCGCAGCCTGCCCCCTGTATAATAGCATGAAGGACTGGCCCATGCAGCGCCAGCCCTTTCTTTCCTTGCAATGCCACCCTCGCTCAGTGCCGCCAGGTGCTGCGCAGAGATCAATTGCCCCCGTCCAGTTTTGCTGCCCCTCCTTGTCCCCTTCCTGAATGCCCCCCGCGCCGCTCCGCACTGTCCCATCCTCTCTCTCCCCCTCTACCAAACCAAATGCGCGCATTCACTCTCTGTACACTAGCTGCCACTGTTGCTGTCGCCCTGCTGTATGAGAGACGCGAGTGTAAACAAATCCAACCGCACATGCAAGCGCAAGTGCAAGCGACAAGCCAGGGTGGGCCAGCAGGGCATAGTGCCTGCAGAGCTGCGGGTGCGTTTCACACAGCCTGCCTGTTTGAGGACAAGCCCAGGCGCTTCGAAACAGCCGGATTCGAGCTGCATCTCAACAGCCCTGCAGCCTGATGAAATGTATGCAGCACCGCACCGAAGGCTCTGCGAAGCAACGCTGTAGATTCATGGGCTGCTCTTGTCATGTTGCAGATGGCGTTAAGTGTTGCAGATCACGAAATTGACAGGTAAAGGTTGACTGAAAGCCCTGAGATAGAGGGTAAGTGTTATTGCTCAACGTCAAAAGAGGCAGGGCGCAGCGAACGCGGCGAGCCCTCCCCTGCTAGCGCCGGGCTGACGGGCGCTGTGCCTGATGCCGCTGCTGCTGCTGCCGCCGCCGCTGATGCAGCCGGCACCTGTATTGACAGTGGGGAGGTGCCGCCGCTGCCCAGCCCGCCGGTTCGTGCGGCCGCCGGCCAGCCATCATCCGCCGCAGGCAGCGGCATGAAAGCCGGGCCGCCGCTGCCGTCTGATCTGCTGCCGCCGCCGCCAACCAGCGGCCCCTCGTGCCTGATTGCAAAGGGGTTGGGCAGGGCAGCCGGAGGCGCCTCTTGGAGGTACCTGTGCTGCCGCTGCATCTCCTCTAAAGCCTCCTGAGGGTCCTTGACCGCAGGCCCTGCCGCCCCGCCACCGCCACCCGGCACTCGGTGATACGCCACCGGCAGGCCGCCGGCGGTGGCTGCCGCCACTCGCGCGCTGCCGGCCCCCAGCTGCGCTTCCACATCTCCAGAGAGCGTGAAGAGGAGGATGCCGCAGGCCACCACTCCCAGGGAGGCCGCGAAGAAGAGCAGGGTGTGGCCCGGGAAGCCGCCTGCGCGGGAAGGTGGTGGGGGATGGCAGGGCGGGAGGGTGGGTAGACAGCGGGTGGGCAGTATGGGGGAGCCAGACACAGACGAGCGCAGCTTTTCTCACAGGCGGGAGGCCAGCAGCGAGCGCGCACCAGAGCAGGACTCAAGCCAAGCAAAGGACGGAATTTGCTGCCTTTTCATCAGCCCACCAACAACGCAGCAGCAACTGAACTGAGCTCACCCAGGAACAGGTATCGAGCAAGCGCGGTCCACAGGTCGGAGGCCAGCAGCGAGACGTTGAGCAGCGCCGCGCCGCCCCAGCGCAGCTCCAGTGGTATCAGGGAATAGAATGTGAACATGGCCAGGCCAAATCCCAGGAAGGGCAGCAGCACAGCGGGGGTCCATGTCGCGCGCAGCAGGGTGGGCAGCTCCAGCGGGAGGCCCTGTGCTGCGCTCCAGGCGCAACCAAAGCAGCCCAGCATGCCCAGCAGCTCCTCAGCGGGCACGTCACCTGCATGGGTGGAGGGTGTTGACAGGGAGGTTGGCTGTAGATGGCATGGAGCGTACGCTGAGCCCTACAGTGTCGGCAGCGGCCAGACAACGCACAGGGCAGCGGCACCAGGCAGGCAGCCCACAACCACACCAGCAACCCAACCAAAAGCAGCAGCTTGCAGGCCGAACCGCGCCACCTCGTGCGCTCACCTAGCAGCCACTCCTGCAGGACGTTGCACAGCGCGTACATCGTGGCTCCCAGGACCACCAGACCGTCGCCTAAGAGCGGGTTGCTCGCGCTGCCGCCGCCGTCACCGCCGCTCTCACTGCCGCTGCCGCTGCGATCCGTGGCCACTAGCAAAAGCAGGCCTGCCACGCACACAGCTGCGCCGGCGTAGTGGCCTCGCCGATAGCTGGCCCCCAGCAGGGCAGCCGAGAGCACAAGGGCCATTGGGATCGTGAATGAGTCGAGCAGTGTGACGCTGCGGGGCACAAGAGGAGCAGGCCAAACAGCTGAGCATTGCTTCATCGCCCTTGCATGCATCAGCAAGCAGCAGCGGGGTATAGTCAACCAGCCAGCCGGCCTTTCTGCCTCCTTGCTACCTGGTAAGGGAGGTGTAGCGGTAAGCCAGGACCAGGCAGGCGTTGGCCTCAACATCCAAAAGGGCCAGCAGGGCATACGCCCACCTGAAAAGTGATAGAGCGGCAAACACTTGCGTCAGCTGACCAACTGACAGCTGACGTTTGCTAGGTAGCCGGTCGATAGTTGAAGCTTGCAAGGCAGGCAGCCGAGGCACCAGGGGCGCAGTGACGCGGCTGCGGCTGCGGCTACCAAGCAGCCTCACCATCGGCACTTCCAGCGGAAGCCGTTGTTGCGGACATGCACCGTTGTGTAGACTATTCCCAGCAAACAGTAGTTCAGGCTGCTCTGCAGCGTGGGTGCCGACACTCCCTGCAGGCAGGAAGGGCAGGACCAGCAACTTGTCGACGGGGCACATTCGCGGCCGGCGGCGGAGAGTGCCTGGCGGCAGCGGCGGCGGCGGCAGGGAGCCCAGGCTGGCGGCAGGGTCCTGCGACGGTAACTGAACTGAGCTGGCTCACCTCCCTCGCCAGCAGCGTGGAGCATACGGCGGTGGCCGCTATCAGCAGGGCCAAAAGCTGGCCGAGAGCGGCGGCCCGCACGGTGTGGCGAGCCATGATGTCCTCTCAGCACCACATCGATGATGCAGCAGATGCAGCCCACGAACAAGGCGAGCGGCGCGCTGAGGACGGTGAGCACTGTGACAGCCGCCGCTGGAGTCCACGAGTGCTGCTATTTTGCTGCAATTCTGGTTTGTTGTGACGTGAAGTGTGTTTTGCACATGCTTGCAAGCGCCCACCTGTGTGTGTGCTGGCAGCTGGCATGCTGAGTGTGGTGCCGCCGCACAGCGGGGAAAGCTGTCTCCTGCCTGCGGCAGTCACGGCGCCTGGAGCCTTAGCGAAACATCAATCACAGATAACAACAAAGTCTTTACAACCACTGATGCGTTATGTCGCAGTCAGGGTACGCAATTGTGCCGATGGGGCGAGGATGGGGCCAGGAACCGGAGTGGTGTGGGCAGAAGTGGACTGAATCAGTACAAGCTGGTCGGGGGAAAGGAAGCACGTTTTTCGTGCTTTGCAAGCATAAGAGGGAGCAAAGGTTGCTGTGCCAAGCAGCGCCCACCAGGCCTGCAGGCGCTTAGGTCTGGCTGCTCGAAATCGCGCCGGCCGCTGGTGGTTCACGGGTGTGGCTCTAGCTGGTGGGTCAAGCCCACGGCATGTGGATTGATTCATCAGGCAGCTCAGCACTTGCACATGTCCTCGGGGAGCTTGCCGAAGTTGAGGTTGGCGCTAGCGCCGGGGCTGCTGGCGATCTTGGCGGTCTGCGAGGGGAGGGTGTTGAAGAACAGGGCAGCAGTTCAGCTGCTGAACGGCACACCGCCCAGCCTCGCTAGCTGACGTGCAGCTGGCAGGTCAGTAATGGCAAGCATGCGCCCTCTAAAACCGTGTGCAGCATGTGCTGTTGCCCACACCCTGTCGACCCCTGCAGTGCATGTGGGCAAGCAGTGCACACTAAAGGACTCCCATCTCACCTCTGCCTGCAGAGCCTCCATCTCAGCAGCGGTGACGTTGCCGCCGTAGGCGTTCAGCGAGGCGGCGGCCATCCAGGCGGGCATGCCGACCACGGTCGCGGGCATGGTAATGAGGCCAGTGCTGCAGGTCGGCCAGGGACGGCAGTAGGGATGATGTTGTGAGCATATGAGCAAGCCTTCAGGAGGGGCAGCCGGCATGCTTTGTAAACAATGATTGCAGGCCATGCAAGCAAGAAGGCACCCTGCGCATGCAGCAGGCTTAGGCTCACGGGTAGGGCTGGTCGAAGATGACAAACAGCTTGGCGCGGTCGCAGCCGGTGTTGTACTGCAGGCAGGGCAGAAGGGCGCAGGGACGGGCAGGCGCTTTGAGGACCAGGCCAGCGCATGCAGGAGCTTTCGTTCAGCCCAGGCATGGAGTGTGGCACCTTGTGATGATGCGCAGGCCAAGCAGGCCAAGCAGGCCGAGCAGGACTGGCAGGGAGTCATGGCTGCACTGCAGCATCCACAGCTGCAGACACATTCCATGAAAAGTTGTGACAGGCGCTTGGCTCGCACCTGGACGTGCATGAGGCCCTGGGGGTAGATGGACAGGGTGCCTGCACCAAGGGTTATCGAATCAAGATAAGAGTGACACACAAAGAAGCAGTTCAAGGCTGGCCTCCAGGCATTGTGGCTGGTTACTTGGAAGGTTTTGCTGCGCTGTAGAAATGCGGGCTCGACTACCGCACTCCCGCCACACAAAGGTGCATGAGCCAGTCACCTGGGGGGATGTCGCGGATCTGCATCTTGCTTGCGCCGTTGGGCATCAGGCCGCCTGCGGCAGGGGTGGCACACAGTGGATTCAGGCAAAGTTGCCTTTGTAGCGTGCAGCAGTCGAACACGACATGAATGTTTGGCCAGCCAGCCTGGTTTGCGGCGCACCCTTGAGGCCGGCGCCGTCAATCGTGAACTCAATCTCATTGCCCATCTGCGCTTAGCAAAGGAAGGTGTCCATTCGTGAGTGCACTGCTGTTGTGCAGCAGAAGCCAGCTACTGGCCCGAGGGGCTTCCCAGCAAGAGGGCCTCTTCCCTTCTGTATCTTCAGGAGCTTCTCGCTTGTAACAACCCGCTTCAGCATAGCCCTGCACACTACTCGCAGGCCAGGCTCACCGGGTGGGTGTGCGCCAGCTGCGCACATATGGGAACAGGAACCAGGAACAAGGCAGTGAGAGGGGGGACGTGGCGGGAGCACGGCACCCATGCAATAACAAGAGCACAGGCAGAGGCAGGCAGGCAGGCCCCAGCATGTCAATGTACACCCACCCACTCGCCCCTTTGCTCACAATCATGGAGCAGGGGCCAATCTCCAAGCGGGCGTAGGACCAGGGCAGGCCGGGGGCGCCGGGGAGCAGGGTCAGGCTGCCCATCTGCAGTCCAGCACGGAAGGGGCCAACGTGAGTGTGGAGCCTGGAAGTGCATCAGCGGCTGGACTGCTGGGCGGGAGGGGTGCTCCTTTGCATGCGCCCCATCCTGCGCCTGCCGGGCGGCACACCAGGCTCACCTCGCCCGCATCGATGGCCTTGATCGCGCCTTCCGAGTCAAAGGTGGTGCTGCAGGAGGAGGGACCCCAGGAAACAACAAATCAGTCAGACGCTCAGCAGGTTAGGTGCAAGGCAAGCTAGCGGCGGGGGCCAACGCCACAAGTTGTGACCGTTCCCGCCCAGGCCGAAAGCTCCGTAGATCACGTGCCAACACGCAGTGGATTCCCCCCCTTGTCCAAGCTCCACACGGGGGCCTCACCTGAAGTTGTAGGATGCGGCCAGCATGGACTGAGCGCTGGCGGCGATGTAGGCGACGGTGGCTTGCTCGTCCATGGCACCCCAGGCTGCGGCAGCGGTGGACCAGGGGGGGGAGGGAGGAGCGTTTAGAGGGCCGTGGGAGAGGAATGGGGTGGCGGCTGTTGCACAGCAAGCATGCCAAGCATGCGCGTGCATGCAGAGGGGCTGCGGCTTGCAGAGGAACAGGGAGAAACTCACGGTTCCTGTTGGTCGCGGGGATCCCGGTTGCGAGGGGGCATAAGGAGTAGGGTCAGCATGATGTGGGACGTGTGAGCCACAGGTGGCCAGGCAGCGCTGCCAGGGCGATAAAGTAGGGATGCTGGCCACCCACAGCCCAGACCCCAAGCCGGTAGCAGTGAGCCGGCATGATATAGCAGCTGTAGAGGGCTGGGAGCTGGGCTTGCATGTGCTCCCGCCCGACCAGCGGCGGCGGTGGCGGCAGCCGCGGCGGCGGCCAAGCAGCCCAGATACCTCGCAGCCGCCCATTCCTGGCCTTGCTGCACGCCCCCCCTGCCCAATTGACTCACGTCTCGGGGATCTCGGCCCGCGAGCAGGCGAGGCCGAGCAGGAGGAGGCACCAGGTGACCGCCCGCATGTTGCTGCAAGTTGCTGGTTTTGGTAGGCAGGTGCCTGGTGCGACAAGGAACGTGAATTTGTGGACGATTTGCTCCCGCGAGAGCGCATGTGTGTGAGTCGGGAACCTAATCGCACACGTGGCAGCCCCCGCCTTTCTCTCTTCTTTAATTACAGCCAAGCAAGGTCCGGCACCGATTTGGAGGGCAAGGGGCCACAGATCTGCGCACCGGCGGCGGCAGCGGCGGCAGTGCCCATGGGAAGCCCTCGCGCTCCAGCGCTCCCCGAGGGGCTGCAGCAAGCCCCTCAGCTTGCATTCGTGGAGTCATTGCGGTCCCAGGCCAGCGCGATATGCGAGCAGTTTCCGGAGGAGGTGTGACCCTGCCGCCGCCGCTGCCGCCACCGCCACATGCTCCTGCAATCCAGGCAATCCATACATAGCTTAACAGCTTATTGTGCCCTGCTGCAGCATGCCAAGCTGACTGAAGAGCTGCAGGAGCTGGTTGGAAGTGATGGAACGCTGGCATACCCGCAGTTCTGCAAGGTGCAAGCCTGGGGGATGGGCTGCCAGGGGACGGACCGGTTTCTTCCTGCCAAGTTCCGACCGCCCACCTACCCCGTGGGCTGCAGGGGTGCATAGCCAAGCCCCAGCCCCCCCGTCACCTCCATACACACACACACACTTCCTCCCACCCACAGGCGCTCGGCATGAACGACTCGACCTTCGTACGCCAGCTGTTCAGCACCGGTGATGCACAGTATGGTGGTGAGATGTTACAGCAGGCACATAAACAACTGCTGGGTGGACAAGCTGCCTAGCTGGCGCACACGGTGCGCATGGCAGCATATGCATTGCACTGGCACTAGAAGTTCATGAGAAGCGGCCTTCAGCGCCACAACCGGGCCTGAGCTGCCGAGGCTCAGCCCCACCCACTGTCGTGCTCGCCCCCGCCCTCCGCTTGCCAGGTAGCGGCGCCACACCTGGCTGCGTGGCAGGCCTGGCGCTCCTGCTGTCGAAGAGTGCCACAGAGGACACTTTGCGCTTGGTGTACAACTCGTATCTGGCAAAAGAGGGGCAGCCAGTGGACGGCACGGGGCAGCTGGGGGCGGATGGCCTGCAGGCCGCGCTGCAGGTGAGGAGAGGGGGGACGCTGGGCTCAATGGGGCGGCACGTGGCTGACGTTTCAGGCGCACGAGGGGCGTGCTCCAGTCGACAACTCGGCCTGCATTGCACCGGTACGTTTCGTGCTTGCTCAGTGTGTTCAACTCGGCCTCCACCCCGCCTGCCTCCACCTGCCCAGGAACTTCTGCTGGTGGCCGGCGAAAAGCCGCCCGAGGGTGTGCTGCAGCAGCTAGTGGCAGACCTGGTGGTACTGGCGGACAGGGATGGTGATGGCCGCCTCAGGTGCGCGGCTGGCCAGCGCTGCGCATGTGCTGCATAGGCTCCCATCCGTCTGCGCAGCGGCGGTCGCCGCAGCGCATGTCGGGCAGCCTCAGTGCACCAGGCTAGGCTGCCTTCCAAGCCTTGCATGCACCCCCTCTTGCTCCTCTCGGTCCTTGCAGCTTTGACGAGTTCTTCCAGCTGGCCATGCGGTACCACTCCTTCCGGGAGCTGGCGGGCCTGCAGCACTTTGGCAGCAGCGTGTACAGCCAGCGCGCCATCAAGCAGTCCTTTGGGTGAGCTTCGAACAGCTTTCGGCTGGCGCGCTACAGTAGGCATGCAATGCAACCTATGCCATGTTGCGCTGCGAATACATATGCCGCGCCATCAAGCAGCCTCCCACGATGGTTTGCACCGCCCCAACCATCCCATTGCAGCGCGCGGGCAGCGGACGCGGCCGCAGTGGCGTGGTGGACGGTGGTGGGCGCCTTCCCGACCTACTCCTTCTGGCTGCTCTTCGCCGGCATTGCGGGTACGCTTTGCTCTGCACCAGACGACTTGGCGGCTATCACAGCTACCTGCTCAGTCCGCTCAGCGCCCTGCCAACTCGCCTGCTTGTCTGAATCTGTTGTCGAGTTTTCCAAACACGCATGTTGCAGTCATCCCGCTGTATTTCTACCTGCGCCCCAGCAAGATCTACTCCACCGGGGCTGCCTCGGTGTGGATCGCCAAGTTCTGCGGCGTCACCGCCGCCGGCTGCTCGGTGTTCCTCCTGGTCCCAGTCACCAAAACTCTCACCGACGGATTGAGGTGCGCCTCAACTGCGGCGCGTTTGTTTTGGATGGCGTTCGGCATGGCGCCAACAGCCGCGCCGGGCTGCTCGTGGCGCCCAACCCTATCTCTCGCCGCAACTTGCTGCAGGCGCATCCCCGGCATGACCCGCCTCTTCAATTTTGATGCTAATATCTCAAGTAGGTCAATGTTAGCCGTGGCGTTGTGCCTTCCTGTGCATACTGCTGTGGGGACAGCCATCACCATGAGACGCGCGCATTGCCGTTCTGAAGGCACCTCTTCCTGACCAGCTGCTTCCTGACTTTACGGTCCCATGCCTGCCACAGTCCACAAGATGCTGGGTTGCATCATTCTGGTGACCGGCATTGTGCACAGCATTTGCTGGTGGATCGCCTTTGCCACTGTGGTGAGTGAGAGGCCCAATCCAGCTACACGCCGTTGTGGTGCAGGAGATGTGCAAGCACGGGTGCTGCCCACATGCACTGAAGCAATTGGTGCTGCAGCGGGGCTTTTTCCAGGTGCTGCACTGCCGCTGAGCTGCAATTCCGCATTGCCATTGCAGGCGGGGTCGACAAACTGGGACGAAATCAGCGTGAAAGCAGGTGGGCGGTCGGGGCTGGCAAGCCACCTGTTGAGGCCGGGTGGTGCGTTCCAGGAATTATGTCCCTCACTGGTAATGACGGACCAATTGCTCTATGCTCTGCCCATTTCTGCAGGCCCCACCTGCCAGCACCTGGACCCCTCTTTGAGCTGCCTGTTTGGGCAGGAGGTGGCCATCACAGGTGAGCCCACAAAGCAAGTGCAGCCTGCAGTGCAGCGTGTGTGCGGCTGTAGCACACGCAGGCGTAATGCGCATGCTCTAAGTCAGGGGAGGCTGGCACAGCACACAACTAATGTCAGCTGTCTGCACGCCGCTGCGCAGCCGCATGCACAGGTGCGACATTCATGTCTGCCGCCCCCTGATCTGTGCTGCGCAGGCTACATCCTGCTGTCCGTGCTGTGCCTGGCGCTGCCATTTGCCACCAAGTACCCCAAAGCCTGGCTGAACCGCAACACACGCCTCGCCAAGTGAGTCGACAAACGGGTGGAGCCGGAGACAGGCACCAGATTCTGCATGCATGCATGCACCTCACGCATGCGCTGGCCAATTCGGATGAGGGTCTGCCCACAGGATGAATCAATGCCGCGGCAGCGAACTCTGCCGCAGCAACAGAAGCAGCCCCCGCATCCCTTCCCGACACACAAGCCCTGCTTGCCCTGCTTGGCTGCGCAGGGTGCTGAACGACTACCGCTGGTTCCGGGGCAGCCACATCACCCTGGTTGTGGTCTACTACGTCTGCCTCATCCTGCACCCGCTGCCCGGCAACCCTGCGATCGCGCACAAGGGCAAGGTCTATGTGAGCAGACGTTGGCAGCTGGGGGCTGGGAGCCCTGGAGCTGTTACTAATCAGCCGTGCATGCGGTGTGCCGGGGGCCTCCTGCGCCAAATATGCAGGCTTTGCACCTTCCTCACCTCCTCTTACCTCGGCAACCATCCACCCACCTCCTTCCCTTGCCCGCTTCAGCTCTACGTGTGCCTGCCGCTGACCATTTATGTGGCAAATGTGCTGTGGAACCGGTGGCGCCGGCGGGGCGCGCTGGCACGTGTGGTCAAGGCAGAGGTGAACGGGGCGTGAGAATGGGACGTATGGGCGCCTTCCGCGCAATGACTGCCGGCCGGCTGTCGCAACCAGCGTTGAGCGGGCATGCAATGCCAAGCTGCCGCATGCTCCAGGCAGATGGCATGGCAGGAAAGGGGCAGCCTGCAGCGGTCCAGATAGTTTGATAACACAGCGTGAGGTTTTCACATCCCTGCCCACCACCCACAATGGTTTGTTGATCCCCGTGCGCAGATCCACGACGGGCCCAGCAGCAAGGTGGTGGTGCTGCACATGCGGCGGCCAGTTGTGTATCACTACCGGTGAGACAGCTGGCAGACAGGGGGGGGTATAACTTGAGCTGCTTGCAAATTGCATTGATGTGGTGCACCTGCTAATTGGCAGCCGCATCGCCGCCTTGCTAAACATGCTGCTGACATACGCAGGGCGCGCAGACGGAGCGGCTGACACAACTCGACCTGTCCCCTCTCCTGCCAGGTACCCACTCTCCAGGCTGCTGATGGGGCAGAAGAAGATGCAGCGCTTCTTTGAGAAGGCGCCGCTGGAGTACAGGTGAGGCGCTTCTATAAAGGACCTGTGCTTGAAGTGAATTTCCCGGCATGGACGGGCAGCCATGCAGGACGAGTGGCATGGGCGGGCAGCCTTGCAGGACGAGTGGCATGGGCGCACAGCATGCAGGGAGCAGCAGGGGTCCCCGGAGAGCACCCCCAGCCGTGCTGCTCAGCTTCCCTGCCTGCCTGCCTGCCCTGGGCGACACTGCATCCCTGTGCCCTACTGCACCGCCTGCAGCGCGGGCCAGTACGTGCGGGTGATGTCCCCCAACATCAGCACCCTGGAGTGGCACCCCTTTACCATCTCAAGCGCGCCGGGTGCGCCAGCTGGACACGCAGCCGCATGCAGGGATGCTCACTGGAGACGCAGCCGCATGCAGGGATGCCTGCTGCACTTGGTCGCCGCCCAGCCGGACCTTTAGATCAAGGCCTTGTGCGCACGCGGCTGCTGCCTGTAATTTGCGCCCCTGCCCTATCCCTGGCCTGAGCCCTCGCTCATGCCGTTCGTTATGCGTGCCGCTGCCTTGACCATATGTTATGCAGTGGAGGAGCACATGACGCTGCACATTGCGGCGGTGGGCGACTGGACGCGCTCGCTGTACCAGCTGGTGAAAGAGGGCAAAGACGAGCAGGTGCGGCTGGCCTGGAGCTGAGCTGCTGGGCTGACTGCTGTCTCACAGGGGGCTGCCTGTTGGGCTGCTGACCTCCGCTCACCTGGGGCTGGCTGATGGGCAGGACTCGTGCATGCGCAGCAGGAGCTGTGTGTGAGGTGGATGCAGAACCCCTTACTGCCGGTTGCACTACATCTGCAACATGCAGCTGGGCTGCTTTCCGCCACAGCACGCTACCTAGTCGACGGGATGCAGTCCCTGCACGGTTGTGCCTCCTGCCCCACTGCTAACTGGCTGGCTGGTTGCGTATGTTCCTCCGCCTTACTGCCTGCAGGGCCACGTGACAGGCGAGAACATCCCCTGGTGGATGACTGACCGGCGGCGTAAAGAGGTGGTGGAGGATGCACCACCGGCGGGCGGCGATGCCGAGAAGGCAGACCCGCTGAGCGACCCCAGCCGGTGCGTGGGCGGCCTAGGTAGCCATGGGCCAGATGGCATGGCTGCCGAAGCCAAAGTGTGCCCCGGGGGATCAGGGCTGAGAGGAGGCAGGACTGCCACCGCTGCTGGCTGCTACCCGCAAGCCACCCACGCACACACCCACAGTCATCGACACGCTCGCCGCCTCCGCCTGCAGGCTGCCCACCATTTTCATGGAGGGGCCGTTTGGCGCGCCCGCCCTGCACCACGACCGCTACGACACACTGGTGCTGGCGGCCACGGGAGTGGGGTGAGCTGCCTTGCGATCCTTGCAGATGGTGCAGGCTAGGGCAATCCAGTGGCAGTCCTGGCGAAGTGTGCTCATGGCATAGGCTTTGTGGCAAACTTTCATGCAGATTTTCACAATGTTGACTTTGCATGGTGCCTTCCTCACACCGCCGTGCTGCAGAGTGACGCCCATGGTGTCGATCCTCAAGCAGGAGGCGCTGGCGCAGCTGGAGAGCCAGAAGGACAGCCCAAAGGCAAGCTGCTGCTGCAGCGCTACTGGGTGGATCCATCAGGCCTTGTTGCTGCCGCTGCTGCTGCTGCTGTCGCCGCATGCCTGGTCTCAAAGGTTGTTGGAGCATGCTCAAGGCAGGACGCCGCGTGACATACGGCTAGAGCAAAGCTGGACAACCCGCCTGCCTGCCTGCCCAACTCCTGAGCGCAGGGCAGCCAGAGGCGGGTGCAGCGCCGCATTTACTTCTTCTGGGTTGTGCGCGAGAAGCAGGCGCTGGGCTGGGTGCACGACGCGCTGCAGGGCGTGCAGGAGGCGGTGAGGGGGCGGGGCGAGGACGCAACCTGCGACATCACCATCTACTACACCGGTGAGCGGGCTGAGCAAAGTTCGGATACTATCTAGTAGCAATGATCAGGCTGAACTAGCCCATGTGCGGTACACTGTTGGGCGGCTGATTGCCACAACCGCCGCTGTGCTGAAGCTGCTGGGAAGCCAAGCTGTGCCTCCTGCCGAGTCCTGCTGCCTGTCCCTGCTTCCGTGAACCATTTGCCTGCCGCCCTGCCCTCCAGGCGGCCGAAGCAAGCCCGACAAGACGGTGCACCTGCTGCTGACGCTGGCGAACGAAGTGCGCCAGGTGAGAGACTCACAGGACCCCCGCAAGAGTGCCCACTTGTTGCGCGTCACGGGCTGCCCACACGCCGGTGGTTAGCTTGATGCACTAAGATACTGGGGGCTATGGCTAACTGCCCTGCACACTGTCTCTAAATTTGCAGGAGACGGCGCAGCGGGACCTGCTGCTGGGTGCACCCGTGGGCATCAAGTCTTCGTACGGCAGGCAGGAAGCGGGCAACGACATTGTGGCAGCTGCTGCAAATGTGCCTGCTCTGCTGGATGCCTTACTGCTGCTGCTGCGTGTGCTGAACCTCACTGCCCAATCCCACTTTACTTCCCTGCGCAGGCCCAACTGGAACAACATCCTGAGGCAGGTGCAGCGCGAGAACCGCGGCACTCAAGAGATTGGCGTGGTGAGCAGCAAACCGTGTGCATCAGGGGGATGCTGCTGCTGACCGCAACGCAGCTGGAGTGCCTGCACGCACATGGGGCTCAACTGTTGCATTCAGCTGCTGTTCATAGACATCAGGGATCTGCTGCCTAACCTAGCTGCCGGAACCCCTCCTCTAATCACCGTACGCAGCTGTTTTGTGGCGCCAAGCCAGCAGAGGTGGAGCTGAAGAAAGCGTGCGTGAAGCAGTCAACCGCGGGCGGCCAGCGCTTTGCGCTGCACGCAGAAAACTTCTGATCAGCACCTTTTCCGTGTTGCTACCGGGTCGCTGCCAGGCATTGCCGGCGGGCTGCGGTGGTTTCTGAGCGCTGCACAACGGCGCGCTCTCGTCTGACCTTTACGGCCCAGTTGTTCGGTTTTATTTCAACGATCCTATTTTTGAAGAACTCTACAGCTAAGATATGCAACCGTTATCATGTGCAATTGAATTCGACAACAGCTGTTCTAAGGCAGGTGGCAGGCAAAGAGCACCCGGCAGGGCACGACTGCTGGAATGACATCTCAGGAAATGCTGGTGGATCTCTTGCAACATGAATGGGCGAGTACTGCCATAATTGGGCGAGTACTGCCATTGCGCTTTTTATGGCACATGGCGGTGCCGTTTGTGAGGTGCAGAAGCTACGAGCGGTGGGGCAAAGTATGCGCCGGCGCCGCCCGCCACCGCCTGCAGGGGCGGGCATCACCGGAGCGTTGCTGGCCCCGTTCGCGCCATGTTCATGCTTTTGGGAGCTTGCGGGGACGAACAGGCCCGTAGAGGGAGCGTGGGAGTTGGCTGGAACCTGCGCGCCATGTTGGGAGGAAGCGGCAAGAACGCGCCGCGGCTGAACAGCTCTTATGGAGCTCGCAAACTCACCGGCACTCACTCACATATCGCTCAGAGCCTTGCGCCACTCCATCCGCACGTCCTTGCACAAGTCCCGCCTGCCGCCGCCCACCCCCGCCCGCACCGTTTCACCGTCTCTCACTCAGCTCCTGAGCCACCCCACTCGTAGCAGCTGCCCAGACAATACAACATTTTGCCCTGATGGCGTCTGCTGCCACCCTGTCCCGCCGGTCGGTGCACCCCGCAGCGTTTGAGTCCGCCCCCTCGGCGCCCGCCTACCCGGTCTATGGCTCGACCTCCCCGCTGGCCGACTGCTGCCCCACCAAGCCCGCCGCGGCCGCCTCCTACCCGCCCATGACCCACGCCGAGGTGCTGCCGACCGCTGGTGCCGCCCCGGCGCCCTGCCCGCCCAGCCCCTTTGAGGCCGCTCCCAGCGCCGCCAGCTGCGGCTTTGCGCCGCCCAACCCCACGGCCGGCAGCTTTGCCATCGCCCACCAGCCCTCGGCGACGGCCAGCTACCCCTCGGCAGCACCCTTCATGGCGTACGGCATGCCGCCGCCGGCGCCCGCCACCCAGTTCACCTATGCCCCGCCTGCCGACGACAAGGTGCGGCCAAGCGGCTGCTTCAACTGCTCCCCCGAGGTGGGCGCCGCCATCGGCACCGTCATCGGCGGCACACTGGCGGTGATTGGCGTGGTGGCCCTGGAAGTGTTGCGCTGGGCCATCATCTTCGCCTGAGTGAGGCAGCATGCGCCTTTGCAATGCCACTCAATCCCTTCTCTTCGTGCCCCATGCCACCGTCCACCGCCTGCCCGCCGCTGCACCTTTGGCCTTTCCCCAAACCCAACCACCTGTTCTCAGCTATTCAACACATGACTGCTGGCACCATGCGATACCATAACCATCCCAACGAACGACCGCCCCACCCGTTCTGTCCTCTCTGATCACTCGTCCCCCGCCGCCTTTTTCGCCCTTGAGGCTGACCTGTTGTGCTGCCATGCCTTTGGCACGAACAAGGCTGCTGGCCATGATTCTTAATTGTTCAACAACAATATATGCAACAAGAAGAGAAATGAACACCAGGCATAGTGACAGAGGCAAGTCGGCAGAAGGAATCGTCGCGGTGCTTGTGCCAAGTGCTTGAAATGCTGCCAACTGTCTTGAAAAATCTCAATTGAAAAAGCCTACAAACCTGCTCGTACTGCCAACATGAGCAGATTTGGGTCAGTGCAGTCACCGCCTGCTGCTTGCTTGCAGTGTTGGCATCGGCTGCCCTGCTCATCGCGTGCTGGCCACCGCCAGTATGGAGATGGCCGGCGCCGGCGCCGGCGCGCTGCACGCCAGCCTGGCGGCTGCATCTGCCCTTGCTCATTCAGCTGCGTCTCCAGCGACTGTTGCACACCTTCATCAGCTCCACCCGCAAGGCATTGCTCTGCACCGGATCAGCTCTTGAGCTTTGCTGTGCCCTCTGGACTCTCAAGTCCCACTCGAGTGTGCACTCTTTGCAGCAAGCCTCTGTGCTCCACTCGCAATGCAGCCACCAGAAGTGCGAGCTGGCCCGCAGCTGAGACGCTCTAAACGTGGAGCGGCGGCACTGCAGCAATCAGCCCCACCGCTGTCGCTGCCGGCGTCGCCGCTGCTACTGCCGCCGCCGCTCCACCCAGGTGCCGCTGCTGCACTTCAGCCTGCCTCGCGGACCTGCCAGGGCAGTGTGCATCTCAGTGTTGAATCAGTGCCTCGTGCCATGTGCCACACGTGCTCTTTGCACTGGATGCCAACTGCATGTGTCAGTCGAGTGTTGCAACATTGTCACCCTTGTGCGCAGCCCCCACCAAGTCAGCGGCCCTAGCAGCAACGGCAGCGCCCTCGCCATTGACAGCTAGCTGCGCTACGCCTGCCATGTGCCTCCCAGACGCCAGCGGCGCACCCCTGCCAACGGCCAGCACCAAGCCCACCTGCAGCACCGAGCCTGCCGCCGATCTGGAGGCGCAGTGCTGCGGCAGTGATGCGTGCCGCTGCGGCGGGCGCCACTGGGCCTGCTTTTGAGCCAGGCGGCTGCACCTGCTGCCAGCAGATGCCGCTGCCTGCAAAGGTGGTCATGGTCAACTGCACCGTGGCGCTGCTCGTGTTTTGTGTGCCTGCTCTCGTGCTCCTGCTCGTCTGTTGATGAGGGCATGACGTAGCGTCTGCTTCCAGCAGCGGTGGGTGCACCACAATGCCGCTCACCGGCTTTCCATGCCTCCCATGCACCCAATCTATTTGCAATGCACACAACCTACCATGCAATGCTTACAGGCCCAGCAATGGCATGATGCATGGCCCGAGCATGCGGCTTGCTCGTGCTGCCGCCGCTGCTGCCACCGCTCAGTCATCGGCATGTGGGCAGGTGACGGAACACGTGGGGGCGTTGTGTTCTGCCGGCTGCCCTCTGCACTGTTACCGCTTGCGATCCGTGGCCCTGGTAGTGGCGCCGCAGCACGAGAGGTGAAGGGCGGTGTCGGGGCCGCCGGAATGACGCCGTTGTGAGCGCTGTGGCAGTTAAAAAAAGTTGCAGCCGCGTCATGCCGGTCGATCTCGACTCTCGGTGGCCCGGCTGGCCCGAGGGCGAGCCTGGGCAAGCGGCCCTGGACGTGGCGCTGGACACGCCCGTGGACGCCGCCTTCCTGCTGATCTACGGCGGGAACAATGAGATGCGGGTGAGGAGGGCCCTTGCAGCCCGCCAGCGCCTCCACGGAGCTCGCGGCGGCAAGCGGGCAGCGCCAGCGGCGGCGTGTGCTCACCCTCACTGGTCTCTTTGCTCCCCTGCTCCGCAGCGCGCCCTGGACGAGGCCAACGGCAACAAGGACTTCTCCACCACCGCCTGGCTGCCCAGCGCCGAGGCGGTGGAGGCGTCCGCGGCGGAGCCGTCGCCGCCGCCGCTGGACGCCGGCGGCCTGGCAGCGCTGCGCCCCGGCTGGCTGCGCCGCGCCTCCTACTCCGGCTCCATGATGGGCTCCAAGGTGGGTGCTGGCACTGGAGGTGGGTGCTGGCGCTGGGGCGCCTTGTTGCTGGCTGCTGGGCCCGCCGTTGTACATGGTTCGCCAGCTGCTGCGCGCTGCTGTATCCGCAAGGGTGCGCCTAGGGTGTGCATGTGGCAGCACGCTCGCCCTCAGCCGGTTCTACATCGAACCTTCCCTGCCATCCTGCCTGCTGCCAGTTCCGCAATGAGGAGCTGCACCGGCTGCAGGAGGTGGCGCCCGGCACCAGCTACCGCGTGCTGACCACCGTCCTCACAACCGCCATGCACGGCGAGAAGTTCAGGTGCGCAGTGAAAATGGCTAGGAACTGTAGCCAGCGGGTTGTCATCTGGGTCTGTGTGTAATGCACAGCGTACTTCACCCAACAGGTGCCATTGCTGTCTGCTGTGCACAGCTGCCTGTCAGGCCACACACGCCTGAGGCCTGCAAGGTGCCCGCCTGCCCTCTGCACCTTGTGTCACAGGCCGGTGGTGCAGGCGTCGCTGGTGGCGCTGCCCGAGGGGCGCTGCCGCTACACGGTGCGCACCACCATCCTGTTTGTGACCAAGCCCAACGGATTCATCAAGGCCATGATCGACAAGGGTGAGTGGGCGAGTGGGTGGGCAGGCAGGAGGTGCAAGGGTGCAAGGGTAGGGCAGTGGTGTGCGCAGCATCGCTCACAACAAGGGGCAGGGCAGCGGCACACCAAGGACTGGGCCGCCCCAGGCAGCACCCACAGCTGCTTGCCTTCCGCCTTGCTTTGCAGGAGCGCGCGAGGGGCAGCGCAAGAACTTCGAGGCGCTGCGAAAGGTGCTGGCCCAGCACACGCGCATCAGCGAGCCGCCTGCCGCAGCCGAGGCCGCCCCGGCCGCCGCCGCCGCCGCCGAGGCCGCGCCTGTGGCGCAGCCGGCCGCCGTGCCGGCTGCCGAGGCCGACCTGCTGGAGACTCTGGCTGGGGGAACCGCCTTCCGCCAGCTGGAGCCCTGGGCTGCCTGGCTGCACGCCCGGCTGGATGCGGCAGCGCCCGTTGTGGCCGCATTTCTGGACGCTCAGGTCCTGCTGGCCCTGCTGTGCATGGCGGCCCTGCTGGGCGCGCTGCGCCTTGTGGTCGACATGCTGCTGTTCGTCCAACACGCGGCCGCGCAGCCGCGGGACACAATTGGCCTGCTCACCCACCACCTGCTTCGGGTGAGCCCCGGCGGGGCGAGGACTGGGGCTGAGTTTCATGGAACTGCTGGACGCCAGCAGGGTGCTTGGAGCCGCAGGCAGCGTGGAATGCTGCTGTGCTCTCTGCAGCCAGTGCCTAGCCCATTTGCAGGAGGCCCCTGCCTCACATTGATGCCCTGGCTTATTAACCGCCCACAACTCCCCTCCCCTGCAGCTGGTGGACGTGCCTGAGAGCATGCAGGAGGTGCTGGTCTCCTGCCTCATCCTGTACACCGTGCGCCTGCTCGTCAACCGCCTGGCCGGCGCGCTGCCCGCACCGCCCCGTGCCGCCGCTCCCGCCGCCGCCGGAGCGGCGCCTGCGGTGGCCGCGGCAGCGGCACAGCCAGGGGCGGCAGGGGCAGCGGCAGCAGCGGATGAGTTGGCGGTGCGCAAGGCTCGCAGCGAGGAGGCGGAGGGGGAGGGCATCAAGTATGAGGGCTATGCGGAGGCCATTGCCGCCGCACAGGTGAGGTACAGAGAGGCTGCTGCCTGCTGCCTGGCTGGGCTGCTGGAGTCGACTGCACAGCATGCTTTGGGGTTGGCGAGGCTGGGCGTAAAGCGTGCAACCTCTCGACGCCATGATTAGTTGAAATGCTACCTCTGTGCTTACCTCCAGTTGCCTCTCGCACTCCCCTCACTGGCAGGCCCAGCCCGTCAGCCCTGCTGCGTCCAGCGTGGCGGGCCCTGGCTCCCCAGAAGAAGCCGCCGCAGCCAGCAGCGCCAGCAAGGGCGGCTCCCTGATGAAGTCCCTGACCAAGTCTGTCACCAACTCATTCACGGGCGCCTTTGCGCCTGCCAGCCGCAGCAAGAAGAGCTCAGCGGCAGGCCCCGCCGCTGCAGCCGCAATCGGCGCAGCGGTGGGTGCAGCAGCCGGTGCAGCAGCTGCGGGGTCGGCTGCCGCAGCATCTGCCCCTGCTGCTGCTGGCGCAGCGGCGTCCCCGCCCGCGGTTGGGCCTCTCGCTGAGGGGCTGCCTGCGGCGCTGCCAATTGCTGTGCCGGCCCGCAGCAGCATGGCCAGCGTGCGCAGCGCGCTCAGCGAGGATGAGGGAGAGGGTACCCGGTCGGCTGCCGCTGCCGGCTCGCCCCTTGGGCCATCGCCGCTGGGCGTGCTTCGCAGCAAGTCTGATGGCGCGGCACTGCAGCAGGCCAGCATGGGAGCGGTGTCCCCAAGCGCAGGGAGTGAGGCATCCCTGCAGTCGCCTGAACGCAGCCTGTCGCCCGGGCCCGACCGCCGGCGCACCAGTGCCAGCGGCGGCGTTCCTCCCAGCAGCCCGGATGGCGGTGTGCCACATAGCAAGTCCACGGGCGCACTTGCGCAGGAGCAGCAGGCAGGGGCGGCAGAGCAGTCGGGTGAGTAGAGTACCCATCATGCTGGATGCCTTGGCAGCCAGTGCCGCTGTGCCTGCATTCCAGCGAGGGGAGGGCAACGCTGCAACAGCCTGCCCTGTCTGCAACATGGCGAGCGGCATGCAGGTCTCACTTCACACTTCTTCCCACCCCCTTGCAGGCTCATCCGTGGCTTCGTTCTTCCTGGGCAGCCGCCGGCCGCGCAGCGTGGTGTCGCCGTCCGGCCAGCCCTCCTCGCCTCGGGAAGTGGGGTCAGAGGGTGGGGCGCCCGGCAGCCCCTTCCCAGACCAAATGCTCAGGTGGGCGGGCCTGGTTGTTGCATGTGCGAGTCGGGCATGCTTCTTGCATCATCCATTTTGGGCCGATTCTTTGAGCCTCTCTTGCGTATAAGTGAGACCGAATTGAGTTGCAGTCACAGCAGACAACCCTGCACCGGCCCCATCCCGCCACGCAGCCCCACGGCGGCGCAGCGCGACTTCCGTCCCGCCATGCCCGCCCACCTGCCACCTGGGCTGGCCAGCAAGGCGGTGAGCTGACGGGCTGTGCATGGGCAGCAAGCTTTGTTACGGCCACCAGCCGCAGCCAGGCTTGTTGCGCGCGTCCTGCCACCTTGTGTGTCCATGCCGTTGGCAGGAACGCACGGCGGTCAGTGGTGCACATCACCTGTTGCTGAACGTGCCACCGCCTGCCTGGCTTTGCCTTGCCAAGCATTCCAACCTGTTTCCTGCCTTGCCTATCCAGGTGATAGAGGAGGTGTTTGAGAACCAGCGGCTGCAGCCGTTCCGCGGCTGGGGCCACAGCTGGCCCGGCCACTTCCTGCCCACCGACAAGGCAAGCGCGCATGGGTGCACAGCTGCCTGCAGTGCAATTTCTAGCCACCAGCTTGGCTTCTGCGGCTTGAAGGTTGGGCAAGCCGCCTGCACCCTCCACACGTTGTCCTGCGCTACATTTAGGCTTCTTCCCGCCTGCGCCCTGGTTGCAGGTCAACCACTGGTCTCGGCGCGAGCAGGAGGGCTTCCCTGTGCTGGCGGGCAGCGACTTTGCAACCATCGCGCCGCCCCTACCCGAGGCAAGCTGCAGGGGTGGGGCAGGGGCGTGCAAGCGTTGCAGCCATCTGGGTTGCATGGGGCAGCGTCGGCGCCAGGGCTTGCAGCCCAGTGACAGGGGTCGTGGCATGTGTACTTGCTGAAGCATTGCCATCACTGCTGCCGCTGTACCACTATTGACATCACTCCTGCTGCTGCACCTCCTGTCCTGTGCCCTTACCCTGCAGGGCTGGCAGTGGTGCGAGGAGAAGTGGCACCTGGACCTGTCCCCCCAGATCATCGATGCGTGCGATGCTGAGGGCTGGTCCTACGGTGAGCAGCGGCGCAAGAGTTTGCTGAACCGAGCTCCAGGGCTGCAACGCTGTTGGCACGTTGGCCACGACAGGGAGGCTGCGTATGCCCGCTGTGGAAGAACCAATGGTTTTGCTGGCTTCAGTGTCTTCGCCATTCAAGCCTGTTGCTACACCTCAACACCTGACACGCTCCCTGCCTGCCGCAGGCCTGGACTTCCCGTTTGTGAGGCACCCCTTCCAGCCCAACAGCGGGCGCAAGAAGATCTCCGACTTGTGAGCCCTGGCTGGCTGGGGCGGGTGTGAGGCATTGATGTGAGGCATCCCACTTGGGTCTCCGCTGGCTTTCAAGGCGCAAGCCTCCCCTGGTTGACATCCGGTTGCCTGCTGCATGCCATGGCTGCTTGTTGCTGACCGGCCTGCCCACCCCACCCTTCGTGCTCCACCCACAGCGTGCGGCGGCGGCGGTGGATCCGCACCCGTGTGCCCCTGGAGCTGTCCGCCCCTCGAGCCACTGCCATCAGTGCCGACACCAGCAGCTGGGACAAGGAGGCGGGCCCGGCGGCAGTCATGGCAGACGCCTCAACAGGCGTGTTCAGCTCGCTGGACAGCGAGGTGCCTGCACCACCCAAGGAGGCAGCACCCGGCTCGCCGGCAGCTGATGCCACAGCCGATAGCACCAGCAGCTCGCCTGGCCCGCCCGCTAGCAGCACACGGGGCAGCCCGGAACGCCCAGCAGCGCCTGGCGCGGCGGCAGGAGGTGCAATGGCAGGAGCGCAGGCAGCAGCGGCGGCGGCGGCAGTAACGGCGGGGCTGGCAGCCGCAGCAGGGCCGGCAGCCACGGGGCCAGCAGCAGCGGCGGGGATGGGCAGCCTGCCGGCCAGCGACAGCGGCGAGATGCGCGAGGTGCACGCTGTGCTGGAGTCCATCTTTGCGCGGGTGGAGGAGCGCTCGGCTTCGACGGTCCAGGCCGACATGAGGGAGGCACTGGCTCAGCAGATTGGCACCCGCTCGCCCTCCAAGCCAGTGGTGGTGCAGCGCCAGCCACCCTCAGCTCCGGTGGCGGTGCCGCCGCCGCAGCAGGACCGGCAGCTGCAGGAGGAGGAGGAGCAGGAGCAGCAGAGCCAAGTGCCGCAGCAGCCGGCTGCGCAGCAGGAGGAGCTGGGGGGTGGCGCTGAGACAGCGCCGCCTGCTGAGGCAGCTGCGCCTGCCACGGCAGCCCAGGCAGGGCAGGTCGAGGCAGGCGAGGCAGCATTTGAGGATGGGGAGCAGCAGCAGCAGGCTGCCACTGAGCCTATGGTGCCGCAGCACGCTCCGGCGGCGCCGTCACATCTGGCAGATGCAGCGCCGGCTGATGAGGCGGACGCCAGCTCGGCAGCCCTAGCTCAGCCAGCAGATGGCCTGCCAGTGCGCCCGGCAGGCAGCGAGCCGGCAAGTAGCGCCCCGGTGGCGCTTGTGCGCGGTCAGGAGGCAGATCTGCAGGCGCCCCAGCCCGCACCAGAGCCAGGCGCTGAGGAACCGGCTGGTGTGACAGCTGCGGCAGTGGCTGAGGCACCAGCGGCAGCAGCAGCGCCTGCTGCAGCGCCCAGCGTGTCGCCGCCAACAGCCGGTGCTGCGACAGCAGAGGCGCAGGGTCCTGCTGAGCCAGCGCAGCTGGGGTCACCCACGGCTGAGCAGCAGCTGGAGGGAGCTGCAGCCGAGGGCCTTGGAGCCGCTGCTGCTGGCGCACAAACCACGGCTGCCGATGAGCCGCTCATCTCAGACGCCGCACCGGCCGCTGAGGCGACCCCCGCTGCTGCCGATGAGACCAGCAGCGGTGCGGTTGGCATTGAGGAGGATGTACCAGCAGAGCCATCGCCCACAGAGCCATCGGCGTCCGACAGCCTGCACTTGGTGGCCCACCGCTGAGCTGGCCATTCCGTCAGTGGTGCAGCGCCAACCCATCGGCAGCCGGCCATGTATTCATTGCCCCTGCCCAGTCCTGTATCCCATTCCCTGTGTAGTCTAGTGCTCATACCTGTGTTGTGCCTTGTTGCTTGCCAGCTCGGTACCTCTGTGTTCTGCCTGCTGTACAGCTCATCTGCGTCCAGCTTCCCATTGTTTCAGTACCTCCTTGCAACGGAACAACTCACTGCTGGACGGCAGCACCAAAGGGAAGGGAGGCAACCAGCTAGGCGCTACGGGATGGGCGGGGAGGGATCGGAAGGGCGATCAAAACACGGCTCTGAAGGAAGGCAATTAAACTTGGCATGCGGCAAAGAACAAGGGGAGTGAAGAGGGATCTGCAGCGAAAGCAAGCACAGGTTGGGGGCGCGCAGGCCATCTCATACGTTTGGGCGGGCGTTCATAGCGTGGTGCGATAAATAACATACAGCCTGGTGAGGTTTGGCACGCCTGCTGGGTTTCAGTACAGAGGGGCACTCGGGCGAGGCAAACTGGCCCTTAGGGAGGGCAGCTCAAGCAAGCAGTGCGGCCAACATATGCGATGCACGTTTTGACTGCTGTGGAAGTGGAACCAACCCACATGCAGTCCTCATGCTGCGACTCCTCGGAACCAGTCCAGCATTGGCGCGCCGCTCCCATCCACCATTGACACTGCCGCCGCCGCGCCGGCCAGCAGCCCACCGGGCGCAGAGCAGGAGCGGAGGAGGCCGTGCCCCTCCTGCCGCAGCTGCAGCAGCGCGGCATGCGGCTGCACCTGCTGCTGCAGGCCGGCTGCCGCCGCTGCTGCGGGCTCCAGGAGCATGCTGTGCAAGCGTGGCGGCGAGGGGTGCAGGTGGTGCTCCCGGTCGGCTGCCTTCTTCTCGCCGCTACTTCCCGCGCTGTTGTGCCCGCTGCTGTCGCCGCTGCCGCCACCGCCACCGCCGCCGCTGCCCAGGCCACCAGCGACAGCCTCTTGCAGCTGCCTGCGCAGCTCTGCTGAGGTGGGCAGGTGAGGCCGCGGGTGGTACAGCATCGCAGCCGGCGCTGACACTGCCGCCGCGGCGCCGTCGCCGCTGCAGGGCCAGTGCGGCAGCAGCAGGCGGGTTGGGGATGCCGCTTCCAACTGCCGCAAGTCGCGCTCCAGTGCAGCGGCTCGCTGCGCTGCTGGCGGCGTGCATGCTGCGCTGGACGGACCGGCCGCGGCAGGCTGTGGTGCTGCAACCTGGCTCTGCAGCTGTGACAGCTTGTCCTGTAGAGGTGGGGAGTGGGGCAAACAACAAGCACATGTGAGGAGCAGGCAGGTTGGTTGCAGCTGCTTGGGACCACGAGCATGATCACAGCTCCAGTGTAGGGGTGAGGCAAGCAACAACACTTGGCAGACCCCCAGCAGGCCGGCCCTCACCTGAAGCTGTTTCCGCTCAGCGCGCGCCGCCAGGGCTTTCTGCGTCACCTCCTCAATGCACTTGAGCAGCACAAAGTTGTTGCTGCAGGGGAGCCATGGAAGTTGGAAGAGAACTTGGTGGGCTGCTGGTACCCGGCTGGTGAATGCGACTGCATGTCCAGGCAGACAGGTGGCGCGCTGCCCACATGCACCCTAAACATTGACTGCCCTCTTCCATACCCGTCTCTTTACCTGCGCAGCGCATCCACTTCGGCCTGCAGCCCCTGGATACGCTCCACCTTGCGCTCACGAGACCTGCACAAATGCAAACGTGAGCAAGTGTATCGCCCTAGCTGCGGCCTAGCTGCACACACTGCTGCGGCATGCTGCAACACTGTACATGAGGTAACGAAGAGGGTCAAAGCACCGCACATCATTCTGGCACAACGCAAGTACAGTTGCAGGGGCCGGCTGGCAGCCCATCTCTGTGGCCCACCTGCGCGCCGCCTCCCGGTTCTTGGCCCGCTTGATGGCCAGCTCCCGCTCCTTGGCCGACAGCCCCGCCAGCTCAGCCTCGTCAACCAGGCACTGCGGGGCGTGAACCAAGTGATAAGCAGACCAGCGCTTGCAAACATTGCAACACTGCCCAACTCTGCTCCTGCGAAATTGACTTGCATGCAGGTGCGAGAGCGGGCCACTGCACCATGGCAGGCTGCTCACACATGTCTTGTCAAAGCAAGCCAGGAGCTAGGCACACCTCGTCCCGCTGGTGGTGCGCATCCGTGGCGGCGCTGCCTGATGCCACGCCGCCGCTGCGCTGCCGCTCCTCACCGTCGCTGGCAGCCTGCAAGCAGCAATGATTGGAACATGCCAGCGTGAGTGCGAGTAGCCTGGTACTGCAGCCTTCCGCTGCTGCAGGTCCACTGCAGGCATGTTGCCATGCCTTGCTCAAACCAGAGGCACAGAGCAGCACACAGTTCAATTCAAGCTTCCAGCTGGCCTCACCCCTCCAGAGTCGCTGGTTGTGCGGCGCCCGCCCGAGGCTGTGCCAGCGGCATCGCCGCTGCCGTGCGACAGCACCCCCGCCTCCACGGCCCGAAGGATCTCCCGCTGCGTGTCGTACAGCGTGCGGCGCAGCGCCACCGCCACATCGTCTTGCAGGGAGTCGAGCTGCAGCACGCTGCAAGGCGTGGTCTCCAGAGACAGCGCCTGCTCGCACAGGCTCTCCAGGCTGGTGGGGCACGACAGCGAGCGGCGGTGGCGGCGGCGGCCGCCGCCCATCTGCTCGCCGCTGCCCGGGGCCTCCATGCCCGCGCTCCAAACTCAACAGTGGAAGCTTTCAAGTGGCTGCAAGTGGCAGTGACGGGCTGGACAAGCAGGGAGGGCGGCCTGTTTTTCGAAAGAGCGGGAAGAGGGAGGAGAAGGGGTCGCAGGCTTCCAGCGTTCTCAACAAGTTCAATAGCGAATATAGAGCTGATAAGTGGTGCTCACAGCCTCCTGGCCGACATGTCCCGCACGGGGCCCGAAATGGAGCGCGCGTGGTTTGCCTGCTGTGCTTCCACTGGCCTCTGCATCGCATTTCTCCGTGCTGTACAACTTGCACACTGCATTGCAAAGTCAATTGGGCAGCTCTCGAGGCGCCAGAGCGCTTACTCTGCACGACCACATGGCCAGCGCCTCGCTGGCCAGCCCAGCAGCCGCCCAGCAGCCCGCAACACGACCCGCACATCGGATCTTGCCAGCTCGTCCTCCGGCTGCAGCAGCAGCAACCAGTAGTTACTGGCGGCAGCGGCGCCAGCGGCCGGCACACCCAGTGCAAGCGATGGCAGGCGACAGGTTCGCTGCCATGCTACTGCCACCTGCATCATGCTCTCCGCATGATCTGCAGCTGTGTTACCGAGGCAAACAAAGAGGCACTTCCCACTTCATGCTTGCAGCCTGGGCACAAACGCCCCGGTCGAGGCGGCGATCCCTGACCTGGGCGCAACGGGCAGCTCGGCGGTCGTTGAGCCTGCCATCCCCCCTGCATTTGAACTGTCCGACGACTTTGATGGGCTGGCATGCGACCAAGGGCTGATGACCATTGCTGGTTTTGGCAGCCTGCTGAGCGAGACCAGCGCCCGCAGGTGGGCAAGGGGCGTCTGGCAATTCCGCGTGGCGTTGGCGAGAACACCTGCGCTGGCCCTTCTGCCGTGCTGTGCCGAATTGCTGCTGCAGCCTGGTGACGCTTGCATGTTGCCCCTGCCTGCAGCACATTCCCTGAGCTTCAAAACTTTCGGCAGGGGCGCCTGCGCGGCTGGCGCCGCGTGTTCGCGCACCAGGTGAGGCCCGCAGCAGCTCATTCCTAAGTGTAGTCATGTCTTCCGTGCAACGGCATGAGTTGCCATGTGCTCCTACCCTGAGCGGTACTGTCCTGTGCCCTCGTCTCCTCATTGCAGTGCGACATCTTCTTTGCCCGCGGCATTGCACGGCCAGAAACGCGCGAGGCAAGCCGCTGCGTGGGGCTGGGCACTGTGTCAAGCTGGTCTGGTCCTGCGGCTCTGCCAGCTTGGCCCATGCAGCGGCCTCTGCATTTCAAGTTGCTAACCTACTGATCCTAGTCGTCCCATACTGCAGCTTGCTCACGCTGCTGCGGATCTGTTGCCCCAACCCAAGTCCTCAGTCGTGCCACCTGCCACCCACCTTGCCTCTTCACGCGCAGGTGTCCAGCCTGTCTGTTGAGGAGCACCCCAGCAGCGAGATCATTGTGACGCTGTTCGAGGTGGAGGCCACGCCCGCCAGCATCAGCGCCTTCATTGAGCGGGAGCACGAGTTCCGGTGGGTGCAGCACTTTGTTGGAGTGGTGACAGCGGGTGGCAGCTCTCCAACTTGAGGGTCTTGCGAGCATTCCCTAAGACAGACAGGGGTTGTACACCTCAACTTCATCGCATCGACCCACCTGCTCACTGCTCTGCCGGGCTCCCAACTACATTCACCTCCCTGACAGGTTCATGTGTGTACACCCTCTGGAGCTTGACGGCACGCCCGCTGGCCGGAGAGCCGTCGTGTGTGCACGGTGGTCGGATGAGGAGTATCGTGCACGCCGCTGCCCGCCGCACGAGTGGACGCGGCGCTATGGCACGCATGGCGTGCAGCAGATTTGGACGTGAGTGGCGGGCGGGGCTGGTTAACTGCGGGTGGTTAATAAAGGGGTTGGTCCCTTGGGACCACGCCCGCTGGTCCTTGCCAGGCCGGTCCCGGGCGGGCGCATGGGGTTTGGCAGCAGCCTGTGCCCTGCTGAGGAACAGCAGTGAGGCATGGGTTTCCCTGGCACAGCCGCCGACTGCATTTGCAGCTAGAACTTTGTGCAGCAGGCATCCAAAGAAGGCGCGGGGTGGCATCCGCCCCTGCTGCGCCCCCCCGGGTGACGTGGGTGGTGAAGTTCCCTTCAAAGCGGCTCCGCTGCCTCCCATCTCGCCCCCCGCCCACACTGCAGGGATGATGTGCTGCCGTGCCGAGTGTACATGCGGCATTGCGTGCTGGCGGCGCAGCGGCTGGGCGCGGAGGCGTACGCCAGCTTTTTGGACGGCACGTTCCTGAGCGACCGCACCACCACCCTGCGGCAGCACTTGGCGGCCAACCCAGACATCTTGGAGGAGCTGCCGCCGCCCTCCCTCATCGGCCGCTACAGCGGCTGAGCTGGGTGGCTGGCGCTTCTGTGGCCTGGGGCAGGCGCGCCGCATCCCCTGCCAGCGCGGCCCGCTCGCTGCCGCAAGCGGCGGTGCCGGCGGTGCCGCCTGCCTCTGCCCCTGCGAGTCGCTGGCCGCCTGTTTGCACGGGTTTCTTGGCCAAGAGGCGCCCCGACACCCGTGTAATCCGCGGTCGAAGATTGAATCCTTGTGGTTGAGATGAGAGGGGGGAAGGGACCCCTGGCCGCATGCGCTCGTGGACCCTGGCACCCGCGTCTGCACGAGCGCTGTGCAGCTCGCGGCCCTCTTGCAGCGTTCGTTCCTATCCCTAGTGACACTGACAGTACACTCAGCATTGCTTGACGGCCCCCAAAAAGTTGTAGGAGCCTGGGCCGACGCGATTGGTAGAAACTAGGCAGCTTGCGATCATCAGGTGCGCGGATCGGGCGCATCGGCCCCATCAAAGGCTACTGCGATTGGCGGCGGGGCCTGCAAGCCGCCCAGCGCGCCTCCGGTCACCCCCGCGCCGCGGCGTCCGCCCAACGCCCGCTGCAGGCCATGTTGGACTTCTCTGAGCTCGTGCTCGGCGCCGTGAAGGCGTGCACCGAGCGGCAGGCGCTGCTGCAGGGCCTGGAAGGTGCGGCTGGGCGGGGCCCCTTTTTTTTGAGTGTGCGCCTGCTCTCCCCGGCCCCCGCGCCCCCTCCACTGGGTCCTGAGGACTCTCAGACCTGCGATGTGCAGCGCGATGGGCGCGGGAGGCCCGCAAACGCCTTCCCGCCCAAACTCCCCCAGCCGCCTACCCACCCACCACCCCAGCTGCCACCACGGCTGGGCCCGCCCCGCAGCAGAAGCGCTCAGGGCAATGCCCCGAGCATCAATTTCTGCCGATCGGCGGCTCCCGCCCTGGCCACATGCCGCCCGCCCCACCGCCCCGCTGCCCTGCACCCCCACGCCGCAGGCTGCGCATCGGAGCTTGCTGCCGGCCCCGTGTTTGTGGTCAGTGAGGTGCTCAACGCCAGCGGCGGCCGCACCGGCTGTTTCCTGTACCGGGGGCGGCTGATGAGCGCGGCGCCGCGCGCCGCCACCCCCGACTACTGCTGCCCCGCGCTGCACGGCGGCGACGGCGTGCTGGCGGGCGTGCAGGAGGTGCCGCAGATGGCGCAGTGCGACGGCGAGGCGCAGGACCTGCTGCAGTATGAGGGCCAGCAGCTGACGCTGTACTTCAGGTGTGTTGCGGGGCTGAGGGCCCGGAGCGGGGTGCGCAGGGGCTGGGCACGGGAGCCGGCGGCCGCGGCCACTTGTGACGCGGGCACCCCTGGGCCTAGGTCACTTGCAGCTGATCCGCTGCTGCGCCATCAAACGCTGCTGCCCTGCACTTGTATGCCACATTTCTGAGATCGCCTGAGCTGAGCAGGGGTTTGGCTGGGTCAGTGCATCAGCTCCAGTACCGCTGCGCAGGGGGGTGGCGTGTGCCCCCGTTGCAAGAGGCCTCGTGCCCTAGCCCTTGTGCCGCGCTCGGCCTCCGAACCTGCTTATTCATGTGGTGGCCTCCTGGCCGGGCTGCCTGAGTTGCTGCCATGGTTTGAAATCTGCCCCACCAGGCGGCGGGGGCACTTGCCACCGGGTCCCCTGCTCTTTGAGCAGCCATCTGCCCCCCTGCCTGACCTACCCCTGGGCCAATCACTCCCCTTGCTCTGCAGCTACGAGGAGGCATCCCCCAGGGTGAAGCAGCGTGCGTCGGCGGCCCGTGCAGCGGCGGCTCCCTGGCGGGCGATCATGCGCGACCAAAATGATGACATGATCTTCAGCATGCGCGGCCTGCCTGAGCAGGTGGGGATGCCCTGCTGCCTGCTGCTGCCCGCAGCTGCACTGGCCGGCTTGTCTGCTGCCATCACGCTGCCATGCGCCAGTGCCAGTGCAGGAGGTACCCGCCTGGTGGGGTCTGTGGTACTGCACCAATGCCCAGCTGCAGTGCCCGGGGAAGCTGCCGCTTGAATTCGGCGCGCGCTGGCGTGCGCCAGACCCACCCACGCCCGCTCCCCTCCCCTCCCCACAACCACCCACCGCGCCCCGTTTGAATTTTGACTTGCAGATGGTGATGGATGAGGAGCTGCAGCTGGCGGCCTGGGGCCCAGACCTCACTGTGGCTTTCCCCACCGCCAAGGATGCCTCTGCCTTCGCCGCTGGCCTGGTGCGCGTCGCCGTGCGGCCCTGCAGCCTGGCCGCCACCCCCGCCGCCGCCGTGGTGGCGCAGGCGGCTGCCGAGGCCGCGCTGTGCTGCGCGGCGGCCGCCGCCGGCAAGGCGCCTGGCTCCCCAGAGATGGCGGGCCAGCCGCTGTGCGCCGGCAAGCGCAAGGCGGAGGCTGCGGGCCTGCAGACGCCGGTGGTGCGGGTGAGCAGGGGCGGCAGAGTTGAGAGCTGGCGGGCTGTGGCGCTGCAGCTGTTTGCGGCAACAGGCAGTCGAGTGCACACGACCCCTGCCTGGCATGGCAGGATGTGTTGCTTGGCCTGGTTGTATGCAGCATGCTGCAGGCTCATCCTTGTGCTCCCCGCAGGCACTCCTGCGCATGTCTGCCTGAGCTCCCTGCTCCCTGTCCTTCACTGCCCCCCTGCAGCCCCTGAAGCTGGCCATCATCACCCCCACCTGCTCTGGAGACCTTGCCGCGCTCCTCAACTGAGCGCCGCTGGCGCTGACCGCCGATCGCACCGGCTCATGTGAGGCGCGCCGCCCTGCAAGTAGCGGTGCTGCTGGATGTCTGGAACTTGTGCAGCTTGTGCTGCAGTGCGCCAGCGACAGCTGGCCCCGCCCAGCACCTGGGAAGCAGCCTCACTGGCATGCTGCACTTGTGTGCACTGGCCAGGTCGGCGGCGGCATGGGATACCTTCCAACCAACCCCACCGCCCCCTCACCTTACCCTGCGCCCCCTCCCCCTCCGCTGCGCCGCAGTTCGTTTTCCGGTCTTCTAACTTCCTTACCACCCTCAGAGAGGCACCCCACCCCACCCTGGCGCCAGAACACAACCGAATTGCGGCGGCCCCGGCGCCGGCGGCCAGCCCTGGCCCCTGGCTCCAGGGCCGCTAGTGGGGGCGCCGGCTGCCGGGCAGGGCGTGCCGTTCAGTGCCCCCGCCCTGCCCCCGCACCCGCCGACGCCCCTGCGCATCTGAGCCCCCCTTTCATTATGCACTGCTATCACGCTCAGCATAATCGATCATCTTCGTTTCATGTGGCTGCGCGACCGCGCCGCCGAGCGGTGGCGTGCGCTGCCCACCGCCTTTTCTTCGCCGCCTCTCCAATGAATGATACTCTGGCTGCTCTTCTCTTTCAGACACTTACTTAAGTCTCGCCTTGTTGCACCACAGCAGTATCTGGCGCCGGCCCCTGCGTTCCCACCGTGCGCAGCCTTCGTGGCCCCTTGCTTCCCCGCTCTCTATTCCCCCCCTCGCAACCAACCAACCCTCTACAAACCTCTCGAAACTTAGGCCTAGCAACAGATGTAGAACCCTCCTTCCCCTCCTCTGTATAAACAATAGCGGGCTCTAGTGGTTTTCCTCCTCCCCTGCTCCCGTGAACGTCATGTGTGTTTTGTCCCTGCCTGTTGTTGTTTCCCCCTGGGTATGTAGCGCCGCCAGCGCTACTGGGCTCCCCCC